>OBEQ010226236.1_pt1 | contig 10656 bp, 15 predicted proteins | sample 1670901 | NCBI WGS metagenome assembly OBEQ01 (sample SAMEA104232315, study PRJEB22302) | groundwater metagenome | biome: forest; feature: aquifer; material: groundwater | place: USA | collected 2011-08-07 | depth 5.4 m | reverse complement strand
TCCAGCGCTTGGCGGCGCTGGAGATGTTGTTTGACACGTTGAAGCACCGGCGGGTGTTTCGCGACCGCTGATCGTGAGGGCATCAAGAATCCTTTGACTGGTGTGCACTCGCTGTCGTCAGTCCGGCGGCAACCGGCACCGGATCAGGAGTGTTGGTGATGGCGTTGATCGCATGATACGAACTGCGGACAAACGGCCCGGCTTGCACCCATGCAAACCCCGCGCGATAGGCCAGTTGTTCCAAAACGGCAAACCGTTCCGGGCTGACGTATTCCAGGACCGGCAGATACTGCGGCGTCGGCCGCAAATACTGGCCCAACGTAAGATGTGTGCAGCCGGCCTCAAGCAAATCGTCGAACGCCTGCTGCACTTCCTCGACGCGTTCGCCAAATCCCAGCATGAGACTGGATTTAATCAAGCTGCCCGTTGATGCGGCATGCGCGTATCGCAGCACGGCCAACGAGCGGCGGTACTCGGCGGTAGCGCGTACCACCGGGGTGAGGCGCTCCACCGTTTCGAGATTGTGGGCGAACACCTCTGGCCGCGCTTCCATAATCTGTACGAGGAGCGCTTCCCTGGCGTGAAAATCTGGCACCAACACTTCCACCGTCACGCCCGGATTGTGCGAGCGGACCGCGTCGATCACCGCTACGAAATGCGCCGCGCCTTCATCCGGCATATCATCTCTCGCAACGGAGGTGATGACCACATGGCGCAGTCCCAAGCGTTTGACCGCTTCGGCCACCCGCCAGGGCTCAGCCGCATCCACCGGCGCGGGTTTGCCATGGTCCACCGCGCAAAACCGGCAGGCCCGCGTGCAGTGATCACCGAGAATCATAAACGTCAATTGCCGCTGGCTGTAGCACTCGCGCAAATTCGGGCACAACGCGCTCTCGCAGACGGTCACCACATTCACGTCGTCGATCAGCTGGCGGACGGTGTGCGCGGTGCCATCCGGCGAAAACGACCGCAGCAGCCAGCGGGGGTAGTGCCGCATCAGCCGACGCGAACCGGCGCGGTTTTCAGGCGCGCGATGATCGCATCCGCCATTTGCGACGTCCCCACCGCGGTGGGATCATCACGGCGAGGTTTCAAATCGTACGTCACCGCGTTCCCTTCCCGGATGACGGCTCGGACCGAGGCTTCGAGGCGGCGAGCCGCTTCGGTTTCACCCAAATGTTCCAGCATTAAGACTCCAGACAAAATCATCGCCGTGGGATTGACTTTATTCTGCCCGCGATATTTGGGCGCGCTGCCGTGCACGGCTTCAAACACCGCGGCATTCGTCCCGATGTTGGCTCCCGGCGCCACGCCCAATCCGCCGACGAGTCCGGCGCACAAATCCGAGAGAATGTCGCCGTAGAGATTCGGCAGCACCAGCACGTCGAATTCTTGCGGCCGCAAGACTAATTGCATACAGGTGGCATCCACGAGCCGATCTTCCATGATGAGCCGGCCCTCATATTCCTGGCCGATCCGGCGCGCGGTTTCCATGAAGAGGCCATCGGTGTACTTCATGATATTGGCCTTGTGGATCGCGGTGACTTTCTTGCGGCCGTGTGCGAGCGCGTACTCGCACGCATAGCGGATGATCCGCTCGCTGGCGGTTGCTGAAATCGGTTTGATGCTGATCGCCGACTCATCCTGCAGTGGTTGATCGGTCAGCTTCTTAATATGCTGGATGAGCTCGATGGCTTGGGAGGACTCGGCCTCGAATTCGATGCCCGCGTACAAATCTTCCGTGTTCTCGCGGACGACCACCAGGTCGACCTGGCGAACCGGCGCCTGCACACCGTCCATCGATTTGCAGGGCCGCACGCAGGCGAACAAATCCAGCTGCTTGCGCAGCGCCACATTGACGGACCGAAACCCTTTGCCGATGGGCGTGGTGATCGGGCCTTTGAGGGCTACGCGCGTGCGGCGGACCGACTCAAGAGTGGCCTCAGGCAGCGGCGTGCCGAATTGTTTGATCGCGGCTTCCCCGGCGAGGGCTTCATGCCAGGTCAATTTGACGCCGGTGGCTTCCAGGCAGCGGCGGGCGGCCTCAGAAACTTCCGGCCCGATTCCATCTCCGGGAATTAACGTGATGTCATGCGCCATCGCGCGTTCTCATCGTTTCTTGAGCCATTGCGCTAGCCGCGACAAGGCCTCTTCGATTGATTTCAGCGACGCTGCTGAGCTAAACCGCACGTGCGTGGGCGCGCCGAATCCTTCACCCGGCACGACGGCGATCAGCGCCTCTTCCAGCCACTTGGCGGCGATGGCATCCGCGGATTCGCCGAGCTTGCTAATGTTGCCCCACACATAGAACGCGCCTTCCGGCATCAAACAGGACAAGCCGGGCAACTGATTCAGACCGTTGACCAAGACATCCCGCCGGTGCTGAAATTCTTTCGCCATCCGCCCGACCTCGCTTTGGTCACCGGTGATCGCAGCCAGGGCTGCGTATTGGCTGATCGACGCGGGATTCGAGGTCGCATGGCTTTGCAGCGCGATCATCGGCTCGATGATTGTTTTCGGGCCTGCGGCATAGCCGATGCGCCAGCCGGTCATGCTGTAACTTTTTGAGACACCGTTAACCACGATGGTACGATCGCGCAATCGCGGCTCCACCTGCACAATCGAGCAAGCCCGGTGGGGCGGATACACGATCTGGTCATAAATCTCATCGCTGATGATAACCAGCTCGTGCTCCAGCGCCAGCCGCGCGAGTCCCTCAAGCCGCTCGCGGTCGATGAGCATGCCCGTTGGATTCGAGGGGCTGTTGAGGATGAGCACTTTCGTACGTTCGGTGAGCGCCTCGCGGACGGCCTGCAGATCGGGTTGGAAGCGGTCTGCCTCGCGCGTCTCAACCAGAACCGTCTTGGCGCCGGCTAATTGCACCAGCGGCGGATAACTAACCCAATAGGGGCTGAACACGAGGACTTCATCTCCGGCCTGGCAGACGGTTTGCAGCGTGTTATAGAGCGAATGTTTGGCCCCGCAGGATACGAGTACTTGCGCCGGCTCATACGTGGTGCCCAGCCGGTGATTTAGTTGCGTGGCGATGGCCGCCCGCAGTTCAGGAATACCGGCCGCCGGCGTGTAACGCGTCTGGTTGTCCTGGATGGCCTTGATCGCGGCTTGCTTGATCGGCTCCGGGGTGGGAAAATCCGGTTCGCCGGCCGTGAAATCCAGAACCGGTTTGCCGGTTTTAGCGAGGGCTTTGGCTTTGGCCGCAAGGGCCAGCGTGGGCGAGCTCTCCAAGCCAACGAGTCGATCGGCCAGGAGCTGCGTGGTCATGGTTATTCGGAACTGGATTTCTTCTGGCGGAACCGTTCCCGCAGCCCCTCGAGGAACCCTTTGGGTTTCTTCTGGGGTGCATCCGGGTGCCCAGAAGTTTTTCCAAATTCCATCGGTTTAGCGGGTTTCTTCTCCTGCGCAGCCGGATGCGATGTGGAAGGCGCGTCAGCACGCTGAGGTTTTGGCGTCTTAGCCTTCACCGAAGCTTTCGGCTCAGCCGCAGCGGGCGTTCGCGTGAGTTCCAGCAGGGCCAAGGACGCGCCATCACCGGGACGCGTGTTGAGCTTCAGCACGCGCGTGTAGCCCCCCGGGCAATCCAGATACTGAGGGGCGAGCTCTGAGAAGAGGCGCTTCACCATCTTACGATCTTTGAGGACGCGGTACGCTTGGCGGCGGGAATGAATGCTGCCTTCCTTCCCAAGCCGGATGAGTCGATCAATGACCGGTCGCATCGCTTTGGCTTTGGTGAGCGTGGTCTGCACCCGGCCGTATTGCAAGACATTCCGCGCCATATTGGACAACAGGGCCTTGCGCTGGCCGTAGGACCGTGACAATCGCACTGTGCGTACTGCGTGACGCATCCGGATTCCTTTATGGCTTAGGAGTTGGCCGTTTCAGCCGCGGTCATGCCCAAGGACAACCCCATGCTCTTGAGCAGCTCTTCGATTTCATTCAGAGATTTTTTGCCGAAGTTGCGGTATTTCAACAGTTCTTGCGGGTCTTTGCTGACCAACTCTCCGATGGTGGCGATTTTCGCCTCGCGCAGACAATTAGCCGCCCGCACCGAGAGTTCCAATTCTCCGATGGGCGTGCGCAATTTTTCGGCGAGTTCCTCGCTGACGGTCGAGGTCGGCGCCTCTTCCGGCTCCTCCGGCAGATCGCCGAAGTTGACGAACAGATCCAAGTGCCGTTGATAGATGTTGGAGGCGTACAGCAGCGCGTCTTTCGGGGTCATCGCGCCGTTGGTCCACACTTCCAAAATCAACCGGTCGTAATCCGTGACCTGCCCGACCCGGGTGTCCTCAACGAGAAAATTAACGCGCTTCACCGGCGAAAAGATCGCATCCACGGACACCGCACCGATGGGCTGGCCCTCTTTGCGGTGCCGATCGGCCGCCACATACCCTCGGCCGCGGCTGACGTCCAATGCCATCTTGAGGCCCTTGCCTTTGGTGATGGTGCACAGGTGCAGCGACGGGTTGACGATCTCAATGGTGTCATCCGTGTCGATGTCGCCTGCGGTAACCGGGCCCGGTTTGTCCTTGTTGATTACCAGCGTCTTCGGTTGGCGGGTGTGCGAGCGCAGCGCGAGCTGCTTGATGTTCAAGATGATCTGCGTGACGTCTTCCATCACGCCGGGAATGGTGCTGAACTCATGCAGCACCCCGTCGACTTTAATGGAGGTGACGGCTGCCCCTTCAATCGAGGAAATCAGCACGCGTCGCAGTCCGTTGCCGATCGTCACCCCAAATCCGCGCTCAAAGGGTTCGGCCACGAATTTTCCGTAGGTGTCGGTGAGCGAGGACTCCTCGCACACCAATTTCTTCGGCATGGCAAAATCACGCCAAAACGCTCCCATCCTCAGTCCTCCTGTAGGTTATTTCGAATATAACTCGACGATCAGCTGTTCTTGAATCGGCAGTCCGATATCGTCTTTTTGCGGCAGCCGGGTGACAAGCCCTTTGAGATTAGGGCCATCGACTTGCAGCCAGGCCGGGATGGCGCGGTCCTTGGTGACTTCCAGCGTTTGCTTAATCCGCTTGGCCCAGCCATTCTCGCCGGGGATCACCTGCACGACGTCGCCGACTTTCACCGGATAGGACGGAATATCCACGAGCTTGCCATTGATGCTGACGGCGCGATGTTTCACCAGGTGTCGACCCTCCGCCCGCGACGAGGCAAAGCCCATGCGAAACAGGACGTTGTCCGCCCGGCATTCCAATTGCTGCAGGAGCATCTGTCCGGTGACGCCCCGGGTCTTCTGCGCGATCTGGAAGTACCGTTTGAACTGACGCTCCAGCACACCGTAGATGCGCTTGACCTTTTGTTTTTCACGCAGCTGAATGCCATAGTCGGACAACTTGATGCGCAGTTGCCCGTGCTGGCCGGGCGCGTAGTTGCGTTTCTCAAGCGGGCACTTAGGCGTATAGCACTTCGTCCCTTTGAGGAACAGCTTGACGCCCTCGCGTCGGCACAAGCGGCAGGAGGGTCCCACATACCGGCCCATTACACTCTCCTTCGCTTGGGCGGACGGCACCCGTTATGGGGAATCGGGGTGACGTCTTTGATGGCGGTGATCGTCAGGCCGGCTTGCTGAAGCGAGCGGATGGCGGATTCCCGTCCCTGCCCGGGTCCCTTGACCCAAACCTCCACTTCTTTCAGCCCCGCATCCAGCGCCTTCTTGGCCGCATTCATCGCCGCGACCTGTGCGGCGTAGGGGGTCGATTTGCGAGAACCGTGGAAGCCGCTCGCCCCTGCCGTGCTCCAGGCAATCGCATTGCCCTGGCGGTCGGTGATGGTGATGATGGTGTTGTTAAACGTCGCAAAAATATGGGCATACCCTTGCGTTGAGGTCAGCCGTTTTTTGGCTTTCCGCGTCGCCGGGGCTGGTGTTGCGGCTGCTGGTGGCGTTGGGGCTGGATTGGTGGTAGCCATCTGCTCCTTCTGTTGGTTAGGCCCGTGCGCCGGCGGTTGCAGGCGTTGGCTTCAGTTTCTTGCGAACCCCCACGCGCGGCCGCGGACCCTTGCGGCTGCGGGCGTTGGTGCGGGTGCGCTGCCCGCGAACCGGCAACCCGCGCTTGTGGCGGATGCCGCGATAGGCGCCGATATCGATCAATCGCTTGATGTTGCCGGTGATCTCTCGCCGCAAATCTCCCTCGATTTTATACGTGGTTTGGATGGCTTGGCTGATTTTGGAGATTTCTTCATCCGTGAGATCTTTGACCCGTTTGTTCGGATCAATATTATTCTGCGCCAAGATGCGCTGGGACAGCGTGAGCCCGATGCCAAAGAGATAGGTCAGCGCAATCTCCACGCGCTTCTTCGCCGGCAAATCAATTCCGACAATTCTGGCCATGCATATCCTTCCGGGTTATCCTTGCCGTTGTTTATGTTTGGGTTTCTCGCAGATGACGCGGACAATCCCCTTGCGACGAATGATTTTACACTTGTTGCAGATGCGTTTCACCGAGGCCCGTACTTTCATCGTTGCTGTGTCCTTCGTTAGAGTCGAAACGTGATCCGCCCGCGCGTCAAATCATAGGGCGACAATTCCAATTTCACGCGGTCGCCCGGGAGGATGCGGATATAATGTTTGCGCAGCTTGCCTCCCAGATGCGCCAAGACGACGTGCCCTTCTTGCACTTCCACACGAAACATCGTGTTGGGAAGCGCTTCCACCACCGTGCCTTCAACTTCGACCGCTTCTTCTTTTGGCATGCGCCTGGTTAGTGCATTCGCGTAAGCACGTCCGGTCCATCGTCGGTGATGGCGACCGTATGTTCGAAATGCGCGGCCAGCGAACGATCCTGCGTCACGGCCGTCCACCCGTCCGCCAACACTTCAACCGCGTAATGGCCCATGGTCACCATGGGTTCAATCGCCAGCACCATGCCCGGCCGCAGCCGCGGCCCCTGATGCGGGAGGCCATAATTGGGAATCAGCGGATCTTCATGAAGCGCCCGCCCGATTCCATGGCCGACGAAGTCGCGCACAATTCCAAATCCCGCCCGTTCGACCGTGTCCTGCACGGCTACCGACAGATCCGACAAGCGGTTGCGCGCCGTCGCCTTGGCAATGGCGCAGTCGAGCGACTGTTTGGTGACGTCAATGAGCTGCTGCACGCGGGCCGGCACCGTTCCCACCGAAACGGTAATCGCGGCATCCGCAAAATAGCCGTCCACTTTCGCCCCGACATCCAAACTGACCACATCGCCGCTGCGAATCACGCGGCTGCCTGGAATGCCGTGGACCACTTCCTCGTTCACCGACACGCAAATCGTGCCGGGAAATCCGCGATATCCGAGAAACGCGGGTTCCGCGCCTTGGGCGCGGATAAACTTCAGCGCGGCGTCATCCAATGATTTGGTCGTGATGCCCGGCGCCACCTGACCAGCCAGAAACGTGAGCAGCCGGCCCACCACCGCTCCCGCCTTGCGCATTCGGACCAATTCATCAGCACTCTTAAGCTCGATCATGGGACTCGGCGTGGCGCGAGACGAGCCATCCGTGCCGTGTCAGCAGCGCCACCAATCGCGGAAACGTCTGACCACTTGAGCCCCCGCCATTGAGGCGATAGAGCAACCGTTGCCGTTGATAATGCGCCAACAGCGGGCGCTCTTCTTTGTGATGAATGGCCAGCCGCTTGGCGATCGTCGCCGGTTGGTCGTCTTTGCGGACGATCAGCCGACCGCGGCATCGATCGCATACACCAGTCCGCTTGGACGGCATGTTGCGCAGATGATAGGTCGCGCCGCACGTCCCGCACACCCGGCGTCCGGTCAGCCGCATCAGCAAAATTGCTTTCGGGCATGCCAGATAAATGGCCCCGCACAGCGGCGCACGCCGGCGTTTCAAAAACGCGTCCAGACCTTTGGCTTGCCCGACGGTTCGCGGGAAGCCATCCAGCACAAACCCATGTTTCAGGAGCCGCGCGGTCAGTTGGCGCGTCATGACCTTGACGACCAACGCATCCGGGACTAACCGGCCTTCGGTGACATACCGATGCACCGTAGTACCCAACGGCGTCTTGCGCGCGATTTCCCGACGAAACAAATCTCCCGTCGAGAGATGCGGAACCTTGAGGTGCTCCTGCAGTAACTGGGCCATCGTGCCCTTGCCCGACCCTGGCGGACCCAACAAGACGATGCGGAGGCTCACGTTGTCAATGATCGCGGTTAACGACGGCTGCGTATCTTGCCGCGTTTCATGAATCCTTCATAGTGCCGCATCAACAGATGGGATTCGATCTGCTTCATCGTGTCCAGCGTGACGCCGACGACAATCAACAAGCTCGTGCCTCCAAAGAACCCGGCGACACGCGGCGGAATTTTCATCGACGCCATAATGATGTCCGGAAAAATGGCGATGACGACCAAATAGATAGCCGCGACAAACGTCACGCGCGTGAGGATGCGGTCCAAATAGTTGACGGTCGACTGCCCCGGCCGAATCCCCGGAATAAACGCGCCGACTTTCTTCATTTGCTCGGCGGCATCCAGAAATTGATGCGCGGTGATCGCGGTACTGAAATACGTAAAGAATAAAATGAGCACCGCGTAGGCGATGTTAAAGAACAGCGAGGTGCGCGAGAACCATTCGGTCAATCCCCGCAGCTGCGGGACGAATCCCGCGATTTGAATCGGGAAATAGAGTAACGACACCGCAAAAATAATCGGCAACACTCCACCGGTATTCACTTTCAGCGGCAGATATGTGCTTTGGCCTGAGAAAATTTTTCCCCCAACGACGCGCCGGGCGTATTGGACCGGCACGCGTCGCTGACCCTGTTCCACGAAGATTACCACCAGCACCGCGCCGACGAAGACCGCCAGCATAAACAGCACCGCCAGCGGCGCGATGGGGTTGCCCTCCGAACTTCCCGGGCCCAGACGGACGCCAATATCGCGAATGGCCAAGGGAATGCGTCCCACGATCGACGCGGTCATCAGCAAACTCATGCCGTTGCCGATCCCGCGCTCGGTGATTTGCTCGGCCAGCCACATGATCATCGACATGCCGGCGGTCATGGTCAGGATCGTCAACAGCCGGAAGCCCCAGCCGGGATACAGCACGATCTGCGCATGAAACTGCGCCGGAATGGCCTTCTCCAGCAGCAGCGAGTACATCATCGAGTTGATGACCGCCAGCACCACCGTCGCGTAGCGGGAGTACTGGTGGAGTTTGCGGTAGCCGGTCATGCCCTCTTTGCGCAAGCGCTCCAGTGCTGGAATCGCCGTGGCCAAGAGGGTTTCCACGATGATGGTGGCGCTGATGTAGGGCATGATCCCTAAGGCGAACACCGTCGCATGCGACAGGGCGCCTCCGGTGAACATGTCCAGGAGATTCAACAATCCCCCGCCGGTGGTTTGCGCGAGTTCGTCAAAGATCCGCCCCAGCTCCCGGCCGTTGATGCCCGGGACAGGGATAAAAATGCCGATTTCATAAATCGCCAGCATCCCCAACGTAAAGAGGATGCGCTTGCGGAGTTCCGGAATGTTCCACGCGTTGCCAAGAGCACGGAGCAAGCGAAACATTACCCGCGCGTCACCGGACCCAAGAGTTCCAGCGTTCCGCCGGCTTTCGCCAATTTCGCCTTGGCAGATTCGCTGGCGTGGTGCACGGCGACCGTCAGTTTTTTCTTGATCTCGCCGTTGCCTAAGAGCTTGACCACGGAGCCAGCGTGCGCAATCAGGCCGATTTGGGCCAAGAGCTCCGGCGTAATCCGCTGGCCGTCCGCAAATTGATTCAGCTGTTCCACGTTGAGAATGGCGCGAATCGGCTCAAACCCCTTTGCTTTGCGGCGCATCCCGCGCTTGGGCAAGCGCCGGATCAACGGCGTGCGGCTGCCTTCAAACCCCGGGTGTTTTCTGGACCCGGTGCGGGCGCGCTGCCCTTTTTGGCCGCGGGTCGAGGTTTTCCCACGTCCGGATCCAATCCCGCGGCCCACTCGCTTGCGGCGTTTGCGCGCGCCAGGAACAGCGGGAAGTGATGTCACATTCATCAGACGTCCTCGGTGATTCCGACGACAATCTTGCGATTACCGTAAATGGTTTCCGCGGTTTTCAATGACATCAATCCATTGAGCGTGGCTTTTGTGAGATTGATCGAGTTGCTCGATCCCAAACTTTTGGTCAGGATATCTCGAATGCCCACCGCATCGCAGACGGCCCGCACCGGACCGCCGGCGATGACCCCGGTTCCAGGGCTGGCCGGTTTGAGCAAGACATTCGACGCATCCGATTTGCCAATGATTTCGTGCGGGATGGTGCCGTCCTTCAGCGGAATCGTCACCAGATGGCGTTGGGCAAACGCCATGGCTTTTCGGATGGCATCGGAGGCTTCATGGGATTTCCCAAGCGCCATCCCGACGCGGCCTTTGCCATCCCCCACGACCACCAGTGCGTTGAACGACAGCCGCTTGCCGCCCTTGTGGACTTTCGCGACGCGGTTAATGCTGATGAGCTTTTCGATCAACTTCTGCTCATCAGGCCCCCCCATCCCTTCACCCGGTCGGCCTCGTCCTGGTCCTCGTCCCGGGCCCCGTCCTGGTCCTCGTCCTCGTTCGGCCATTAGAATTCCAATCCTGCGGCTCCAGCCGCCTCTCGGAGCGCTTTGACCGGGCCCTGATACTGGTGTGCCCCCCGCTCCAACACC
>OBEQ011502491.1_pt1 | contig 10657 bp, 8 predicted proteins | sample 1670901 | NCBI WGS metagenome assembly OBEQ01 (sample SAMEA104232315, study PRJEB22302) | groundwater metagenome | biome: forest; feature: aquifer; material: groundwater | place: USA | collected 2011-08-07 | depth 5.4 m | reverse complement strand
GGCCAGCGCGCGCAGCGGGCGCGCATCCGAGCCGTCGAGCTCGAGCGCGCGCCGGTAGAAGCGCGCCGCACCGTCGACATCGCGCAGCTTGTCCTCGTGCAGCTGGGCCAGGGCGAGCGCCGCGCGATAGCCCTCGCGCGGATCCTCGGTCAGCTCGAGCTCGACGCGGCGGGTGTCGGCGAGCTCCTGCCAGCGGCCCTGCTTGTCGAGCGCCTCGCCCAGGGCGCGCACGTTGCGCAGGGTGCGCGGCGCGGGCGTGAGCGCCTCGGCCAGCACGTCCCAGCGGTTGTCACGCCGGGCCAGACGCTCGAGCCCGGCCAGCGCCGGCGCATTGGCCGGGTCGATGGCGAGCGCGGCGCGATAGCCTTCGATCGACGCGGCCGCGTCGTTCTCGGCCGAGTCGGCGTGACGCGCGATCTCCAGGTACAGGGTCAGCCGACGCTGCGGATCCTGGACCAGGTCGAGCTCGCGCCGCAGCACGGCCAGGAGGGGCGCGTAACGCTTGGACTTGCGGTGCAGCTGGGCCAGCGCGCGCAGCGCCTCCACCGACGAGTCGTCGATGTCGAGGGCGCGCTCGTAGGCGCGCCGGGCCGCGTCGTCGTCCTTGCGATGGCGCTCCTCGATGTCGCCCATCTCGAGCAGGATGGCGGCCGCGCGCACGCTCTCGCCCGAGGCGGTCACGGCGCGCTCGCGCAGCGACACCGCCTGCGCCCAGTCGCCCGCGTCGCCGCACAGCTCGGCCAGCGCGTGCAGCGCGCCCGCGTCGGAGGGCGACAGCTCGAGCGCGCGCTCGAGGTGGGCGCGCGCGCCCCGCGCGTCGCCCAGCTTGCTGGCCGTGATGCGGCCCAGCTCGCGCAGCGTGGCCGCGCGCAGCGCGTCGTGCTGGGCCAGCTGCACGGTCGCGTCGAGCGTCTCGGCCAGCTCCTTCCAGCGCGACGCCTTGCGGTAGATCGTGGCCAGGGCGGCGCGCGCGTGCACGTCGCTGGGCGCGCGCCGGGCGGCCTCGCGGAAGCTCTCCTCGGCCTCGCGCGCGTGCCCGAGCGACAGATCGATCGAGCCCGCGGCGCACAGGTAGGCGGCCGAGCCGCGCTCGTCGCCGGTCGAGTGCAGCACCTGCGCGGCCTTGCGGTAGGCCGCGGCCAGGCTCTTGCGGTCGCCGGTCTTGCGGTAGAGGCGGGCCAGATCCTCGTGCGCGAGCAGATCCTGGTCGGAGGTCTGGGCCTCGCGGCGCAGGCGCAGCGCGGTCTCGTTGTCGGCGAGGCGGCTCTCCGCCATGGCCGCGGCGCGCCGCAGCATGCCGGTGCGCACCTCGGGCTTGTAGGCGCGCGCGCTGGTCTCCAGCTGCGCGATCAGCCCGGCGAAGTCGTTGGTGGTCAGGCGCAGACGCTCGAGCGCGCGCTGGTACGACGCGTCGCTGGGCTCGCCCGCGGCCAGCTCGGTGTACAGCTCGGCGGCCTGGCGCGACTCGCCCGCGCGCGCGTCGTGCAGCTCGGCGGCGCGGCGCAGGTAGGCGCGCGTCAGCGCGGGACTGCCGGCATCCCTGGCCAGCTCGCGGTAACACTGCGCGGCCTCCGACCAGGCGGAGCGCGAGATGGCCAGACGCCGGCGCACGGCCAGGGCCAGGCGCGCACCCCAGGCCGCGCCCGCGTCGGCTCCGAGCGGCTGCAGGAGCGCCGAGGCGTCGGCGGTGGCACCAGCGAGCTCGAGCTGCTCGGCGAGCAGGAAGGTGGTGGCGGCGCGCTCGGCCAGCGCGTCGCCGTCGGCGCCCAGGAGCTCGAGCTTCTTGCGCAGCAGCTCGGCGACGCCCAGACCTTCGGCGCCGCCGGGGGTGATGGCCAGCTCGATGAGGTGCTCGAGCGGATAGGGATTGCCGTTCTGCTTGTCGGCCAGGCCGTTCAGCAGCGCGACCGCGGCGCCGGTGTCGCCCAGGCGGTCCGACTGGATGTGCGCGCCCTCGAGCAGCCCGCCCGCTTCCTTGCCCAGGACCAGGGCCAGGTCGGCCCACTCGCCCGCCAGGCCCAGCGCGATGGCGAGCAGGTCGCGCGCGCTCGGGTCGGCGGCGACGATCTCCTTGAGCAGCGCGGCGGCACGGCCGGCGTCACCGAGCCGGTAAAGCCATGCCTCGGCCACTTCGCGCAGCGAGCCGTGGCGTACCGGCGCGGCCAGGCGCGCCGCGCGCACCGCCGACTCGGCCGCGTCGAGCATGCCCGCCTCGGGGTCGGACGTGGCCTGCGCGACCATGAGCCGGGCCGCGAGGGGCATCTTGCCCGCCGCCAGCGAGGCGTAGCGGCGCGCGGCGTCGACGTCGTCGAGCAGGTCCCAGAAGAGCAGCGCCAGGCGCGTCTGCAGATCCGCCTTGCGATCGGCGTCGGTGGTCGCCTCGACCTCACGACCGATGAGCGCAACCAGCTCCTCGATGGGCGAGACGTCGCCCGGACGGTGCTCTCCGGTCAATGGTGACGGCATCGGGCTGGGCATGGACATCTGCATCGAATTCGTTCCTGAAGCCAGACTCGCACCCGTGCCTTCGACAGTATTGCTGCTGTCTTGCGGCGACCGCTCCGATCCGGGCACGGGCGGCGGACCGCGGCGTCCTTCGGTGCCGGGCGTCTCTGGCATGGGGCCTGTGCCTCACATGTGCCCATGTACGCAGGCGCACAGCCGTGAGGTGGCGCAATGTTAACAGCAGACCCGCACCTTCTCAAGGAGGCCTCGAATCTTGCTTGCAGCGAAATCATGGGTGCGACTGCCACTCACGTGTAGCCATTTCGCGCCTTCGGGGTCCTCGCGACCCACGGCGACCCGGCTCGTCACCCGGCTCGTCATCGGTGCCTCCGTGAGAGAGGCGCCACACCGAAAAAGAACGGGCGGACCTTTGACGGTCCATCCATAGTGACTGTAAAATATTAATGAGGCCCACGTTTGGCTAACACACACCGAGCACTCTGCGTGACCGGCAATCCGCACCGACGACGTGCGCTGCGTCGTACCCTGCAGGCGGTCGGATCAGCCGTGGATTTCACGGATGCTGCGGCAGTGCCCACGTGGGCTGGACCCAAACCGGATCTCCTCGTGCTCGATCGCGACTCGCGTCGCGATCTGGATCTCGCGCTGCTCGGGCAGCAGTTCGGTGAATCGACCAAGATCGTCGTGCTGGGCGAGTCGCTCGACGATGCCAGCACGGTGACGCTCCTGCGCCAGCACTCGCTCGATCACCTCATCGCCGACGCCGACGATCCCGACGACGCCGAGCTGGTCATCACCACCGTCAAGCTGGTCCGCAACGACATCTTCGGCCTGGAGAAGTACCTGGCCTGGGGCGTGATGGTCCACGAGAAGGACATCAGCGGCTACACCGACAAGCGCGCCGTGCTGCTCGAGATCGCCGAGTACGCCAAGGAAGCCGGCGCCCGCCGGCAGGCCGTGGCCCGCATCGAGTCGGTCGCCGACGAGCTGCTCATGAACGCGCTGTACGACGCGCCCGCCGTCCGCTACGGCGTGCGCGCCCGCATCGGCGAGCGCGCGCGTGCGGGCCTGGGCCCGCTCGGCACCGAGAATGCCAAGGTGCGCTACGCCTGCGACGGTCGCTACTTCGCGCTCTCGGTGCGCGACAACTATGGCGAGCTGACCAAGGAAGCCATTCTCGACAACCTGGCACGCGCGCGCGCCGAGCGCGGCAACCCGCGCATCGCCTCGGGCGACGGCGAGGGCGCGGGCCTGGGCCTCTACTTCATCATGTCGGCGGTGACTCGCTTCATCGCCAACATCCAGCCCGGTGTCGCCACCGAGGTGGTCTGCCTGTTCGACATCAAGGCCACCGGGCGCGAGTCCGAGGCCTGCGCACGCTCGCTGCACATCTTCACCACCACGGGCGAGACTCCGCTCGGCCGCCTCGACGGTGCCGATCCAGCCACCGCTCCGACGGTACGCGATCCCAGCACCATGCCCCGCTCGTAGCTTGCGGTTTCCTTTCGCGGGGAAAGCTGATACCCCATTCCCACCGATTGATGGCCACGAAGACGTCGCAGACAGTCACGAAGTCACAACCGGCCGGCGTTGCCCGCATCGCGGGCAACATGATGATCGTCGTGGGCGCGCTCGGCGTCGTGCTGACGCTGCTGTCCAAGGCGTTCGTGGCGCCCATGCCGCCCGTGGTCATCTACGCCAACGTGACCGCATGCGTGCTCGAGGCCCTGCTCGGCATCGGCGTCATCCAGCACAAGCGACCCGCGTGGTCGTTCGGCGTGGCCATCTGGGGCGTGTTCATCGTCATCAACCTGCTCGCCCTGCCGCAGATGATCCGGGCCGGTTTCCCCGTCGGTGGCCTGTCGGCCATCATCGCCACCGGACGGCTGCTGTGGGGCATCCCGCTGCTGCTCGCGCGCAAGGAGTTCTGACGAGGTAGTTGATCCGTGTGACCAAACTGGATACGATTACTATCCAGTGAGCTCCGCGCTGCCCAGTCACTACCTCCGCATAGGCGAGCTCGCCGATCGGGCGGGCGTCAGCGTCGCGACGATCAAGTTCTACATCCGCGAGGGCTTGCTGCCGCCGCCGCCGGTCAAGACCGGCCGCACCATGGGCTACTACGACGAGGCGTACCTCGAACGCCTCCTGCTCATCCGTAAGCTGCGCGACGAGCATTACCTGCCCCTGCGGGCGATCCGTCTGCTGCTGGAGGAGCGCGGCGATCGTCCACTCGAGCCCGAGGAGCAGGCGCTCATCGAGCGCATCGGCCCGGTGGTCGCCGAGAAGCTCGACGCCGCGACGCCGCGCGAGCCGCTCGATCGCGCCGGCGTGCTGGCGCGCTACCAGCTGCCCGAGGACGACCTCGACGTCATGGTCGAGCTCGGCCTGGTCGGGCACGAGTCGGGCACCCACTTCTCCGCCAGCGACCTCGAGCTGCTCGACGCGCTGCAGAAGGCGGAGCAGTTCGGCCTCACGCGCGAGCGCTTCCCGGTGGAAGGCCTGGCGCACTACGTCGAGCTCATCGGCGAGCTGGCGCGCCGCGAGGTGCGTCGCTTCTCGCACCTGGCCGGGCACGTACCGCAGGCCGAGCTGGCCCAGATGGCCGAGCAGGCCACCCAGATCACCGAGCCGATCGTGACCCTCATCCGGCGCAAGCTGATCCTGCGCGCGCTGCGCCAGGAGATAGACCATCAGGCCGCGGAAACCAAGGACAAGGAGAAGAAGCGATGAGCGGGATGCCTCTCTCGACCAGTGCGACGATGCCGGTCACCGAGTCGGAGCCTGCGGCCGTCTCGCTCGACACCGCTTCTGCGCGCGAGATCGCCGAGTACCTCGACGCGCGCTGTCCGGTGACCTACGTGTGGAACTACGCCTCGTCACGCGCGGATCTGCGCGCGCTCTACGAGAAGGCCAAGCAGGAGCAGTGGGACGGGCGCACCTACCTGAAATGGGACACCCAGGTCGATCCGCAGGCGGAGAACTTCCCCGACCAGCAGATCCCCATCTACGGCACGCGTCTGTGGAACAAGCTGGCGCCGCGCGACATCGCGCTCCTGCGCCAGCACCAGATGTCATGGACGCTGTCGCAGTTCCTGCACGGCGAGCAGGGCGCGCTTCTGGCCACGGCCCAGATCGTCACCACGGTGCCCATCTTCGACGCCAAGTTCTACGCCGCCACGCAGGTCATGGACGAGGCGCGTCACGTCGAGGTCTACGAGCGCTACCTGCGCGAGAAGGTCGAGCTCACCTATCCCATCAACGAGCACCTGCGCCGGCTGCTCGACGCCATCCTGTCGGATCCGCGCTGGGACATGAAGTACCTGGGCATGCAGATCCTGGTCGAGGGTCTGGCCATGGCCGCGTTCAAGTTCCTGCACACGTTCTCGCGCGAGCCGCTGGTCAAGGAGCTGACCCACAACGTCATGCGTGACGAGGCCCGCCACGTCGCGTTCGGCGTCATGTCGCTGAAGGACTTCTACCTGACCCAGCTCAACGAGAAGGAGCGGCGCGAGCGCGAGGAGTTCACCTACGAGAGCTGCCGGCTCATGCGCGACCGCTTCCTGGCCCAGGAAGTCTGGGAGAGCATGCAGATGCCGGTCGCCGAGTGCCTCGAGCTGGCCATGCACTCGCCGGCGATGATCGAGTTCAGGCGCCTGCTGTTCATGCGCATCGTGCCCAACATCAAGCGGCTGGGGCTGCTCTCGCCCTGGCTGCGCGAACGCTTCACCGAGCTGGGCATCCTGCAGTTCGAGGACATGCCCGCGGACGCGTAGCTGGAGGCTGGACGAGGGCTGCAGCCCATCCGGACCGCACCCTAGGGATAGAGGCAGGTCAGCGTGAAGCCGCCGCTCGCAGCGTCCTGGCTGCACTGGTAGCCGCACGGCTCGCCCTGCAGACACATGCAGCTCGCGCCCGCGCTGCAGGTGCTCGGCATCGGCTTGCAGGCGTAGGTGTTCACGCCCGGCGCCGCGCCGCCCGTGCCGTGCTGGCAGTACTCATCGCTGCTGCACGTGTACGGCCCGCACGCGCCGCCGCCGCCGTCGCCCCCGCCGGTGCAGCTGACGAAGGTCTGCTGGTTGCAGTGGCAGCCCGCGGGCGTGCAGCTGCAGTCGCTGCCCTGGTAGAGCGGCGCGCAGTCGGCGCGCGCGATGCAGCCGGGCTCGGCCAGCGTCGAGCAGGCCGGCGGAGGTTGCTGGGTCTCGTTGCGGCAGGCCGCGAAGTCGCCCACCGCCAGGCAATCGCCGCCCTCGCAGATGCCTACCCGGTGCACCGCCGAGCAGTCGTCGTGCTGCGAGCACGTCTGCGCGTCGAGCCCGGAGCATTCGCCGCCGCGCACCGGACCCGACGGCGCGGTCGCCCAGCAGTCGAAGAAGCTGGCCACGTTGCACGGCTGCGCGCCGTTGCACCCGTCGAGGTAGACCGCGCGACAGCCGTCGGCGGCCTGGCAGGACGCCTCGTTGAAGGCGCTGCACGGCGACTCGCAGGTGGCCCAGTCGGCCATGAAGGGCGCGCCCGCGGAGTCTCCGCTGGCCATCGGCGGCCGGTAGTCGCCGCAGTTGTCGCCGCCACCGCCGCCGCCACCGCCGTGGTACTCGCACTGGCCGGTGGCAGGGTTGCGCAGGCCGACGGGCAGCGGGCGAGGCGGGCCCGAGCCCGAGCCCGAGCCGTTGACGCAGTCGTCGTCGCCGCCGAAGTAGATCTGGCAGCCCGACAGGAGCGTGACGATGAAGAGCAGTAAGCTAACTCGGCGCATCGTGGGTGTTCCTTAGCTTCTCGGCTGGCAGAGGTCGAAGGTCCAGGTCTGGCACGTGCAGCCTGCAGGCGAGCAGCTGCAGTTCGAGCCCAGGTAGAGCGGTTCGCAGTCGCTGCGCGAGATGCACGCCGGCTCGGCGAGCGTGCTGCACGCGGGCGGCGGCGGGGGCGGCTGGCTCTCGGCCGCGCAGCTGAGGAAGTGTCCGATGGTCCAGTCGCAATGAGCAGGATCCATGCATCCCGACCAGTCGCTGTCGTGCTGCGCCACGCAGTCATCATGCAGGGAGCACCGGTACGCGTCGAGACCCTGGCACTGGCCGCCGTGCACCGGACCCGACGGAGCGGTCGGCCAGCAATCCTTGTAGATGAGGTGGAAGTCGTCCACGTTGGGCGGACGCTCGTTGGCGTAGATGGCGCGGCAGGCGTCGGAGGCCTTGCAGGTGGCCTCGTTCAGGCCCGAGCACTGACCGTCGCACACGGCCCAGTCCTGCGGCGGCGGCATGTCGACGCCGCTGCATGGGTCGCCACCCCCGCCCTGGCTCTCGCACTTGCCCGACTCGGGATTGCGGCGCGGCTGGGGCGGCGGGGGCGGCGGCACCGGAGTCGCCGGGCCGCAGCTCGGCTTCTCCGTCACGCAGCGTCCGAACGGTCCGCCCACGCCCTGGCGCACCACCGAACAGTCGTCGTGGAGCGAGCAGTCGTAGGCGTTGAGGCCGTCGCAGCTGCCGTAGCGCACCGGGCCCGACGGCGCGGTGCCGACGCAGCTGTCGTAGAAGTCGCAGCTACCGTTGGGACAGTTCGAGCCGCCCTCGTTGTAGAGCGCGCGGCATCCGTCGGACCGCAGGCAGTCGTTCTCGCTCAGCCCGGTGCAGGCGGAGACACACTGGGCCCAGTCGATCTCGCTGCCCGGTCGCGAGGTGTCGCTGTTGCTGCGCGGGCGGGGCGTGCCGCCGACATCTTTACAGTTGCCGCCGTTGTGCGGGTACGGGTCCTCGCACTGAAATGACTCGGGATTGAGCAGCGTCACCAGCGGCGCGATGCCATTCTCGGCGCCGCCGTTGACGCAGTCGTCGTCGCCGTGGTTGCCGAAGTAGATCTGACAGCCGGGAGTGACGAGGAGCACCGTCAGGGCCAGCAAGCGGACGCCGGTGATTCGCATGCGTCACTGCGAAGCAACGGATGGGCCATGATGCAACCCACTGAAACAATTGATCCGCCGTCAGACCGAACCTCAGAAATCCGATGCCTTGACTTGCCTCGCCCAGAGGATTAACCCACGGAGACCCATGCACCGTATCTACCTGGCGTTCTTGTGCTTCTTCCGCGTGCTCTTCGGCAAGCCGCTCCCGGATGAAGTCTTTCCGCCGATGCCCACGCCCCCTGCGCTCGAGGCTCCCAAGCCGGCGCCCAACCCGCTTTACACGCAGAAGACCGCACCGGTGCAGGCGCTGCCACCCGAGATCATGGCCAAGGTGGGGCCCACGCCCCCGTCGGGGCAGGCGGCCAAGGACGGCGCGCTGCAGCTGCTCGCCCTGCTGCAGCGCGAGGGCCGGCTGGTCGACTTCCTGCGCGAGCCGATCGACGGCTACGACGACGCCACCGTGGGCGCGGCGGTGCGCGACATCCACCGCGGCTGCAAGAAGGCCATCGACGATCACTTCCCGCTCGAGCCGGTCATGGGCGGCGCCGAGAACGACCGGGTGTCGATCGCGGTCGGCTTCGACGCGGCGCGCATCCGCCTGGTGGGCGAGATCAAGGGCCAGCCGCCCTTCTCCGGCACGCTGCGCCACCACGGCTGGGCGGCGACCAAGATCAAGCTGCCCACGGTCACCGGCAAGGTCGACCTGACCGTGGTCGCGCCCGCCGAGGTCGAGATCTCGACATGAGCCCGTCCGCGTCCGCGCCGCGCTGGATCGTCGGCATCGATCTCGGCACCACCAACACCGCGCTCGCCGCCGTCGACACCCACGCGGGCGAGAACGCGCCGGTCGAGACCATCGCGGTGCCGCAGCTGATCGCGCCCGCGCTGGTCGAGCCGCGCGCCACCCTGCCCTCGTTCCTGCTCCTGCCCGGGCCGGGCGAGCTGCCCGCGGGTGCGACCGCGCTGCCCTGGAGCGACGAGCAGGACTTCGTCGTGGGCGAGCTGGCGCGTGCGCGCGGCGCCGAGCTGCCCGCGCGCCTGGTCTCGTCGGCCAAGTCGTGGCTGTGCCACGGCAGCGTCGATCGCACCGCGCCCATCCTGCCCTGGGGCGCGGCCGCGGACACCACCAAGGTCTCGCCCGTGCAGGCGTCGACGCGCTACCTGCAGCACCTCGCGGGCGCGTGGGCGGCGCTGCATCCCGACGAGCCGCTGGCCCACCAGGACGTCTTCCTGACCGTGCCGGCGTCGTTCGACGCGGTCGCGCGCGAGCTGACCATCGAGGCGGCGCGCGCCGCGGGGCTCGCGCACGTCACCTTGCTGGAGGAGCCGCAGGCGGCCTTCTACTCCTGGCTGGCGCACCAGGGCGACGGCTGGCGCAAGCAGCTGCGCGTGGGCGACGTGGTGCTGGTGTGCGACGTGGGCGGCGGCACCACCGACTTCTCGCTCATCGCGGTGACCGATCGCGCCGGCGACCTCGAGCTCGAGCGCGTCGCGGTCGGCGACCACATCCTGCTCGGCGGCGACAACATGGACCTGGCGCTGTCGTACTTCCTGGCCGGGCAGCTGGCCGAGAAGGGCACCCGCCTCGACGCCTGGCAGCAGCGCGCCCTGACCATCTCCTGCCGCGGCGCCAAGGAGCAGCTGTTCGCGGCCATCGCGCCCGAGCGCGTGCCCATCGCGGTGCTCGGGCGTGGCTCCAGGGTCATCGGCGGCTCGATCAAGACCGAGCTGCGTCGCGAGGACGTGGCGGCCAGCATCCTCGACGGCTTCTTCCCCGTCTGCGCCGTCGACGCACGCCCGGCGCGCGCCAGGCGTGTCGGCCTGACCGAGATGGGCCTGGCCTACGCGCACGACCCGGCCATCCCCCGCCACCTGGCCGAGTTCATCGGCCGGCACGGGCGCTCGCCCAGCGCCATCCTGTGGAACGGCGGCGTCATGAAGGGCGACGCCCTGCGCCAGCGGCTCATGGACACGGTGGCCGGCTGGACCGGCGGCACGGCGCCGCGCGCGCTCACCGGCACCGACCTGGATCTCGCGGTCGCGCACGGCGCGGCCTGCTACGGGCTGACGCGGCGCGGGCGCGGCGTGCGCATCCGCGGCGGCGCGGCGCGTGCCTACTACATCGGCGTGGAGACGGCGATGCCGGCGGTGCCGGGCATGCCGCCGCCCATCAAGGCGGTGTGCGTGGTGCCCTTCGGCATGGAGGAAGGCTCGCAGGCCGACGTGCCCGCGCACGAGATGGGCCTGATCGTGGGCGAGCCGGCCGAGTTCCGCTTTCTCGGCTCGTCGACGCGC
>OBEQ010767682.1_pt1 | contig 10657 bp, 17 predicted proteins | sample 1670901 | NCBI WGS metagenome assembly OBEQ01 (sample SAMEA104232315, study PRJEB22302) | groundwater metagenome | biome: forest; feature: aquifer; material: groundwater | place: USA | collected 2011-08-07 | depth 5.4 m | reverse complement strand
TATCACTTGGCTTTCTGGTCTAACTCCGATTGCCATTTTTACCTGTTCTTCGCTTAGCGAAACAACGTCGTATGCCCCGAGTTGGTTTAAGTAGCGGTTTATCTGTGCCAATGCATTTTCGCCAGCTAGTTTCTCCTTTGTCTTAAAGCATTCAAAGAAAGCCCCTTTGACTTCGCCGTTGATAAAAGCGACGCTTGAATCTTCAATGCCGTTGGTTGTCTTAACTGTAAACGCAACGTAGCCAGTGAACCGCCGTTCCTTTAAGCTTTTCACAATGTCATCAACTGTTTCGTTCGTGAGGTCGCCTGTTTTTACTAGTTTGCCGCTTTGAAACATGTTTTGAAGTTATCTACCTGTGTTTGAGTTGTGGTTGTTGTTTATTCCTTTTTATTCTCTTGCATCTATTACTATGTCTGCGCTGTTTTTCAACGCGGTTGAAAAGTCAGGGTTTGTCCCAACTACGATTGTCTCTTTGCCTTGCTCCTTTGCCTTTGTGAGAACAGGCTTAAAATCCGAGTCCCGCGATACAATTGCAATTATGTCGATGTTAGGGTTGAACACGTACTGCGTTGCTTCCACTGCTAGCGCAACGTCCACGTCGCTTGGCACAATAACTAAATCATAGCCTTGGTTCGTCACCGCTTCAATGAGTTTATCGGAAGCGTATTGGTCTAGGAAAACCCTTGCGACTTTTAGCCTGCCGTATTTTTCGAGTTTACGTTTAACTTTTTCAAGGTCGATTCCAAGTTCTTTTCTAATCATGTTTGGCCCGTCTACAAAGCAAGCTATGTTTTTGTCATTAGCTGATTTGCCGAGCAATTTTTTTAAGTTATCTGCAAAGCTTTTCATTTTAATGTTTCACTCAGTTTATTTTTTTTTACTTTTTTTTGTTTTACTTGTTGAAGAATTTTTCAACGTTTTCCGCTATTTTCTCCTCTATTTTTTCAATGCTTTGTTCCTTTGCCTTGCTTATCTCTTCGTAAACCGACCTTACATTTGCCGGTTCGTTCCTCCCTTGCTGCCAGAGGTAAGGCGAATCCGTTTCACAAAGCAATTTTTCAGTTTCAATGTGTTTCATTATGTATTTCTTGTCCTTGCTTTTAATAGTTGGCAGTGAGATGAAACCGCCCAGCTGCACAACGCGGCTACATAGCTGTTTTACGACGAAGCAGTGCATTGCGAAGTTGTTGAACTTAACTTCTTCTAGGATGTCTAGCACTTTATTTTCCGCTTTGCGCGAGTGGATGATAATCGGAAGATCCAGTGTGCGGGCTAGTTCAACTTCTTTGCGGAAAAGCGCTTCTTGCTTCGCTTGTTCTTCTGGTGTTTTAAAGTAGTGGAAGTCCAGTCCAATTTCGCCAATCCCAGCTAGTTTCGAGGAGTTTTTTTCAATTAAGTCGAACATGTCTTCTTTTTGCTCTTGTGTGATGCGGTTGGCGTCGTGTGGGCTAATGCCAATAACTGGCCGAAGCGTTTTGGGGTGTTTGGCGCATAACTCTAGCACTTTTTCGTCGTGTCCAAGCATTCCGCCTGTGCAGTACATTTTGCCAACCCCTGTTTGCACGGCGTGGGCTATTACCGCGTCTACATCCGCTTCGCTGGTGTACTGTTCGTGGGTCAAGTGGCAGTGGCTATCAATGAACATGGGTTAAAGAATCTGAACACCGAAAAGGCTTTTTAACTTAGCTTTTCTGTATATATTTAACTATTTTACTAGCTTCAAATAGGCCCTCGTGGTTTTTTGCAGTTTTTAACGGTGATTATTAAAACACATGGCAGTTGACAAGATTTTCGGACAAATGGGCGACCTTGCAAAAGGTAAGTACGTCATGGTAGACGACCACCCTTGTAGGGTCATGTCTATGGACAAAAGCAAGCCCGGAAAGCACGGTGCTGCAAAAGTAAACGTAGTTGCAATTAGCTTGTTTGACGGCTCTAAACATTCTTTAATGAAGCCTTCGGATGGGGATATTGAAATTCCAATTGTTGAACGCAAACGCGCACAAGTGATAAACGTTGCAGGTACAACTTGCCAGTTGATGGACATGAACACTTACGAAACATTTGACACAACTATTCCAGAAGACATGAAAAGCGAACTAGAAGCCGGGAAAGAAATCGTGTACCACGAAGTCATGGGCAAAAAGATACTAGGAAAAGACTAGGTGCGGTTTCATGGATATTTCTGCAGTTCTTTTTCAATACTGGTGGGCTTTTGCTATATTTGTGTTAGTTATAATAGCCGGTATAGCCGCATTGTTATTTAAGCACTAATTTTTCTGCCAAAACTTAGATTATGGAAATTTAACAGGAACCTGAAAAAAGGTTCCTGTGGATCTATGCTGTGCATTGTAGTCACAACTGCGTCCAGTTGTGCTTGATACGCCGCTCGCGTTGTGTGTATCAATAGCTCAGGAGTTGAAATTTTGCGGTTTTCATTCCGGCATGGATGGTTCTCCTGTTCTCGAGATTGTTTTGCTGTTTTAACTCACTTTTGTTTTTCTGCGTCGCAAGAGCTCACTGAACGGACAAGCCGGGTGAGGTTGGTACGGGCAAATAAACTAGTTGTGGGTTGAACGGCGGTTTTTAGCCAAAAGCGTTGAGGCCTTCAGGATGTTTTACGTCCCAAAAGAATTCCACCTTTCGATGGTTATTGTTTACAATTGCCGCGCTTCTTACAATGCATTTGCACTCGCGGAAGTTGTTATTAAGCTGCTAAATAAAAAGCCATCGTTTCGTTGTAGTTTTATGCCAATGTTCAAGAATCAATTAGGGGCGGTTGAAAGTCGAGTGAATATGACAGAGCCCACGCGTCTCTTTTTTATTCAATTTTTCTATCTTCTCTAAGTTCTTTTTTTGTATCTACGCGCTTGTATGTTCCAACGAGCTCTTGCAACGTAGGAGCCGGTTCTAGTGATTTTGTATTCTTTGTTGGTGAAATATGAATATTTTTCATTTACTTTAGAATCCCAGCTGTTTAATCACTACGCCGACTACGAACGCTAGAAGGATTAGTAGTATGGCGGTGTTGAAGTAGGCAACGAGTTTGGCGTTGTGTGCTTCGTTTTTAGCTTCTTCGAGTTTTTCCTGTATTTCGCGGTGGTATTCGTCGCTTTGTTTTTTTGCCATGAGGTTGTTAAGCTCTTTTTCTTTTTAATTTTCTAACTATGAGTTCGACTGGTAGTGCTATTTTTTGTTCGGCCTTCTCTGTTCTTAAAAAGTTAAAAATGGCAAAGCCAATGACCTTTCCCTTTAGGTCAACCCGTTGAAAAACGTCGTCTTTTAATTCGCTGAAAAACCCTTTTTTTTGTGAGCCAAAGCTAAACTCTAAGAAGTCGCCTTGCCGATCGAACCACACGTTTAAATTTTTAACCATATACTTTTGCCCTTTCTTACATTATCAGTGAAAAAAGCAGTAATAATAAAGCTCTGGTAGTTTAAAAGCTTGGCCGCGGCCACTAGGTGTTTTTCCCCTACTGGCGTCTTTTTGTAAAGTTTGTAAAAAAGTAGCGTATTGTGATCATTTTTGCTTCTTTGGATAAAGTCCGGGTCTGCTAATGTTTCTTTTATTTTTTCAAGTTGACCCTTCATTTCCGGATGTTTGAGGATGTGGCTTTTTCTTTCGTCAGTTAGCCTAAATTCCCTGCTAAACCGATCTTTCATTACCTCCGTAGCCATGTTATTTTTTATACTCTGCCTCTTTAATTTCCTTTGCTTATCCAATGGCTGAACTTATCGTACTTGATGCAATTGTAAAGGCGTTTATCCCGCTATTTGCAATTATGGACCCTTTCATCAGCGTCCCTGTGTTTTTGTCGCTTACGCGGAAGGATAAACAAGAGAAGAAGAACTTAATTGCCAGTGAAGCGGTTGGGATAGCTGCGTTGCTTCTATTCGTGTTTTTGATTTTTGGTCAAGGCTTGCTAACCGTGCTTGGAATAAGCATTGGTTCAATGCAAATCGCAGGCGGTATCTTGTTGGCAATAATGGGAGTTGAGCTTGTGCTTGGCATTTCCTTCCCACGCGAAAAAGACAAGATCAAACGCGTTCCGCCAGCTGCACTTATAATTGGAACGCCGCTCATAACCGGCCCCGGGGTAATCACTACAACTATTCTCCTCGTTGGTCAGTACGGCATGTTGACAACCGCAATTGCAGCTGTTCTTGCGCTCGCGTTAAGCTGGCTTGTGTTGCGCTATTCTCACTTCGTCACAAAGCTAATCGGCGAAACCGGAAGCGAGTTACTGTCAAGAATAATGGGGCTCCTTCTAGTTGCAGTGGCAGCGCAATTCGCACTAACCGGAGTAAAGGCTTTGTTTTAATAATTTTAAACCATTAACCCCTACTATGCCGCTGTACGCAGACTTCCATATCCATTCTAAGTATGCCCGCGCTGTTTCTGTTAGCTCTACTCTTGAAAACTTAGCCAAAGGAGCGGAAACAAAAGGGCTGTCCATCTTGGGAACAGGCGACTTTACGCATCCGCTGTGGTTTAAAGAAATAAAAGAAAAACTTCGCCAAATTGACAACAGCGGCATCTATGAGTTAACTTCCATTTCCACAAAGACTAAGTTTATGTTGACGACTGAGGTGGCGACGTTTGATAGCTTTAAGCGGGTTCACCATGTTGTCCACGTTCCGAATATGGAAAACGTGCAGCAGCTTAATGACGTTTATTCGAAGCGTGGCAACTTGGCAGCTGATGGCAGGCCGATGCTTGGTAAAACGAGTTGCGCGGAATTTGTAGAAATGACCAAAGCAGTTTGTAAAGAAGCGGAAATTGTTCCTGCGCATTCTTTTACCCCGTGGTTTGGAATTCTCGGTGACAAAAGCGGCTACAATTCAGTGCAAGAAGCGTACGGCGACAAAGCGTCTAAAGTAGTTGCTTGCGAGAGTGGAATGTCTGCGGATCCTGCTATGATGTGGCGTGTCTCTTCGTTGGATAGCTTTGCAATCATGTCTAATTCCGACCCACACTCGCCTCATCCTTGGAGGTTGGGAAGGGAGTGCAACGCGTTTAGCGACGATTGTAATTCGTTTACGAAGATTTTTGACGCTGTGCGGAAACAGGATGAGGAAAAGTTTTTGTTCACTGTTGAAACTTCGCCTTCTTACGGCAAGTACCATGTGTCTGGCCACCGTGCTTGTGGTTTTTCGTGTTCGTTTGAAGAGGCGAAACGGTTAAAAGAAATTTGTCCAAAGTGCAATAAGCCGCTTACAATTGGAGTTGAAAAAAGAATCGAGGAACTCGCCGATCGTGAAGAAGGATACGTGCGTAAAAACGCAATTCCATTCCGCACTATCCTTCCGCTGGCCGAGTTAATTGCCGCTGTTTATCGGACGAATTTGTATTCTAAGAAAGTGCAAGAGGAGTATCAAAAGCTAATTGCTAAGTTCGGCAACGAGTTTCACATTGTGTTTGATGTGGGTGAAGCGGAGTTAAAAGAAGTGAGCGGCTTGGAAGTTGCGCGTGTGATTATGCTGAACCGCGATAACCTCATAAAAATAACGCCTGGTTTCGACGGCGAGTATGGTGTGTTGCAATTGCCAGAACAGCTAATTTTGGGAAAGAAACGGGGAAAAAAAGAAGCAGAAACAAACGAAAGTAACAATAGCAAAGCACAGAAGAGCTTGGCTGAATATTGAAAAATTGTAGTGGAGCACTAAAAGCGAAAATCTTATATATATTGATCCACTACATTTTTGTATGTCTTACATTAGGGAGCGGAAACGTGGGAGTACTTTTTATTACGTACTTGTAGAAAGTAGCCGGGAAAATGGTAAAGTGCGCCAGCGTACTGTGAAGTACCTTGGGAATAGTGAGAAGATGCTTGAGTACTGCAAACGTCATGGGCTCAAGCCGCCAGTACCGAAATACGTGATGCTTGACAGTTCAACTGCGTTTATGCTTGAAAGCAAGCTAGTGAAGCTCAATAAACTGCGTCCTTTACCTTCACAGACGGTTAAGAGTTTGAAGGAAAAATTCGAAGTTGAAATGACTTACAACTCCAACGCAATTGAGGGAAACAAGCTTACCCTAAAGGAAACTTTCCTCGTGTTGGAAAAGGGGATTACAATCGGTGGTAGGTCGATGAAGGACCATATGGAAGCGACTAACCACAAGGAAGCGTTGGAATTGCTGGAAAAAATAGCAAATGCAAAGAAGGCAGTGACTATAGGTGACGTGCTTGACCTTCATGCTGTTATCCTTGACAAGATTTCGCCGCAAGACGCAGGTATATATCGGCGCTATCAGGTGTTGATAACTCAGTCAAAGCACCGGCCTCCAAAGTGGCAAGACGTTCCGCAGCTAATTAAACAAGTAATCGAAGAGTTAAACTCAAAACGTAGAGGCGCAGCTGCTGTTGAGTCGGCGGTTAAAATTCACCATTTAGTTGCCTGGATTCATCCGTTTGGAGACGGTAACGGTAGGCTGGCAAGGTTACTGATGAACCTACGTTTAATGCGCGCTGGGTTTCCGCCGGTAATTGTGGAAAAGAAAGTGCGGAAGAGCTACTACGACGCCCTTGAAAACGCAGACGATGGTGACTACCGCCAATTAACAATGCTTACTGCGCAGGCTTTGAAAAAATCACTGGACTTGTGGCTAAGTGTAGCTGAATAAGTTTTTAACCAGCGGATGGGTATTATTTTCTTATGGATGCAGTTGAAATTGTTGTTCCTCGCCATTTGCACGATCGCTTGAAACAATTAGCTCAGCTTAACCAAGAAACCAACGGCGTTTTTTTATACACTCCTCGCGTGAACCGTGGTAAAACGTCGTGGCACGTGCATAGTTTTGTACTTACTGGTATAGGCACGGCAGAGCACGTACGGGCGCATCCGAGTAGGGTTAGCTGCGTAAATAGTTTAATTTTTGATCTTCACCGTAAAAATCCGGCGGTTGGTTGGGCGTTTGCTAAAGTTCACACACATTGCCGTGCAACTGGCCAAGAGTGGTTTGACAAGTTTTCACAAGGTGACCATGAAAGCGTACGGAGTCAGTTAAGCGCCAATCCAAACTATGCGCTTTTAATGTATTCGCCGACGCATCACTTGGCAATTGGCCACCTGCAAAAACGTTTCAATTTACGCGTGGTTGACTCCACTCCCGCGCATAGGCGTAATAGCGCTCATTTAGAAAAGTTAGCTGAACGGTTACAGCGTCAGCGTGGCTTGCCGCAAATAAGGTTTGAAGCAACTGTTAGCCCTCGTAGGCGTTAGTGTTCCTACTTCTTCATCCACCAAACGGCTGTTAGTATTGCGATTAGTAGTGCGACGATTGTTATGTCTCGGATTACTCCTAAGAAGAATAGTAGTAGTAAAAGTGCAAATCCGCCCATCCAGAAAGTCAACGGGTCCATGCCAAAGATGGAACGTTCGCCGCCACCGTAACCGCCAGCCATAGGTGCTCCTTGTGCTCCTGCGCCAGCTAAACCGCCTTGTGCTTGCCCTTGTGAAATTGGAACAGCTTCTCCAGTTTGCGGGTCAACCTTTACAGCGAATCCACACTTCTGGCAGTAGACTACGCTATTCTGCTCGTCAACATCTAAATTTGGATTCCCGCACTGGGGACATGCCATTTCGCCCATAAATTTGAATCCAGTTCTTTACTCTGCCGCTGTATTTAAAACTGCGCCGAGTTAAATTCCTACATGGAAAAAACCCACAGCAAAAATCTATCGCCCACTCAAATGCCACATGTTGTTTTGATGTTAGGCCCGCATGTGCGTGGAAGTGAAGCCGCTGTTAAAAAAGTGATTGTAAACGAGCGACCGCGAATGTTACTTTTAGAATCTTTGGGCAACAAAAGAGGTCATGTAAAAATTCTCAAAGACTTGCACGAAGACGCCCCTAGGTTTGTTCATCACCCTGCAGATGGCTATGCCGTTCCTAGCCGGGTATACCTTTTAGCTAAAGAACACGAAATTCCATTCGAATTAGCAGAGCCTCCGTACGATGAAGCCACATTTAAGCGGATTCTTTCCAAACAAGCTGAATATCAGGCTAAACTTGGCGGTTCAATTAAGCTCGTAACCTCGGGCGGTAAACTTGAAGAAGCGCTAAGACTTACAGGGGATTCAATTCAATCTATGAAAGAAGCCCATGCAGAAAGAGATTCAAATTTAGCTGATAATATCTACAAACAAGCTAAAGCGCACGGTGTAGTCGCTGCTTTTTTGGGTCACGCTCATATGCCCGTTGTTAGAAAATTAGCCGAAAAAGGCGCAAAAGTAACTGTTTATTATTCAGGTGGAACTTTTCCAGCGTCTAATGCCTTGCCACAACGTTCTAATTTGCCCGAACCTTCTAGAAGTCAATTAATCAAAGAATTGTTTAGTATGACTATGGCGGATTACTTGTGTAATCGCTATAACCTCGATCCAGTTAATTTGATGCACGGATTGCAAGGTGGAACGGTTTTTAACCAATTAACCAAAATTCCAGTACCCGCAATAGAAGCGATGTTTAAAGCATCCGAAGGAAAAACTCCAGTTGGTTGCAGAAATGACCTCTTGACACTACTTTCAGCACACAACGTTAAAATGCCATCTCAAAGTGAAATGGAAGGCATTGTTCACTCGGCTAGTTACCCTGAATTCCGCAAAGTAAAAGTCTTCGAGCCACTCCAACCGTAACCATTTTCTATTCCACACTTCTTATTTCCTACATGAAGCTGTACACAAAAACTGGCGATGCTGGCGAAACCGGACTTGCAAATGGCGCGAGGCTGGCGAAAACGAGCTTGCGCACAAGTGCAATCGGCGAAGTAGACGAGCTCAACTCCTTCCTAGGTTTAGCAAGATGCCATTGTAAAGATGCTGCTGAAGATGAACTCCTCGCAGATGTACAGCGTGACTTGTTTACAATTGGCGCACAGTTAGCCAAAGCGCAGAAGGTAACTCCAATTAACCCAGCGAGCGTCGAAAAGCTGGAAAAAGCAACTGACTCCGCGTGGGAAACCGCCGGCGACTTACACAACTTCATCTTACCAGCTGGTTCGCTGTATTCCGCTTCGCTTCACGTGTGCCGCAGTGTCTGCCGCCGCGCTGAAAGGGCAGTGCTTGAGTTGGACGAAAAGGAACCGTTTGACTCACCAGCGCTAAAAATGTACTTGAACCGCTTGTCTTCATTGTTTTTTGCGCTTGCCAGGAAGGCGAACAAAGACGCTGGAGTTGCTGAGTCAGAGTGGAAAGGCAGTTAAATAATATATTTCTCTGTTGGGTCAAATTCTTTACGCGAGCGAAGCTATTCCATAGATTAGGAACAATATGCCGGTAACTAGCTTAATCGCTTTGCGTGGGATCTTTTCAGCTACTTTGCTTCCTAGAAAGACGTTGAGCCCAATTGCAATTGCCAACGCTAGCACAAAACCGCCAAATATGGGTAGTGGTTGCTGGTACTTAGCCGCAAGTAATGCGGAGGACACTTGTGCCTTGTCCCCAATTTCAACAAGCGCAACTGTCAAAAAAGATTGGGCAAAAGCTCCACGGCTACCTTCTCCGCCAGTTGCTGGTTTAATGCCTATTTTTGTCTTGGCTTTTTTTCCATCCATATATAATTTCGCCAAAGTCCACAGCCCCAATGCGGTGAAAATAACCCCTACAACTAGCTTCGTAGTTGAAACTGGCAAGGAAACGCCGAAGTACGACCCTAAAAGAATCGCAACTCCGTCCATTGCACTATGCGCTAGCAACGCGCCGAGGAAAACCTTAAACGGCGCCTTATAGTCAAGCGACAACCCCAAAATGACAAGCTGCGTCTTATCAGCGATTTCCGAAAGAAGCGCAATGACAAAAGCAGCTGTAAAAGACTCAAGCATAACCTATAACGTAAACAACCCCGTTTGATAAAAAAACGCATTGTCAACTAAGGGCTTTTTCAATTTAAAACCCCTATCTAAAAAACATGGCAAAACAACACGGCCCCTGGAAAATCACAAGCAGCGAAATAAAGTACAAAAACCCATGGATGGAAGTTAGGGAAGACAAGGTAATTCAACCAAACGGCGAAAACGGCATATACGGGACGGTTAAAATTGGTTCAGGTGCAGCTACACTTGCACTTGACAGCGAAGGGTTTGTTCACTTAACTCGCGAATTTCACTACGGCGTCGGTATAGAGACAATTGAAGGCGCAATTGGCGGAATGCACAAAGGTGAAACTCCGCTTGAAGCCGCAAAACGGGAGTTAAAAGAAGAACTCGGTATAACTGCCAGCCAGTGGACTCCGCTTGGATTTGTAGAGTCGCTAACTTCTTACGCTAAGTGTCCAGTTCACCTATTCCTAGCAAGGCAACTAAAATTCACAGCTCCAAAACTAGACGCAACAGAAACAATAAAACCACTTAAAGTCAAATTTGAAACAGCTGTTAATATGGTGATGAACGGCGAAATAATTGCGTCACAAACCTGCGCATTAATACTCAAGGCTAACGAGTACCTCAAACGCCACAAGCAATGAAAAAGCGACTCTTTTTTATCCCTGTTTTCTCCGTATCTCTTCCTGTGATGACCTTTAACAATTTCTGAGCGCAAGCAGTGACGAGAGACGGACGGGCTGATACGATTAAGTTTATAAGTACTGACAATAAAATGTTGTTTTTATGGTTGCGTTGAAAAAGAATGGCAGTTCCCGCGGAGTTGAATCTGCGTCT
>OBEQ012147851.1_pt1 | contig 10658 bp, 6 predicted proteins | sample 1670901 | NCBI WGS metagenome assembly OBEQ01 (sample SAMEA104232315, study PRJEB22302) | groundwater metagenome | biome: forest; feature: aquifer; material: groundwater | place: USA | collected 2011-08-07 | depth 5.4 m | reverse complement strand
CACATCGCGGATCCCGACTGCCTGGTGTCGCCGCATCAGATTCGGCATCGGCCGGTGGGCTCGAAGGCGGAGGTGGTCGCCGGCGGCTGGCTGCCACTGGACGGGCCCGTGTCGATCGGCCTGACATCCGGGGCCTCGACACCCGACAACCTTGTGGGCGCCGCGATCGGCAAGCTGACGGAATTCTGCGGCTAGCAGCCGACCTCGTCCGGCGGGCGGACACTCGGTCCGCCCCGACGTCGCGTCGGTCGTAGCGGCCGACCCGTGTGTCGGCCGGGCGCTGGGGTCGTAAAAAATTGTCTCCCGCTAAACACTTACGGGCACTCTGTCGTAGTCCCTCAAGTAACTGCTTTTCAGAGGTTTACGCATGAGGCACACTTGGGTTTGCCGGCTGCTGCCGGCAGTGTTCGTGCTGGCGCTGGCTGCCCCTGTCCTCGGACAAGGGTTCGGTTTTGCGTGGTGGAAAGACGCCCAGTTCCAGCGTGATCTCGGCCTGTCCGCCGAACAGTCCGCCAAGATCGACGCCATCTTCCAGGCCACCATTTCGCAACTCCGGCAGAAGAAAGACGAGCTGGATCGGCAGGAAGAAGTGCTGTCGCAGCAGATTGTGGCCGGAGCGGACGAGATGCTGGTCACGAAGCAGGTCGACAGGGTCGAGGCCATTCGGGCTCACATGAACAAAATGCGGACGCTGATGCTGCTCCACGAGCGTCAGGTGTTGTCGCCCGACCAGCGGGTCAAGTTGAGCAAACTCCACGAACAGTGGGAGCGGGATCACAAGCGGCCGTCACGCGGAGACGTCAAGTAGTCAAGTAATGGAGAGACAGGCCATGACACGGAACGGTTCCATCTGGATACTGACTGCGGCGCTCGCCGTCGTGGGCACCGCCACGCCCGCGCGGGCCCAGCAGGTTTCGGAAACGCGCATTCGTGAACTGATCGCACAGGCGGCCGATCGCGTCGCTCACGGCGAGGTCGACGGCCAGCAGGCCGCAGCGCCTGGTCAAGCGCGGCCCAAAGTCGCGCTGACGCTCGAAGAAGCGGTCAAGTTCGCGCTCGACCGCAACCTGGACATCTCGGTGCAGCGCCTGAACCCCGAGATCAACGACATCGCGATCGCCAGCATTCGCTCGGTCTATCACCCATCGCTGATCTCGACGCTGTCGACGCAGTCGACGACCACGCCCTCCACGTCGACGATTTCCGGCACCCAGAACGCGGGTGAACCGATCAACGGAGGGTTGAACCTCTACAACGGTGGCATCTCCCAGAGCATTCCGTGGGGCGGCGGTGGGCTCAACGTCACGCTCAACAATAACCGGCAGACGACCACCAGTTTGAACACGCTCTACAACCCGACCTACAACACGAACTGGTCCGGGCAGTACACGCAGCCGCTGCTACGCGGCTTCCGCATCGACGCCACGCGCCGCCAGCTGCAGGTCACAAAAATCAGCCGCGACATCTCGGACGTCCAGCTCCGCGCGACGATCACCAACACGCTGTCGAACGTGAGGAACGCGTACTGGGACTACGTGTATGCGATCCAGGCTGTCGAAGTGGCGCAGAAGTCGCTCGAGCTGGCGAACAAGCTCGTGCAGGATAACCAGACGCGCGTCGAAGTCGGCACCATGGCGCCGATCGACGTCGTGCAGGCCCAATCCGAGCAGGCCACGCGCCGGCAGACGCTCGTCGCCGCGCGGGCGACGCAGCGCACGACCGAGCTGGCACTGAAACGCCTGATCGTCGATGGCACGCAGGACTCGAACTGGAACGCGGAGCTCAATCCGACCGACCGTCCCGATTTCCGCCCTGAGCCTGTGGACATCGAGGCCGCCGTACGCCGCGCGCTGAGCGAGCGCACCGATCTCGACATTGCCAAGAAGAACATGGGCGGCAACGACGTCACCCTCAAGTACCTGCAGGACCAGCTCAAGCCACAAGCCGACCTGCTGGCGACCTATGGTCTGATCGGCCTCGGCGGATCGCAGCTCATCACGACCGGCACCGGAGTCAATCGGACCGTCACGGGCGCTATTCCCGGCGGCTACGGCGATGCGCTGTCGACGCTGTTCGGTCACAACTTCCCGCGCTGGACCGTGCAGGTGAACCTCAGTTACCCGCTCGGCGTGAGCTCGCAGGAAGCGTCGGTCGCCCGCGCGCGCGTGCAGCTCAGTCAGGTACAGGCGCAGGTCAAGCAGATCGAACTGCAGGTGGCCACCGACGTGACCAACGCCGCGCTCACCTCGCAGAGCGCGGCCGAGAGCGTGCAGGCGGCACAGGCGGCGCGGGAGCTCTCGCTGAAGAAACTGGAAGCCGAGCAGAGCAAGTTCGAGGTCGGCATGTCGACGAACTACTTCGTCGTGCAGGCGCAGCGCGATCTCGCGGACGCGCAGAATACCGAGCTCCGCCAGATCCTGAACTATCGGAAATCGCTGGTCGAGCTCGAGCGCCTACAGCAGACGACGCTCCAGAACTTGAACATCACCGTGCTGAGCGCAACGGGCGGAACAGCCGGCGGCGGCCAGTAGCGGCCGGCACCGGGGAACCGACGACACTATGAAGCGAGCACTCATCGGCCTCTTGATCGTCGTGGCCATCGGCGCCGGCGCCGGCGCGTATTACATCCGGCGCGGCGGGCCCGAGATCCAAGTCAACACGGCGCCCATCACGCGCGGCGACATCGTCGACACGGTGGGCGCGTCGGGCACGCTGCAGGCTGTGACGACTGTGCAGGTCGGCAGCCAAGTCTCGGGCAACATCCAGTACTTGGGCGCCGACTTCAACTCGATCGTCAAGAAAGGCCAGGTCATCGCGCGGCTCGACCCGTCGCTCTTCGATGCGCAGTTGCAACAGGCACGCGCGAATCTCGAGCAGACGCGCGCGAACACGGCGAAGGCCCGGAGCGACCTCGAGCGCAGCAAGGTGCAGCTCGCCGACGCGCAGCAGAAGTACACACGGGCGAAGGAGCTCGCTGCGAGAAGCCTGCTGCCGCCGAGCGACCTCGACTCCGCCAAAGTCGCCGTCGACTCCGCGCAGGCCGGCCTGGCGTCCCAGGAGGCCACGGTCACGCAGACGCAGGCCGCCGTCAGCCAGTCCCAGGCGTCGCTCAATCAGAATCAGGTCAACCTCGACCACACGGTGATCCAGGCGCCGATCGACGGCATCGTCACGCAGCGCAGCGTCGACGTCGGGCAGACGGTCGCCGCCAGCATGCAGGCGCCGACGCTGTTCATCATCGCCGCCGACCTGACGAAGATGCAGGTCAACGCCAACATCGACGAAGCGGACGTCGGCCGCATCCGTCCGGGCCAGCACGTGACGTTCAAGGTCGACGCGTACCCGACGGAGACGTTCGAAGGCACGGTGTCGCAGATCCGCTTGCAGCCGGTCGTCGTGCAGAACGTGACGACGTACGGGACGGTTATCGACGTGCCCAACGCCCAGCTCAAGCTCAAGCCGGGCATGACAGCGAACGTGAAGGTCGAGATCGCGAAGCGCACCGACGCGCTGCGCGTGCCGAACTCGACGCTCCGCTTCCGGCCGACCCCTGACGTGTTCGCGGCGCTCAATCAGCCGGTGCCGCCCGAGGCGCAGAACGCGGGAGGCCGCGGCGGCGGTGGCCAGGGACGCGGCGGGAATCGTAACGGTGGGGCGAATCGTGGGGCGAACGGAGGCGCAGTTGCACCTGCGGGCGCCCCGTCGGCTCCTGCGGGCGCCACGCCATCGGCGGCTTCGCCAGCATCTGAGCCATCACGGACGGCGACGATTCCGCCGCCCTCGGGCTCCGCGCCTGATGTGGGGTTTCGCCGAGGTGGACGCGGCGGATCAAGCGACGCCTCCTCGAACGGGGCGCAAGCCGACGGCGGCGACCAGACCGGCGAGCGCGGCCCTTCTCGAGAGCCTCAGAGTCGCCCCGGGCAAGGTCGAGGAGCGACAGGCTCAGGGCAGGCGGGAGGCGGCGGGCGCGGCTTCGATCCGGCACGCATGATGGAGCGCTTCAAGGGCATGTCGCCAGACGAGCAGAAGCAGTTCATCGCACGAATGAAGGAACGCGGTCAGGACACCAGCACGTTCGAGCAGGCGCCGGGACAACGCGCGGCCAAGGACGCGTCCGGCACGCCCGCGTTCAAGCCGAAGTACGGCACGGCGGCGCCGGCGCAGACGATCGACGCGTTGTTCGCTCCCCTGCCGGTCGTCGAATCGCGCGGCCGCGCGTGGCTCTTCATGAACCATGAGCTGAAACCCGTCAACCTGCGACTGGGCATCTCGGACGGCACGAACACCGAGCTCCTCGGCGGCGAGCTGCAGCAGAACATGGAAGTCGTCACCAGCGTCACCGGCCTGAGCGCGACGAGGGCGCAGCCCGGTGCCGGCACCGGCAACCCGCTGATGCCTGGCGGACGCGGGCCTGGCGGTGGCTTCGGCGGACCGGGTGGAGGCCGCGGCCGGTAGGCCGCCCACCCATGTCGACGGTGATTTCGGCGAAGAGCCTCGTCAAGACCTACATCGTGGGTGAGGTCGAAGTGGAGGCGTTGCGCGGCGTCAACCTCGAGGTGCAGCGCGGTGAGTTCCTCGCCGTGACTGGCGCGTCCGGCTCCGGCAAGTCGACGTTTATGCACATCATCGGCTGCCTCGACCGGCCCACGTCGGGGCAGTACCTGCTGGACGGTCAGGACGTGTCACGGATGTCGAAGGACGCGCTCGCGGCCGTGCGCAACACGAAGATCGGGTTTGTATTCCAGGGTTTCAACCTGCTCTCGCGGACGTCCGCGCTGGACAACGTCGAACTGCCATTGCTGTACGGTGGGAGCGGGCTGAAGACGGCCGAGCGCCACAAGCGCGCGGTCGAGATGCTCACGCTGGTCGGGCTGGGCGACCGGGCCGACCATCATCCGAACCAGTTGTCGGGTGGTCAGCAGCAGCGCGTGGCAATCGCGCGGGCGCTGATCAACAGCCCGTCGATCCTGCTGGCGGACGAGCCGACCGGGAATCTCGACACGAGGACGAGCATCGAGGTCATGGGGATCTTTCAGCGCCTCAATCAGGAGCGCGGCATCACAGTGGTGCTCATCACGCACGAAATGGACATCGCCGAGTACGGGACGAGAATCGTGCAGTTCCGTGATGGCCTGGTGGTGACGGATCGGCCGGTCCGTGAGCAACGGCAGGCGCAGGACGAGCTGCTCGCGTGGGAATCGTTGCGCGTCGAGACCCCAGACAGCGGCCGTGCCACGGCGCCTGCGGCCGGGCCAACATAGGAGCTGCCGATGTCGTTCTTCATGATTCTCCGGATTGCGCTCAAGGCGCTGAGCCGCAACAAAATGCGGACGGCGCTCACGATGCTCGGGATGATCATCGGCGTCGCCGCCGTCATCACGATGGTCGCGCTCGGCACCGGCGCGCAGACCTCGATCGAATCGCAGATCCAGTCGGCCGGCACAAACATGATCATCGTGTCCGCAGGAAACTTCTCGCAGGGTGGCGTGCGTCAGGGCCAAGGCAACGCGAGCACGTTGATACCTGACGATGCCATGGCCATCGCGCAGATTCCGGGCGTGCAGTACACCGCCGCCGGTTCGAACACGCGTGGCCAGATCGTGTCGGGCAACCAGAACTGGAACACGCAGGTGCAGGGCACCGACGTCGACTTCCCGCTCATCCGGTCGTGGCCGGCGAAGGAAGGCGCCTTCTTCACGCCGCAGGACGTCGCCACGGCGTCCAAAGTCGCCGTGCTCGGCGGCGTCGTCCGCGATCAGTTGTTCGCGGCGGACACGAACCCGATCGGCCAGGTGATCCGCATCACGAAACAGCCCTTTACCGTCGTCGGCGTGATGGCGAGCAAGGGCCAGTCGGGCATGGGACAGGATCAGGACGACACGATCTTCGTGCCCTACACGACCGTGCTGAAGAAGCTGCGCGGTATCACGAACATCCAGCAGGTGACGGTGTCGGCGGAGTCGGCGGGCGAGACGACCAAAGTGGCCGACGGCATCGCCACCGCGCTGCGCGTGCGTCACAAGCTCCAGCCGGGCGACCCGGACGATTTCATGGTCCGCACGATGGAGGAAATGGCGAGCGTCAGGAAAGAAGCGACGCAGACCATGACCTCGCTGCTGGCCAGCATCGCGGGCGTCTCGCTGCTCGTCGGCGGCATCGGCATCATGAACATCATGCTGGTCTCGGTGACCGAGCGGACGCGCGAGATCGGCCTCCGCATGGCGATCGGCGCGCGCGGTCGCGACGTGCTCCTGCAGTTTCTGGTCGAGGCGGTCGTGTTGAGCCTGTTCGGCGGCGGCATCGGCATCGCCCTCGGATTCGGGCTGGCACAGGGCGTCACGCTCTGGCAGGGATGGCCGACGGCCGTTTCGACGAACGCGGTTGCGGTCGCCTTCGGGTTCGCCGCGATGACCGGCGTGTTTTTCGGCTTCTACCCCGCGCGGAAGGCGGCCGCGCTCGATCCCATCGACGCGCTACGGTTTGAATGATGTGTATGAGTCTGCGACCCGTTTTTGGATCTCTTGCGCTGGCCAGCGCGCTGGCGGCGGCGGCATGCTCCGGCGGCGAAGCCGTCTCGTCCACACCGCCGGCAGGCGGTCGGGGCGGCGGCCCCGGCGGTCAGAACGCGCCGGTCCCCGTCACGGTCGCGAAGGCCGTTCAAAAGTCGATGCCGATCACGATTCAGGGGATCGGCACCGTCATCGCGGCGTCGACCGTCTCGGTGCGCGCCCAGATCACCGGCGAGATGACGTCGGTTTCTTTCAAGGAAGGCGAGGACGTCGAGAAAGGCCAAGTCCTTGCGACGCTCGACAAGCGTCCGTTCGAGGCGGCGCTGCAGCAGGCGCAGGCGACGCTCGACAGGGACAGGGCGCAAGCCGCGAACGCGCGCGCGCAGTCGACGCGCTACCAGGATCTCCTGCAGCGCGGCATCACCACGGCCGAGCAGGTGGACACCATGCGCACGCAGGCCCTGGCGCTCGAGGCGACAGTGGCGGCTGATCGCGCCAACGTCGAAACCGCCAACGTCCAGCTGACCTACGCGACGATCACGGCGCCGATGTCAGGACGCACAGGTTTGCTCCAGGTTCATCCGGGCAATCTCGTTCGCGGGCAGGACACGCAGCCGATCGTGACGATCAACAAGATCACGCCCGTGTATGTGTCCTTCTCGGTGCCGGAGGCGCAACTGCCTGCGCTGAAGCGTTTCATCGCGGCGCAGGGCACGCTGCCCGCAAGCGCGATCGCGCCAACCGACGACGGGCGGCCGTCGACCGGACGTATCAACTTCATCGACAACGCGGTCGACCCCACGACCGGCACCATCAAGGTCAAAGGCACGTTCCCCAACCAGGATCGGCGGTTGTGGCCGGGGCAATTCGTGAACGTCACGGTGACGCTGACCTCGGACCCGGCAGCGGTCGTCGTGCCGTCGGCCGCCGTGCAAACCGGACAGCAAGGCACCTATGTCTTCGTGGTGCACGCCGACCAGACCGTTGAACTCCGGCCGGTGACGGTCGCACGCCTTGCCGGAAACGACACGGTCGTTCAAACAGGAGTCGCGTCAGGCGACGTGGTCGTCACGGACGGTCATCTGCGGCTGGTGCCGGGCAGCCGGATCAGCGTCAAGAACTCGAACGCAGCGAAGGTGACGCCATGAACCTGTCAGCGCTGTTCATCAAACGGCCGGTCACGACGACGCTCATCATGCTGGGGATCATCGTCTTCGGCGCGATGGCGTACCGCCAGCTGCCGGTCAGCGACCTGCCGACGATCGACTTCCCCACGATCAACGTCAACGCGGGCCTCCCGGGCGCGAGCCCGGAAACCATGGCGTCGGCCGTGGCGCTGCCGCTCGAGAAACAGTTCGCGTCGATCGCCGGGCTGACCGCCATCAACTCGACGAGCTCGCTTGGCCGCGCCAACATCGTGCTGCAGTTCGATCTGAGCCGGAACATCGACGCCGCCGCGCAGGACGTGCAGTCGATGATCGCGCGCGCGCAGCGGCAGCTTCCGCCCCAGATGCCGGCGCCGCCGTCGTTCCAGAAGGTGAATCCCGGCGATCAGCCCGTGATGATGCTGGTGCTGCGGTCGGCCACGATGCCGATGTCGACGCTCGACGAATACGCCGAGTCGACGATGGCGCAGCGCATTTCGATGGTGAGCGGCGTGGCGCAGGTGCAGGTATTCGGCGCCGCGAAATCCGCCGTGCGCGTCGACATCGATCCGAAGAAGCTCGCCGCGCACGGCCTCGGCATCGACGAAGTCGCGTCGGCGATCTCGAACGCGAACGTCAATCTGCCGACCGGCACCATGTACGGCGACAAGACGTTCGTCGTGCAGGCGAACGGCCAGTTGATGAAGGCGTCCGCGTACGCGCCGATGATCATCGCGTACCGCAACGGCAACCCCGTCCGGCTCGACGAGGTCAGCCATGTCTTCGACGGCATCGAAGACGACAAGCAGGCCGGATGGTTCAAGGGTGAGCGCGCGATCATGCTGCCAATCATGAAGCAGCCGGGCACGAACGTGGTCGCCGTCGTCGACGCCGTGAAGGCGCTGCTGCCCGCGCTGCGCGAGCAGCTGCCGGCGTCGGTTTCGCTCGACACGCGGTTCGATCGATCGGTCTCGATCCGCGACTCGGTCCACGATGTGAAGTTCACGCTGCTGCTCACCGTGGGCCTGGTCGTGCTCGTCATCTTCGTGTTCCTGCGAAACATCTCGGCGACGATCATCCCGAGCCTCGCGCTGCCCGCATCGATTGTCGGCACTTTCGGCGTGATGTACCTGCTCGACTACAGCCTCGACAACCTCTCACTGATGGCACTGACGCTCTGCGTCGGCTTCGTCGTCGACGACGCCATTGTCATGCTGGAGAACATCGTCCGCCATATGGAGATGGGCAAAGCGCCGATGCGGGCGGCATATGACGGATCGAAGGAAATCTCGTTCACGATCATCTCGATGACGATCTCGCTCGTCGCCGTGTTCATCCCCGTGCTGTTCATGGGCGGCATCGTCGGCCGCCTGCTGCACGAGTTCGCGGTGACGATCGGCGTGGCGATCCTGGTGTCGGGCCTCGTGTCGATCAGCCTGACGCCGATGCTGGCGAGCCGCTTCTTGCGCCCGCCGCATACGCAGCGGCACGGCTTCGTCTACAACGCGATCGAGAAGATGTTCGACGGTTGGCTGCGCCTGTACGACTGGACGCTGCGCGCCAGCCTGCGCTTCCACCCCGTCCCGATAGCGATCTCGATCGCGCTGATCGTCGGGACGTGGTACCTGTTCCAGGCCGTCCCGAAAGGATTCCTCCCAAGCGAGGATCAGGGCCGCTTCAGCATCAGCACCGAGGCGATCCAGGGGATCAGTCTCGACGAAATGACAGGGCACGTGCTGCAGGTGGCCGACGTCGTCGCGAAGGATACCAACGTCGCGCAGTATCAGATCCAGGTCGGCGGGGGCGGCGGGGGGGGCGGCGGTGGCGGTCTGAATACCGGACGCGTGATGGTCGAGCTGAAGCCTCGGGCCGAGCGCGAGCTCAGCGTGGATCAGCTCATCGCGACCCTTCGACCGAAGCTGGCGCAAATCCCCGGGATCCGCGCCTACATGGTGAATCAGCCGCCAATCAATCTCGGCGGCCAGCAGGGCGCGCGCAGCTTGTATCAATTCACGCTGCAGGACACCGACACCGCGGAGCTCTATCGCTGGGCGCCGATCTTCGAGCAGAACGTTCGTGAATTGCCCGGCATCGAGGACGTCAGCAGCGATCTGCAGGTGAAGAACCCGCAGGTGCAGATCGATCTGAACCGGGAGAAGATCGCCGCGCTCGGCCTCACCGTCAACCAGGTCGAGACGGCGCTCTACAACGCGTACGGCACGCGGCAGGTGTCGCAGATCTTCGCCCCGAACAACCAGTATCAGGTCATCGTGCAGGTCGCGCCGGAATTCCAGCGCGATCCGTCGGCGCTCTCCATGCTGTACGTGCGTTCGTCCAATGGCGGACTGATTCCGCTGGACACGGTCGTGAAAGTCAAAACCGACGCTGGTCCGATGAGCGTCAGCCACACGGGACAGCTGCCGTCGGTGACGATTTCCTTCAACCTGAGGCCGGGCGTCGCCCTCGGCGACGCGGTCAACGCCGTGCAGCAGACCGCGGTCGCGACCCTGCCATCGACGATCGCCACGAACTTCCAGGGCACCGCGCAGGCGTTCCAGGACTCGCTGCACGGTCTCGGCCTGATCCTGATCATGGCGATCGTCGTGATCTACATCGTGCTTGGAATTCTGTACGAGAGCTTCACGCACCCGCTGACGATTCTGTCGGGCCTGCCGGCCGCCGGGTTCGGCGCGCTGCTCACGCTGCTGATCTTCAAGACCGAGCTGAGCCTGTATGCGTTCGTTGGCATCATCATGCTCGTCGGTCTCGTGAAGAAGAACGGCATCATGATGGTCGACTTCGCGGTCGAGGCGCAGCGCGAGCACGGCAAGACGCCGCGCGAGGCGATCCATGAAGCGTGCCTCGTGCGCTTCCGGCCGATCATGATGACGACGATGGCGGCGCTGGTTGGCACGGTGCCGATCGCGATGGGGATTGGCGCGGGCGCCGAAGCGCGCCGGCCGCTGGGTCTGGCGGTCGTCGGCGGCCTGCTCGTCTCGCAGCT
>OBEQ012793063.1_pt1 | contig 10659 bp, 11 predicted proteins | sample 1670901 | NCBI WGS metagenome assembly OBEQ01 (sample SAMEA104232315, study PRJEB22302) | groundwater metagenome | biome: forest; feature: aquifer; material: groundwater | place: USA | collected 2011-08-07 | depth 5.4 m | reverse complement strand
TATGATCATATATTGGGCATAATTCAGAAGTTATTGGGTCAATTGCTTTTGCTTTATTGTAAAATAACGTTACAATAACTTCCTCTTGTTTATTATCTAATTGAACATTTGAAACACTCCAGTTTTCATCACTATTCAATACGATTTTATACAAATCTTCTGGACTCATCTTTTTGCTCAAAATTAATCATTCCACAATAATTATAGTAGAACCTAAAACTTAAATTAGCTCCATGAACCTTTTCTTGAACAACATAGGTTTCGTTTTCAAATCCATTTTGAATAATTTTTTCGATAAACGAGGACTGATAGCTGTTTTCTATTGAATTGTATTTTCTGAAATTCATGAGGAGGTAAGATTTAAATAAAACGTTTGGTGTTATTAAGGCTTATTTGTCGAGTTTCACAACGTTGTTGATGTTGGGGTGATATCAATTTTATCTACTCGTTATTTGATTAATTTTGTTAATGTTTTTTTGAGACTTTCTTTTTCTATTTTTGTCAATTCCTCACTATATTCTAAAAATTTTAATCCAAACTTTCTAATCGCATTGTTAAACCATTTTTCACTATTTTTACTTTCTTCGGATTGAAATTTTATAGTTTCAAGACCATTTTTAGTATTATTTAGTTCATTTTCTATTTTATAGAAATATACAATTAAGAATGAGTTTAATAAAGTTGGTTTTTCTGATGAATCCATTATTTATGTTAAAATTTAACAACAAAATCACAAAGAATTAAAATAGTACTTCCAGTTCGATTCTATCTTTTTTGCAATATGGTAAGCTAATAATGGAGGAACAGCATTACCTACTAACTTATAACCAATTGACGGACTAACAGAAAACTTTTTATTTTTTTCATTATTTGGAATTACAAAATTGAAATCGTCAGGAAATGTTTGAATTCTTGCACATTCTCTTAAAGTTAATCGCCTTTCTTTAAATCCTTTTTGTAATTCCTCAACTTTTTTTCCACCATTTTCAATAGCGAGTCTTCTGTATTCAATGTTACCATGATGTTCTGATCGTATAGTTGGAGCAAGTTTATCTAAATCAATTTCTTTTTGTCCTTGGCAATGAATTCCCATAAATTTTGCTTTTGAATAGTGCATTTGTGATAAATCACTAGTTTCTTCAGGTTCTTTTAAATCCAATAACACTTCTTTACTTTTAGTAAAGGTTTTTATTAAATGCTCAATTGATGAACAATGCATTTCGCCGTTTAGCCTATGGGTCGCAACTGGATAGGGATTAAATTCTTCTGAAATATCTTTTTTTGAAAGCTCTTTTAATGCTTCTTTTGTTAGTGCAGATTTTTTAAAACCAATAAAAATAATTCGTTCTCTTGATTGAGGAACTCCGTATTGACCTGAATGTAAAACTTTTGGTGATAAAACTAAATATCCTTCTCCATTTATATTTGAAAAATCTGATTGGATGATTTCTTTTACTTCTCCTAAATTTGCAAGTCCTTTTACATTTTCTGCAATAAAAATTTTAGGTAATGTTATTTCAACTACTTCTTTCATCCACATATAGAGTTTTCCTCTAGTTTCTTCTGTAGGAATATCTGAATTTATTATGTTTCCGTGATGGTCTTTATGTGAATTAAATCCATTTCGTTTTCCCGAAACACTAAAATCTTGACAAGGAAAACCGCCAGTTACAATTTCAACATTTTCTGGAAATACTTTTTTATTGCCGTTTTTATATTCTTTGACAATATCTACGATACTTCCTACTTTAAAAGTTCCATTCAAATCATAACCACGTTTTTTTGAAAAGTAATCATTCCAAGCAATTTTGGCGTGTTCGCTAATATCGTTTGCAAATTTTGTTTCAAAAAAAGTTTCTTTAAGATAAAAATAAATATCATCTTCTTTTTGAATCCAATCTTTATGTACATTGGTATTAATTGTTGCTTTTGGAATTTTAAATCCACCTTCAAATCCAATATCCATTCCACCACAACCTGAGAAAAGTGATAATAAGTTCTTTTTCATTTTTTTATGGTTTTAAGATATTTAACTTTTGATTCGGCTACTTTCAAAATTTCTTCGGCATCATTTTCTTGCATTAAATCATAAGCGACTTTGTCGCTTTGCCAAGAAATAATTAAATCACTTTGAGGTAAATTATAGATTTTAGCAAATTTCAAAACTTGTTCTCTTGAAGGTTTTCTTTCGCCTTTTTCAAATTTACTTATTAAAGATTGGTCAATACTTGTTAATGCTGAAATTTCACGAAGAAGTAGGTTTTGTTCCTCACGTTTAGCTTTAATTATTTCTCCGAATGATCTCATTAGACATTTTTTGTTTAGACAAAAATAGTCCAATTTATTTAATTTCAAAATTTTCTAACTATATATTTGATTATTTTCAAAGGAAAAAATTTTTCAACCATAATATCAAGCTATGGCATTCAAGCCAATGAACATAGTATAGGCTTTATTCAACAAGAAGTAAAATTAGAAGATTTGTTTAGTTTTTGATTTATTACTAGCGGAATCTACATATAAAAGTATAGATTCCGCTAGTAATAAAAAATGATTCTTCCCTAAAACCAAGTCTTCAGCTCTATATTTATTCTCATTTGTTCACATAACTTTAAAAATAATAGGGTAAATAAAATATAAAATGATAATCTTTGTTATCAAAATATGAAATCATGACAACTAAAAGCAAAGCTAAAAAGAAAAAGACAGAATCTAACCCTGTTTTAAAAGTTTCTTATTATTCAAAGCCACTTGATTTGACAATGGATGAATGGCAATTAGCTTTGCGAAAACAATATGCTCAAGTAAACAAATTTACTTTTTCAAATATTGGGAATCATTTGGTTTTTTCTGATTATAAGATAAAAAGTTCGGATGCTAAAACCTATTATAAGGTTTCTATTCGAAACGAAGCAGGATTGAATTATTGTGAGTGCATGGATTTCAGAACAAATAATTTAGGTACTTGTAAGCACATTGAACATATTTTACATACGGTTAAAGAAAGTCCAAAATTGAGCAAAATTTTCAATAAAGGGCATGAACCCGTTTACACCTCTGTTTTTCTTGATTACAAAGATGAACGAAAAGTTAGAATTCGTATCGGATCGAAAAATAATACTGAATTTACTTCTTTAGCCTCTATTTATTTTGATCAAGATGGAGTTTTAGAAGAAAGTGCAATGAATCAATTTGATACATTTTTAGCAAAAGCACAAAAAATTTCGACTAGTTTTAGATGTTACGAAGATGCACTTGATTTTGTTTTAACTAAAAGAGAATTCAATCAAAGAAATGAGTTAATTTCGAAAGAAATAGAGAATCCAAAGTTTTTTAAATCTATATTGAAAGCTGATTTATTTCAGTATCAAAAAGAAGGAATAGAGTTTGGCTTAAGAAATGGGCGTGCTATGATTGCTGATGATATGGGATTAGGAAAAACCATTCAAGCAATTGGTGTAGCAGAAGGTTTGAAAAAAATTATGGGAATTACAAAAGTCCTCATTGTTTGTCCAACGTCTTTGAAATACCAGTGGAAATCTGAAATTGAAAAGTTTACCGAGAGTTCATTGCAAGTCATTGAAGGAAATTTGGTTCAACGGAGAGAACTTTATAGCAATGAAATGCAATATAAGATTTGCAGTTACAACGTTGTTGGTCGGGATTTAGAGGAAATCAATTTGAATGAGTTTGATTTGGTAATTTTAGATGAAGCACAAAGAATTAAAAATTGGCAGACTCAAACAGCGAAAAATGTCAAGAAAATCAAGACTAAATATGCGATTGTTTTAACTGGAACACCGATTGAAAATAAATTGGAAGAATTGTATTCATTGGTTCAAATGGTGGATCCTTTTAAAATGGGTGCATTATTTCGTTTTGTAAATAATCATCAAATTATTGAAGAAAATACAGGTAAAGTTATTGGATATCAGAATTTGAATGAAATAGGAGAATTGCTTAAAAATAATATGATTCGCCGTCATAAACGAGATGTTTTGAAACAACTTCCTTCTCGTATGGACAAAAATTTATTTGTTCCAATGACTGAAAAACAATTAGAACTTTATACTGAATATTCAGATGCTGTTAATCGATTGGTGAATAAATGGATGCGAATGAAATTCTTAAATGAAAAAGATCGCCAAAGTTTATTGATTAATTTGAATAGAATGAGAATGGTCTGTGACAGTACTTTTATCATTGATCAAACCACAAGATTTGACACCAAAATAGGTGAATTAATGAATGTATTAGAGGAAGTGTTTTCAAATGGAGATGAAAAAGTGGTTATTTTCAGCCAATGGGAACGTATGACTCGTATAATTGCAGGAGAATTAGAAGCAAGAAATATCAATTTTGAAAGTTTACATGGCGGCGTTCATAGTAAAGACCGAGAAAAATTATTTACTAATTTTAATCAAGATCCAGAAAGTAAAATATTTTTATCGACTGATGCTGGAGGTGTTGGATTGAATCTTCAAGCAGCTTCGATTATCATAAATATGGATCTACCTTGGAATCCAGCCGTTTTAGAACAACGTATCGCTCGAGTTCATCGTATGGGTCAAAAAAGAAATGTTCAAGTCATCAATTTTGTTTCTGCTAACACGATTGAAAATGCAATGCTTGGAAAATTAGATTTCAAATCGGCAATGGCTTCTGGAGTTTTGGATAATGGAGAAAGTGCTATTTTCTTGAAAGAAGGCAAGTTCAATACTTTGATGAAGGAAGTTGCAGAAATGACTGCATCAGAAAATACAGTTCAGTTTACAAGTGAAGAAACAGGAGTGAAAGATTTTGAAACTCCAGCTGAAAAATTGGATATAGTTCAAAATGAATCAAAAGAAAATTCTTTAAATCAAAAAATTCAAAAAGAATTAATCGAAGAAAATGAAATAATAACAAATGAGAATATTGGTAAATCACAATTATCCGAAGGAATTACAAAAAGTCAATCGGAAGATTTGGTTGATATAGGAACCAGTTTTTTTGGTAAATTAATGGAAACGTTAGCAAGCAAAGAAAAAACGGAACAATTAGTAAAAACATTGGTGAAAACAGATGAAAAAACGGGAGAAACATATTTGAAAATCCCAATTAAAAATCAAGATATGATTGAAAACGGATTAAAAATGTTGGGGAAATTTTTCGGGAATTAAATTTTTGAAAACGCGTTTATTTTTTTGTAGAGACGCGATTAATCGCGTCTCTACAAAAAAATAAACGCAACTCTACAATAAAATCATATCCATCAATAACCAAATTTACCCTTTATACCCAATATTCTCCCGATTTTTAACTTGTTTTTCCTGCGTATCTTTTTTCAATAAATAATTAATTGCTTCGAAAATATCGTCAAATTGTTTGTCGTATTTTGTTTCTAATAATTTGAGTTTAGATGATAAATCAGTATTTGTCAAAGCATATTGTCGAATGTATACAAATGCTCTAACAATCGAGATGTTAATTTCAATTGCTTTTTCACTTTTCAAAACACTTGATAGCATAGCGATACCATGTTCAGTAAATGCAAAGGGAAAATATCTTGTTCCTCCATGGTTTCCTAAACTTGAGGTCGCAATTTGCGACCTCAAGTTTATAATGTCTTGTTTGTCAGTTTCAAACATAAAGTCGGAAGGAAAACGATTTATATTTCTTCGAACTGCTTCTTTTAATCTTTTCGTCTCTACTTCATACAATTCCGCCAAGTCGTAATCCAACATCACTTTCTGACCTCGAATTTCATATATTTTTCGATTGATACTTTCTAAATTCATTGAATAATTTTCTTAATTTATCTTTAAGTTAAGAAAATAGTTGAGGATTTAAAAGGAAATCAATTTTTAATTTTGACTAAACATTCTTTTTATCTGAAATTTACATTATTTGTTATTCTACAATAAATCTATATTGACTAATGCTTTTACTTTGTTTTATAGTCATTATGTAAATTCCGTTAGGTAAACTCGATATATTTATCTTTTTCGTCAAAATTCCAGATTCCAATTCTTGACCATGAACAGTTATCATTATACCTAATGAATACAACTCCAGTGTCTTCGTATGTGTATTCCATTCCTATGAACGAATTTACAGGTTGACTTGTTAGAAAGTCGTAGGCGAATAGATTTTTCGATAATTTTTGAGACAATTGAGTATTAATCAAAGTATCTCCAATATAACTGATTTGAACATAACCTTCGGTTCCAAATCCAGACTCATAGGAATATTTCCAATTTGCTCCAGTATCGCACCATGTTTGCCCAAAGGAATAAATGTTTATTAAAATGAAAGATGCTAGTATTATTTTTTCATAATAGATGATTTTATATATTAACGGTTGAACTTCTTTTAAGGTTGTAATACTATTCTAATTTCTGAAGTTTATTTACTGACTTTAGTTTATGTTAGTAATAGTTCCTTTTTTTAATTCTTTCCATTTTTTCTTTGTCAACTCTTGTGTATACAAGATAATTCGAGTCGTCTTCTGTTCATGAATTATTTTCATAATCGGTACAGTATAAATGTTTGAACTTTTATCAGTTGGCCAAAATTTGCTTACCCATTTTGAAGAAATATACATTGAATCTGAAAGTTCGACCCATTTACGGATCTTATTTTTAGTCAGTTGATTAACATGAAATTGAACGCAACTATCACACATTAAATTAATCAAAATACTATCACATATTGACTCATTATCGAATTTCCCGTTTTGATAAGGTTTAATGTAATGAGTAATTTCCAAACTATCGTGACCATAAATTTTTACTAAAATTTCATCAGTACTATCTATGATAATATATTTGAAATTTGTATCAGGATAATTCTCATACTCAAGGATTATATTTTCCCTATCATTCCACAGTTGATCTTGACTTAGTACTATTGTTTGTGTTAAGATATGAAAAATGAAAATCAATAATGCATACTTCATTGTTACTAACTTAAAAATACACAATTAAAAACCTATATCTCACTTCTTCCCCTTTTCAATCCTAACCTCAAATAATTTCTCCCAATTTTTACCTGTCAAATAAATTTTCCCATTATTTTGAGCAATTCCATTCAAAACATCACCGTTTCCTCTTCCTGCCGTTTCTATTTCTGTACAGTCAATTACGGCTAAAATTTTTCCATTGGTTGGTTCGATAACTATGATGTTATTAGTCATGTAAATATTGGCGTAAATTTTACCATCAATGTATTCTAACTCGTTAATTTTTCCAATTGGACTCTGATTATCATACACTTCAATCGTTCTTTCAATTGCAAAAGTTGTTGGATTTCTAAACGTGATTCTTTCGGTTCCATCTGACATGATGAGTGATTTTCCATCGTTACATAATCCCCAACCTTCTCCAGTATACGTGAATTCTTTCTCAATTTGAACGGTGTTTTTATTGTAAACAAAACATTTTCCTTCTTGCCAAGTAATTTGAAATAATTTTTCTCCAAAAATGGTTATTCCTTCTCCAAAATAGTTTTCATCTAAATGAACATTTTTAGTTGGATTAACAACTCCTGTGTTTAAATCAACTTGAGCAATCATACTTTGACCTTTTTGTCCTGTTCCTTCAAATAAAATACCGTTATTAAACTCTAAACCTTGTGTGTAACTTGAAATTAAATGGGGGTATGTTGTTACAACTTTCGCCTTCCAAATTTCTGGAAGAATATCAGATAGAATACGAACCATTCGATCATCGGTCAATACGTCTCCATTTTTAAAAGTGGAAACTAAACTGACAGATTTTGATCCTAATCCATAATATCCCGCATTGAATTGATACTTTATTTTACCTTTGGGATTATTCCAAGTTTTGAAAAGACTATCGTTATAAATCAATTCGATTTTAACTATTTCTTCTGAATTTACATTGATTTCAATGGGAACAATTTCATTCCATCTTGCTGCTAAATTATCTTTGAAAGTAAATTCAGCCGCCAGTAAATCAGTATCTTCTGAATCTTGTAACATAGGCACAATAACCATTGAACCGATTAGGATAACTAGAATTCCGAGAATAAGGTATTTTTTCATAATGAGTTTGATTTAAGCATTGATGGATTTTTCGATGTCTTTGGCATCTATTGAAGAATGGGTAGCTTCATAAATGACCTTTTTATTTTTTAAAATGATTGCTTGAGGTGATTGATGTTCTACACCTGTAATTTCAGCAATTTTATTGGAAATGTCTCTATGTGTAATTAAATCAAGGTAATATAAATCACAGTTTTCGATTTCAGTATTCCAATTATTTTCAAAACGAGACTTAGCCATGGATGAAATACTACAACGTGTACTGTGCTTAAATAAAAGAATCGCTTGTGAAGTTGAACTTTCAAGTGCTGATTCCAATTGTTCAATAGAAGTCAATTCAATCCAAGGAAAAATTGTTTTATCTTTTGATTTAAATCCTGAAAATAATCCCATTTTATTTTTTTATTTACATTAAATAAATTTGTTTAATTGAGGCGAATTATAAAATTTAAACCGCAGTTTACATTTGTAAATGAGGATTTTAATTTTACAATTCAACGAAGAATAATCAAATTTAAATTCCTCCTGTGAATTGTTTTAAGAAACGTACATCGTTCTCAGAATATAAACGTAAATCATTCACTTTATATTTCAATTGTGTAATTCTTTCAATTCCCATTCCGAATGCAAATCCAGAATATTCTTTTGAATCAATTCCGCAAGATTCTAGTACAGCCGGATCGACCATACCACAGCCTAAAATTTCTAGCCAACCAGTATATTTACAAACATTGCAACCTTTTGAATTACAAATAGAACAAGAAACATCTACTTCAGCACTTGGCTCGGTAAAAGGAAAGTAAGAAGGACGCATTCGAATTTGAGCTTTTTCTCCAAACATTTCTTGAGCGAAGTATAAAAGCGTTTGTTTCAAATCTGCAAATGAAACTTTTTTATCAATGTATAATCCTTCAACTTGATGAAAGAAACAATGTGCTCTTGCAGAAATAGCCTCATTTCTGAAAACTCTTCCTGGAGAAATTGTACGAATTGGAGGTTTTTGATTTTCCATAACGCGAACTTGTACAGAAGAAGTATGTGTTCTCAAAGCCATTTCTTCTTTTCCATCGTTGTCAATGAAAAAAGTATCTTGCATGTCTCTTGCTGGATGTTCCGGTGGGAAATTTAAAGCAGAGAAGTTATGCCAATCGTCTTCCATTTCAGGACCTTCAGAAACGGAATACCCAATTCGACTAAAAATTTCAATAATTTCACTTCTTACCATCATCAATGGATGACGAGAACCAACTTCTGAATTTTCTCCTGGTCTTGAAGTGTCAATTTTTGATGAAGAAGTAACAGGAGAATCCAACGTTTCTTTGTGAGAATTAAATTTTTCTTCCGCTAACGAACGTAGACCATTCAATAATTGACCAACATCTTTTTTATCTTCATTCGGAACTGATTTTAACTCTCCAAATAAATCTTTTAACAATCCTTTCGTTCCAAGGTATTGAATTCGAAATTTCTCTAACGATTTTACATCTTCTATTGAGAAATGATTGATTTCTTCAACAATTAATTCAATTTTATCTTTCATATTCTTCGTAAAGCATATTTCCTTTTTTAGCCAACCTATTTGACTCTACTTTCGTCTATTTATCAGAAAACAAGTGGGATAAATCAACTTTTATAAAGTGACTTTCAAGACCATATTCTTGTTTTACTGTACGAAGTTAAGAATTAAAGATGTATATACTTATTTGTCTATTTAAAAAAAAGGTTTATCTTTGAAGTAACTTGCTAGTTATAAAGTTTAAAGATGGTTTTAAAATCTAATTTTTGATTTGTTTTTTTTAAATTAAATCAAAATATTATTTTTTTAACATATTGATAATGTGACGGTTAGTTTTGTTTTATTCTTGTAAATTGAACGGAATGAAAGAAAGGTTTAAAGTATTATGTTTTTATTTTATGTTTTTGATAATTGATAGAATGTTCATTCTTTGTTAAAAAAAATAAAAAATAATACCAAGGGAAGTTGGATTATGTATTTTAAAACACAAATTGTAAAAATTATACTATGAAAAAAATTGTTTTATTTTCGCTTATTGCATTTGTTGGAATTTCTTTGTTTTCAGGTTGTCGTAAGAAACAGCATACAACAGCTAAAATTATTGTAAGAGATACACAAAATGCACTAGTTTTATCTGCGACAGTTAGAGTTTATGGTAAATCTACAACAGATAAAGCCTCTGTAATTGATCAAACAGTTACAAGTGATTATAAAGGAGAAGCTCTTTTTAACTATGATGAAATTTTTCAATTAGGGCAAGCAAGAGTTGCTGTTTTAAATATCGATGCATCTAAAAATACGCTATCTGGAGAAGGGATAATTAAAATTGAATCTGAGGTTGAAAATGTTGAAACTGTTTTTATTCAATAATTAGAAGTGCGATAGAATTTTATTAGATATAAATAGAAAGTTTCCTGTTGAATAAGCAGGAAACTTTTTTGTTTAATAATGTTTAAAATAATTGAAAAATAAAAGATCTCTCCTTTCTCTTTTATTGATTCTGATTTCGTTCGTATGTTTTCGTTTCATTTATTTCGAAAATAACGCAAAAAATGATTACATGTATTTGCCTTCTCAATTTATTTATCACGATGTA
>OBEQ011008089.1_pt1 | contig 10660 bp, 13 predicted proteins | sample 1670901 | NCBI WGS metagenome assembly OBEQ01 (sample SAMEA104232315, study PRJEB22302) | groundwater metagenome | biome: forest; feature: aquifer; material: groundwater | place: USA | collected 2011-08-07 | depth 5.4 m | reverse complement strand
TAATGCATCATTCAACCATTATTGAAATTAAGGGTGAAAGTTACCGCTTTAAAAAGAAGGATTAATATTTTTACCAAAAAATGCACAATTTTAAACTATAATTTTGCCGGAATAATGCACAATATTAAATTCTAATTGACATCCTGTGATGATTGCCAACGCACAGTAAAACTTGTATTCCTTCAACCTCACATTTGGTAATTTCTTCCTCTGACTGAACCTCCATACCTTCATAATGTTCTCTCGGGTCTCTGGTAATTAGGTAGATTTTAACCCCTTGTGATAATAGCTTTCTAAAAACTGGCTAAAGTGTCGTCATTCTTCCAGAAGTTATAAACGGGCTTTCAATGATGACTTCCTTAGTGCAATTTCCCAAATCTTTAATAAATGCTTCGTAAAAAGTCTTTAATCATAAAGACTGGAGGATAATAGGGTCATGATTCTCCCTTCACTTGTTCCCATTTTTGATTCAGTTTGATAAAATGTGATAGTGTTTGTTCGATAATTGGTTCAAAATAAATCTCGCAGTCCCCACCTAGTAAAATATTTTGATTTTTTAGCATTTTTCTAACTTTTTAGCCTCAATTTAACACTAAATACTGATTCAATGTAATTCCAGAGTCTAAATAAATTTGTGCCTAATTTCCTAACAAGAGCAAAGGACTCGAATCAATTCTAAATTAACCTGGAAGGAGTGACTTTATCAATCCAAATAACTACATCATGTTTATTTGCTAAATTTATTGAATAACTAAAGTCCGATTCGCATTCGTTACTAAAAACAGAGCCTACCTCTCTAATCTTATACTGGTTTTTAAACCAGGATTGAAACAAAGGATTTAAGCGAGTTGGTCGAAGGTCAAAGATAGCAAGAGGCAATTCAGTTTTGGAAAAAATATTTTCAAAATGTCCTGGTTCAGCTTTTTGGACAGTAAATACTTCAAGAGGTCCCGCTTCTTGATTAGAACTTAATCTCCTGGCATTGAAGCTTCCTTCGTTAAATAAGGCTGCAAAACTTATGTATTTATCTCCTAAATGATCTTTTAAATGAGAACCCATGGTTTTCCAATCGGTACTGTTACTATGATTTTCTGACTTTGCTATATGGCTATTATGTGCCCACAAAATAAACTTTGAATTGGGTCCTTTCTCTTCTAAAAAAGTTAAGACATTTTGAGCCATGGCCTTATCACGACTCTGATCTGAGTTTCTTCTTTCGTCTTCTACTGGTATGTCACATCCCCTAAAACTAATCATTCGTTTTGGAGACATTAGGTTAAACTGCCTCATCCAGTTGATTAAATCTAAAACTTCCTGGGTTCTAAAAACCCAGTAAACTAAACCATTAAATACATCTTCCTGACTTCCTTCACCTGTTTGAATATAGTGATCTACGACCTTTGCTTCTTCTTGAGGAACTTCCATTATTACACCATTAAAATTCATTCTTTCAATTAAAAACCTGGCAATGCGATCTCTTATTAGAGCAAAATCTTTATTCCCATGAGTGGCCTCTCCCAATCCAACTACCTGTGATTTTCCCACAATTCCTTTTAACGGAGCTAAATCTGACAAGTCTTCTTCTGATTGAATAGTTTTTAAATTAATTGAATGATCTCTGAGCCAACCTACGATCTCTGCTGTCATTGTGCGTTTAGTTTACCATCCTTTCCCAAATCAGCATTAGTTTGATAAAATGTGGTATGGTTTGTTCTAAAATTGGTTCAAAATAAATCTCGCAGTCCCCACAGGTTCGAAATTTTGAGTGAAGCAAAAAAAAACAAGTTTCCAAGTTTTTCTCAATGCTTACTATTTAGGCAATAAAGTCTAAATAATTATCGGAGTTAATGATTTTAAATTCCGAATTAGGATATGTTTCTAAAAATACTATTGGTTGTTTTACTTTTTTTTGATTATATTTAAATTCATAGGCATACAATTTTCCATCACATTCTTCTATAAAATCTATTTCTTTTTGCTCCCAGGTTCTCCAAAAGTAGTTATTACTATATATCTTTTGGTATGCCTGTTTTTTCATTCGTTCTATCACAATAAAGTTTTCCCACAATTTACCAATATCATCTCTAATACTGAGTGGATTAAAATTGGAAATAATGGCATTGCGAATACCGTTATCATAAAAATAATATTTACTTTTCTCTTTTATCTCTGAACGTAGATTTCTACTAAATCCGCGTAGATTAATTAAAATAAAAGACTTTTCTAATAAGTCTAGGTATCTGGCCACCGTCTTAACATCAATCCCCAAATTCTGAGATAATTCGTTTAGGGATACCTCTGAACCCAATTGAAAGGCGATCAGTCGCAGCAGATCGAGCAATATTTTTGATCCCTTAACCTGTTCGAGAGTTAATATATCTTTTAACAGATATGAGTTAACCAGTTCATGCAAATAATCTTCTTTTTCTTGGAGTGTGGGAAGATTTAAAACCTCGGGATATGAACCATAGATTAAAAAATCTTCTTTCTTCTGCGATAATTCATATTTATTATATTGGCTTAAGAGTTCAAGTTGTGAAACAGGATAAAGTTGAATAGTGATTTGACGACCAGTGAGTGGCTCGCCGACTTTATTGGTTAGTTCAAAAGAGGCAGAACCGGTGGCAATAACCTTAATTCCTGGAATATTATCGACTAATATTTTGAGTCCTAAGCCAATATTTTCAATATTTTGAGCCTCGTCAATGGCAATAAGATCATAACCTTCAGCGTATCGCTTGATTTGTTCAGTACTTTGTGAATTTAAAACGGCTTGAACAGAGATATCATCTCCATTATCTAATTTATATTTTAGATTTGTTTGTTTTAGAAAATTGGTTAACAAGTATGTTTTTCCGACCCTTCTTGAACCATAAAGCACCAAGACTTTATTGGATTGAATAAATTGATCTAACTTATCATAAATTCTTGAAATCATTTGACTAAAGATATCATAAATCCATAAAATAGTCAAATTTTGTGGATTACTATTCCTTGAAATAAGTAATTAAGATTTTTATAATTCTCAGTAAAGATAATCCCTACGCTAAGTAATTCGTTATAAACCCTGAAAATAGAATCAAACAAAAGGTTCCAAACGACACCCCTAATGCCCACCGAAACCTATTCTTAAGTGTTATAAAAGTCGAATTTATATATTTTTTTGAGGCTAACAAAGTCTTCCAGATCAAACGTAAGAAGTGTGTTAATTTTCTCTGCTTCCATTACCGCTAAAATACTGCAATCAACAAAACTAATATTTTTCTTATCCATTTTTTGAAATGCTTTCCAACACTTTTCCTGTAAACTTTCATTAATATGGAGAATTTCAATTTGGTTATCCTGCAAAAGGTGATTGCCAAAAGTAATTGCAGTTTTTCTATCAATTCTTTGAGATAGTATTGTCACAATTTCCAAAAATATAAAATTTGAAATTACTAAAGAAGGTGACTCATCCTTAATTTTTGAACTAATTGTTATGGCCTTTGTGTTAAGTGTATCTTGCGGATTTAATAGGGCAATAAAAAAGTTTGAATCTACAAAAATCTTATTACTTTTGTCCATAGAGATAGTCATCAAGCTTACTTGCTAAATCGCTAGGAGCTTTTATTTTAATTTGTTTTGCTTCTTCAGATAACAAAATAAGCCATTCACCGACGGTTTTATTTTTATTAGCCGATTTTTTCTGAGCTTTATTATATTTTTCTTCAAGTAAGTTCCTGATTATTTCAGATGCTGAAGTATTTTTTTGAAACGCCTCTTCGCGTACTTCTTTATGAAGCTTTGGAGTTAGATATATCTGTGTTCTTAACATAAGGACATCATAACATCATGATGTATATAAAACAAGTATCCAAAGGCTTCTTGAATTCGCCATAATACCTTAATAAACAATCGAATGTTTATTCATTATAAGTAAAACCTAAGTTTATTAATTTCTGGTATATTCTGAATACAGATTCAAAAATAGGGTTCTAAACCAGGCTTCTAGTGCCCACCGGTCCACATTTCTATCCGTAATACTATTTGGGAATCAAACCATATTAATTCAATGACATCTATACCATAGAACCATGTAGTTTCAGCAAACTTCATGTTTCAGATAAATATGGTTTATAGTGATGATCTCTGGCTTTATGACCCTAAAATTGCTACAGTGGAGTTAATGCTCAATCAAAACGGGTTTGCACCGATCATTATTTTGCTAGGGATTTTAATTTTGGCAATTTTTGGTGGAGTTGGTTACTATTTCTATTCCAAAACATCTGTTACTCCTGTGCAAATTACCCAAACCCATAAGCTTACTTCAGATGTCACAAATAACTGGATTACATTTTCATATGCAAATGAGTTTAACTTCAAATATCCAGCAAATTGGTCAGTAGATAATCCCAAAGCTACAGAAGGAAATTGGATAAGTTTTTTTAAGACTGGAGATTCACAGATTTATACAAATAATCATAAGTTAGGAAATGAACAAGTCAGGTTATTGATATACTCCCCTGAACCCTTTAATGATTTTGTAAATAATCTTCAACCAAAACCATTAGTATTTCTAGTTGGAGGTAGACAGGCGTTTAAAGATGCTTCTAACGCCGTAAATATTCTACTTGGACCCTCCGATAGCAGAATATTGCATATAGAATTTTTGAACGAGGGAAAAAATTACATGGACAAGATTCTGGCTACATTTAATTTTTCAAATCCACCCCTTCCTTCAAGCAGACCACAAGCTTCATCCACATCCATTAAACTTTGGGAAATGACTAGTGATTCAAATATTGAACTGTTGGTTACTAACTCGACTAAACAACAATCGGGTTATCTTTTAGCAAATGGTCGTTCTATTCTAGATATTCCAAATACCCAATATGAGCTAGGAGGAGGTATTACAGATCCTTCTGGTCAAAATCCACCAATGCCGGCAAAAAATTTATTTTATTTTGAAAATCCTCCAAACGGTATTTATCAGTTGCAAATTATTGGTAAACAGTCAGGAAAATACCGTGTAACCTTTTATTTTGTTAGCGGCAACAAACCTAATGCTAATCTGAAAAATGATGTTAATGATGTTATAGAAGTAACTACTTCAGTCAACCAAATAGATAGTTACTCAATTACACTTCCTGAAGGAAAGATTCAAAAAATAAGTAATTAATATTGACTCAGCAGATTAAATAACTTTAATCTGAGGCAAACCAGAAGTCAAATAATTTTTGATATAATCTGAAAATAGATTCAAAAGTAGGGTTCCAAACACGGGATATAGTACCCACAGGATAAACTTATTGTTGACAATTAGCACTAAATGTCTTAAAATAGGTAGTATATGTCACTATCACAGATACGACTTGCCAGAACTTCAGATATCAATAAAGTATTAGCCTATCTCAGGCAAAAATACCAGCTTTTATCTGAAGCTGAGATTATTAAACTGGCTTTATCCGAAAAATATACTAAAGAGCAAGAACAGAACCTTAAAGATGCTTATCAACATGCAATGGATGAAGGCAAAAAACTGGGCATTAAATTGATTAAAGAAAAGGGGTTAGATCCAAGTAAGGTAACTGAACAGGAATTTAATGATCTGATTCTAGGCACCCATAAACACAATGATTAGCATTGTGGTAGACATAAACCAGTTTCTATCAGGATTTATTTACCACGGGATGATGAAATTAGTTTTTGATCTGGTGTTAAATAACAAACTCACTCTCTATGTTTCATCTATCCTCAAGGAAGAAGTATTAGAAAAACTGCAAGAGTATGGCATTAGTCAGCAGGTACAAGATGAAGTTATGCTTTTTATGGAAAGAAGAGGAATTTTAATTGAACCCACAGTTAAAATTTTAGTGTGCCGTGATCCAGAAGATAATTTTGTTTTAGAGCTTGCTGAAACCTCTCAAGCTAATTATCTAATCACCAGAGATAAAGATCTTTTAGTTTTACCAGGCAAAATATGGAAGGATACTAAAATTATGAAACCAGAAGATTTCTTACCCCTGCTTCGATCCTACAATCTTTTATAACTTTTCCTATTGATAAAGTTCGCTCAGTTTTTTGAAATGAGCTAATAGTGGTTCAAAATAAATCCCGCAGTCCCCACAAATTTACCAACTTGCTGATTTAGCAGTTGATTGATAGTCTTAATATACATGGACCTCTCAAAAATTAGTTGGATTTTGATTTTAATCTACATACTTATTGGGCTTTTTGCCAATTTTTTAATACCCTTAAAATTTCCCAAAATTCCCGGCGATATCTTAATTGAAAAGCCAGGACTGAGAATTTATATCCCTTTTATCTCCCCGCTTATAATCACGATCCTGCTTTATTACCTATTAAGTTCATTTTTGAAATGAGCCAGCTATTTTTTTGGTTTTTACTTTTTATCCTGCCTTTTGTAATTAACCCTTTTGGTGGAGCTTTTTATGAGTCACCCAAAGTTATTATGGCTGAGGTGGTAGTCGAAATGTTGATGGTCTACTTTCTGCTGCGGCATAAAATTAACATAAAAAAAGCCTTTTTGTATTCTACTGGCCTGATTTTTTTAATAAGTTTGGCAGGGTTAATATTCCATCCTTCCTCGATTGCCCTTTTTGGCAACCAGTTTCGCCTGCAAGGCACGTTTTTAGTTTGGCATTTATTAATTTTTGCTCTAATTTCCAGCCAATTTGAGCTCAAAATTCCTAAAATCCTCACCCTTTTATTACTCCCAATTTTATTAATTGCCACAGTTCTACTAGGAACTGAGAGCAACGGGCGGGCATTTGCAACTTTAGGTGAGCCTAACGCTCTGGCGGCTGTAGCGATATTCTTTTGGCCCTTTGCCTGGTTTATCCCGGTTAATCAACTTAGTCTTGGTCAAAAAAATAAATGGTTGATAAAATACTCAAGCCTACTTTTGGCCTTGCTCATCATTTTATTATCCGGTTCCAGATCTGGCTTTGTAGCTCTAGTGACCCAAACTTTGCTTTTACTATCATTCCACCTGACAAAGAATTTAAAACTAGCACTGGGGATCGGGCTGTTATTATTTTTGGCTTCGATATTACTACCTTTTTTCCCAAAAAATACCGGCTATAAATTTGAAAACAGGGCTGAGGTTTGGCGTGTCTCGGCTGTGGCAGGGTTAGAAAAACCCTTAACTGGTCAGGGTTTTGGTAATATCGAAAATGTATTAAAAAGCACTTCCCAAAAGTTAAACTCAGATTTACAATATCAATATGTGGATAGCACCCATAATGTCTTTCTTGATTACTGGGTGGAGAGTGGACTATTAGGGTTTGGAGTGCTGGGATTTTTGGTCACAAGCAGTTTTAAAACTTTTTTGGCTAGCAAAAAAGTTAAGGAAATTTTACTCATATTAGGATTACTTATAGTCTTATCATTTAATCCTGCTAGCGTTGTCATATTGATCGCATTCTGGTGGCTGATTGGACAAGGATTTAGGGTTTCAGATTAACAACCAAGGATTTATAAATGAGTCCTATAGTTTGACAATTAGGGATTATTATGATATAGTTACCCTAATGAAATTAGTTAAGTCTTTAGCCCTGCCACTTCTCATAGCTTTGATCTTTATACTTTCTGCCAAAAACGCAGAAGCTTCAAATTTGTATTTAATCCCTAATCCGCAAAATTTAAAAATAGGCGATAAAACTCAGGTTACAATTAAATTAAATACCCAAGAAGAGAATGTTAATGCTTTGGCTGCTAACTTATCCTTCAATGCTGATAAATTAGAGGTTGAAGCAATTAATACGACTAATGTTTTCCCAATATTAGCCGAACAAGCGATTGAAGGAAATTTAATTAGATTAGCACAGGGATCAGTTAATCCGATTAGTGGAGATGTTTCAATTGCGACTATTACCTTTAAGGTTAAAGGGTCAGGAAGTGCCAATTTAAGCTTTAAGGAAGGATCTGCTGCTCCAAGATTTACTGATAGCTCTGATTCTTTGAATTTGATCCAAAGCCAAGGTACTATTCTAAATATTACTGATTCCATGGTGATTAATGAAGCTGGTCCATCAGCTATACCTGTGGCTATACAAACTCGTTCACAAACCCTATCATTTGTTTCAATCTGGAATTTAGTTTTAAATTGGTTTAACTCTTAAATTTCTCAACGATTAAAAAGACTTCAACTTTTCCCCTCAATGCGGTACAATGTGCACCATAAGGTTAAAAAAATAATGGCCCTATAAGCACTTTAAAAAACTATTGACTTTCGGTAAAATTTCGGGTATATTCGGTTAAACATGCCCAAACTTCAGTATAAATCCCAGTATACAAAGGAAGAGTTAGAGCAAGCGGTAAAACAGAATATCTCAATTTTGGGCACAATGAATGCTTTAAATGCTCCTTTGACCTCAGGTACTTTAAGAAAGAAATTAACTCAGCTGATCTGGGATTTCGAAATCGATACTTCTCATTTCTTAGGAATGAGTTGGAACAATGGAAAAGGAATTAATCATATAGGTGGAATTCTTAAGCAGATTGTTAGTCCAGATGATGAGCGCAAATGTACTAAATGTGGAGTAACAAAATTGGCTAAGGATTTTTATCGGAGAAAGAAAGAACCTAGAGCTGGGGATTATTATGAAAAATGTAAAGATTGCATGAAGGTTCGAGGTAGAACTTATTTTTACCAAAACCATGAGCGTCAATATCATTTAGCAAGAGTAAGGCAGCAAGGATATATTGAGCAGGGAGTTATGTTGGTTAGTAGTATTAAAAAAGATAAACCGTGCCAAGATTGTGGTAAAATATATCCGCCCTGTGCGATGGATTTTGATCATCGAGAGGGAGAGATTAAAGTAAATTCGATTTCATACTTAGCTCGCCGGAGTTCAAGTATAAAGGTTATTAAGCAAGAGATAGAAAAATGTGATCTAGTTTGTGCAGTTTGTCACAGAGTAAGAACCTATAATAGGTTACACAGAAATGCCGCAGTTACCAACCTGGTGAAGGTGGAAGTTTGAAGAACTTTTTATGCGGGTTCGATTCCTGCCTGCGGCACAGAAATTCCAAAAAATATTGCGGGAGTAACTCAGTGGTAGAGTGCTTGCTTGCCAAGTAAGATGTCGCGGGTTCGACCCCCGTCTCCCGCTCTTAATGAAAAAAGGGTAAAGAGTCAATATTTTAACTGAATACAATCAGTAATTCTCGAACCTACGAGATCAGTATGATAAATTAATGGGAAATTTGAATCCGAATGTAAATATCGTAATTCCTCCTTAATATTTGCACTATCTGTAGAAAAAGTAATCGAAAAATCTAAAGAATCTTTACACCAGAAGCTATTATTTTCTTCGTATCTATAATGATACTTATTCTGACTTGGTACATAAGACTCATAACGATTTTTCCCCTTTATCCAGCCCAACGTGAGAAGTTTTTCGTTATAGGTTTTTAATATTTCTAGTTGGCTTAAATTTGTTCCATAAGTGGTAAGAATTGAGACTGCGGAGCTATGCTGCCCCCATATACCATTCACATACGGTTCTTTATCATTTGAGGAGTAAATATTAATTACCTTAGTTTGTGGAGGAAGATATGCATTGATAGATTCTTTTAATAAAACACTTCGCGGCGGGAACTCCTGATCGTCACGATACTGTAATAAATTTGTATGCCATCTAAGAAGTAGAGGGACTATCCCAAAAATTAGCAAAAGCGATATTAAAATAATAACTAATATTTTCAGCAACCTGAATTAATAATATTAAATTTACTCATCTAAAGCTATACCCATTTTCAACAGTTTGCTAAAATGCACGAAGATTTCATCAGAAATTAGTTCGTAATATTTTGCATCTCCCGCTCTTAATTGATAGTTTTTGTAATCTAGGCTCAGATTGCTCATAAATTTGTAAATATCCCGTCTCCTACTCAGCATTTTTACATCGAACTAGCCTCAAAAAGTTCAGTGTTACTAAGTTTTGCATTTCCCATTCAGATCATCTGCGATCTATTACATTCCAACTAGTTAGTAGTTCGGGTACGCGCCTATAAATATCTTCGCAAATGTAATATAGCTCTGCCGCCGACACTTCCAATTAATGTATTTGTCGTGATAATAACTGAAAGTAGTGCATAATCAGTTTGATTATCGCGCATCATTTGTAAAGTTACCGGGACCCCAGCACCAGTTGTTATATCGAATAAAATGAGAAATGACTTTTCTTTCCAATCTGCGTAAGATGGAATAGGTAGTTCCTTATACCAACTATTTTGAGCGATTTCTCTCATGGTGCAATCAAAATATCCCAGAGGACATCCGTGCGTAAGCACGGTGGTGAATGGGATACCATATAATTGATGGGTGAAGATTAAATTATCAACTCATGGAGCTTGGAGACACCAATACCATATCGTCTGGATACCAAAATACAGGAGAAAAGTATTAAAGCTGGGAGTTAAAACCTATGTTGCCAGGGGTATTGATGAGATAGTCAATTTTCATCCTGAAATTGAGATAATCAAATACAATATCCAGATTGACCATATCCACCTGATCATTGAAATACCACCAAAATATAGTGTGGCAACAATTGTGGGAAAGATCAAACAAAACTCCTCCAGAAAAATCAGAGAAAGATTTGACTGGTTGAAAAAAGTCTACAAACCTGGAGTGTTCTGGTCCCCTGGGTAT
>OBEQ010541996.1_pt1 | contig 10660 bp, 6 predicted proteins | sample 1670901 | NCBI WGS metagenome assembly OBEQ01 (sample SAMEA104232315, study PRJEB22302) | groundwater metagenome | biome: forest; feature: aquifer; material: groundwater | place: USA | collected 2011-08-07 | depth 5.4 m | reverse complement strand
GGTTGATACGGTGTGGTTTCGCAAAATGCCGGGTCATCGGGTTGCAGCGAGCCATACACTTCATCGGTGGATACATGCAGAAAACGAAATGCGGCTTGCGCATCGGTATCCAGCCCGCGCCCGTAGTCCAGCACTTCCTGCAACAGATTGAAAGTGCCGATGATGTTGGTCTGGATGAATTCACCCGGGCCGTGAATCGAACGATCCACATGACTCTCGGCAGCAAAGTGCAGCACTGCACGTGGCTGGTGTTCGCGCAGCAATTGAGCCACCAGCGCACGATCGCCGATATCGCCGACCACCAATTGATGTTGTTTGGAGGCAGCCAGCGCAGCCAGATTGGCCGCATTCCCGGCATAGGTCAGCTTGTCCAGACTGACGATCGCTTCATCGGAGTGGGCACACCCATCGAGTACAAAATTGGCACCGATAAACCCGGCGCTTCCCGTGACCAGCAGCATGGCGTCTTCCCCCTGTTTTGATGTGACGCAATCTTAGCAGAGGCCGGTGCTGTACCGATGAGCCGACGTATGAGTAAAACGGATATCTGGTTGAATTTCTGGTCAGTGGGTCCTGGAACGAATGATCGTCATTTCCCTGTTCGTTTCGGCTGGCGGCATGATGTGCGAATTCAGATTGTCGCGCAGCAGCAGCGTCAGTGCCGCTGCGGGGAGTGGTTTGCTGAACAGGAAACCCTGGAATTCGTCGCAGCCCAGATGACGCAGCCGGTCTTGCTGTTCGACAGTTTCGACGCCTTCAGCAATCGCGGTGATTTGCAGGTTTTTGCTCATGGCGATGATGGCGTGGGTGATCGCTTCGTCGGCGCGATCGGTGGCGATGCCCTGGACGAAGGAACGGTCGATCTTGATGATGTCGATCGGCAGGCGCTTGAGTTGGGATAGCGAAGAGTGACCAATGCCGAAATCGTCGATGGCAATGCGTATCCCGAGGGCGCGCAAGCCGACCAGGATTTGTACGGCTTTTTCGGTGTTGTACATCACCATGCTTTCGGTGATTTCGAGTTCCAGCAGTTCAGGGGGCATGCCGGTGCTGCGCAGGGTGTCGGAAATTTCATGCAGCAATGCGGCATCGTTGAACTGGCGCGGCGACAGATTGGCGGCGATCGGCAGGGGCGGCAGGCCCTGGAGCTGCCATTCGCGATAGTGCCGGCAGATTTCGCGCAGCACCCAGTAGCCGATCGGCACGATCAAGCCGGTTTCTTCGGCCAGACCGATGAATTTATCCGGCGGCACCATGCCCAGTTCGGGATGATTCCAGCGGATCAAGGCTTCGATGCCACAGATGTTGCCGGTGTGGAGATTGACCTTGGGCTGGTAGTGCAGGACAAATTCGCCACGTTCGACGGCACGCCGCAGGCCGGTTTCGATCGCCAGATGTTCGAACGAGTTGACGTTCATTTGCGCGGCGTAGAAGCGGTAATTATTTTTGCCTTCTGCCTTGGCGCGATACATGGCGATGTCGGCGTGCTTCATCAGCGTCGATTCATCGCTGCCGTCGTGCGGAAACAGGCTGATGCCGATGCTGGCGGTGACATGGAGCGGGTGGCTATCCAGTAGGTGTTCCTTGTCGATGGCGTAGAGAATCTTGTGCGCGACCGTGGTGACATGGCTGGCATCATGGATGTTTTCGAGCAGGACAACAAATTCGTCGCCGCCCAGGCGCGCCACCAGATCGCCTTCGCGCAGGCAGCCGAGCAGGCGGCGCGTGACTTCCTGCAGCAAGCGGTCGCCATTATCGTGTCCGAGCGTGTCGTTGATGTTCTTGAAGCGATCGAGGTCGATGAACAGGACGGCCAGTTGTTTGTCCTGCCGTTGTGCCTGCGACAGCGCGCGGTTCAGATTGCGGCTGAACATGGCGCGGTTGGGCAAGCCGGTGAGCGCGTCGTGATACGCCAGGTGGTGAATATGATCCTGAAAATGCTTGCGTTCGGTGATGTCGCGCACCAGTGCCAGCAGATGTTTGCGGCCGTCAATGTGGATCGAACTGATGCGGATTTCCACTGGAAAGACACGGCCATCCTTGCGCCGGTACTGGCTTTCCAGGGCGGCTGGAGTGCCGGAGAGAATCCGGGCATAGAGCATGCGCCGGTCTTCCGCGCTGGTGCCGGTATCGAAATCGTTCACCCGCATTTGCAGCAGTTCCGCGCGCGGATAGCCGAGGCTGTCGCAGGCGCGCTGGTTGACGTCGATCAGACGGCCGTTGACGTCGTGCACATAGAAGCCGTCGGCGGCTTGTTCCACCAGGGCGCGGAAATGCGCTTCGCTCTCGCGCAAGGCGGCTTCGGCGCGGCGGCGCTGGAAGAATTGTGCGATCTGGCGGCCGATGAACTTGCCGCTTTGCAAGATATCCTGATCCGGTTTTTGCGGGGCGTGGCTGAAAAATTCCAGGATGCCGATCACCTCGCCCTTGGCTTCGATCGGGAAGGCGAAGGCGGCACGCATGCCGGACGCGAGGGCGGCGTCCTTGCGTTTGAGGAAGCGTTCATCGCTTTGCACATCCTCGACCCACACGGGGGCGCTTTGGGCGACGGCTCTGGCGATCAGGCCGGTGCAATCGGGCACCATCGTGAAATGGTCGGGTGAGTCGGCATAGAAACGCGTTGCCCGTGGGTGGGCGACGGCCCATTGAGCGTGGCGCTTGAAGGCGTTTTCCGTTTCATCGCGTTCCCAGAAGGCGCCGCATTGCCAGCCCAGGGTTTCACCGATGGATTGGATGATTTGTTGCATCACGTGGGTCGGCAGACGGGTGGTCGAGTCGGCCAGCAGTAGCGTGACGGTATGTTCGATGGATTGGCGCAACTCCACCAGCTTGTGCTGTGTGATATCCATCACGGCACCATAGACGCGGATGTCACCGGTGTTGGCATGGTCGGCGCGTTGCCCTGCCAGACGCACCCAGCGGGTGGAGCCGCAGGGCAGGCGCAGCCGCAATTCGACATCAAAGCCCTTGCCGTGCTGTAGTGCTTCGCGGATGGCGTTGTTGAGCAGGCTGCGGTCTTTGCCGATGAAGCGTTTCAGCAGGGTGTGATAACTGGGGCGCGATTGATTCGGCTTGAAGCCGAAAATACGGAAACATTCTTCCGACCATTCGCCGGTGCGCTTGGCACGATTGAACGACCAGTTGCCCAGGCCGGCGATTTTCTGGGTTTCCTGAAGTCGGTCGTACAGATCGCGCATTTCGCGCGAGGAAATATCGAGCGCCCGTTTCATCAGATAACGATCCCGATCCGCATCTTCGTAAGCGCGGCTGATGCCGTCGAGCACGGTGTCCCACTGTTCCGGTTGCAGTGCGACTTGCGCGGTCGGTTGTCCTGCTGCGTTGTCAGGCGCGCCGTCGGTCGGACCGTCGGTCGCACCGTCAGTCGCAATACCGATGCGTTTCAGTTGTCTCAGCAGAAGCGGGTGATGCGATTTGGACATGCCTACTCTTCACACAAAGTTGTCAGGGTGAGGGTCTGGTTGTAGAGCGTGCATGCTTGCTGGGGGAACGGACCGATTTCCCCGTAGGAATAAAAGCCGACCTGTTGCGAGCCGGCCGGCAGGTTGCGCAGCGTGATGGCCAATTCATCATCGGTGCGTTCCCCCATCATCAGGCGGCGGCCGATGCAACTGATCGCCAGCGCCAACACCGGTTGCGCGCCGCCTTGCGGATCGGCCAGTGTGGCGATTGCGCTGGTGGCGGCGACGAGGTTGTCAAAATTGGCCTTGGATAAATGGGCGCAGTAGCCTTGCGGTACGTCGCCACTGAAGGTGATTGATTGCGTGGCTTCGTCAATCGCCGCCAGGCAGCGCATGACTTTGCGACCATCGGCGTCGGGATTCCAGATCGTCAGTGGAAAGAACAGGCCGCTGCCCGGCAGATCGGCCGCATATTCGCCCAGGTATTCCTTGTACAGCGCCAGGGCCGGTTTGCCATCCAGTTCATACAGGACATTGCCTTCGGCGCGCGTGATGCGCCGTTCCGGGCCAAACACATCCCAGCCACCGCTGGAACCAAAGTGGGTAAGCAGGCGGCGGCCATAAAAACCGAGGGCGAGCACCTGGCCTTGCTGGGGTAGGCCGTTGCACAGCGTCCAGGTGCGCTCGAAGCGTTTGCCGTCGCCAGCCAGGCCGCCGCTGACCACGACGGCGGCCGATAGAACCGCATTGATCCCCTGTGTCAGTGCGCTGCCATTGACATCCATGCCTTCGCTCAGCACCAGCACACTGCACAAATCGGCGTGTGGGGCTTGCAGCAATTGCTGCGCCAGCCGTTCTCCGGCGGCGGCCGAATCGCCCTTGCTGACGGGGCTGGTGGCGACGGCCAACTGGGTGTGTTCAAAGCGCGCCACCGCGACCGACAGGCTCGCATCGTGTACCTGTCCGCCGCTGATTTCACCGGCGGACGAGCAACCCACCACAATCGAGTGCGGATAAGCCTGTAACAGCGCCTCGATCGGGGCGGGTTGGTCGCGGTATTCCGGCGCGCCAAAGATCATCACCAGCGTTTGCGGCGAATCGAGTGCCGGAAACTGCGCGACCGACCAGCCGCGTTCGGGATCAAAGGTGAAGCTGTTTAATTGCATAATTTGTGTGAGTTGCCGGCCTGGTGGTTTGCTTTTCTTGTACCAAGGCATTCGGGGGAATATTGCACTTGTGGCCACTGTAATGGCTATCGGCCAACCACGCAACGGGGTGCGTAGAGGATGCGCGCGATTTAGGAATCCTTAACAATCGCGGGGGGAGGGAAAGTGCTCCTGTCAGGCGAGGATCGTGCCGCTTACGCAGGTGACACTGTGGCCGCCAATCAGGATGCGGCCGTCGGGCTGGTAGAGTACGTTGACCTTGCCGTCGTGGCCAGCGCAACCGCCCTGGTGTGCGGTGTAGGCGTTCCCGGTGACCAGGGCATCCTTTTGCACCACCCAGGCGACGCAGCCGTTGCTGCTGGCGCTGACATGGTTTTCCGGAACCCCGGTGATGGGGGCAAAACTGCGGACTTCAAAGGCGGCGTCGCCGCCGCGTGGCAACTCGCCAAACACGGTCACGCCAGTGATGCGCGCCTTGGCGCTGAGTTTCTTGATCTGTGCCATGTCCACCCGCAGATTGCGCAGCACACCGGCGTTTTCCAGTTGCAAGGTGATCCAGGTCGGGCCGACGTTGATTTGCCATGCCGCGCCGATTTCCACATCGCCGAGCGCCTCCATCAACGCCACCCGCATATCCTGGGGGACTGCCTGAGCCTGCGCCTGGGGCAGAGAGAAATAGAGCGAGAAATCGGTGTCGATGACTTCGACATCCAGGTTGATCAAGCCGGCCGCACATTGCTGCACCAGGATGCCATCCTGGGGGGAAATATCCCCGTCTTCCATCAGCGCATGGGCGGTGCCCAAGGTCGGATGACCAGCGAACGGCAACTCCTTTTGCGGCGTGAAAATACGCACTTGATAATCCGCGTCCGGATGCGTGGGGGGCAGCACAAAGGTGGTCTCCGACATCTTGGTCCAGGCCGCGATGTGCTGCATGTCCTCGGTGGACAAGCCCTCAGCCTGCATCACCACCGCGACCGGGTTGCCCTGATAGGGCTCCAGACTGAATACATCGACCTGTTTGAAGGCGCGTTTGGTGAATTGTCGTGTGTCCATGGGAAAAGTCGAATGCTGGGGCGATAGTGCGTAAACGGCCAAAACAGGTCGATCCACAGGGTTGTTACACTTCCGTGATGGGTACAAGACCGTGGGATATTTTCTGCACCGTCGTCGATCACTATGGCGACATCGGCGTGAGCTGGCGGCTGGCGCGGCAACTGGCCGCCGAGCACGGTCTGACGGTCAGGCTCTGGGTGGACGATCTGAGCGCGCTGGCGCGCATTTGTCCGGCCTGGCCAGAGGGGGAGCTACAGGCCGAGCTGGACGGCGTCGCGGTAGGTCAGTGGTCGCTTTCAAATACTGCCCAGCCAGCACAGGTGGTGGTGAGCGCGTTTGGCTGCGATCTGCCGGAACCTTATCTGCTGCGCATGGCGCAAGCCGCGACACCACCAGTGTGGATCAACCTCGAATATCTGTCCGCCGAAGACTGGGTGGAAGGCTGTCACGGTCTCGCCTCGCCCCACCTGCGGCTGCCGCTGCGGCAATGGTTTTTCTATCCCGGCTTTACGCACCGCACCGGCGGCCTGCTGCGCGAAGCCGTAGTTCCGCAGCAAGCCCCGCCTGCCTTGTTGGCGGGAGAGCTGCGTGTATCTCTGTTCAGCTACGACCAGCCACGGGTGGATGAATTGTTGCGCTGCTGGGCCAGCAGCGCCCAGCCCGTGACCGTTATGGTGCCAGAGGGCGTGCTGTCCAGCCGATTGGCCGACTGGGGCGGCGGGCGCGGGGCGCTGACGCTGGAGACGGTACCGTTCGTCTCTCAGCCGGAATTTGATGCCCGTCTGGCGCGCTGCCATCTGAATTTCGTGCGCGGCGAGGATTCCTTTGTGCGCGCCCAGTGGGCGCAGCGCCCCTTTGTCTGGCAGATTTATCCGCAGGCGGAAGACGCGCACCGGGTCAAGCTGGATGCCTTCCTGCAACGTTATCTGGCCGATTTGAGTTTGAACAACAACAGTGCCAACGCCGTGCGCGCGTTCTGGCAGGCCTGGAATGCGCCTGTGCCGGGTGCGTTGACCCAAGCCTGGCCGGCGTTTCAGGCGGCTTTGCCGGGCTTGCAGGCGCATGCCAGCAATTGGGCGCAGCAACTGTTTATACAGCCCGATCTAGCCCGCCAGCTAGTCAGCTTCGCCACCCATCGGGTAGAATCCTGCCTTTAGAATTTTTACCGGCAGTTTTTTACCCTCAGGAATCAAGATGAAAGTCGCTCAGGAATTGCGTGTTGGCAACGTGGTCATGGTTGGCAAGGACCCGATGGTCGTGCTCAAAGCCGAATACAACAAATCCGGCCGTAACGCTGCCGTGGTCAAGCTGAAGATGAAAAACCTGCTGACCGGCTCCGGCATGGAAAGCGTCTTCAAAGCCGACGAAAAATTTGAAGTGCAAGTGCTTGAGCGCAAGGAAGTGACCTATTCCTATTTCGCCGATCCGATGTATGTGTTCATGGATGTCGACTACAACCAGTACGAAGTCGAAGCCGAAAACATGGGTGATTCCTTGAACTACCTGGATGACGGCATGGCCTGCGAAGTCGTGTTCTACGACGGCAAGGCGCTGTCGGTCGAACTGCCCACCAGCGTCGTGCGCGAAGTGGCCTACACCGAACCCGCTGTCAAGGGCGATACTTCCGGCAAGGTGATGAAACCGGCCCGCATCAAACCCACCAACTTTGAAATTCCCGTCCCTGCTTTCGTCGAAATTGGCGACCTGATCGAGATCGACACCCGTACTGCGGAATATCGCAACCGCGTTAAAGCTTAAATCTCGAAGCGAACGACCTAACCGCCAAGACGCCAAGAGCGCCAAGAAAACTTTGGATTTTCTTGGCGCTCTTGGCGTCTTGGCGGTTAAGTTTTTTGGTCAGTGCAAATAATGCGGCATATCTTCCGGCTCCTCCGGCGTTTCGGTATGCACGGTCTCCCCTTCGCGGTTGGGAAATAGCGGCGCGCCGCAATCTTCGCAGTACTCGAGCGGGAAATGGTGGGTGTGCATGACGATATCGGTCAGACCCGCAGCCACCAGCACTTCGCGGATTTCCTCGGTCGCATTCTGCTGTTCGTTCTCGCTGAAGATCGGCCACACTACGCCGTGCTGCACGCCTTCGACATCGCGGTGTTGCAGACTGATGCGATATTCGGCAATCACCTCTTGCGATTCGGGGGGGTGGAACGGCGCCACGCAGGCGGTCAGATCGGCGGCGCTGCATTCGAGCAGGGTTTGCAGGTAGGCGATGCCAGCCAGAATGAAAAAGCTGCGCGCTTCGCGGTCGGCCTGGCGGCAGGTGCTGTAAAACGGGCCGGGCAACAAGAGCTGCACCATGCAACCCGGCAGGTGCGGCGTGAAGAGCGGCAAGGCTTGTTCTGACCAGGCGGCGAAAGCGTCTTCCTGCTGGCAATTATCTTCCTGCCAGCGAAACAAGGGTGCGCCCACCGGTACCAGCACTGCACCGATCAGAAAGCGCAGATCGCTGATGAACTCGGCGGTTTCCGGCAGGCTCTGACTGCGCAAATGCAATGGCTGATTTCTGGTGGCGCTGGCGAATAATTCGCGCGCCCATTTGTGGGTGGCATTGAAGCCGAACGGCAATTGATCCGGGCTGAGCAAGCGGTCGGACAAGGCAATCCGTACGTCGCGGCTGAAAATGTGCGCGTACAGATGCGCGCGCATCCCGTTCAAATCGTCCGCCGGAATCAGTGGAGTCGGGATGCGCAGGCGCGACCAGGCCAGCAGCGGCGCGCAAAAAAACAAGGCTTGATACTGCGTGCCCTGATGCGTGATCAGCGTACTCTCGGTGCGTGCCTCGATCAGGTCAGCGAGCAATTCGTAGGCGTTGGGATGTTGTTCCCACAGCCGATCCAGCGTCGCCTGCATCGCTTCCTGACCGGCGGGGGTGAAGCTCTTGTCGATCAGATCGGTGAGTTGCTGTTCCCAGTAATTCTGCTCGATCTTGCTGGCGGCATCGGCCAGCCCGATCGCCAGGCGCTTGATGGCATCACTGTTGCGGGCGATCACGCCGCGATAGTTGCGTCGCAAATGTTTCATGCCGGGAGGTCAATGAGAAAAGGATGGCGCTATTGTAGGCCGATTTGCGTCACCGGTTAAAGGCTAAATGCGGGCTAAATGCAATGAACCGCCAAGACGCCAAGAGCGCCAAGAAAGACCGGGATGATGTTCTCTGTGGAGTGCTATGCGGTCGACTCTGATTTTCTTGGCGCCTTGGCGGTTAAACATTTCCTAAATCTTCATCGGCAAAATCACCATCTGCAAGCCATCGAAATGCAGGCGGCGCTGGATCGTGGTGACAGCCTGGTTGTGCAGCATCCAGGTGAACCAGTTTTCGCGCTGGAAGATCAGCTTGCTGGTGAAGAAGATGGCGTTGGGAAATTCTTCGTGCACTTGCGCCGACAGCTTGCACAGTTCTTCTACCGCGTCGGTGCCGTAGGCGAGATAGGATTTCGCGGCCATGCCGTGGCTGTGGCAGAAATTGACGAAGAAATTGAGCGAGACGATGGCGTTGACCTTCATCGCTTCCAGTGCATCTTCGCCGCCATAGACGTGCGCATCGACGGTGCGGGCGTTGATGAAGATGAAATTCTTGAAATGATCCGGGAACATGCGCTGCACCCACAACAGTGCGTGCAAGCCGCCGCCACGGCTGTTGCCAACGATGAAGACTGCGGTGGGTTGCTCCCGGTCGCAGGTGGGATAGTGGGTTTCGCTGCCATAGGGCTGGTTGGCAAACACTTCGTCAACGGCACCGATTTTTGCCTTGGTTCCAGTGTAGTGATTGCGGATCCACAGGCACAGTCCAATCACCACACCGGTAATCGCCAGCGTCAGCCAGCCACCTTCGAAGAATTTTTCCACCACCGTGACGGCCAGGATGCCGGCGGTGACCAGGAAGCCCAGCCCGGACAGGCACAGGCGGCCGAGCCAACGCTTGTCGTCGCGATGCTTGAGCCAATAGACGCACAATCCGGCGAGCGACAGGCTGAAGGTGAGAAACACGTTGATCGAATACAGCACCACCAGCAGATCGACGCGACCGCCTGTCCAGAGCAGAATGCCGACCGCTGAAATGCCCATCAACACAATCCCGTTCTGGGTTACCAGACGTGACGAGAGGTAGCGAAAACGGTGTGGCAGCCAAGAGTCGATCGCCATGTTGGACAATACCGACGGCCCACCAAGAAAGCCGGTGTTCGCGGCGACCAGCAATAGTCCGGCTTCAAACACCAGTACCAGGATCAGGGTCGAGGTGCCCAGCTCTCCAGTGAACCCCATATCGGTAATGATGTGGCGAAACACTACGGCATTGAGTGTTTGCCCTTCCACCACCTGCGCGCTCCACAGCAGATAGAGCAGGATGATGCCCGCCGCCACGAAGGCCAGACTGGCGGCCATGTAGAGCATTGTCAGCTTGCCGGTTTTGATGCGCGGCTCGGCCAGTGATTGCACGTTATTCGAGACTGCCTCGATCCCGGTATAAGTTCCGCCGCCCAGCGAATAGGCTTTCAAGAACAGTGCCGCGACAAAGACCCAGCTGGTTTCGGTGGCCAGCTGGTGGGTTTCGCGCAGCGTGTCGGGAATCAGTTGCGGCAACATGTCGGAATGCGCCGCGATGCCGTAGAAAATCAGAATCGCATGGGTGATGACAAAACCGAGAAAAATCGGCAGCAGAATCTGAATCGATTCCTTGGCCCCGCGCAGATTCATGTAGAGCAGTAGTACGACCAGCCCCAACTCAACCGCCAATTTGCCGTTTTGCCAGTCCACCGGCAACAGGCTGAACAGTGCATCGGTGCCGCTGGCGACCGAAATCGCAATCGTCAGTACGTAATCGACCACCAGCGCCGCTCCCGAAACCAGCCCCGCATGCGGGCCGATCAAGGTGGTGGCGACTCGATAGCCACCGCCGCCGGTGGGGAACAATTCGATCACCTGGTTATAGGCCAGCGCGATGATGAATACCGTGACTGCCGTAACGATGGCCAGATACAGGCCCAGATGGGTGTGCGTGCC
>OBEQ010230292.1_pt1 | contig 10660 bp, 12 predicted proteins | sample 1670901 | NCBI WGS metagenome assembly OBEQ01 (sample SAMEA104232315, study PRJEB22302) | groundwater metagenome | biome: forest; feature: aquifer; material: groundwater | place: USA | collected 2011-08-07 | depth 5.4 m | reverse complement strand
TTTTTTTCTGGCTGTCACAGTCATATGTGGTGCCGCTAGGCGTATCGAGCCAGCTTCAAAGGGAGTCCTGCCGGCAGCCAGAGAATCGGATATGACGCGATGGTAGCCTCCGAACAGCCACCAATAGATGTCGGACATCACGAGAGAATCGAATATGACAGACGCATGATGGGGCTGACGCCAGGAAGGCGCTGACGCGATGGTTACGACGTCAGCAGGTTTACACCGCGCCTACGAGCGCGGCGGGTTTGCGCTGGCGGAGTATGGCGGGCCGACTAGTCCCCTTGAGTGCTCCTGCGCTCGAATGGTGGCCCACGTTCCCGTCGGGGCGTTTGATGACGATCTGGTCCAGCTGAATCATCGGTTGCCCCAGCCGCTGCCAGCGGCCGTTGAGCCTCCGGCGAACCGTCTCGCTGTCCCGCTCCTTGAGCACGATCTTGCCGCGCTTAAGGTGCACCTGATAGACCCGTTCCAGCCGAAATTCCACCGCCGCCGGTTGGCCCGCTTGGCATTCCAGCATCTCTTCGAGCATGCCTGCTTGCATCATGCGCAGGAGCGAGCGCTTGAACTGATGATCCTTGTCCAACATGCCTCACCTCCCCCTTGTGAAAAAGACCGGGTCTGCCGTGGTTCGGCAGCCCGGCCTTCCTGTGATGACCAGGAACCGTGGGCTTTGCGTCCCCGCCTTACGACGGGTTTGCCTTTATCGGGACAACTTCGCCAAGCGCCAGATCACTTTGGCGCTGGTACAGGGAAAGAACGGGAAATTATCCCCCAGCGCCTGGGCCTTGCCTTCGCGCAGCTGGAACAGCTTCAATCGGACCCACCGCCAGCCCACCTGCATCGCTTTGCCCATCGTCGCCCCCCGTGTTTGAACTCCTGATGGAACCATACCATATCTGCTCAAGTATAGTCAATACTACGCTCAATATATTGAGCATTAGCCGCTGAGCTTATTTCAGCCTCAAATCAGCCAGCCAAGCGCCTCAACTGCTCATAGTATTGAACGAGATGATTGACTCATTGAGCAATCCGTGATACGCTTGGGAGTGGTTCCTAGGAGGTTGGATACGTTGATGACCATTGCCGAAAAGATTCGCAATTTTCGTGAGCAGCGCAGCTGGAGCCAGCGGGAGCTCGCCAAGCGCAGCGAGCTGGCTTCAGGCACTCTGAGCCACCTGGAAACCGGGAAATTCCGCGGGGATCTGGACACCCATCAGAAGCTCGCCCGGGCCCTTGGGATTACGCTGGGCGAGCTGTATCGCGGCGTGGAGGGGCTGGACTTGGAGAACGGCAGTACCCCCATTTCCCCGAGCTCTGAGGCCGTCGAAACCTTCCGTTACAACGAGAAAGCCCAAGCGATCCTGCTCGCCACGCAGGTCCTTCAGAAGCCGTTTCTGCCGCAGCTGCTGCGACTCCAACCCGGCGGGCAGACCCACCGGGAGCAGAACCGGCTGGGGTGCGAGAAGTGGGTCTTCGTCCTGCAGGGGGTCATCGAGATCCAGATCGGCGAGCAGTCCCACCGCCTGGAGCCGTATGGCTCGATCTTCTTTAAGGCCTCGGAGCCGCATCAACTGACGAACAGCGGAGCATCAATCGCCGAGTGTATTACCGTCACCAGTCCGGTGGAGGTGTAGCCATGCCCCAACCCACGATCTTGGTCTGCGATGATGAGGAGAGTGTGCGCTCCGCGGTCGGATTGGTGCTCGAACAGCACTATCAGTTGGTCTTCGCCAAAGATGGCGAGGAGGCGCTCAAGCAGTTCGAGGCCCAGCCGGTGGATCTGGTGCTGCTGGATATCAAGATGCCCAAGCTGGGTGGGCTGGAGGTGCTGAGCACCTTGATGAGCCGCCAGCCGTCCCCGCGCGTGCTGATGTTGACCGCCTACCACAGCGTGGAATTGGCCCAACGGGCCACCCAGCTGGGGGCCATCGACTACGTCAGCAAGCCCTTTGAGCGGCAGGATCTGCTGGCGGCGGTTGAGCGGGCGTTGAGCCTGCGCGACTGGAGCCGCCCGAATCCCCAAGATCAGCCGCGCCAAACCCCATGACCACCGTGCGGCTGCCGTCCCCTCATCACCTCGCAGGTTGGCTCCTCTGGGCCGTCGCTATCCTGTTGCTGTGGTGCATCGCGATCGCGCTCGGCGCATCCGAAACGTCGCTGCTCTTCATCGTGATCGCCCAGGCTGCGCTGGGCGCGGTGTGGGCGGTGCAGACGCGATGGCGCGCCGCGGCCTCCGCATCCCAGCGCGTGGACGCCATCATCCATCAATTGCTCAAGATCCGCCGGAGGCGCCGGCTGCCCCGACTCATCACCCGCGCGCTCCTCCGGGCCTTCGGTGCTTCCCATGCAACCCTCTTTCTCGAGGACCCTCAAGCCCGGCTGTATCGGCTGGCAGCCAGCGACGGGCCTGGCAAACCCACGGCAGTCCAACAGCTGGATGAGTCGAGCCTGCTGATCCGAGCACTCCTGGAGCGCCGCAAGCCGCTGCGCGCGCGAGAGCGCGCCAAGGAGCCGGAAGCCCCGCAGGGCCGGGACGGCGCGCATGCCCCAGCCTCTCCCCAGCGGCGGCTGGGCTTTATCCTGCAGAACCTGCGCGCGGGGCTGGTGGTGCCCAGTTTCCAGGGCAAGCGGCTGGTCGGCTTTGTCGTGCTGGGACCGCGGGCGAACCGGCGCGCCTACGCAGCGGCGGACGTGGCCGCGTTGAGCCAGTTGGCTGCGAGTTGCCCACTAGCGCTGGACAATGCCACGCGATTTGAACAGCTCGAAACTGCGGCCAGCAAGCTCAGCAGCACCCGCACACTCCTGGTGGAGCAACAACGCCTGGCGGACGCCGGCAAGCTGGCCCTGGGGCTCGCCCACGAAATCAAGAATCCGCTGACCGGCATCAAGACCTTCACCGAGTTCCTGCAGGAGCGCTATGACGATCCAAAATTCCGCCAGGAGTTCGTGCGGATCGTACCGGCCGAGGTGGCCCGCATCAACCGCATCGTCCAGAGCCTCTCCGACTTTGCCAGGCCGCCGCTCTTAAAACTCCAAGCCGTCGACATCCAGCAAGTCCTGGCCGATACGGTCGGGTTGCTCTCGAACGAGTGCCTCAAGCGCAACGTGCAGGTGACCAAGCAGTTTGATGCTGAACCGATCTACCTGACCGCGGATCCGGCCGCCCTGAAGCAGACCTTCCTGAACCTGTGCCTGAACGCGCTGGATGCGATGGGCAAAGGCGGCACGCTCTCCGTCAGCGCCGGCCTGGAGGAGACGGTGGCGGTCATCCGGATTTCGGATACGGGCAGCGGCATCCCGCGCGAGCATCTGGCCACCCTGTTTGACCCGTTCTTCACCACAAAGCAAGGTGGCATGGGCCTGGGGCTGGCCGTCGTGAAGCAGATCGTGACCCAGCACCTCGGGACGATCACCGTCGAGAGTAATGTGGGCTTCGGCAGCACCCTCGAGACCCGCCTGCCGCATGCGGTGCGATTGAAGTCCACCCAGGGGATGCAGCCGACCAGCTATGGCGGGGGTTCCTCGGAGCCTTCCCGGCTGCCGGTTCCCATCCGGGTGCTGGTGGTGGATGATGAGCCGAAAATCCTGGAGTTCCTGAAGGAGCGCTTTGAGCATCTGGGGGCGAGGGTGCGTACCGCCCCGTCAGGCGAGCAGGCACTGCAGGTCTTGGCGCAGGAGCCTCAGGAGCTGGCGATCTTGGACCTGAAGCTGCCGAACGTGGATGGGTTTGACGTGCTGAAGCGGATCAAAGCGCAGTATCCGACGACGGCCGTGGCCGTCATCACCGGCATGTACGACGAGCAGATCGACGCCTTCGTCCGAAGCCTGGGGGCGCTCGCCTGCATCCACAAACCGCTGGATCTGCCCCGCCTGCAGGAAATCGCCTACCAGGTCGCCGCCCGCTCCTGCCCGCCGGCTGCGGTCTGATTCCTACGCTGCGGGCTGGGACGAATTCCCCAGCTGCTTGACGATCGCGTCCAGATCGGCCAGATTCAGCGGCTTCTTCAGTAGTCCCGACGCTCCCAATTGCTGGAACTCCTCCGACTCCGCCTCGACATAGCCGGTCACCACCACGACGTGGACTTGAGGACTGGTTTTCTTGACCTCGGCTAAGACATCCCGCCCGGAGAGCTTGCCTTTAAGCGAGAGATCCAGGAGGAGTAGGTTTGGTTGGTGTTCGTTGATAATGGCCAGACCGGCTTCCCCGCTCTCCGCGGTGAAGACTTCATGGCCGTCCATCTCGAGGCGGCCTTTGAGGATGCCCTGGATCTTCGTCTCGTCGTCTAACACCAGGATCTTCATGCCGCGCTTCCCTGGGCAGGGCCGGTCTGGTGCTGCAGCCGGAGTGCCGTGTGCTTGACCATCTTCACGAGCTTGGAGAAGCGTTGCTGGTCCACATACCGCGCCCCTAGCGCTTCCAACTCCTGCTTGTTGAAGGAGGCCAGCAGGCCGAAGACGATAAGCTCCTTGGGCCTGTAGGGGGATGATTGGATCCGGGCGCAGAGCTGGCCGCAGGAGAGCTTGTAGAGCGAATCGAAGTGGATCAGCGCGATGTCCGGCCGGAAGCTCATGAGCTTCTCCAGCGCCTCGTTGATGGTGTAGGCGAACGCCAACTGGTAGGTCCCGTCGCAGGTCTCAGGGTGACGAAACTGCGCCTCGAGCCACCGGGCGTAGCTGGGGGGCTCCTCATTCGGCATGGCCTCCAGGAAGAACAAGAGCTTGGCCTGCGGATGCCCTTCAAGGGGATGCACCGTCTCGAGCGCCTGCTGCAGCCGCCGCTCCACCGGCGCCAGGACCCGGACCGTCTCCTTCCTCAACTGCTCCAATGCCAGCGGCTTGGCAAAGAAGGCGTCCACCCCTAGCGCCTCCGCGGCGTCCTTGTGTTCCTCATCGTAGCCGGTGGCGATGAAGATCTTGATGCCGGGATAGTCCCGCTTCACGATCTTCACGAACTCCAGGCCGTTGAGACCAGGCAACTTCACGTCGACGATGGCCAGGGCCGGCTGGTCCACCTTCAGGAGGTCCAGCGCCTGCTCCGCCGAGGTTGCGGTCATCGTTTCATAGCCCCGCGCGGTGAAGAACGAACTGATCGTCTCCACCAGCTTCTCTTCGTCATCGACCACCAGGATCTTGCCTTTCACAATCGCCTGCTGCTCAATGTAGGCTGCGAAATCCTCGCAGTCGGGGTAGTAGTTGCTCTCGCAGTAGTTGGACGGGTAGATCAGCCGGGCGGCCTCGTCGGGCCATTTGTGGCCGCTTTCGGGCTTGATGCGGCAGAGCACCTTCTGGTTGTGGAAGAGGGGGCATTTAGCCGCCATCGACGCGTCCTCTCGCTACGGTAATACTCACTGGAGTATACCTGAAACTTGCATCTACTTGGCTGGCCTCACCGGGCCGTTGCCGGCGATGCGTCCCGCCCTCATCCGCCGGTCGACTTCCTCGTCCGAGAGCGCCGGCAGCTTCACCGTGAACGTCGTGCCCACCCCGTAGGTGGAGTCCGCGCTCACCGTGCCCCCGTGCGCCTCGATGATGCGCCGCACGACAAACAGCGAGCCGAAGGCCTTCTCCGCCGTGGCCTTCGTGGTGAAGAACGGGATGAAGAGCTTCCGGAGGTCGTCGGGCTTGAGCCCGATGCCGTTGTCGCTGATCGTCAGCACCACCCACGGGGTGAGCTGCTTGGTCTGCGGGTGCGGCTCCGTCACCGTGGAGCCGGCCAGCCGGATCAACCCCTTGTACCCCAGCGTCGGCGCGGGCAGGTGGCGGTCCTCTTGCCGGCCTTGGATGGCATCCCACGCGTTCTCAAGGAAGCTGATGAGGCATTGCGCCAGCTGCGCCTTATCGCCCCAGATCCGGGGCAGGAGATCCGGCAGCTCCCGCCGAAAGTCCAGCCGGTTGAACGGCACCTTGTGCTGCGCGATGGGCAGCGCCACGTCGACCGCCTCCGCCACGAAGAGCGGCCGGGACGCCTCCGTCGAGGCGGTGATCCCCCGGATGGTGGCGATGATGTTGCTGCCGGCTGTCGCCTCTTCCTGAATACTCTGGAGCGAGGCGATCTCATCCTGCAGGAGTTGGCGCATCGCCTGCGGCAACGCGTTGTCCTGCCGCAGGAGCCGGCGCAGATGCTCCTCCCGGGTCTGGGCGGTCCCTGAGATGATGCAGAGGGGGTTGTTGATCTGATGGGACATGGAGCTGGCCATGGTGCCGAGATCCGCGATGGAGGCGGCATGGAACAGCTCGGCTTGGCGCTCGCGTTCCTTCTCGTAAAACTGGGCGTTCTCAATGGCCAGCGCGGCCTGATTCGCCAGGGTCTGCAGCATGCTCAGGTCATCTTCTGAATACATCGTGCTGGCGCGTTTGTTGCCAAGCATCAAAAAACCGATGAGTCGGTCGTTGACAAAACTTGGGACCACCACAGCAGCATCCAGGTGCTTCAACTGAGTCTCCAAGCGGGACAGAGACACCGTGCGACCCCGCTTGGTGTCGAGCTGGCTGATCTCTTCCCGAACGACTGGCGCGCGTTCCTGCATGAGCCATAGCACTAAGGGCTCGTGCGTCCCGCACCCCATAGGAGGACTGGCGGCCTTGCAGGACGGCCGCACCTGCACCTGCAGCACGTATTGCTCGCGGCCATCATCCCACAGGAAGATGCCAGCATGCTCGAGCTTCATAGCACGCACAAGGAGATAGGCGAGGAGTTTCAGCAGACGCTGCAAATTGTGAATCTGCGTCATGCCCTTAGCGGCATTGAGCAACATGAATTGGTAGCGCCGCTGTTCTCTCAGTAGACGAGCCTCAGCTTTTCGCTGAAAGAAGAGGTTTACGTAATGCCCAAGGGTTGCAAGGAGGGCCATTAATCCCAAAGGCACTCCCCACCACTGTCTTCCGAAGACAGTCTCCAGAAACCCTTGTCTTGTGACGGCGAGCAAAAAGGGCAAGCTGATTACACATGCGTACACGCCGACGAATATAGCGCCCCTTGTAAGTGCGAGATTAATATCCATCAAGCGATAGCGCACAATTGCGTAGGCGGTCGCCAAGGCGTACAGCGGAATGGCGTACGTCCCAAACGGCATCAGGTAGGGTATGTCGATGTTAAATGTGGGCAAGAAGTTTGGGATACCTCCCAGATAAGCAACGAACATGGACCAGCAGAAATAGGTCAGTTGATTCCGTTTCGCTCTCGCTGAAGCGGCATACACTCTGAACAACTCAACCAGTCCATAGATGGCTAGACTTACCCATAGCGCAAAGAATACGTGATAGACCAGGCCGGGGTTGATGAAGTATTTGAATGAGAATTTGGGGACAACTTCGCGGATCAAGATCGGGGTTGCATCAAGAATGAGGGCTATCAGACCAAAGAGATAGATTCCCCTGACGACGGATCTTCTCCGAAGCTGCTGATGAGGCTCAAGAAGGCTGATGACAAAGTGGACGAAGAAGACCGGGATAAAAATGACGCCTACGTGATTCCATCGCCACCAAAACAGAGCGGCTTGAGCATCAGGCCTCGTAATTGAAACGGCTTCGAAGATACTCCACCAAGAAATCGCTACGGAATACAGCGCATAGGTAATATTGGTAAGACGCTGACGACCCTTGGCATAAATAATAACCGCCAAGACGAAATGGGTCAGGGCGGTCACGCAGAACGCGATGACGTACTGAGTCAACATCTCAAATTACCCAGCAGATGAGCACTCTATGGAGCTGTCTTGAACAGGCGACGGGCACCATAACTAGTTACCAACGCATAAAGAGGGATGGCATAGAGCCCATATGGATAAAGTCCCGGCAGACGGACATCAACCATAATCAGGAAGTTATCCAGACCACCTATATAGGCTAAAACATGGGTGACTACGATGAGCTTCAGGAGGTTTTTTTCAGGCGAGGAAAGTAGCGGCAGGCGCTGCATCAGCAACAGAGTGCTCCAAACCACCAGCACGACGAAGAGGATAAAGTAGAGCGGGAAAACCAACGCTGGCTTTGGATACGCATAAGCGTCTCGGTAAATGGTCTGGCCAGTGAACATCCCTGGCCCAAGATTGAGGAGGTTGAAAAGGATCGTGATAACATAGGATGCTTTAAGCGCGATGCGGTGCCTTGAATCCTTCTGATTGGTGAACACGATGACAGCGTGAAACAGTAGGACAGGAATGAACGTGCATCCAAGATGTAGAAGCCATCCCCACCAAAATCCCGAAAGTATCGGAATAGTGCGTGTCTGTGTTCCAACGAAGAACGCCCAAAAAGCCATGGTGAACCAGTACAAAGCAAAGTGACGGTTCGTGCGTCTTGAAGGACTGAGGAGCCAAATGTAGCTTCCCGCGAGAAATGCAGCGACAGAAGCCAGTAATGCAGACACTGTAAAATGGTTCATTGCTGACGTTTCTTTGCTTTCTCATCATCCGTAAGCGCTTCGATCAGCTCATGCTGCGTTTTGCGTTTCTTGAGCAGTTCCATATGCCAGGCTTCGGTCTCGGGCTCAATTAAACAGGTCGCGGCCCCAGCGCGAATTGATGCCGGTATGGCAATCAGGTTACCGCTGGCATCTGCAAACGCGAGCTTTTGACCTCCCATCGCAATAAGTTTTCCAGTCGCATCGTTGATGTAGGTAAATTCCAACTCCATGCTCATCTTTTTTAAAGATATGGTACGAATGTGGATGCTGACCTCATCGAACACGTGTGATTCGTGCTCGTACTTGAGCCATGCATGTACAGTAATCAGCTTCGTTCCAGAGCTAAGGATCTCCATATGGTCAGGCACCGCTTGACGGAAGAAGTCCTCTCGCGCTTGTCCTTGCCAGTCAAAGTATCTTGCAAAGTAAACGTTTCCCTCTGCGTTAGTATCCGTGAGGTAGACACGCTTGTGGAACACGAACTCCCGCTGGGTCTGGTTTGCGCTCATTCCCCACGCCCTCCACGAGCAGAAGCCAGAAGGAATCTGACCGCTGCTTTCAGTTGCCCACCGGGCACGCTCTCCACGTTATTACCCTGATCTGCCCTTGCAGATCTAGGCGCACATAAAATAATCCGGTCAATAAATTGGGTATTCTCATCACTACTGTGCGTTTGCCTTCTCATGATGAACTGACAGATTTCGCTTGGAGTTTCTGCGTGACTAACTCTACGATGTCACGAACTGATACGACTTTCGTGACATCCTCGTCGGTAATACTAATCTCAAATCGCTCTTCCAATACTGAGACAGCTTCTGCTCGATCTAACGAGTCGGCTCCCAAGTCCTCGCGCAGTTTCGCCTCGAGGGTCACCATCTCAGGCTTCACCCCAAGCTCACTAACAAGAATTTCTTTCACCTCATCTAAGACTGCCATCAGGCTACCTCCGCTGGGCGGACGTTGCTCTTCCGCTTTCGCTTGCCGCGTCGCCCGTCAAAGCGGGCGCGCACATCGCCTCCGGCCTTCATCCACTCCAAAAACGCGCGGGCTGGAAATCGCCAGACGCCACCCATCCTGAAGGCCCCCTTAATCCTTCGCTCTCTGGCGAGTCGGGCCACCGTCAAGGGATGGACTCGCATCAGCTTGGCCAGCTCTTTTGCGGTCAACACAGCTGGCGCACCTTGTCGTTCTATTCTATGTGCGCGTTTCATCTGTTCTATTTTGTTAACCACAGGCAGGGGTGATTATACCGCATAACCCACACGGATTCCAATGGTTCTGGGTTATAGATATCCCACCCATGTTTCTCCGCCGTATATCTGGAACAGTCGGAGTCTATGAGAGGGGAATTTTGACTACACGGGTATGAATCGAGGAAGCAGCGAGGCCGAGGAGCACTTTCATCTTGGCCACCGCTGCGGGCACGCTGAAGGGCTTGGTCAGGAAACTGAGCTGGCCAAGTTTGACGCAGGCCACCTGAAAGTCATAGGTAAATTCTGCAGCCACCAAGAGCAGCTTCAGATCTGGATACGTGCTGCGCAGATTCGCCAGGAGGGCTAGCGGATCCGCTTTCTGCCCATCGATATCGAGAATGAGCAGGTCAGGCTCCTCCTGAGTCAGGGCGGCCAAGCACTCTTCAACCGTGGGTGCGAGACGGAGAGACGCCCACCTGTCTGACATCAGCTGGAAAGCTTCCTGCAAACCGGGGTAGCTCTCACAGAGCAGGATTGTAGGGCGCTTATAGCTCATGGGCGGTCTTCCGAAGGACACGAAGCTCCGGTCTCAGAACTTCCGGCGTGTCGTTACTTGGTGAATTCACCAACGTTGAGATCGGCGAGGCTTTCATCCGTGTCGCCGGATACGGCTTGAGCAGGGCGCAGGCCTGCTCGGGATTGAGTCCATCGCTGAGCCAGATCGTCTCGCTTTCACGGGGAAGAATCACGGGCATCCGGTCATGGATCGAGGCAAGCAGCCTGTTGGGTGTCGTGGTGATGATCGTACACGACGTCATGGCCGTCTTGGTCTTGGGATCCGTCCAGGTATCCCAGAGACCCGCAAACGCAAACACCTCCCCTGATGTCAGCGTAATCCAGTGGGGAACCTTTCGGCTTTCCAGCCGCTGCCACTCATAGAATCCATCTGCCGGAATCAGACAGCGCTGCCGTTGCAACGGCCGGCGAAATGCAGGCTTTTCAGCAATTGTCTCCGCACGCGCGTTGATCATCCGATACCCGATCGTCGGATCTTTGGCCC
>OBEQ010047361.1_pt1 | contig 10660 bp, 8 predicted proteins | sample 1670901 | NCBI WGS metagenome assembly OBEQ01 (sample SAMEA104232315, study PRJEB22302) | groundwater metagenome | biome: forest; feature: aquifer; material: groundwater | place: USA | collected 2011-08-07 | depth 5.4 m | reverse complement strand
TCACCCAGAAGAAAATAATTTCCTGGGCTGTAACCAATACGGAAGTCGGATAAAAATATTCGAGATCTTTTGTTTTTTCAGGCCAGCCGAGCGTGGAAAACGGCCAGAGCCAGGAACTAAACCAAGTATCCAGCACGTCCGGATCACGCCTTAAATCTTTATTTCCGCACGCCGGACATCTCGTCGGATCTTGCCGCGTTGCGAAAATGGCTTTGTCGCCGCAAGAATCGCAATACCAAACGGGAATTTGATGCCCCCACCAAATTTGGCGGGAAATGCACCAGTCGCGAATATTTTCAAGCCAGCTGATATAGACTTTGTTCCACCCCCCTGGATAAAATTTTACTTTTCCATCCCGGTAAGCCTTCAGCGCTTTTTCAGCCAATGGCTTCATTTTGACAAACCATTGTTTTGATAAATAAGGCTCCACAAGGGTGTGGCAGCGGTAACAATGGCCGACGGAATGTTGGTGCGCGATATTTTTTTCGAAAAGACCTTTCGCTTGGAGATCGGCAATAACGCGCTTACGCGCTTCGATGCGGTCAAGCCCCTTGTATTTACCTCCGTGTTCATTAATGGTAGCGTCAGGGTTCATCACATTGATGATTGGTAATTTGTGGCGAGCGCCCATCGCAAAGTCATTCGGATCGTGGGCCGGCGTTACTTTCACGATTCCGGTTCCGAATTCAGGGTCCACAAATTCATCCTCAATAATTGGAATCAACCGGTCCAGAAGCGGAAGCACTACTTTTTTTCCGCGCAGATGCTGGTAACGTTTGTCTTTGGGATTGATCGCAACAGCCGTATCGCCCAGCATCGTTTCCGGACGAGTTGTCGCAACAGTCACAAATTCTTTTGAATTCTCAACCGGATATTTAAGGTAATAAAGTGCCCCTTCAATTTCCTGATGGACGGCTTCTTCGTCAGATAGCGCAGTTTGGCAGCGCGGGCACCAATTAATAATGTAATCGCCACGGTAAATTAGGCCGCGTTCATAAAGCGTCACAAATGCCTCGCGCACCGCGCGCGACAGACCTTCATCCATCGTAAAACGCTCACGGGACCAATCGCACGAGGCACCAAGCCGTCTTAACTGTTTGACGATCGTAGAGCCGTATTCTTCTTTCCAGCTCCAAACAGCCTCAATAAATTTTTCCCGGCCGAGCTGATGGCGTGTCTTGCCTTCTTTGGCCAATTTTTTCTCGACCACGTTTTGAGTCGCAATACCTGCATGATCTACGCCCGGAATCCAAAGCGTGGGATCTTGCTGCATCCGGTGCCAGCGAGTCAAAATATCTTGAATCGTGTTGTTTAAGGCGTGGCCCATGTGAAGAATTCCAGTCACATTGGGCGGCGGAATGACAATCGTAAACGGTTTTTTCTTCGGATCTACCACCGGCTTAAAATAGCCGGAAGATTCCCACAGAGAATACCATTTGGATTCTACGTCTTTGGAATTGTAACGCGGAGGAAGTTCAACAGACGGCATTTGAATCAAACCGAATATTTAAAAATAGCCCGGTGAATAAGAAAGGCAACAAACAAAAGAAATACGCCCAAGCCAAAAGTAACTGAAAAATTCATTTTGATCCAGCGATTCAAGACAAAAGGAACGAAAAATAAAAGCGATAACGGAACGGAAACTAAAATAGAAACCGTCAATTCATTGATTCTTTCCATATCCCGGTATTGAAGATACGAAAATAAAATCGTCAAGATAGAAATGAGCGGCAAAGATACAATGAAGCCGGCCAGAAAACTTTTTTGACCGGAAAGCCAAGAGGCAAAGGCGATAATAATGGATGAAATTAAAATTTTTCCCAGGAACCACATCGGAAAGAATTATCCTTTTAGGAGTTTATATTCAACAGCATCGATGAGCGCCTGCCAGGAGGCTTCGATAATGTTTTCCGAAACTCCGACCGTTGACCAGGAATGCGCTTCGTCTTGAAATGAAATGAATACACGGACCTTGGCCCCCGTACCGGCCTTGGAATCAACGACGCGGACTTTATAGTCGGTCAGATGAATTTTGATGACTTCAGGAAAAAAGTGAGACAGCGCTTTCGTAAAAGCTTTATACAAGGCATCGACGGGGCCGTTTCCCTGTTCCGTTTCGCTTTTTGTTTTTCCTTTGACCTCAAGTTCGACTGTCGCGCCGACTTTAATATTTGCATCGCCGATGATTTCATTTGAGATCATTGCTTTTTTGACCGTAAATAAGTTCTTATATCTTCCGAGCTCTTTTTTCATGAGCAACTCGAAGCTCGCTTCGGCAGCTTCAAATTGATAGCCTTGATTTTCAAGCTCCCGGACTTTCTGCAAAATCGTTTTGGTTGGAGAAGCGTTCGGGTCCAGTTCGATTTCCAGTTCTTTGGCTTTTAAAAAGACGTTTGATTTGCCGCTCAACTCAGAAACCAAAAACCGGCGCCCGTTGCCGATGATTTCTGGATTCATATGTTCATACGTTTTTGCGTTCTTGAGCATCGCGTTCACATGAACGCCGCCTTTATGGGCAAACGCTGAACGGCCCGTAAACGCCTGATTATTTTGAATCGGCATGTTCGCAACTTCAGCCACATAATGAGACAGTTCGGTCAGTTCTCTCATTTTTTTCTCAGGAAGCACCTTGTGACCCATCTTCAACTGAAGCAGCGCCATGATGCTGACAAGGTTCGCATTGCCGCAGCGTTCCCCATAACCATTAATCGTTCCCTGCACATGCGTCGCACCATGCTCTACGCCTGTGATCGAATTAGCAACGGCAAGTTCGCCGTCATTGTGACAATGGGTGCCAAGAGGGATTTTTACAGCTTTACGCGCGCGTTTCATGCCGATTGCGACTTGATGCGGCAAACTCCCGCCGTTGGTATCGCACAAAACAATCGTATCAGCACCGGCTTTAGCAGCTTCTTGAATTGTTTGGATCGCGTACTCCGGATTTTCCCGGAAACCGTCAAAAAAATGTTCGGCATCATAAATGACTTCCAGCTTTTTGGATTTCAAATAGTCAACGCTTTCGCGGATGATTGCGAGATTTTCTTTCAGTGACACCCGGATGACTTCTTTGACTTGAAAGTCCCAGCTTTTCCCGAAAATGGTGACCACCTTGGTACCGGATTCAAGCAAGGCCTTGGTGCTTTCATCTTGCGACACTTTAACGTTGGCGCGGCGCGTGGAGCCAAATGCAGCCAATTTTGAGTGCTTAAAGTTCATTTTTTTTGCTTCTTTAAAAAAAGCAACGTCTTTGGGATTGGAGCCCGGCCATCCGCCTTCAATGTAATCGATACCGAAACGGTCCATGCGCTGGGCAAGCAGCAGCTTATCATTAACAGACAAACTGATTCCTTCGCCCTGAGATCCGTCTCTTAATGTGGTGTCATAAATAACGATTTTTTTGCTTAAGGCCATTATTTTTTTCCTAAACCGAATTCCTTGTGGATAATCTGGACAGCCTTCTTTCCTTTGTCACCTTCGATGACGCAGGAAATTTTGATTTCTGAAGTTGAAATCATTTCGATATTAATTCTATTTTTTGCCAAAACACCGAACATTTTGGAGGCAACGCCGGAATGAGATTTCATGCCGACTCCGACAATGCTGACTTTGGCAATATTTTGATCGCAACTAACATTGACCGCTTTGACCAATTTGGCCGCCTTCCAAACAGCTTCCATTGAACGTTTCAATTCATTCTTGAAGACGGTGAATGAAATGTCCGTCGTGCCGGTTTCAGTTTTGTTTTGAATGATCATGTCCACATTAATGTGGTGATCGGCAAGGGTTTTAAAAATTTTGGCAGCAACGCCCGGCTTGTCTGGAACTTTAAAGATCGTAATTTTGGCCTCGTTTTGATTGAGCGCCACTCCGCTAACGACTACATCTTCCATTTTTGCCGTTTCCTTCGTAATCAAAGTACCCTCCGAATGGTTAAGACTTGAACGAACATAAATCGGAACATTAAATTTTTTTCCCACTTCAATCGAGCGCGACTGCATGACTTGAGCACCGAGGGAAGCAAGTTCCAAAATTTCATCATAACTGATTTGATTCAGTTTCCGGGCATCGGAAACAATTCTCGGATCGGCGGTATAAATTCCGTCTACATCCGTAAAAATTTCGCAGTATTTGGCTTTCAGCGCTTTGGCGATCGCGACCGCGGTCAAATCAGAACCGCCGCGGCCAAGTGTCGTAATTTCTTCCGTCACCGTTTTCCCTTGAAAACCGGCAACAATCACAATGTGCCCGCTCTTTAAAGACGCATCAATCCGCTCTGTATTAATATCCAGAATACGCGCTTTCGTATGGATCGTGTCCGTAATGATTCCGACTTGCGGACCGGTAAACGAAATCGCCTTTTCGCCTAATTTTTGAATGGCCATGGACAGAAGCGCGATGGAGACCTGTTCACCGGTTGCGAGCAGCATGTCCATTTCACGTTCGTTCGGCTGGTCGGTAATTTGGCTTGCGAGTTCTAAAAGATCATCGGTGGTATCGGCGAGCGCCGAAACCACTACTACTAATTTGTTGCCTTTGCGCTTGGTATCAACCACGCGCTGAGCGACCCGCTTAATGCGTTCCACGTTCGCGACTGAACTGCCGCCGAATTTTTGGACAATCAAAGCCATGACTAATTCAGGTCCTTACCACTCATCAAATGTTCAATTAATTTCCATCCCTCTTTAAATCTGAGCGAAGATAATTGAGCGGTCGCCTCGTTAAAAAATTCAATCTCACCTTTCATGACATTTTTTCCCGCTAAAATAAACGGGACAGACTCTCTGGTGTGCGCTTTGAGCTGAGTCGGCGTATTGAGGAGCGGTGCAATTAAAATCCGGACATCTTTTTCGGTTTCATAAAAAGTTTTGGCCGAACCGATTACGTGATGATCGATGGCTTCAAGCGACAGCACTTTCTGTTTGATGTCTCCGGCCAAGGCGGCTTCGTCGCATGCGCGCACGTGAACGCACACAAAATCTTTTTCTTTGGCCAGTTCCAGCATCGCATCAGCTTGGCCTTCATAATCAAAATCGGGAAACGCGTGAGAAGAAGAAAATTCAACCACGGTCAGTCCGATTAATCGGGAGAATCCTTTCACCGCATTATGGGTCGAAATGCATGCGCCGTTAAGGCCCGGGAAACGGGATGAAAATTTCGGCAGATTAGGCATGCGGCCTTGCCCGTAAAGCCAAATCATATTGGCCGGATTTTCGCCCAAATCAATTCGCACTTGATTGATTTCATGATCTTGAAGCAAGGATTTTGCGTCATAAATTAATTTCTTAATCAGATCTTCCCCGTCTCCCTTTGGTAAATGCTGGTTGATGGGTTTGCCGATTAAAGATTCAGGACCAAAACATTCGGCTGAAAGGGCCTTAAATCCGCGTGCATCTTTGACCACAGCGATATGCCGATAGCCGGTGCCGGGAAAAAAACGGACGAAGTCGCTTGCCAACTTTTTGTTCAAAAACGTAATCAGCGCTTTCGATTCGCGAGTGGTAATGTGCCCGGCCGTTGGATCCGCTAAAACACCATCGGATTCGGTTACAAAATTCATTTGGAACGCGATTTCATTTTCTTCCAGCTTCACTTCCAAATTTGCGGCTTCAAGCGGGCCCTGGCCGCCCAAAAATTGTTTCGGCTCATAGCCAAGCAGTGAGGCAAAAGCGGTGAACGCCGCCGGATCGCTGCGCTCAGGAACCGTGCGAACGGTTCCGATCTTTCCGATTTTGGCAAAATAAGTCAGATTGGGAATCCGTGCCACTTCAAGCGGCGTTTTTCCGCCCAAAGCTTCGTTTGCTTGGTCGCCGATTCCGTCCGGTATAATGATGATGTATTTCATTTAAAATCCGATCGCTTTCAACACTGCGCCCATACTCGCCTCCACGGCATCCATTTTATCGTCGAAACTCAAAGCAAATTCCGGATCTTTTAAACCGGAACCTGTTAACGTACAGACGATCTTACTTCCTTTTTTGAAATAGTTTTTCTTCGCCAGTTTTACCACGCCGGCAACCGCCGCAGCTGATGCGGGTTCGGCAAAAACGCCTTCGCGTTCGGCGATGAATTTATAGGCCCACGTAATTTCTTGGTCCGTAACAGAATCAATAATTCCGCCCGACTCATCGCGCGCTTGAACGGCACCCTGCCAACTCGCGGGGTTTCCGATTCGAATGGCGGTGGCAATGGTTTCCGGATTTTTGACAATTTGATTTAATACAATCGGCGCTGAACCTGCCGCCTGAAATCCAAGCATCTTTGGAAGCGTCACAGACCTTCCCGCTTTCTTGTATTCGTTATAACCGCGCCAGTACGCCGTAATATTCCCCGCGTTTCCGACCGGAATTGCATGATAATCCGGCGCATCTCCGAGATCATCGCAAACTTCAAACGCCCCTGTTTTCTGGCCCTCGATCCGGTACGGGTTGACCGAATTGACGATCTGAATCGGATAATTGGTCGTAATTTCTTTTACCAGCTCCAAGGCCATGTCAAAATTTCCTTTGACGATAATGACTTTTGCGCCGTAGCGAAAAGCCTGAAGCAATTTACCTTTTGCAATTTTTCCTTCCGGAATCAAAACAAAACATTTCATTTTGCAGCGCGACGCAAACGCAGCGGCTGAAGCGGACGTGTTTCCGGTTGAGGCACACATAATTGATTTGGCGCCGGCTTCAAGCGCTTTGGAAACAGCCATCGTCATTCCGCGGTCTTTAAATGAACCGGTCGGGTTCAGGCCTTCGAATTTGAAATAAATTTTTACATCGTCCAGGCCGATTTCATTCGCAAGCGCTTCCGATAAAATCAGCGGCGTATTTCCTTCGTTCAGCGAAATGATCGGCGTTTTGTCCGTGACCGGCAAAAATTCCTGGTAACGTTCGATGATCCCAATTTTCTTGACGGGAACTTTTTTAACTGGTTCCATGATTCTCGATTCTAATGAGTTGTGTTTTTTCTTTTAAAATGGCCAACCGGTCAATAATTTGAACGGCCTTGGTCACGGCTTCTTGGTGCGTGTCATGAGTCAAGAGAATGAGTGGCACAACACTTCCCGCGCGGCGTTCTTTTTGAATGACATCGCTAATGCTGATGTTTTGCCGTCCGAGCACATTTGATATTTTGGACAGCACGCCCGGCCGGTCCACAATATGAAACCGCATATAGTAACGCGAGGAAAGCGTCGAAATCTTTTCGACTTTAATGGGACTCAAATTCGGCGTAAATAGGCCTTCGCCATCGCTTAAGCGCGACAAATCAACCAGATCGCTGACCACCGCACTTCCGGTCGGCTTGCTGCCTGCCCCTTTTCCGTAAAGCAACACATCTCCGACTTCATCACCTTGCATTAAAACTGCGTTGTAAGAACCGCGTACGTTTGAAAGCACATGGGTTTTGGGAAGCAAAGTCGGCTGCACATGCGCTTGAATCCCGGATTTATTTTTTTTGGCCACCGCTAAAAGTTTCACGGTGTAGCCGAATTCCTCGGCGAAGGCGATGTCCTCATTTCGAATGCTGGTAATTCCGCGCATATAAATATCTTTGAAGTTCACCCAGCCGCCAAATGCGAGACCGGCCAAAATCGTCAGCTTGTGCGCCGCATCAATACCTTCAACATCAAGGGTCGGATTGGCTTCGGCGTAGCCCTTTTTTTGCGCCAGACCGAGTGCGTCTTTAAAACTTAAACGGTCCTCCGCCATTTTCGTCAGAACGTAATTGGAAGTGCCGTTGATGATGGAATGAATGGAATTAATTTTATTCGCAATCAATCCTTCACGGAGAACTTTAATTACCGGAATGCCGCCGCAAACGCTGGCTTCAAAAAAAAGATGACGGCCGTTTTTCTTGGCTTCACGGAACAGCTCGCGGCCGTGTTCGGCAAGGAGCGCTTTGTTTGCGGTAATAACATGTTTGCCGGAACGAAGCGCTTTTAAAATCAGTTCTTTGGCCGGGTGAATTCCGCCGATCACTTCAATGATCACGTCCAAATTTGGATCTTCAACCAAACGCCGGCTGTCGTAGGTCAGCAAACGGCTGCCGGGCTTCGCCAAACGTTTTTTGGACCGATGTTTGACGCCGATTTTACAAATTTTAAAAATCGTTCCGCTTTGCCGGGAAAGAGCCCGCCCCTTCGATTTTAAAATCGAATAAACGCCGCTCCCCACTTGGCCCAGGCCAAGAAGACCTATCTTCAATTGTTTCATAGATTTAAACGGTAAAAAGTTGAGGTGGTAGTATAGCCTAGGGGGTCTCAAATTGCAAAAAGAAAACCCCCGGTTTTAACGGCTTATTAGGAGAGACTCTTGACTACGTCCAAGACTTCGTCTGCGTGGCCTTCGACTTTAACTTTCGGAAAGATTTTGGCGATCTTTTGGTCTTTATCGATCACAAAGGTTGTGCGTTCGATCCCTAAAAAGGAATTGCCGTAGAGCATTTTTTTCTTGTACACGCCGTAGTCCGTGGCCACTTTCTTGTCAGTGTCGGAGAGGAGCGGAAAAGGAAGTTTATACTTTTGAATGAATTTTTGGTGCGACGCTAAATTGTCGAAACTGACGCCGTAAATTTCGGCGCCTTCGGCTTGAAATTTCTTCTGGAGATCGCGGAAGTAACAGGCTTCTTTGGTGCAGCCCGGCGTGTCATCTTTGGGATAAAAATACAACACAACGCTTTTCTTGCCTTTAAAATTGCTGAGGGTGACATCGCTACCGTCGGAAGACTGAAGCGTAAAGTCCGGTGCTTTAAGACCTTCTTTTAATTCTGTCATATCAGCAATTCCAAAGTGAGGAAATTCTGCGCATAAGTAAATGCACAGCAAAGCTAGGTAAAGCTTCTTCAAGCTTACAAACTTTCGCGGATTTCGTTGGTCGCCTGGACCATGACCTTCAATTTTTCTTTTGTCTCTTCAATGCCGCGCGTTTTCAAGCCGCAATCCGGGCTGACAAATATTTTTTCCTTTGGAATAAATTTCATCGCCTTGTGGATGCGCGCCTTTACTTCGTCACTGCTTTCAACGCGGTGGCTGTGAACGTCGAGAACGCCTAAGCCGATATCGCTCGTGAACGGAGACTTCTTGAACAGATCAAGAAGATCAAATTCATTGTTGGAAAGTTCCAGGTCAATTTGATTGACCGGAATTTGAAGCATCTTCGGATAAATTTTCGGGAAATCACCGTAACAAATATGGGTCAGCGTGTAGGCCTTAAGCCCTTTGGTGACAATTCCCATCGCTTCAATCGCCAAATCGAGTTCTTCCGGCCGAACTGAGACGGCAGGTTCATCAATTTGAATGTATTGAGCACCGGCCGCTTCAAGGTCTTTGGCTTCGTCGTGAACAACTTCGGCAAGCCGCAAACAAAAATCACGGCGGGACGGATAATATTCATCAAACGACCAATCCATAATCGTATACGGACCGGTCAGCATTCCCTTCACCGGTCTCTTCGTTAAACTTTGGGCATATTTATACCACTCGACTGTGACCGGATTGGCGCGATCAATTTCGGCAACGGCAACGGGCTTACGGTAAAAACGATTGCCGTAGGAACGGACCAAACCGCTGATCTCAAATCCTTTGAAGTTTTCGGCAAAGTAAGTCACCATGTCGCCGCGGTACATTTCACCGTCCACCAAAATATCAATTCCGATTTCCTCTTGGAACTCAATCCACTCGCGGGTCGCTTTGCGTTCAAGTTCTTCGAGTTGCTTTTGGGTAATTTGATTTTTGGAAAATTGAAAACGGGCTTTCGTTAAATATTCCGGCTTTGGAAAACTGCCGACGGTTGTTGTGGGGAGAACTTTTTGAACCTGACTCATGAAACGCTAGCTCCTCTCAATTGCTTCGCAACGCTGGTCAAAAGCTCCAGCTTCTTTTGCGCATTCGAACGGGGTAAAAATTCAAGACTGTGGCTTGTGGAAAGCCAAGTGGAATCTAAATTCACGCTTTCGCCGAGCTGGTGAAGAAGTTTCACAAGTTCGGACTCGGATTCCATTTTGGTGTTCCGCGCATCGACGATGCCGGCCATTAATTTTTTCGTAAACTGAGCGGACTTAATCACGTCCCAATTTTTATGCCCGGGCGTCAATTCAATTCCGATCCGTTCGACATTCAAGCTGAGAATTTTCGGATAAATGCCTTCTACGTTGCCGAAATTAAATTGCACAATCTTTTCGGCTTTCGTCAGCTGGGCAGTCAAAATTTCATACACCTGCATAAACAGCGGCAGGTCTTGTTTGAATTGAAGCAAAGCCGGTTCGTCAAACTGAATGTACTTGCAGCCGGCTTCTTCCAGGGCCAATGCTTCTTTGTGAACCAAATGGGCCATATCAAAAGCGAGCTGTTTAAATTCTCGGTAGAAACGGTTTTTGGAAAGTTTTGCGAGCGTATAAGGTCCTGGCAAAACGACCTTAACCGCTTTTGAATTGCTGTGTTCTTGGGCAAACTGAAAATCATTAACCAGAATCGGCTTAATGAATTCAAGGCGGCTTTCGATAATGGGCTGCCGGTAAAACGTATTGGTATCGAAATAACGGATCAAACCGCTGATTTCAACTCCGGTGATGTTGCGGACGATGACGCGAAACGGATCATCCCAGCGGATCAAACCGTCGGTCACAATGTCGAGTCCGGCTTCCAACTGAAGTGGCATGACTTCTTCGGTCACTT
>OBEQ013020962.1_pt1 | contig 10664 bp, 9 predicted proteins | sample 1670901 | NCBI WGS metagenome assembly OBEQ01 (sample SAMEA104232315, study PRJEB22302) | groundwater metagenome | biome: forest; feature: aquifer; material: groundwater | place: USA | collected 2011-08-07 | depth 5.4 m | reverse complement strand
ATTCCTGCGTTTTTTCTCACTCAAAACATTTTAACTTCTTGCAATCTGAGCGTTCACCTTCGCATCTTGAGGTGTAATGGGTACATCTTAATTATTGTGCAAAATACCCATAAAACAAGTATATTTCATTACTATTAAAATTATCTTAACGTTATTGCTGTAACCCTATGATAAATAATCTGTACCTTATATCGGTCGCACCCATGATGGATTACACTGACCGCCATGGGCGCTACTTTTTGCGGTTGATTGCGCCGCGCGTCCGCCTTTATACCGAAATGATTACAACGCATGCGCTTATTCATGGCGATGTTGATTATTTGCTGCAATATGATGCATTAGAACATCCGCTTGCGTTGCAATTAGGTGGCAGCGAGCCGCAAGCACTTGCGCATTGTGCGCAAATAGGAAGTGATGCAGGGTATGACGAAATTAATTTGAATGTCGGCTGCCCCAGTCATCGCGTCAAATCAGGACGATTTGGTGCGTGTTTGATGCTAGAACCAGCATTAGTTGCAGAGTGTGTCGCCGCAATGAATGCGCGTGTGTCTATTCCGGTGACAGTCAAATGTCGTATTGGTGTCGATCAACAAGATAATTATGAACAGTTGCATCATTTTATTTCAACCGTTGCAACTGCAGGTTGCCGCGTGTTTTTTATTCATGCGCGCAAAGCGTGGTTATCAGGATTAAGTCCTAAACAAAATCGTGAAATTCCGCCATTGCAATATGATGTTGTGCGACAAATTAAAAAAGATTTTCCTGCACTTACTATTATTTTAAACGGTGGGTTACAAACACTCGTTAGCATTGATACACAATTACCGCATGTGGATGGTGTGATGGTAGGGCGTGTAGCATTTTCAAATCCATTTTTGTTAGCGCAATTACAAGAAAAATATTTTTTTAATCATTCTTATAAAAAATTATCACGACATGAAATTGTTAATTTATTTATTCCCTATATTGAAAAACAATTGCAACGCAAGACAAAATTAACAGCAATGACGCGGCATATGTTAGGTTTATTTCAAGGCCAACCCGGTGCAGCTGCATGGCGGCGCTATTTGAGTGAGCACGCGCATTGTGCAGGTGTGGGTGTTGAAGTGATTGCACGGGCGTTGAAAATAATATCAGAGCCGCGACTGTGAGTACGTGATGCTTTTTTTTCAGAACAGTATTGCATTTGCTTTTACGTGATCACTGTGACAACGACGGTTCTGTTTGCATCGATGTATCTTCGCCTGTTGTTGTCGGTTCATTCTGCATTGAGCTATCTTCACTTGTCGTAGTGGGTTCGCCACCGCCTAATTTATTTTGATCGCTACTGACGGTATTGCCGTTGGTATTTTCGCTACTTTGCACTGGCGTTTGCACTGGGCAGATCACTGCATTTTGTGGTTCATTGTAATATCCACCTTGGCAATAGGTGGCAAGCTCCGGCCAGGCGCCTATTTGTGCACAAGGTTCACATTGACCCACATAATAAACCCATTGTGGTGATGCCCAGTTATAGCTGTAACAACAGACGTTACGGGCGTTGCCATCCGCTTGTGCAGTAAGACTAATCAATGCGAAGAAAAAAAAGATAATGGATGAAATAAGATAACGAAAACAGTTGTTCATAGTAAAATTCCCTCTTAAATTCCTTTTAAAGATAAATCAAATTGTTGCATTACAAATGGTCTGTTGTCAAAGTATGCCATTGCGATAGTCTTAAATGAGAAAAAATTTGATTTTTTTCTCATTTAAGACTAAGCTAAATAGAGGGGGATAAACTATGTATCCTTTAAAATCATCGGTTAAAATGAAATCGCAAGTCTTAAAGAAACGCCCACAAATTGATCCAGTCAAGAAAAATTCTGTGGCATTAAAAGCCTTTTTTGGTATTACCCATAAATGGCATTTATCGAGTGAACAAGAGCGGATTTTATTAGGTGTTTCCAGGGCAACTTTTTATCGTTGGAAACAGCAACACGATGGTGCGCTGACAGCAGATACGTTGGAGCGCATTTCTTACATATTAGGTATTTATAATGCATTGCGAATATTATTACCTAATGAAACAGCCGCTAATCAATGGATACAGAAACCCAATACCGCACCGTTATTTGGTGGAAAAAGTGCGTTAGAAAAATTAATGAAGGGACGCGTTATGGATTTAGCGGATGTACGCCGCTATTTGGACGCGGAGCGTGGTTAGGAAATGTGGTTGTCGTCCTCTTTACCCAAACAAATTTATTTGACGGATCAAGTTCAATATCGAATTATTCCTTCGGTTTATCCACCGATTAATTTTTTTGAAGATTTAGTTGATCCCGAAGAAATGGAAACATTGTGGGAAATTGAAAGTTTAACCAATGAACGATTGCGTCAAGAAGCAGGCGATATTTTTTTAGTCGCAAAAGAAGATCGTGTGTGTGGTCCGGGTTCCACGGTTGTGATGGCGGCGTTTACGCATATAGGCAAACCATCACGATTTACTGATGGTAGTTTTGGTATTTATTATGCGAGTTTAACGCGTGAAACCGCGATCAGAGAAACTGTTTATCGGCGCGAACAATTTTTACGGGCGACGCAAGAAGAAGCGTGTGAAGTGACCATGCGGTTATATGAGGGGAAAATAAAAAAACCATTATATGACGTGAGAAAACCGCTATCGACATATCGTGAATTACATCATCCAGAAGAATATGCAATCTCACAATCATTTGGAAAAACATTACGCGAAAAAAATGCGTGGGGATTACTTTATAACAGTGTGCGCCATGTCGGCGGTCAATGTGTTGCGATGTTTCGACCGCCGGCAGTGGCTATTCCCAAACCGCTGGCGCATTTGCGTTATGTGTGGAATGGCAAAAATATTGTGGAAGTGTTTGACGCTAAGTTTTTGTTAAGGTTGTGAGTGTCTATTGTCGTGTACAGAGCTCGCCATGACGATTGATAAATCTGTTAAGTTTTCAATAATAAAAAACAGCATAAATTATGCTTAAATATCCACTTTCCAAAGCTATTTCTATATAAAAATATAAAAACACACAAACACGAGGCGATATCATGGCGCAACGACTTACTCAAGAGTTGTTTGATAACATTTATCAAGCGGCAAAAAATTTAGATAACAAAGTATTAGCAGAGATCGTCGCAGCTGGACATGATTTAGATGGCTTGGAATTTGATAATTCACCTATCGGTCGATTAGCGGCAGAATCGGATCATAACGCAGTTAATTTTTTAATAAATGAATTTCAAGTGAGCACACGATTTGTCATTCATGGTTATGGGAAAAGTGGTCATGCATTCAGGGTGAATCAGTTATTACGTGCCGCCAAAGAAGATGATATGCGTTATGCCATGTTAGCGCGAGAAGCGGTGATTGGTGCTACGCACGGCTGCCATCATGATTTAGCAAATGACATTATTAATGACGAGTTAAATGAAATTAGAAATTTCCCGCTTAAAAAAGCAAAAATGCGTACTTACGCGCAAGTTGCGACAGAGCAAGAAGACATAGAAAAAATTAATCGTATTCTCGCTCAAGAAAAAGATGTAGATAAAAAATTTAGTTTATTAAAATATGTTTGCGTGGGTTATTTCGAAAATAAAAATATTGCTCAAGCATTTTTAATTTTAAATAAAGTATTGAGTTTAAATGAACTAACTAAAATCGACCGCAAAGAATTTTTAAAAACCATTCTACCCGCTTGGGCGCGCTGCGGCAAGGTGAAGGAGATTAAAGATTTTCTTGATGAATTGTTAAACTCGAAATTAATAAATAATATCGATCTATTTGAATGTGAAAAATGTATTGTAACGGGATTAGCCTTACGTGGAGAAGTAAACCAGGTTAATCAACGTATTGATGCATTTCATGATAAGCCACTTAAAGAGTTTGCATTAATGAAATGTGCCATACGATGTTATGCGGTCATTGGCAAAATGGAAGAAGTGCATAAGATGATTGATCAATATGATGAAGTAGAAAAACGTTTTGATCTGGTATCGTGCGCAACAATGGGTTGTGCATCTGTGGGAGATATTAAATCCATTGAAAAATTATTACCAAAACAATTTAACTTTCAAGAGATGGGTGATTGTCTCGTCAAGACCGGAGCAGTAGAAAGCTCTTTAAGAAATGAATGGGTTGAGCAGATAGATGAATTGTTTAAACAAGAAAATGATGAACTCACCTTGTATGCGATGAAAAATGAAAATATATATACTTGCGCAAGCAAAGGATATACTCATTTGGTTAATGTTCTCATTCAGCAAGCAGAAGAAAATGACGAAGATTTATTTATTTTAGTGAGGAAAGCAAAAGCGGGATTTGAAAAAAGTAAATATTTTAAAGAAACTAATTTTGAAGAAAATATTTTACGATTAATCACGCTGCTTGATAATGAGCAGTTACGCCATTCTCTTTTAGAATCCATTTCACAAAAAAAATCATATTGTGCTGAGAGAATTAATGAAATATTGCAAACTTCTAATCAGCTCAAGCATATCATGAAAATATATGGATTTGATTTTGATCAAGCGCAAGTATTGATGATGACAGAGAAGTATGAATGGTTAATCATTGCAAATCAGATGGTGACGCAATCTTTATTTCCTAGGGAGATCATTCATAAATTGACAGTTTCTTGTATTGGATTATCATATGGTCGATGCGGTGAGATGCTACAAAAAGTGAATGAAAATATATATACTCTTTTACGCGGGAATGTTTTAAGTAAATATAAATATACACCTAGATTGTTTTCGGAAACATCAGAAAATGATAATCAAGTAGACACCGTGGGTGAATTGAAAATGAAAAAAGAGTTAACGTTGTTGGAAGAAAGATATCAAAAAAGAATGTTTATTTAAGAAGTTTACTTGATAAATTTATTAAAAATATTAGTTAATAAACCATTTTTATTATTAATGAATGAATAAGAGAAATGAATGAACAAGAGGAATTATTTATGGAATTTTGGTCGGTGTTTTCTGATGCAGTTGGTATTGTTGGCGTGTTTTTATTATTGGTTGCCTATTATTTATTAAGTGCCGGTAAATGGTCAGCACAAACCCTGAAGTATCAATTATTCAATTTTTTTGGTGCCGGCTGCATTTTATTCTCTTTATTTTTTCATTGGAATACGTCCGCTGTCATCATTGAAATTGCTTGGATGATGATAGGGGTAGTGGGTATGTATCGCATTTGGCGCGCACGTACTTGATCATTTAGCATGTGAAAAAAATTTTCTATTCCCCTTTTACCTTAACCCAGATGGCCTGGATGCAAGCGTTAGCTCATTACTTCCTTAAGGATTTTGTCAAAACTCATGTGGCATTCTCCACTATCCTCGCCTATATTTAAGGCATGAATAATTTAATCTATCAATCGGCAAGCACGTTAGTGCATGCCATTAAGAATAAAATTATTTCCACACAAGCGTTAGTGGAAGCGCATATTCAACACATTGAAAAAGTAAATCCTGCCTTAAATGCTCTGATTAATTGGCAACCTGATCATGCCCGCCAACAAGCGCTTGCCATCGATAAAGCCATTTCACAAGGAAAAATAGCAGGAAAATTACTCGGTGTGCCGATCAGCATTAAAGATACCATGGATGTCAAAGGATACAACGTGACCATGGGTACGTTAGGTTATGCCCATCATTTTACAGCCGACGATGCGCCGATTGTGGCGCGTTTACGCAGCGAAGGTGCCATTATTTTAGGCTTAACTAACATGCCGGAAGTGGCTGTTGCGTTTGAAACTGATAATTTAATTTATGGCAGAACCAATAATCCTTATGATTTAACGCGCACGCCTGGCGGCAGCAGCGGTGGCCAAGCGGCCATCATCGCCGCAGGCGGTTCTGTGCTGGGATTAGGCGGTGATGGTGCTGGCAGCATACGCGTGCCTTGTCATTTCTCTGGCATCGCGGGTATCAAACCTACACATGGCCGCATTTCGAATACGGGTTTACTCATCCCGCGTGATGGTTGCGGTTGTGAACCATTTATTTCTTTTGGACCGCTCGCGCGTTATGTCGACGATGTTACGCTCGCATTATCAATCATTGCCGGTCCGGATGGCCATGATCCTTTTTTAGTGCCAGTGCCGCTGCATGATCCTACGCATGTCAATCTCAAACAATTAAAAATCGCATTTTTTACTGATAATGGTGTGGTTACACCCGAGGCAGATATTATTGCTGTCGTAAAAAATGCAGCGCAACAATTACAACAACAAGGTTTAGCAGTTGATGAAATCCAATTACCTGATCAGCAAAATACATTTCGTTTATTATGGGAAGGCATTTTTGAAGGCGGCGATGCCAGTCGCAGTTTAATTGATTTTTTGCATAGTATTGGTACGCAACAATTTTCACCGTTATTTCAGCGCTATTTAGCACAATCTCAACAATTCAATTTGACCTTAACAGAATTTCAAACATTATTGAGCGATATTGCTGCATATCGCATGAAAATGTTACAAGCATTAAAACAGTATGACGTGATTATTTGTCCGCCGTGCGCGACAACGGCAAGAAAACACGGCACAACATTTGATAACATGCGCGATTTTACTTATACCATGGCATATAATTTAACTGGCTGGCCAGCAGGTGTTGTGCGTTGCGGTACAAGTCATGAAGGGTTACCCATTGGCGTGCAAATTGTTGGAAAATCATGGCGTGAAGATCACGTATTGTGTGTCGCAAAATATTTAGAAACGGTTTTTGGTGGATGGCAAGCGCCAACATTAATTTAGAAATAAGAGACCCTTACCCAAAGCGTTGCATTTTAAATACCTGAAAATGAAATACGTTGGGTGTAAATCAAGGGGATATAATCAGTTGTTTTTCTTCCATAATCCATGTAAATTTGGAAAACCATTCCAAATTTACATGGATTTCTATGCGTTACCGCCACCGAGTAATAGAGAGTAAGCTACTCGAATATTTAAAATATTTTCCTGTAGTAGGTTTGACTGGGCCTCGCCAATCAGGGAAATCCACATTATTACTGCATTCGTTAAAAGATTACACTTATGTTACGTTTGATGATTACAAAATAGTGAATTTATTTCATCAAGATCCTGAACGATTTATGAATCTTTATGCTAATAAAGTTATTTTTGATGAAGTGCAAAAAGTACCTGAATTGTTTTCTTATATTAAAATGGCTGTAGACAAAGATCGTAGTGCAAAAGGAAAATTTGTTTTAACTGGCTCTAGTCAATTTGCTCTTATTAAAAATGCATCGGAATCATTAGCGGGTCGAATTGGATTATTATCTCTTTTACCTTTTCAATTTATGGAGATTTCAAAAAATATCCAAGAAGAATCTATTTTTCGAGGTGGATATCCTGAATTAGTCGATCGTAAATATGCGTTATTTGAAGCATGGTTTTCTTCTTATCTGGAAACTTATCTCAATAAAGATATTAGTGCGATTGGACACATTGGTGATATGAGGGATTTTAGACGTTTGGTACAATTGCTTGCAGCTAATACTGCTCAGCAAATGAATATGTCGCGTTATGCGAGTGACTTAGGAGTGGATGTTAAAACAATTAAACGTTGGATAACAATACTTGAAGCTTCTTATATTATTTTTCTTTTACCTCCTTTTCATAATAATTATGGAAAAAGAATTGTAAAAAGTCCAAAAATATATTTTTATGATACTGGCTTAGTTTCTTTTTTGACTGGAATTGATTCAAGTAATCATTTTGAACAAGGTCCAATGGCAGGAAGTCTATTTGAAAATTATATCGTCACTGAAATTTTAAAGAATGAACTTCATCGTGGTACACTTTCGGAATTATATTATATTCGTACTTCCCAAGGTGTTGAGGTCGATTTAATTATTGATCGAAAAAAACATAAAGAATTTATTGAAATAAAAAATTCAGCTACTTTCACTTCTAAAATGGTAGCGGGGATTGAAGAATTTTTAGAAAAAGGAGATAAGGGTTATTTATTATATCGAGGGGAAAATTTCGCTTATCATCCTCCTATTCAAGTAATTAATTATAAAAAATATTTAGAAAAAGATTAATTGTTCAAATCAGCCGCAAGGCAAAATAAAAGGAATTTTATTTATGTTTAAAGTCGCCATGATTGTCGGTAGTTTACGTAAAGAATCTTTTAATCGTAAGTTGGCATTGGCATTAGATAAATTAAATCATTCGCAATTACAATTTTTATTTCTTAAAATTGAGGATGTTCCTTTGTATAACCAAGATTTAGATGAGCATTTGCCAGCCTCTGTCGCGCGCATGAAAAAAGAAATTGCCGAAGCTAATGCAGTGTTGATAGTGACACCTGAATATAATCGTTCTATTCCTGGCGTTTTAAAAAATATAATTGATTGGGGCACGCGGCCATATGGAAAAAATGTGTGGGCAGGTAAGCCGTGTGGGATTGTTGGTATTAGTCCTAGTAATGTGGGAACGGCTGTGTCGCAATCACATTTGCGCAGTGTGATGACAATGTTGGACGTCCGATTAATGGGTCTGCCAGAAGTGTATTTGGTTTATAAAGATGGATTCTTTGATAATGAGGGTAATATTGCGGTGGAAAATACTAAAAAATTTTTACAAGATTTTCTTAATTGTTTTAGTAAGTGGGTAGAAAAATTTTGTAAGTAGTCTCTTAAGTCCCTGTTAATCTAACTATGTTATGATTTTACTCAATAAAATAATGGGGCAGTTGTTACATGAACGCAAGAGGGGTTATCAAAAAAAATTTTGGTGATATTTGTACTGCAGCGAAATCTTGTGATCTTGAGTTTTTAACAGGAATATTAAAAAAAGGTGGAACACTAGAAATATATTTTAAATTTAAAACACCTATTACCCAACTCGCTCAAGAAGAAAATCATGGTGCAATTTCTTTTTTGCAGGCCGTGTATGATGCGAATCCACGATTAATTATTTATGGTTATGCGCAAGCTGGAAATGATAAATTAGTCGATCAATTGATTGATGAAATGATAGCAGATCAAAAGGAAAATCCAATAGAGCGCCTTTTATTATTAGTCGCTGAAGCTATTTATATTTATGCCAAAAAAGGCAATCTTGAACGTGTTGAGGCATTACGAAAAAAATTACCGAATACCTATGATGCATTTTCATTTAAGACATATATGGTGCTAGGATTTGCAGAAAGTGGGCGTTTCCATCTAATACAAGCATTGCTTCATAAAGAATCTGATAAGAAAAATATTTTTCAGCTTAAAAAACAAATCATCAATAGTTTTGCTGTGAATGGTTGGAATCATTTAGTTAATGAATTGATTAATACCGAACAAAATGAAAAAAATTATTTTGCATTCATCCAAGAAGCAATCGATTGGTATGCTCATAGTGGTCGGCAAGTATTTGTAAATGAATTGTTAGCCCAAGTTAAAGATATTCATCAACGCCTTGAGTGTTGTTGTGCTGCCGTCAAAATGTATTGCGATAATGGCTGGATTGAATATGCTGATGATCTTATTCGTCAAGAAAAAGGGGTTAGTTGGTTCACGGGTAATGATGAATTTGAATTAATAAGTGCAAAAATAGAAGGTTTTGGATTAAGCGGTAATGTGAGTGAAGTAAATAAAACAATTGAACGTTTCTCTGCAGATGCAGATAAACGTTTTCAATTAGAACTGGTTGCTATCAATTCGTATTCTCATATGAGATTAATACCCCAAGTTAATGCTATTCTTGATCGCTATTCAAAAACCTCTGCGGACGAACTTAAAAAAAGACGTGAGCTTCGCCGACAAGCGGTAGTTAGCTATACTCTAGAGCGCTATATAGACGAGGCAATAAAATTAATTATTAAAGAGAAAGAAGAAGATGCTAAAGAATATTTTCTGTTAATAAAAGCTGTGATAGATTTTTCTGCATTAGAAAAAAATATTAATGAAGTAAATATCCAGATTAGTGCGTTTAAAAGAAGTATTGCGGCAAACAAAAATGAAAATATATATAACACGGAAAATCTTGTTAGATTATTACATAGTGCAATATATTGTTTAGCAAAATCTGAAGGCGATTATAAATCTTTTTATAATGAACATTACGCTTCTCTTCCTTCGTGGAAAGAAAAAATAATTATTGGACATGCTGAAAATGGTGACTTTGATAAAGTTAATAAAATTATTGAGCATGCTGAAGACAGTTTGTTTTTTGATCTCATTTGCGTAGCAACAATCGCTTATACGGAAAATGGATATATTTCTGAAGTAGAGGCATTAATTAAACGGGGAAGAACAGAAGACGAAAAATTAAAAATTATTGAAATAGCAAAAAGTGCCTATAATCAAAGCAATTATATTAATAATGTGAAAAATACCTTACGATTTGTTACGGGGATGACGAATGAAACATTACGCAAATCGATACTAGAAAAAACTCAAAAAGCTGAATGGATTCAGAACGAATTAGAAAAACAAGCAATCTCTATTGGTGAGGTAATGAGAAAATATGAAATCAATTATGATCAAGCATATACATTATTATCTACTCATCATATTATTTATTCGCTCGCATATATTGCATACTATGCGATAAATTTAAAACAAGGTGATCACCGTTTATTTTCGCAATCTGTTGCTCTTTCTTGTGTGGTGCACCTAACTAATTTGTCTTCTAAACACGCAAAAGATTTATT
>OBEQ012812187.1_pt1 | contig 10664 bp, 6 predicted proteins | sample 1670901 | NCBI WGS metagenome assembly OBEQ01 (sample SAMEA104232315, study PRJEB22302) | groundwater metagenome | biome: forest; feature: aquifer; material: groundwater | place: USA | collected 2011-08-07 | depth 5.4 m | reverse complement strand
TTACTCCAAATAAGATCCCTAAACAAGTTTAATTGTTCTCTTATCCGTTTTTTAGTATAATTTTAGGATGAGGAAGATATTTTTGTCGGTTGTAATCCCATCTTTCGATGAAATGGCAAATTTGCAAAAAGGTGTGCTTGATAAGGTTGAGAATTTCTTAAGCAAAAAGAAATATTCATATGAGGTAATTATTGTAGATGATGGGTCAACGGATGGAAGTGCAGATTTTGTAAAAAAATTTTCTTCAAACAATCCAAATTTTATATTAATTGAAAATCCTCATTTGGGAAAAGCCGGAGCAGTGACTACAGGAGTACTAAATTCTAAGGGTGATTTTGTTCTTTTTAGCGATATGGATCAAGCAACTCCGATAGAAGAGATAGATGAGTTATTGCCATGTTTTGATGAAGGATACGACATAGTTATTGGTTCAAGAAAATCTCAAAGAAAAGGTGCCCCATGGAGTAGGGTTCTAATGGCAAAAGGAATGATTTTTTTAAGAACTCTTTTGGTAAATATTTATGGCATTTCCGATACCCAATGCGGCTTTAAAATGTTTAAAAGACAGGCAGCGAAAAAACTTTTTGATAAAATTAGCAAAATTCACAATAATTTTAAAAGGGTTTCCGGTTCTAGTGTTTCAGCGGGATTTGATGTGGAACTTTTATACATTGCTCAAAAAATGGGATACAAGATTAAAGAAGTGCCTGTTAACTGGCTTTACGTAGAAACAAGAAGAGTTAATCCTATAAAGGATTCGGTAGCAGGCATTATGGATTTGATAAAGATAAAAATAAAGGATTCTAGAGGAGAATACAATTGACCAATTTCAAATTTCAAATTTCAAATTTCAAATTCGTAATAATTGGGTATTTGTTAATTATCATTGGGTTGTTTTTTTATTCTTTTACACAAGTTGATCTAAGTCTTACTTTGTCTCAGTGGTCGATTTGGCAAGTAGTGCAAAAGTTTTCCCAGCATATCGGTTATTTTCAAAGACCCCTGTCCAGCTTTTTCTTTTCAGCTATTGTTCTGACACTTTTTATTTTTTATCTAGTCATTCTTTATGAAGTTCACAAAAAAAAGATTTCAAAAAAAACAATGTGGTTTTTGATAATTGCAACTACAGTTATTTTGACTTTTTCATATAATGCATTTTCCTATGACCTTTTTAACTATATGTTCGATGCCAAAATTGTTACGTACTACAATCAAAATCCTTATGTTCATAAGGCATTAGATTATGCATCCGACCCAATGCTTTCTTTTATGCACTGGACACATAGGGTTTTTCCATATGGACCGGTCTGGCTTGCGCTAACTGTACCCTTATCTATTGGACTAAAATTTTTTTTACCAACATTTTTTCTTTTCAAAATACTCATTTCAATGAGCTTTTTGGGAACTGTATTTTTTATTGGGAAGATCTTGCAAAAATTTTCATTGAAAGACGAACTGTTTGGCGTAGCTTTTTTCGCTCTAAACCCACTTGTTATCATAGAAAGCCTCGTCTCCGCACATAATGACATAGTCATGATGTTTTTTGCGATGGTGGCCGTTTATCTTCTAATGAATAAGAAGTATGTTCGTTCACTTATATTGCTCATTTTATCAATAGGAGTTAAGTTTGCAACGGCTTTTGTTCTTCCGATTTATCTATTGGTTTATTTTTTTGAAAAGAAGAAAATGGTCAATTGGAAGATTATATTTTCATTAATAACAATTCTTATGATAATTCCGGTGATTTTAGCCTCATATAGAACCAATTTCCAGCCGTGGTATCTATTGAATATTCTTCCTTTAGCAGCATTAGTGTCTAGAAATTATTATATATTTATTCCCAGTGTTATTTTGTCTTTGTTTAGCACTTTTGAGTATTTACCTTTTTTGTATCTTGGAAACTGGGACAATCCTGTCCCCTCAATGCTTTTTTGGATGACGACTAGCTCTATTGTCTTATCTTTACTTTTCACTATAGTTTGGGGACTTAAGAAAGTGGTAAAATAAGTTTATGAATTTTTTCAAAAGACACAAATTTGAGTTTTTTGTTTTGGTAGTTTTAACATTAATATATTTCGCCTCCCGTTTCTATAGCATTTTATCCTTACCAATTTTCACTGACGAAGCAATATATATCCGTTGGGCTCAAATTGCAAAACAGGATGCAAATCAGAGGTTTATCTCCTTGACAGATGGCAAGCAGCCAATGTTTATCTGGCTTATGATGATTTCTCTACGTATAATCGCAGATCCGTTATTGGCTGGAAGAGTTGTATCCGTTGGGGCAGGATTTATGACTTTAATAGGAATGTATTTCTTAGGAAGAGAAATGTTTAAGAGTAATAAAATAGGATTAATTTCAAGCGCGTTGTATGTGTTATTTCCGATGGCTTTAGTGTATGACAGAATGGCCTTATACGATAGTCTTGTTGGATCATTTGCTGTCTGGAGTTTGTTTTTAATTATTCAATTGGCACGAAAAGTTCGTTTGGATACAGCGTTAATTCTCGGAATGGTAGTCGGAGGAGGAGTTCTTACGAAAACATCCGGTTTTTTTAGCATCTATCTTCTTCCGTTTTCTCTAGTTTTATTTAATTTTGCAGGAAAAGATATGAAGGGAAGGTTAATAAAATGGGTTGGTTTGGCTTTGCTTGCAACCATAATGACATATGGTTTTTATTCAATCCTGAGGCTTTCTCCCTATTTTTACATCATAACCGAAAAAAATGCAAATTTTGTTTATCCTCTGAAAGATTGGTTAGATCATCCCTTCAATTTTTTTATTGGCAATTGGAAAGCTTTTTGGGATTGGGTAAATCGTTACTTAACTTGGCCTCTTCTTGCTCTAGCAATTGGATCCTTTTTTGTAGGCAAGTCTTTTTTAAGAGAAAAAACAGTTCTTTTTCTTTGGTTTATTATTCCAATTGTAGCTCTTGGACTTTTTGCAGTAAAAATATATCCTCGTTTTATTTTCTTCATGATACTTTTTCTTCTTCCTCTTATCGCATTCTCTCTGAATAGTATTTCTGAACGACTAAAAAAAATTTATTTATTAATCATTTTTCTTATTTTATCTTTTGCGTTGATGATTAAAACAGATTTTCTAATTCTCACCGATTTCTCAAAAGCGTATATTCCCGTTTCGGATATAGGACAGTATATAAGCGGTTGGCCGGCAGGCACAGGTGTAAAGAAATCTATTGAATTTTTTGAAAATGAGGCAAAAAAAGGAAAAATATACATTGCAACACAGGGAACCTTCGGGTTAATGCCATATGCTCTTGAAATTTATTTAATTAATAACACAAATATAAAAATTGAAGGATACTGGCCAATAGGAGATACAATTCCTGTGAAAACAATTGAGGAAAGTAAAAAGCTCCCTACTTATTTTTTCTTCTATCAACCCTGCTCATCCTGCAAGAATATAGGAATTGCTCCAGCCACCTGGAATTTAGATCCAGTTTTGCAGCTTAAAACTGGAGACACGAACCATACGAGTATTTATAGGATAAAATAAGATGAAAAGGAAAGCAATACTTATTGGTCTTATATTTATAGCAGTCACTCTTTTTTTCTTCTTTCCTATTTTTAAAGGTAGCATTCCTTTTCCGGGTGATCTTCTTATGGGTGAGTATGCTCCCTACAATTCATATTCCTTTATGGGATATGCTCCTGGCGGATATCCCAATAAGGGACAGGATTTTGATGTTTTAAGGCTCTTGTATCCGGATAAGGAGTTTTCTATTCGTTCATTCAAAAATTTCGAATTTCCTCTTTGGAATCCTTACAACTTTTCCGGAAATCCTCATATTGCCAGTTTACAGTCAGGATCATTTTATCCTTTAAATATAATATTTATTTTTCTTCCATATATTGTTGCATGGACAATGTTTATTGTGTTGCAGCCTATCTTAACCGGAATATTTAGTTTTCTATTCGTAAGGGAGCTTAAGCTTAGTATAAAAAGTTCAATTTTCGCGGCCTTAATATTTGCATTTTCTTCTTATTCAATTGTGTGGATGGAATATGGCAATATTGGTCATTCCATAGTATGGATGCCTTTTGCTCTGTGGATGATTCTTAAGAATCTTAAGAAACCAAGCATTTTAAAATCTATAGCAATATCTTTATCATTAACATTTGCGATTCTAGCAGGATATATTCAGACAGCATTTTATGTGTTTGTTTTTGTTTTAGGATTTATCGCTTTTCATATCTTATTTACAGATAAGAAGGATAAACTAAAAAAGTTTTCCATGTTTTTTCTGATTTTACTTGCATCGATCCTTTTGTCGGTAGTTCAGTTGCTTCCAGTGTTGGAGTTAATTTTTCAGTCAGCAAGAGCTCCATATTCTATTTCCTCTTTCCTAAATTTACTAATCCCTTCTTTTCATGCTGTGACCATGTTTGTTCCTGATTTTTTTGGCAATCCTGCTACTAGAAATTATTGGCTTAGTGGCACATATATAGAAAGAGTTACATATATTGGAGTAATACCTTTAATTTTTGTATTTTATAGTTTTTTTAAAAAACAAAATTCTACATTTTGGTTTTTTGTTATTAGCGCAATTGTAGTTTTGCTTTTAACTTTTGATACTTTTATTGCTAAGATTTTATATTCTTTTCAGATACCCCTTATTTCAACTGCTGTCCCAACAAGAATCATGTTCGTATACTGTTTTAGTACTAGTATAATTGCCGGATTTGGACTTGAAGCTTTTCTAAAAGATCAAAATAAAAAAATATTCTTGAAAACAATATTTATTTTGGGTGGCATATACGCTTTAGTATGGTTTTTTGCAATTTTGGCGCCGCTAATTGATAAGTCCTCGTGGGTTCAAAACCTTAACATATCAAGAAGAAATCTCATTTTACCTACTGGAGTTTTTTTCGTTGGTATGGGAGCTTTACTTGTTAGCTTTTATGCTAATAAATATAAAAAAATTATTATTGTTTTCTTAATAATTCTGAGTATGATGGATTTGTTTTATTTTTTTCACAAAATTACCCCTTTTGCACCAACGGAAACTGTTTATCCGAAGACCGAAGTATTGAATCAGCTTAAGAAAATAGAAGGAATAGATCGTTCATGGGGATATGGAAGTGGATATATAAGCACAAATCTACAGACATATGAAAAGATTTTCTCTGCAGACGGATATAATGCTTTATATATTAAAAGATATGGAGAATTACTATCTTCATCTAGAGATGGTAAAATTGCAAACTCTATACCAAGGTCGGATCCAATGATAGCTTCTGGTTATGGCGGAAGTGATTTGCGAGAGAATAAATATCGTCAGCGTCTTTTGAATCTTTTGGGAATAAAATATATTCTAAATAAGGTTGATCCGCAAGTTTCAACAGCAAAAGCAGATAATCAAACGTTTGACAGTTCTACTTATAAATTAATTTGGCAAAAATCTCCTTGGCAGATTTATGAAAATATGAGTGTTTTGCCTCGTGTTTTTTTAGCCTCAGAATACGTGGTAGAGACCGATAAAGATAAAATTATACAAATGATTTTCGATGACAAGTTTAATCTTAAGGATAAAATAATTTTGGAAGAGCCGGTATCACCCAAAATTAATTTCTCAAAAGACAATGATGCGAAAGTTGAGATCAGAAAATATACTGCAAATAAAATAGTATTACGAACAAACGCAAAAACAAACACTTTCCTGTTTGTTTCCGATAATTATTATTCCGGGTGGAAAGTGAGTGTTGATAAAGAATTTGGTAAGATATATAGAGCAGATTATTCATTCAGAGCAGTGCTCATCACAAAGGGTAAACATGAAATTGTTTTTTATTATTATCCTGATTCTTTTGATTTGGGTCTCAAGATAAGTTTAATAACCCTTGCGTCATTAATATTATTTACTATTCTATTAAAGTTAAAAAATTATTATGTTAAAAAATAAATCCAGCACCTTTTTTTATAGAGTATTAAGCCCCATGCTTTGGGTTGCTCAAAAGGTGCTGGATAAAAAATTAATAACTTATTTTCTGTTAGGCCTTATTTTTACATTTGCAATTTTTCTTCGTTTTTATAATCTCAACAACTATCCTGTTGGATTTCATCAAGATGAAGCTTCTCTTGGTTATAATGGCTACTCCTTAATGTTGACGGGTAAAGATGATAATGGCAACAAATTTCCTCTTTATGTTGATATGTTTGGAGATAACAGACCATCAGGATATCATTATTTAACTATTATACCAATTAAAATATTTGGTCTTAATGAATTCGCAACTAGGTTCCCGGGTGCGCTATTTGGTTCAATAACAGTTTTTGCAATGTTCTTTTTTGCAAATGTTTTATTTAAAAACAAAATCATAGGTTTGTTGAGCGCGTTATTAATAGCATTTTCCCCATGGCATATTGTTTTGTCTCGCGCAAGCGATGAAGCCGTAGTTGCACTTTTTTTTATACTTCTTGGTTTTGCTTTACTGATTCGCGGTTTACAAGAAAACAAAAAAAATTTCATAATTTGGGGTGCAATTTTCGCATCAATTAGTTATTTTTTCTATCACACCCCGCGGGTATTTGTTCCACTGGCATTTCTTGTATTTACAGCCTATCTTTTTCCTTTCTGGAAAAAAGAAGCAAAGTTTATTCGAGTAAAAATGCTGTTAGTGTTTATTTTCTTAAGCAGTCTTGTTTTTTGTCTGGTTTTTTTCGTGAGAGGGGGAACAGGAAGATATAGTCAGGTGAATATTTTCAATAATTTTGAAACTAATTTCTTCCTGCGGCAAGAAATCCAAGAAGATGCTATAGCTCATTCTCCTAAATATGTATCCAGATTAGCACATAATAAATTTACAAATGATTTATCGGTATTTTTAGATAACTACTTTGATTATTTTTCTGGAGATTTTTTGTTCTCAAAAGGAGGTCTGCCAATTTGGTATAACACTCCGCGGATGGGTTTAGTTTATCTTATTGAATTTCCATTTATCCTTTATGGATTGTACTGGTTACTTAAAAGTAGTAATAAGATGCATAAGCTGCCAATACTATGGTTAGTAATTGCTCCCGTAGTCGCCGCGATTACTATGGATGATATCCCTAATATTAATAGATCAATTATTATGATTCCTGCTGTAGAACTTATTGCAGCGGTAGGATTTTACAGGTTAGTAGAGTTTTTTAATAAAAAGAAAATATTATTTACTGCAATATCAGGCATATTGTTTTTTGGAAATATTTTTTATTTTGGTAATCAATATTTTATAAATGCCAAAGTACACAAGCCTTGGTATAGGAATAATGGATTCTCCGAGATGATGAGAGCCGTTAACGAAAATTATAACAAATACGACGCTATCGTTATATCTAAATTTCAAGGTGGTATTTATCCTTTGGTTTTATTTTATTCAAAATATAACCCAAAAACGTATCAGGAAGAAGGATCACCAAAAAACAAAGATTATCTTGGATTTGGTAAATTCATTTTTGTTCCTCAAGATTGTCCCTCTATACAAAGAAGCGAAAATATTCCTAAAGTGCATCATACAATATATGTCGATAAAGGAGATTGTTTAAGTAAAGGGGACACTATTTATAGGGAAGACGGGACTAAAGCCTTTAGGATTGTTTATGATTAATATTTTGAATAAATCCAGCACCTTATTTCACAAAGTATTGACTCGCGTGAAAAAAATAACAACCTTAACCGCTGAGTCTGACTTAGAGTTTTTTGAAAAGGTGTTGGATAAAAAATTAACAATTTATATTGCCCTAACTTTGATAGTTGCAATTGGATTTTTTTTGCGCTTCTATCGGTTAGAAGACATTCCAAATGGATTGCATTTGGATGAGGCAATCAATGGTGTAAACGCATATTCAATTTTGCATACAGGGAAAGATTCAAACAATAATTGGTTTCCTTTGCAGACGGAAGTTTTTGGGGACTATAATCCAACAGGATATGCTTATTTGGCAATAATTCCAATTAAATTATTTGGTTTAAATGAATTTGCGACCAGATTTCCAGGAGCTTTATTGGGAAGCTTAACCGTTTTATCTTTTTTCTTACTTGCTTTATCTATTTTTAAAAATAAAACAATAGGTTTATTGTCAGCATTTTTGGTTGCTATTAATCCATGGCATGTTGTACTTTCTAGATCAAGCGAGGAAACTCTGGTGTCTCTATTTTTTGTTACACTTGGTTTTGCTTTAGTTTTCCTCAGTCTTGAAAAGCAAAAAATAAAATTTCTTATTTCAGGAACATTATTGTTAGCCGTAAGTTATTTTATGTACTTTACTCCCCGTGTTTTTGTTTCTCTTCTTTTTTTGTCAATGCTAATATTTATTTTTAATCTTTGGCAGAAAAATATTAAATACCGAAATTTAATATTTTGCTCTTTTTTAATTTTAGGAATAACAGCTTTTTGTTTAGTTTTTATTGTGAAGGGTGGGGGAAACAGGTTTAATCAAGTGAACGTTTTTGGATCATTGGGAACAAAACTTATTATGCAGGAGCAAATAAGAGAAGATGGAATTGCAGGCACTAATGTAAAAATTACTCAATTTTTCCACAATAAATTAATTAATTATTCTTTAACATATATTTCAAATTATGTTGATTATTTTTCCGGCAGCTTTTTATTCATAAAAGGTGGATTGCCCGTGTGGTTTAAGATCGAAGGTATGGGGCTTATTTATCTTGCAGAATTGCCCTTCTTAATAATAGGGTTAGTGGCATTGGTAAAAGATAAAAATAAGGTATACAAAATTCCTTTATTATGGTTATTCATTGCTCCACTGGCTGCTGCAATAACTATAGATGATATACCAAATATCAGAAGATCTCTTCTTATGTTTCCGGCACTTGAATTGATCAGTGCTTTTGGTTTTTGGTATGTTTTGCAGAATAGAAAAAGATTTGTAAAAATATTAATTATTTCTGTTTGTGTAATTACGTTAACATATAATTTTATCTATTTTCTTCACCAGTATTTTGTGCATGCTCCGGTTCACATGAATTGGTTTAGAAATGAAGGATTTGGGGAAATGATAAAGACCGTTAAAGCCTCGTATAGTAAAATAGACAAGGTTGTAGTAACAAAGGATGCGGGGGGGATATATCCCTTAATACTTTTCTATATGAAATATGATCCTAAACTTTATCAGTCTGAAGGAGCGCCAAAAGATAAGGTATATACGGGATTTGGTAAATTTTTCTTTGTACCGCAGGCATGCCCCTCCCATCAAAGAGATAATCGTTTTCCAAATGGTGCAAAATTTATTTATATAGATAAGGGGGAATGTGTTGACAATACCCCTCATCAAAAGATTATATACAGGAAAGACGGAACGAAGGTGTTTAATATAATTTATGAATAAATTTTTCGGAAAGAATTTTTTTACAATCACTTTTTTCCTGATTATTCTAATTTCTATATTTCTACGCTTCTATAAGTTGGGAGTTAATCCGCCAAGTCTTACTTGGGATGAGGCAAGTCTGGGATACAATGCCTATTCAATACTTAAAACGGGAGCAGATGAGTATGGAAATAAATTTCCAATAAGCATACGATCTTTTGATGATTATAAACCTCCTTTGTATGTCTATCTTGCTGTTCCGTCAATTGGAATATTTGGTTTAAATGAGTTTGCTGTTCGTTTGCCATCAGCAATTATAGGAATTTTGTCAGTTATCGCTATTTATTTTCTAGTAAAAGAGTTATTGCAAAAATGGGATAAGAAATACCAAGAACCAATAGCTCTTGTGTCGGCATTTTTTTTAGCGATTTCTCCTTGGCATTTACAGTTTTCCCGAGGAGCATTTGAGGGGAACATAGGGATTTTTTTCCTAATAGTGGGAATTGCGTTATTTTTTAAAGGATTAAGGGATGGAAGATTATTTATTGTATCTAGCATTTCTTTTGCCCTAAGTATCTATTCTTACCATAGTTTTAGATTACTGGTTCCACTTCTTTTAGTATTTTTAGGATTTATTTTTTGGCAAGAGATACTTAAAAAGAAATTATTTTTTGTTGTTTTTTTAATTTCTTTAGCATTATTTACTCTTCCTGTGTATTTCAGTTTTGTTAAAACCCAGGCTTCAAGCTCGCGGTTATCCATGGTCACAATTTTTTTAGACCCAACAGTTATTAATCTTTCAATTGAAAGAATTGATTATGACAAAAACAATAATGATCTTCTTGGATCCGTCTTTCATAACAGGCGCATAGTTTATTCTTTGGCAATTTTAAAAGGATACCTTGACCACTTTAATCCGGATTTTTTATTTATTCATGGAGATGGAGGAGTACAGCATCACGCAGTTGATATGGGCATGCTTTATCTGTGGGAATTGCCATTTATTCTTGCAGGGTTGTACATTTTGGTTAATCGGCGTAATAGGTATGCTTTAATTCTAATTTTACTTTTTCTATTAGCCCCACTTCCTTCTGCTATTGCAACAGGAACTCCGCATCCAGTTCGTGCTATTGCCCTTATGCCAGCTTTCCATGTGTTTACCGCTATTGGTGCTGTATTTATATTTTTGAGGATTTTAAAAATACGAACATTTTTTGGAAGAGTAATGTTATTATTTATAATTGGGTTGTCTTTAGTATTTAATTTTGCATACTATATGCATCAATACTACGTACATACCCCAGTTGAGTATGGGTATTTTTGGCAATAT
>OBEQ012107446.1_pt1 | contig 10664 bp, 9 predicted proteins | sample 1670901 | NCBI WGS metagenome assembly OBEQ01 (sample SAMEA104232315, study PRJEB22302) | groundwater metagenome | biome: forest; feature: aquifer; material: groundwater | place: USA | collected 2011-08-07 | depth 5.4 m | reverse complement strand
TGGGCAAAAAAGAATAAGGCAGTTATTGTGAGTCGAGATCTTGATTTTGCAAACATCAACAACTTTCCACCCGAAAACTATATATTTTTACAATGCGCAAAGTATAAAAAGAGTTTTTCGAAATTTTATCTCCAAGATAGAGAAATCAGAAATACCTAAATCGACAATAATTGTCGAGGAAGGTAGATCAAGAATTAAAAAGGGTATCAAGTAAAATAGCTTCACCACAGCTTCTAAAAATGATTGACAAGCATTTTTTTGATATTTTTTCATGCCAAATTTTTTTCACAACCTTAGCGTAGACAAAATGAACAGGATTTACAATACCTGTTCACAATTTTCAATATTTTAATTTTTAAACATTTTAGTTTCATTTCAAATTTTAAATTTCGAATTGAAAATTAGTATACACTTTGGTGTGTTATAATCATGCCATGAGAAGCACCTCACTTTCGATGATTGAACGATACGCTAAAATGTCAGGAGATGCCAAAATACGTCTTGGCTTATCTCTTTCTCAAACAGTAAGAAAAGTACGAAGAGACGGGATAAATGTTATCAGGCAGCCCCATGGATACAGACCAAGGACAACTTCTTAAAGACATAACCTCTTTTTTACAGAGAAATAAAATTCCCTATATGATTACCGGTGCATGGAATGTAATTTTCTATGCAAGGCCCAGAGCGTCGCATGATATTGATTTTGTTATTGAGGCAAAAATAGATGATATAGAAAAAATAAAAAAAACCTTTACAGCGCTTTCTCATGATTTCCTGGTTCAAGAGGATCAAATCGAAGAAGCTATTGTTAAGAGTCTTAGCTTTAATATTTTACATCTTCCTACAATGCTCAAGCTTGATTTCTGGATCCTTCAAAATGATGAGTTCAATAAAACCCGCTTCTTGAGAAAGAAAAGAAAGAGAATTTTAGATCAGTTTATGTATATAGCAAGCGCGGAAGACACAATTCTTAAAAAGCTGTTATGGTATAAGGATACAAAAATAGAAAAACACTTAATTGATGCCGCTTTTGTTTACCAAATCCAAAACAATAATCTTGACAAGCGATATTTATCTAAATGGGTAAAAAAACATAAAACCTCGGATTTGTTAGAAGAATTGAAGCTGATTGATTTAGAACAGTATTATTAAATTTTATATTTTGAAAAGCCGGAGACTACGAAGATGCTAAAAATGAGAAAAGCAGGATTCTTCCCATCCCGTTAGAAAACCTCCTTTTTAATGTTGATCATTGAGGTTTTAGTTTGCTGATTTAAAAACATTTTTCTAACGGGACTCACAACCTTAGCGTAGACCAAAGAATTAAGAGTTGCAACTTTTAATTATAGACGATAGATGATGGATGATTGAAGGTAGGAAACGGATAATAGAAGATTGAATATAGATTAATAAGTAAAAATATTAATTAAGAACTTTTCTTCTTTTTAATATCTCAAAATATTCTTGTGGTGTGATTCCAAGCAATCGAAGATTATTTCTTATAACAAAAACTGGCACATTTCCATGCGCTGAAATAACGATTGGTCTTTTTAATCCGGCACGAGTGTAAATTCTATGTCCTCCGGATTGTCTTTTAAAATTACAGCCAACAAAAATAAGAAATTTCTCAAAATCTCTCCACTTGACAGGAGTTAATGCCGGCATAACTAGTTAGATTGCGGGAAAGAAAATGTTTCAGTTTGATTTGAAACAACGACAGGAGGAATAAATTTTCCATTTTCTTTTTGCCAGCCAAGCTCAGTGAGCACATCATTAACTGTTCCCATTTCAATTATTTCTTCAAAAAAAATGTTAACTGCCTCAACAAAATTCTTTTTCGCCTTATCAAACGTAGGTCCAAATGTTGATAAATCCAACGCAGGAGTATAGGCTATAAAATTGTTGCCTTCCTTAAGAAATGTTACAGGTAAACCAAACTGCATATCAACGTTTTTCATACATCTTCATTATATCAGGGTTGTCAAAGATAAAAAAGAGTAGTTTTCCTCACAAATTTAGCGTAGAATAAATAAATAAGAGTTGCAACTCTTATTTATAGACAATAGATAATGGAGCATAGAAAATAGAACTTTGAAAATGGAAGATAGAGCGGGTTAATAACTAAATGCTCTTTATTTAAAAATCTCTCCTTCTAGAGATTTTGCCAGGGAGAGAAAGAATTCATCCATGTCTTTTTTATTGAAGGGAATAATCATCATGGCGCTTTCATCGAAATCAGTGACTTTAATAAACTGACTTGCCAGCGTAACCCTATCAATATGCCAATCAAACTTAGCTTTTGCAGCCAGGATTAGCTTATCTAAAGAGTAATTATATTTTTGCATAATAAGATATAAATCAAGATAGTCCCGGCTTCTGGGCTGCATAAAAATGGTATGTAGCTTATTAGCTGCAATATCATAGACGCTATCAACCTCTAATTTTTTAAAATAAGTACCCTTCTCAATCCTAGGAAAAGGATAATAATTGAAATCTACCTTCAGCTCTTGGCCGTCATTAAAGACTAATACATAACTTATAAGTCCCATCATTTGGCTCCTTTTTACTTCTACTACAGAGAGGGTTTTTGAGATTCTTTTTAAGAAAGCCTCAACCAATTTTTGATCTACTTCCTGTTTTTCTGTAAAGAGATCAATATCGTAAGAAAGGCGATGCTGAAGATAAAACTCCGAAAGAGCAGTTCCTCCGGTTAAATAAAACTGTCTGGTTATTTGCTCGTCTTTGGATACTTGTTCCAAAAATTGAGATTGCTTGGGAGTGAGTATAGTTTTCCCCATAATAAATATTCTATTGCCCGTTTTTTATAGGGGTCAATATTATCTTTAATATTGTTCCACATTCTCTCAACCGCTTTTTTATCCAGTTTTTCGTCGTCCAAACCGTAATTGATCATTTGCTCCATTCTCCAAATTGCGTATTTTTCGGGGTATTTTTTCAATTTTTTAATATCCGTAGACCAGTTATACATAAATTTATTATACCATAGTCGATTTGGTTCCCGCCCCGGGTGTGGATTTAGGTTTAATCTTCGAAAAAACTGGAAAACTTGTTAGTCTACCTTCTACTCTCGATTTTCTATTGTCTAATTTTTTGCTATGGCAAAAACTTAAATCCTCTTCCTTTAATGGTAAGAATATGTTGTGGCTGATTTGGGTTTTCTTCTATTTTTTTTCTGACTCTAAAAATAAGCTGATCAAGAGCTTGTTCGCTAACTCCAGCGGTTGAGGAAAGTTCTCCCCAAACAGCATCTATTATTTCGTCTCTTTCCAAGATTTTTTCAGGGTTTGAAGCCATAAACTTCAAGAGCTTGAATTCTGACGACGTTAATCCTTCTGATAAAACAACATCTCCATTTTTTATTTCTTTTTTAGCCTCATCGTATACAATTTTATCTTTATTATTTTTCGCCTCGTTTTTTGCATAGTCTTCAAGAAGCGGAACTGCAAATTTGTTGTTTTTAACAAGTCCTACGGCCACAAGATGAGATGATTCCTGGGGTTTTCCTTGTTCAATTAGGCTTTGCTCAAATGGAGCAAGAGATTTCCAGATCTCTAAAAGTACAGCCTTGATCCTAGCATTTGAAATTAGAAAATCGGGGAGATTGTTCCATTGTTTCATTGTTCCATTGCTGGTCGATATACAGGCCTCAACGCTAACTAGCCACAATTTTCCCAAGCCGCCGGTAAGCCTTATTATTTCCTTAAGAACGGCTTTGTCCACATTTTTTCCACTTGTTTTTTTGAGATAAGAAAGTCGAAATTCCCTTATTCTTTCGTCTCCCAGAGTTAAATAAACCAAATTCCCAACCAAAAATTCATAAAAAGAAGAGATAATGTCTCCGCCAACTGTTTCTTCAAGCGGGCGATTAAGAGGAAAAACAGCGGAAAAACGATATTTTGCGCGGTCTCTAAGAATTCTCAAATTGTCAAAAAAAGAAGGCTCAAGAACTCCAACGTATTCTTCAAATCTGTCAAAAAGTAAAACTATTGTTAGCTCTTTTTCCAGACATAAATAATCAATTGCTTTTTTAAGGCCTTGAAAAATTACCAATTCATCTTCTGATTTTAAACCTTGATCAAACAATTCCTTTACATGATTGTATTCTTCCTCCATTTTGCGTTCTGAAAGTGACTCTACGAGTTCAAGAAAGATGTATTTTGTGGAATCTTTTAAAGGCCTTTTCTTAATTTCTGAAAAATTCATCATCACGAAATGAAACCATTTTTGATTTTCTCCTAAGTGGAGGGTTCGTACAGTTCTATTAAATGCAAGAATCCGCAGAACATTAGACCTTCCTACTCCAGGAAGCGAGATCACCTGACACGAATTCCCACTTTTAATATAAGAGAGAATTTTCTCAATCTCCCCAAAACGGCTATCCGCAGGATAAAGCGATTCAAAATGCGTCGGTTCCATATTTAGCAACTAGCATCTAGCAATCAGCAACTAGTGGCTAGAGGCTGAGGGCTAATGGCTATTAAGTAATTGTAAATGTTTTGTGATGTTCTTATCAAGCTAATAATCGGCCAGGAATATAAAATGCCCGCATATGCAAGCAGAAATTTTTGTTCAATCTGAATTGACAGGGCAGGGCCAAACAGCCTATTCTAGAAGTAGGAGTAGTTTTATGGCAGATGGAGTAAATAATGAAGCTAATCAAGGCGCAGCCCCAGGCCCATCAGCAAGGCTCGAAGGTGTCAATACGGGCAGATTTGCTGATAGCGATGTTACAAATCCGGATACAAGATCTACGCTGGGTTTGATCGCTGAACTTGAAGGGCTGTCTCCAGAGCTAAGGCAGGCTGCAGCTGATAGATTAGCAGGACGGCCCGCAATCGAAAGGATGGCGGAAGAAAGAGGTCTTACTGAAGAAGCGGGGGAACGAAGAACGGCTGAAATAGAAGAAGGCCTTCCGGCAAGAGGAGCATCCCGAGCTGAAGCCCATGCAGGGGAGCCTCCTGGGCCAGGAGAACCAGTCCCTCCCGCCCCGCTTGAGACTCCTGGCAGAGACGGCGGAGGCACAGCCACTGCCACTGCGACTCCAGTTTCTGAAGACATGGCTACAACCATTCTTCGGGCAATAGATCCAGATGTAATTACAGACCCAAGGCTCAGCAGGGTTGTTAAACAAGCAGGAGATTTGATTGAAGATCATGAAGTATATTCGTCTCAAATCGAGCGTCTTCTCCTGAAAGCTAGAGACATGCAGCTAGATGGTGCTGATGAAGCCCAAGCGGATATCATAATAGAAATATTACGTGATGCAGATGCGCAAGCAAGCCGAGACGAGAGATTCTTTAGCGATAGTAGAGACATTGAGCTTATTTCTGCCCACCCTCTTTTAAAAGTTCACCTAAATGACGTGACCAACTTTCTAAATAAGTTAAGGATAGATGGAAAAGTTAACGAGGATGAGCTCCATGCTGTAACGGGCAAAATTGGAAGAACTAATATGGATCTGCCGACCAAGCCAGATGGCACTCCAGACTATGACGCAATGACTGATGAGTTTAATAAGCGCCTTTCAGATTTTGATCTCGCAAAAGCAATATTGTTAGGAAATATTTCAGAAGCCGTAGGTAAAGTTGAAGGTAAAAAAAGAAACGCGGAATTTGGTGAGAAAGTAACATCGTTGGTAAACGCAATGAAAATTGCAGGATCAGAAACAAGTTCTATAGCTGAAGCAGATGCCGCCTATGAGGCAATTGAAAAAATAATTAAAAAAGCTGATCCAGAAGACCGCCAAGATTATTCTCTGGTCATAGAAGAGGCTATTAATCAGATAGAATCAACCACAATGATAAAAATAGATCCGGCAACAGGCGATCCTGTTTTAGATCCCGACGGTAAGCCAGTCAAGATTGAGTATCATGGACAGTACGACCATGTTATAGAGTTTGTTTTAGAATATGGATTGGAAAGAATATTGAGTCAAGCTGATAAAGCTCCTCAGGAAGATTATCCTCAATTTAGCCTTTATGTAACAGACAACATTGACAGAATTGTTCACATGGCAAGAGTCTATGATGAAACCCGAGAAAGAGATTATGGAGAATGGAAAACGAAAAACCCTGACCTATTCCGTCATGGTACCAGGAAAAATCCCGATATGTTTGGATATCTTGTTAATTTGAGATCAAAAAGACGCACTATGCATGAGCTTTTCAGAGGAATGAAGGATCCAAATACATATCTTCAGTACGTGACCCAGCTTTTGAGAAAAACAGGATTTAGATTTGTAGAAAAAGATATTGCAGGGGTAGCTGATGTACAAATTATCTATGAGCAAGTGCTTTCTTCTGCCCTCGCGCAAAAAAAACAGGGCTGGCTCACTGACCTTGATTTTGAAAGAGCAGATGAAGTAGTCGCCGAAGCATTCAGGAAATCTGCGCAGTCACGCCCTGAGGATTATTTCAAAAGAATGATCCGCGCAGACGGAAGAACAGAAGACAGACAGTTAAGAAAATGGGAGGTTGAAAGGGCAGCTAAGATGGGGAGAAGTATAAATGCTGCTTCCCAGAGAAGAATTGTATACGCAATTTTAGGAGATCTTCCTGAGAATCCGGCCCTTCTCTATAAATCTCTGGAATCAGAATACATTGCAAGAAGACTTGCGCCTCTTAAGCTTTTTGCTGACCGCTTTTTTGATCAGCCTCTGGCCAAATCATTAATGAGGCTAATTCGTCAAGAGGTAAGAAGGGATCCAAATACAGATGAGTTAAGCGATACGAAATTTGGATATGTACTGAGAGATAAGCACGGAAAGCCATTGTTTGACAAAGAGGGTAAGCCGTTAACAAGTGGTCTGTATGGTCAGTCTCAGGCAGCATTTGACATCATGGACTTAATGATAGTTGATCCAAAAAGCAATGGCTGGAGAGGATGGCTTTTGTTTTTAGAGCAAAGCGACTATAGAACATTGTCCATGGGGCCAGGCGGTGAAAAATTCACTATAGGAGAATATCTGGATAAAATGAAGAGGCAAAATCCTCCTGCGAAGGATAAGAATAGTCATCCAGATTATGGTGATTTTAATGGAGCAGTAGCCCGCGTAATCAAAGATCAAAGGTTATTCCTGGGAGTTCTCATGAGGTATCGTAATTTGGATGATACGAATCTGGAAGCCATTTGGGAAAATGCTGCGAGATTCATTCCTTCAAGAGTAGCAGCTTTTTTTCCTGAGGAAACAGAAAACCTGATTGCTGCTATCGGGCACGGTATAAGTTGGCTTGATAGGACAGACGCGGCTGGTAACGTAATACCAGGAACAGGTTTGCGAGACAGATTATGGCTTGCGGAAAGACTAAGAGTTAAGAATGATGCTGAGGCGCTTAGGGTAGGAGGAATAGGGACTGTAAGAGAAATATCTGATTTTTTTGAAGCGGCAGGAATTACAGATCCCCATGAAATTGCAGCTGTTAAAGCTTTACAAAAATTCGGTAGAGATCCGGATGGTAATCCAATTGTATTTATGCCTGGAGCCAAAGATTTAGTTAAAATCAAACAGCCTTTTACTGCATTCCTGGATGACGCACCAAAAACTGACTGGGAAAATATGTCCGATGAAGATTTCAATAGAATTCTAGTTAGCGATCAGAATGATTTTGCAGAAGGATACGGACATCTGGTTGGGCTTATCGCGAATCCGGTTATGAAGCCTGAGGAATTCAGTAAAGTATTTATTGAGACAATTCATAAAATTCAAGGACCTCCGGGCATTGAGGCTGCGCAAAAGACTATAGAGCCTTTTGTTACGGCAGGACTTAGGCAAAGAAGAGCAAATGCTCTGTCTAAAGCATTCGGGTCTTTCTTAAGAGATACAAGAATAGCTGGGTCTGAAATAGAAATGCATAATTTGCAAGCTCAAATTGCAGACAACGAAGCGATTCAGAAGCAGATTTTAATTACCTTGGCACAAGCCGATGTTATTTCAGATGATCCTGGTGGAGAAAAAGATGTAAAAGGCAGAACCCAGTATGTTAGAATGCTTGATCAAAATGATGCTGATAGAAAGGCTCAGTTTAAAGGATGGCTTAGGGTATTCCTGCAATTACTTGGACCTGCTTTGACTGCTCAATTCTTCAAACAACTTGATATGAAAGGCTTAGGCCTTGAATAATAGGTTAAGTCAAGGGAAGATTCTATCGGAAGGTTCTTGAACCGAATCCTCTCCTAAGCCCTCTTTCAGTCCATCCACCAGTCTTAGTCGGCACAAGCTCTTGGCTAGCAAATCTTGTGGCTGCAATTTCTCTACCCGTGCCTACACCAGCCCTAAGCGCAGCGCCTGGATCCTGGAAGACGGGGCCGTAGTTAATGGCTGGAGCTTTAATGGCGCTTCTTGTTATTTGTAGTACATGTGGAGTCATGAAAAGAAACCCCAAAGCAACAATTCCTGCAAAAACTTCTCCTCCTGCTCCAGTTCCCCCTCCTGCAAGCGGAGGAATAAATAAGCGAGCAATACAATTGCCAGCTGCGTCCTTGATGGGACAGTCTGCGGCGATATCACTAAATATCCTAGCGAGTATGAACATAGCTATTGCCGTAGGGAATACTGCTAAATTCGCTAACATATCCTTGAACCACGCTCCAACTCCCAGAGTTGATCCTGGGAACAGACCAATTAAGAACCAGAAAGGAGCAAAGATAATATCAATAAGAATAGAGATATAAGCGACTATAAGAATTATCCAAAGTCTTATGGCTGTAAAAATAAGAGCAAGAAATATAATGAAAAATGCCAAAAGACCTACGATGATGCCCGCAAGAAAATTCAAAGTGTTTGTAAAAATAGAAAAGATGTCCGTAGGTAGAGGATTAGGGCTTCCAGTAAGCGCATTGGTAACAAGCTGTTGTATTGTCTGGGCGCCCTGAGCTCCTAATTGTATGAATCCTCCGGCGTGTTGTCCTCCGAGCGCATCTGTTCCTGGCCATAATCTATTTATAGCATCAAATGGAGTAGGAGCGGTAGCAATGTCGGATAAGCCAGGAGCAGGATTGGCGGGAGTGCCAACAAAAGGATGGGCATGAATCAGAACTCCGCCAACAAGGTAAATCGCAACGTACATGACATCAATCAGAAGTCCAGCAAGAGCAAATGAGAATGTAACCAACAATATGCCTACGATTATTTTTGGGATTTGATTTTCTATGCTCATTACAGTTCGGGGATCAACATGCACACGGAACATTATGGCTAACCCTATTAGAACAAAGATAATTACAAATAATAAGTAGGCGATATTTCTCATGGACACCCAAATTCCTATAAGAGGTTGAATACCGCAGAATCCATAACCTTGAGGTGAATTTTCTGCTTTTACGCAAGGGTTATCCGCAGCGTAAGTTTTTTTGGCAATGCCGAAGTTGCCTGAGAGATATCTTATATATTCTCCTGAGCTTGTGGGGGGAATAAATGTATATGAAATAAGCTTTCCCATGACCCCTAACGCGCCGCCGCCTCCTTCGACAAAACCAATTTTACTCGTATTAGGATCTACCCCCAAGCATTTGTGATCCCTTCTTAAGGGATCAATTCCTCCCATCTGGCAAATCATAGAGGATAAGAGCTCGATTACTGTAGATTGGACATACGTGTGTTGGTCCCTAGGTACGTCAGAGTTTAGATTTGGCGCGTATTGGGTAGTTGTTGTTTGAGATCCTACGGCAGTTGATGCTCTTGTTTGAGCATGTGCTGGTCTAATAGCAAATAGCAAATAGCAAATGGAAAATACCACGAAAATAGCAGCTATTCGCCATAAGCTAGAAGCTAGAAGCCAATTTCGGGCAGTGATTTTCACTACTTTTAGTTTGCTTTATTTTGGAAAACTTGTCAACCCCGTTAAATAGGACAATAATTTATTTAACGGAGTCAAGCAGCCCCAAACATATACCCATTTTTACTGAATGTTTTATCAAAACCAAAAATTTCTTTTGTTTTGAAATGATCGGCTGTTGCCATAACAATACAATCGGTAAAACTTACTGATTCTCCCTGATCCTTAAATTTCTTAAGAGCAGCCCTACGTATAGCCTCAGCAATATCAATAACAACAAATCGCTCATCTATAAGTAGCTTATTGCCTAGTGCAATTGCGGCCTTGTGGGAAATCTTTCTTCCTACCACGTTTAATGTTTCACTAAAAACATCAGAAGGGATACAAACAGATTGCTTAGAGTTTACTATCTTTTTACTGATTTTAATTGCCAGTTTGTTATTAGTATCTTTTGGAGAGAATAAGGAAATAAGGCCGCTAGAGTCAGCAATTATTGAATTCATTCTTCGTAAAGGTATTTATCAATGTTTGTGGATAGGTCTTTCGGACCTTTTATGCGAAGCTTTTTTCCTAGTTCAGCAAGTTCTAACAATGCAATACCTGCGTTTTTAGTATCTTTTTTTTTCTCCAAACCCTCGTTAAGCGTCTCGCGGATTACCTGAGCACGAGGTTTTTTTTCTCTTTTCGCAACAAGCCCAATTTCTTGGTACAGCTGATCTGGTATGTATACTTGCGTTCGTATCATATGTCTAATGTATACCATACGTTATAATTTATGTCAAGAAAAAAATGATTCCTCATGCTTGGAATCAAGCGTAAAAACTGATAAAATAGATATTCCTGGAGAGGTGTCCGAGTGGTTTAAGGAGA
>OBEQ011243925.1_pt1 | contig 10664 bp, 8 predicted proteins | sample 1670901 | NCBI WGS metagenome assembly OBEQ01 (sample SAMEA104232315, study PRJEB22302) | groundwater metagenome | biome: forest; feature: aquifer; material: groundwater | place: USA | collected 2011-08-07 | depth 5.4 m | reverse complement strand
TGATGCGATTGGGGCGAACCTGCCCCGACCTGCCTGCATCGTTGGTGTTCGATGCCGATGAAATCAAAGCGGCTTACGTGCTGACGAAGAAAGCACTACCCATTGAGCCGCCACGGCTCAATGAAATGGTGCGTCGCGTGGCCATGGTGGGCGGCTTTCTGGCCAGAAAGGGCGATGGCGAGCCCGGGGTGAAGACCATCTGGCTTGGCCTACAGTACGTCAGGAACTTCGTCGCAGGCATGCAGTACATGCGTGACGCTGATGGGGCGAAGAGTTGTGTGTAATGCAATGCGTCAGGCGGTGTCTCAGATCTCCTGGCTGGGCAACGCGTTGTAGAGGCTGGCTAGGCTAGTCTGGCCAAAAAACAACACGATACTATCTCTAGTAGCTTGATGTTTTGTTAGAAATTGGAGAGTCCTATGGCTGATGTGTTGTTCACATTGTTGGAGTTTGGCTTCATCGTTCTGGGGGGGTACTGCATTTACCGGGGCTTGCGAAGCATGCGGGCCTTGGCGCAGGCCAGTAGCCATGATGCGTTGTGGCAAGGCTATTTGCGGGTCTTGGGGTTTAGTTTGGGTGGTGCTTTGGTCTTGGGCATGAATGCGTTGCTTGGTGGGCGCACCGCAGATGTCGTGTTGGTGGCGTTGACTCTGTCGACGGTCGTGTTCATTGCCGCAAGTGTGATTGCATGGGTCCGCTACCGCCGAATTGAGGGCGGAGGTCGACTACCCGTAAGGGGGGCATCCGCAAAGGCGCGCAAGGTGGTCATAAGGGCTCTGAAGCCTCAGAGAGTCAGAGGCCTGGTCAATGGGGAAGGCGTGGTCCTTACGCGTGATGATGAGACCTCCATCGCAGGTACTGCCGGGTTCGTCAAGATGATTCCATGGGACTCGGCATTGAAGGCTCGGGACTCCCAGGGTTTCATCCCCTTGCTGGGTTTTTGGGATGGCGAAGGGACGGAGTTGCTTCTTTATGCGGACGATAAATTGGAGTTGGCGCCGCAAGGATGATCCATTTTTCGCCTGCTGGTGAACACCAGGAGGGTTTTCTTCCATACCCATACTCCATTGGTCGATCAACTGGCTCCTGAACTGCCAGCCCTGATTATCCAAATCGCCGCTAGAATCAAGGTTCTATAGTTGCGTTTTGGTATGGCACTCAAGTCTTTGTAGTCGATTCAGGACTGGATCAATGAAGCTACCTTTCGCGTACTACAGTAGCATGCGATTTCATTGTTGTGAATAAAACAGGAGCCTGGTATGTCCGAAACTGCCGCACGTCTTTCTCACCTACTGCTGCCCGTCGAGGTGGATACTGATAAAGCGGAGGTCGTTCGGGCGCTGAATGCGCTTCTGCTGGCCTGTGGCCCCAGCATCCCACTGGGTTATGAGCCTGTTCAACTGACAGACAAGCACTATTTTTTGCGCGCCTTTGAAACCCATGAGGCGGCAGTAGCCGCGCGAGTTGGGATGGATTCAAAGTTCCAGGGCTATCAGGAAACTATTCACTCTGAGCCAGTGCACGATTTCCAAAGCAAAGACGCTGTCATGTGGGTCAGCATCATCTCGCCAGATGATCCCACGCCCCCTATCTCCCTGCAACGCGAGACATTCCAGTACCACGAGTTCGTAGCTGAGTTGCTTGAGCGCATGGAAACTGCCCAGAATGTGTTTCTGGTGGAAAATTTTCAGAAAGCGATTTCTGGCCAGTATGATGAACGCAAGACGTTGAAGGACTTTCTGTTGACGCTGGCACTGAGCGAAATCAAACAAGACATTGCTGTGGATCTGCGACGCCTTCCCTACAGTGAGACTGTGGATCTCTCGGATCGCGATCGGTACATCAAGGATGCATGGGGGGTGAATCCTGTTGCGGCGGTGCAGAGCGAGGATATCTACGCGGTTTATGATGCGGTCAATGAAGCCAACCAGGACAACATCGGAAGTACCGAAGCGCAGATTCTGCGCGAGCACTCGCAGGAGCGATGGGACAAGGACTGCGAGGAGTTGGAGCCTTTGATGGAGGTGCTGGGCAAGGGGGAGGGGGATGTTGTAGAGGCGCTTGAGTCGTGGACCCGATCCATTACTGAATTTCGTGGTGTGTTGGACTACAAACCCTCGGGGAATGTGGCTGTATCGGCAATCCCATTCATTGGCAAAGAGCCCATTTACATCACATTTGATGGCGTTACTTCATCATCGGCCAACGGTATGGTCGACGAGAATTACCTCGCTATGTTGGATCTGTTGCGTGTCGATCCCCGGAGCTGGGTGGACCACCTGTTGGAGCGTGCGGACCTCCCCAAGGCCGATTGGGCGATCGATGTCGTAGCTATCGTGGATCGTTATCGCCCCCTGGCACGCATGGATGCTGTGACCGGCATCCACTGGGGTAACCAGGAGGATATGAAAGACGCCATCATGGCGGAGTTGTTCCCGTCGCCCGACGAGCCTGCAAGTGCCTTCGATGCATTTTGGCTCACGGAGGAAGGGAAGGAGTTTCATGCGTTGGATGGGAAGCGTATGAATACACCACCGCTCGGTGATGCCGAAGTGGATCGATACGCAGATTTGCGGTCACAGTACAACGCCGCACAGGACACGGATAAAAGCAACGAATGGCGTTACAAGCACCGTGAGTATGTGTTTGACATTGCGTTGGAAGTCTTCAAGGCGCAGATGGATGATTTGGACACGGTCTGGAGCATCGAAAACGGCATTGATGTTAGCGACCTTATGGCCATTACCAGCTCCAAAGCGCAGTACGAAAAATATCCTCAACTGGCCCAGCATCCTGACTACTCCATGGCGCTGGCCAACCTGGGTAACAACTGCAATACCTACGAGTGGATAAACCCACCGCACCAAACCTCTTCCAAGCCTGCGTTGATCAGCCATAAAGCGTTGACCGAATTGCTGGACAACTGCAATTACGACGGTAATTTGGTGGTGGCATTTGAGTGCGACCTCGACGACCTAGAGAAGATCGGGCAGGGCATGATGGGGGGGAATACGCCTAAGGAAGTAAAGGTGTCCGGTGGCTACGTGCACATTCACAATTACACCAATGGCGCCGGGGATGGTGTAGAACTGGATGGTGACTGGGCGTTTACGACGGACGACCTTCGGGCCAAACGCCTGCGTCTGGACAACGACACCAGTGACCACTACGGTATCCAAGACGTGTTCGGTCAGTTCCTGGCCCGACGCAGTAGTGTGAGGATTACAGACCTGGTGCCAGTGGCAGACATCCCCGATCCGGTCTTTTATCTCCACCCCACCGAGGGCGAGGAAGTCATCATTAATACGCCACGCGTGACTGCGTGGGCCAAGGCGGGTCTTGCAGTGGTCGAGGCCCGTATGGCTGGATCCAGGGTTGCCGGTGAGGTGATTCCCGTCTCTACACAAGTGGTGCAGCAGCAGCTCGCCGTATTGGCCACGGGTAACACTCCTATGGGCACTGAGTCGATTGGGCGTGCCGAATGGGACGCGATCAAGATGGAGGTTAAGCCAGACGTGACGAAAGGGGCTTCCAAGTCGTTTTCTGGATTGGAACGTTAGCTGTGGCCGCACCTGGTCGAAAGACGACAGCGGCCCCGGTGCGCTGTGAATCCCCTTGTAGACGGCAATGGTCATGGAATGCACTCGCAAGCGACTATGCACGCGGCTAGAAATGGTAGGTTTTGACGTTCAGCGTAAGTTGTTGATTTAAAATGGGAAATTGGGAAGAGTTTGCCCCGCGTGCGCGGGGATTGAAGGATGGGCATGCGCCTGGATTTGCGTGTTGTGGAGTTTGCCCCGCGTGCGCGGGGATTGAAGTCCATCCGAGTAGAGGTTTGCAGCAATGAAGGTGTTTGCCCCGCGTGCGCAGGGATTGAAGGGTCTTTGCGGACCGTTACGGTACAGCGGGTCGTGGCCCGCGCTTGTGTATTCGGGTCAACAACGGTATATTTCGTTGATCTATTGTTGCGTTTTCAGTGCACTGCACTGTTCGTCGAGCCTAAGAAGGCCGTGGACTCTCCAAGCCCTGGGATGTAAGCGTCACAACAGACAACTATCGCTCCGCTGTGGGTGTTTACTGGTTGGCATGCGCGCTTGTGTATTCAGGCCAAAAACGGTATATTCAGCCGATTCATTGTTGCGTTTTCAGTGCAGTACGCTGCCAGGAGGGGGATTCATGATCGAATCACATGTGGACCGCTAACGGCGTTTTGAGCCGCTTTTCGCCTGATAGCACGTAAACAATAGCACGTTGCATTCAGGTTATTTGATATTGTTCGCGCATTCTTCAACTCATTCGGAGACACCCCATGACCACACACGAGTTCACCTGGCCAGGCAAAGGCTTGCGACTTGTTGATTTGCTCGACAGAACAGAGCGCACGGCGGTTCTTGGGGCTTTCCCAAGTGAACGCCAGTTCCGTGGCCAGCACGTCAAAGGGGACGCCGCTGAGTTCGTGAAGCACGCGGAGCGTCATGAGAAGCTGGACGATATTCAGGGGCTGAAGATCCTCAACGTGTGGGACAAGACGTTGGAGGGTATGGGCTATACGGTGGCCACTGCCATGGACGGACGCTTTGAAGTCATCGAAAAGGGCGCACAAGTACCCCTACGCGGCTCTATTGCGCCTGGATCACGAAGTGAATCCCAAATCGCCCATGATTACATCCAAGGCCTGGCGACCGAGGGGCGCCATCCGACCCATCCAGTGACCCAGCCGCCCCAACGTTTGCTTTTCGTCAGCAGCGAGTGCGCTGAATACCTGCGTGCGACCGGCGAGACTGTACGTGCAGCAGAACGGGATGCGGACGGCGATGTGTCTTTCATCTGGCCAGCACGCAACGATGCACAGGTGGACAGAGTCATGCGGGATTTTCAGCTTGCCACACTGGGAAGCAATGAGTCCGATAGCGGCGCGTTGGCGAAAGTCATTGCTACCAAAGCGCCAAAGCAGTACGCCATGTGGCAAGCAGGGATGGCCGACCAGTGGCGCATGATGGATTCGTTGCGTGATGCGCTGCTCGATGCGGCGTCGAGCATGACATCCGGCGCCTTTGCAGACAAAGGAGCTGGTGGAAAGCTCAGTGACGCGCTGAAGTCTTTCCAGCTCGCATTCCAGGAAATGGCGGAGGATGCCAATGAGGGCATCCCCAGTCATCGTGCTGCGGCAACGCTGCAGCAGGTTGCCGACCAGGTGATGGGAGCGGCCGTTCATTTGGACAAGCATTCACCTGTACGTGAAGTCGTAGTGCACCAGACGCTGGCAGATTCTTTGGATCTCGCTGAGACTATCACCCAGGATTTAAAAAAATTGCACACGCAGTATCAGCGTGATCTCAACCGCCAGAAGGTAGGCGCGCTGGATGCCAGCAACGGTCTTGGGTAATTTCAGCGAGTCGGTACCGTCGACAAGCTTGCAAGGGAATTTGAATGTCTAACAATGGAACTTTCAGGACCGAAGACGAGGACATCGTTAGCCTTGACCCCAAGAAAAATGGCGAACAAGCGCGCAGTGGATATGTCAATGTAGGCACGCATTCCGTCAAGTTGGAATTGAATGCAAGTGGTGACTTGACGGTTGAAGTGTTTGCTCGGGCGGTCGCCTTCACACCCATTGGCAAGGTAGTTGTTTCGGCGGAGCAAAGTATTAAGGCTGGAGGCACAGACCCCGATGCAAATCGTGAAGATGAGTTGACGGATAGCCTGCAAGCTGCCGATTCCAAGCTGCCGCAAGACGACGCAGCGTTCGATGCCTACATTGCCAATGAGTATTTCACCAAGATCTGGCGTATTGGTGTGATGGAGCAGTTTCTACTGCGAGCGGCCAAGCGCTACCACGTATTGGACAAAGAGTTGAGGGCGGCGATCAACGCCCGCCAGGATTTCCCGGAAGTGAAGACTAAAGCGTGGTCATTCCTGGCCCAGCAGTTCACGAACGAGAGTTCCGATTTGCGCATGTTTTTCAGCGAGATGAGAGATTTCGATCCGCAGTCGCCGCAGGTGATCAAGCGAGTGTACGCAGTCGCTGATGCGCTGTTGTGCAGTGCAAAAGATGTAAACAGGATTGCATGTGCAGAACAGATTTCCCGGTTCGGCAAGGTCGAGTTATTGCTCGCTAATGCAGGCGGTCAGGTTGGTGCCACCCACACGTTTTGCAAGCTTGCAAAAGAGTTACTGAAGGATGCCAAAGGAGACATGGCTGCCGTAGATTGGAATGCACTCAGCAACGAAGTTATTCAACGCAGCATCGTGCAAAACAACCAGTCACCTGAACGCGTGGCAGAAATGTTGTTGGAGTTCAGTCCAGGTGCGGCCACTCCCGAGCAGCAGGCTGCGATTTCGGCGGCCATTCGCGATGCGGTAAAGCAACGGGATTTTGGCAGCAATGCACCCAGTGCGCAGGGTATCGAGCGTTAAATTCACAAAGAGGTTTCAATGTCTATTGATGAGAATTTCAAGGCCGATGTTGCCAACACGTTGGCCGTTCTGCGCGAAAACGCAGATGCCTGGCAGGAAACAGCCGATCGCTATGCAGGCAAAAGAGTTTTGATTGGGGAGCGCCTAATTGTGTTGGATGTCCATGAACGAGCCTACTCACAATTTGTGGAAGACGGAGAGTCAAAGTACAAGCTCGAATTGCCAAGCCCAGATTTAAGTGGAGTCTTGTTTATGAACAGCAATAGTGCGCAGTCTGTGAGGGCCAAGATGGACTCTGAGGTTCCTGAGTTCGGTCCCTTTGTAGCGCATGACTTTCAGATATACGCCCAAAGCAAAGCTAATGAAGCCAACGAGTTGGCAGCAAAGTTGGCTGCTGCCAATCCTGACTCTACTGAATTGATTGGGAGGCTGCAAGGCGAAAAAAAGCGGGAAACGGTGTATCAATTTCCAGTTGGCCATGGGCATGAGGCTGGCCAAACAATGTGGGGGCGGCTGATGGCGAACGGCTTTCACCCGCAGTGGGAGGATGGCGTGCAGGGTATCAGCCTTCCAGTTGACGAAGTGTCTGCGTTGCGTGCGTTACAGACCTCAACGCCACGGACATGGGGTAACCATCCCGATGTGACGAAGATGCTGGACGAGAGTCAGGAAAAGAGCGAATTTGTTGAACGCTTGGAGGAATCCGGCGTGGCAAATGCGGCGGTATTGGGCCCTCGCTTAGAGCAGATGGCCCTTGTGTATACCAAGCTACTTGAGATTCAATCCATTGATGGACTTAGCGACGAAATGTCAGACGCCAAGGAAAATTTACGAGAGTTTATGCGCAAGCTAGTACAAACTCTTACAGGCGCTGGTGGCATCAAGGAAATCACCTTTAATAGCGATCCGCGCTATGCAACGGTGGTTCTACAGTTGGCATCTGGGCGCAGCAACATCATGGGCGGCGGCTGGAGCGTTCCTGTCGACCAGGATCGGCTCGGTGCGTTGGAGGACGGTGACGATTTCTGGAGCGCATACGCCGAAGTAGCGGGGGTTGGGCGGATCTGGTGGTCCGCAGACAACCTTGCAGAGGCGCAGCAATGGGAAGCCGACTTAACTGACAAAGGTGCACGGGTTGAGCTTCGTCCAGAAAGCGACCGTGAAATAGTCGATGTCATCATTACTTTGGAACGTGCCCGCGCAAAGGAAATTCTTGGCCACGAAGTCGATCCCGAAGAGTGGATGACGGAGGACGGACCCATCGAAAATGCCATTCTCGCCAAGTTCAATGACGTGATTGCCAACGCACACAAGCAGGTAGGCGCCGCCAACACATTCTGCCAGGTGGCCACCGAAATGCTTGCCGCAGTTGAAGGGAATGTCTCCGCTATGGATTGGGATGATTTCAACAAGGAAGTCATTCAGCGCAGCATTGTTCAGAATAAGCAGCCACAAGCAAACGTGCAAGCAGTGCTGTTCGCGTTCAGTCCCGGCGCGTTCTTCCGCGCGCAGAAAAATGTTGTCACGGCGGCCATCCGCGATGCCATGCAGCAGCGGGAAGCTGCCGCCAAAGCTCCCGGTTCGCAAGGCATCGAGCGTTAACAACCAGGGGTATCTTGATGGCGACTGCGACTAAGGGCCAATCGGGTCCCTATGCCCACATTAAACCGGTGAGTCTTGACGACACGGTGCTGCGTATGCAACGCGAGATCCTTCACGATGTCGTAGCAGGAATCGTTCCGCGCACGGCTCGCAGATTTACCGAATTGGGCAACTCCCGTGACTTGAGCGTATATGGTGGATTTGCCGAGATGGGTTCACAAGGGCCTATGCCCGAAGGGCTCGTCGAGCATATGCAAAAGGCCCAAGATCATGTGGACGTTTGGCTTTTCAATGGAGGCCTGGAGAAAGAAGGTCTTCCACCTGGTTGGAAGCCTGCGACCAACGCGACACAGTACCAGTTCGATCCATCGGGAAGTAAATCGCAAACCCCGCTTTACGAACTTGCCGTTCGTGCGGAAGGATTCCCCACTCTGGATTTGATGGTGTTGCAGGATGGGGAGAAATTTATCGGCGTTCACGGCGTCGTGAAAATGGACGCTTTCGATTCACCCACTGATGCTGCGGAGCAAGCTTCCAAGTGGGGCATGGAGAACGGTTGGGGCGAGGAAATCCTGCACCAGGCGCTCTGGCCAGAAACCAGTAAGGGCCTGAAAGGTTGTCAGCTCTTGTTCAGCGTTGGTACCGGTGACGGCTGGAATTGTCATGCCTCAGACGGCATGGGCATCCGCATTGACCCCGTAGGCGCCGGTGCTGCATGGGATTGGAGTGCGAATAGGGCCTGGATGGCTTCTTGCGGTACCGGGCAGGCCGCAACGCGTGAGGAAGCGATTGATGCTGCTGTGGGCGCATTGATCCAAGCGGGCATCGGCGTTGATTCCTTGCCGTCGGAGGTTTCTGGGAAACCCGATCCAGGAGCACTATCTGTCATGCCAGTGGGCGCTAGCCATGAAGAAATCTTCCTTCACCATGAAATCTACATTGAGCCAGGTAGTGACAAATATCGTGGTGGTTTTGAGTGGTCGGTTTGCCGCAATGGCGTTGAACTGGATGCCGGTCAGGAATTTTCCGTTGATGATGCGTTCAAGCGGGCCAAAGGCGTGGTTACGGCCAAGTTTGACGAATTGACGGCAACGGCAGCCAAGCAAGTGGGTGCCGCCTATACCTTTTGCCAGGTGGCCAGCGAGGTGCTTGCCGCCGCCCAAGGGGATGTCTCCGCCGTGGATTGGAATGCGTTCAACAACGAGGTCATTCAGCGCAGCATTTTGCAGAACAAGCAGCCTTTCATGCGTGTGGCCGAGGTGCTACTGGAGTTCAGCCCAGGCGCTATAACCGATGAGCAGCAAGGAGCGATCCTGGTGGCCGTCCGCAAAGCCGCGCAGCAACTGGAAGCGGGAGCAATCGCGGCTGAAGTGAGTAACCCGCAGGCATCAAGCGATAGCGGCCCATCAATTTAGCGCCCCTACAAGGACATTAAAGGCACCTATGAAGATCAAGACACGAGACCTAACAAAAATCACCCTTGATTGGGCGGTAGCGAAGTGCAATAACGCGCACGGAGACTGGGTGGATCCCGCCCACTTCAAAAGCACGCACGCTATGGGGATGTTTAACCACTCAAGTTCTGCGGATCAATGTCAGCCGATCGTCGAACGTGAAAGAATCAGTTGTCAAAATAAGCATGACGGTTGGTGGCTCGCATGCATCTATGACATCAATGACGATCCGCTTCACTACCAGCTATCGCACAGCAAGATGGAGGCAGAAATGCGCTGCTATGTTGCCAGTCAACTGGGTGAGTCTGTAGAGGTCCCAGATCTGCTGGCGATGCCTTCCCAAGACATGGGAGCTGATGGCAGCCAGACAGTGACTGCAGGCGCTGTCGCAGGTGTTGAGAGAGACTTGAGCGAGACTGTACGGGAGCAAGCTGCTGAGATTGATCGGCTTCGTGCCGTGGTGAATGAGGTGAATTCGTGGATCGTGTGTGCGGCCATAGCCACGCCAGACGACATGGCGGGTAACTTCGTACGCATCGAGCAAATCACAAACCCGGACTACAAGGGCGGTGGTCCCGACTCCCTGTTTGAGGTGACGGCGTTTGGATTCGATGGTGCCACGGATGAGACCGATGACCGCGTCCTTTGGGTGACCGCACCGTCAATCGAGGAAGTTCAGGCCGCTATTGAGGGGTTGGGGGCGAAAGTGATTCATTTGGGCTACGACCCCGATCAGGATGAGATGGACGAGGTGGACTTCAGCTTGCCGGAAGACACTGCTGCTTTGCAAGAAAAATGCGGGCATTTTCAGACGTGCGACGGCGATGAACGTATTCGCCGGATACAGGACTTGGTCCTCCTTCAAAATTCTGCCGGAGCAGCATTCACATTTCTTCAGGAAGCCAATAAGGCGATGGCCGCTGCTGCCGCTGTGAAGGGGAAGGTCGACTGGCATAAGGTGGAATCAGACACCATCCAGGTAAGTGTGGTCCAGAACGGGCAGAGGCCTGCTGACGTCGAGGCTGCACTTTTGCGCCATAGCCCCGGTGCCATAGGCGTGGGGCGCAGGGGCAGCATCTCCGAGCGCATTGGCGCGGCCGAAGAAAGTCTTCGTCAAGGTTCGCTAGTGCGTGATCCAAGCGAACCATCGCTTTAGTCCCTGTGTCCGTAGATCCTTCACCCGAAGAGTTC
>OBEQ011455683.1_pt1 | contig 10665 bp, 8 predicted proteins | sample 1670901 | NCBI WGS metagenome assembly OBEQ01 (sample SAMEA104232315, study PRJEB22302) | groundwater metagenome | biome: forest; feature: aquifer; material: groundwater | place: USA | collected 2011-08-07 | depth 5.4 m | reverse complement strand
TTCCGAAAGAGCCGAAACTTTTTTATCTGTAATTAAAATGTATGGATCTTCAATTTCTGCTTCCATCTTATCCGGATTTGTTACAAAATAGGCAGAAGCATAACCTCTGTCAAATTCCATTCCCTCTTTATAATCAATCGACAACTCAAGTCCCTTTCCCTCCTCAACCGTTACTACCCCATCTTTTCCGACTTTTGAAAGCGCTTCTGCAATAAGAGACCCGATTTTTTCATCTTGTGCCGAGATTGTTGCAACCTTTGCGACATCTGCGTCCTGAACTTTCTTTGCCATTTTCGAAATTTCCGCAACAACCGCGGCAACAGCTTTTTCCATTCCGGCTTTAAGAATCATTGGATTTGCTCCTGCGGTGACATTTTTAAATCCAATGTTTATGATTGACTGAGCAAGAAGAGTCGCTGTTGTTGTTCCGTCCCCTGCCACATCGTTTGTTTTTGAAGCGGCTTCTTTAACAAGCTGTGCCCCCATATTTTCAAATGGGTCTTCAAGATCTATTTCTTTTGCAACTGTTACTCCGTCGTGCACAACATTCGGAGCTCCCCATTTTTTATCAAGAGCAACATTTCTTCCCTTAGGCCCTAAGGTTGTAACTACTGCTTTTGCAAGTATATTCACTCCTTTAACCAAAGCTTGTCTTGCTTCTTCTGAGAATTTAATTTGTTTTGCCATATCCTTAAATTAATTTGAAATTTTAAATTTTAAATTCCTGGCTATTGAACAATAGCCAGTATGTCTTTCTGTTCAACGATTGTCCATTCTTCATTTTCGACCTTTACCTCGCTTCCGCCCCATTTTTTATACATTACTTTCTGTCCTGTTTTTACTATCGTTGGAATTAATTTTCCATCATCGGTTGTAGAACCAGGTCCCACTGCCATAACTTCTCCGATTTGTGGTTTTTCTTTTGCACTGTCCGGAAGAATAATCCCACTTGGAGTCTTTTCTTCTGCCTCAAGGGGTTTTATAAGAACATTATCAAATAGTGGTTTAATTTTATTTTTACCTGCCATAATTGTATTAACCTAAAAAATATCACTCTTAAGAAGTGATTGCTAAATTTATACTACAAAATATTTCTACTGTCAATAACCTATAGTAATATTCCTGTAACTCGCTCTTTCAGAGGTTGTACTCCTTATTTAAATCTCTGGTAAATTCAAAGCTGTCAGCGTGTTCTAGAAGACCTAAATAGGATGCGATACTTTGGCTTAATGAATATTCTGAAATTTCTCCGCTTTTAAAATCTTCGATCCTCTCTTTTAATTTTCTAAAAATTCTATTTTTTGTTTTTGTCCTTGGTAAAATATAATGTGGCAGAACTATATATCCTAGAAAATCGATTCCCTGCGTGAACTTTCTTAATATTATTTTTTCCGGATGGACTCTGAGCTTTAGCCTATCTCTTAGAAATGCTGCAAGTATACCAGTATATCTGTACAAATCATCCTTACAGGAATCTAAAATGATAAAATCATCTGCAAAGCGGATGTAATATCTAATCCTAAGCTTCTGCCTTACAAACTGATCTAGTTCATTTAAATAAATATTTGCAAAAAGCTGGCTGGTCAAATTTCCTATCGGTATTCCTTTTTCTTTGGAAAAACTTTTCAGGATATTTTTTAAAAGCCAGAGAAGATCCTCATCTCTTATTCTTCCTTGCACAATAGAAAGGAGAACATTATGATCAACGCTTTCAAAAAATTTTTTAATATCGAGCTTTAAAACAAAACAACTATGTTTATAATTTCCACTTGCCTCTCTTATGAATTTAAACACTCTCTTAACAGCTCTGTGTGTTCCTTTATTAATTCGGCAGGAATAAGAATCATATATAAATGTTTTATCAAAAATCGGATCAAGTACGGATACTATAGCATGATGGACTATTCTATCTAAGACCTCTGCTTTATGAATGTGGCGAAACTTTGGATCATAAATATTAAAGGACGTATACTTGCCATGCGTATAAGTTTTGCTTTTAAGTTTTTCGTGAAGATCAAAAAGATTGGCCTCAAGGTTCAGTTCAAAAAATCCTACATCTAGCTTTTTTCTTTTCCCTTTCTTAAACTTATCCCATGCTTGAAAAAGATTCTCTATTGAAATAAGATTATTATATGAATAAGCGTCCAGCGTCTAAATCTGTTCACACACACACACACACACACCGATAGTATTCTTGACATACCGCTTTTCCAAAAAATTTATGACTTTTACAAATTACTGTATCAGTATTTAAAATTATTTCCCCAAAAAGACCGTTACACCCTCGGGCTAAAAATAGATAATCTTTCTCTTGAGATTTTTGAATCAGTAATAACAGCAGCTATATCTTCAAAAGAGAAAAAACTTCCCTATATTGAAAAGTCTATCATCAGCATAAATCTCTTAAAAATACTTATAAGACTTGCGAAGGACATCCAGGCTTTTGACCCGAAAAAATACCTCAAGCTTGAACAAGACCTCCAAGAAATAGGCAGAATGCTTGGAGGATGGAAAAAATCACTAATATAATATGAATAAGAAAAAGCAAGACTCTACCTCAGAGCGGGCCCCCAAGTTCGCATTCTGATCCTGCGGATTCAGATTCCGATTGACATTGACGTTGCCATCCGGATTGCAATTGGCATAGACCGCCCGGCCGTCATTGCGCGACCCGAACCGTGTTTTGCCCTATGCCGTCTATATCACCATGGCTTCTTCGCTTTTTCCTACAAACTCGCCATTGAATTTTATTCGGGAGCAGCCCATTGGACATCTCCACCAGCACAGAACAAGAAGTGTCTTGCTTTTCTCGTGTACTCTTCCGATAAGCGTGCTCTATCGGAATTCTGACACAAAGTTGAAAAACAACAATTTCGGCAATCCCAATCCTTGAATCGGGATTCATTAACCTACTCTCTTTACTATAATAGCAGAAAACGGAAAGTTTAAAAATTTTAAGAAGAATAAAGTATTAAAGGATTAAGTTTTATAACACTTCCTCAGAGCGGGCCCCCAAGTGAGCAAGTCGATCCTGCGGAAACAGAAACCGAAAGACAACGACGCAGCCACCCGGATGGCAACGGGCATAGACCGCCCGGCCGCCACGGCGCGACCCGAAAAGGCGTGACCACGTAGAACCCTGATCAGGATATTGACCTTTTATGATTTTCATTTGTCTAGACACAATAAGATAAGTTATAAGCCTTTGTCCAGAAATACCCTGAGAGGCAAAATGCTGTCTGACCTGTTCCTCATCCGTATTAAGATTTGGGCTATCTATAACTCCCTCAACCTTAAGGTATCCTGTATATTCGCTCTCATCTTCTATCGGAGTATCTTCGGCAACACTGTAGCTGTTGATTTCAGGAAACATTCTCCCAAGCATAATAAGACCTTTTTTCCCTTTAAGCTCCGAGGGGACTCCAAAAGTAAATGGAGGAATTTTTTTTCCTTCAACATTTATGATTGGTTTTGCTAATTTTTCTTCAGTAGCATTACAAACCCCAATATCAAAAGTAAGACCTTCTTTCCCTCTTGGAACCTGCCAAAATGCCTGTTGGAAATTGGTAACAGCTTCTGGATTAAAGGGGTTTTTGTTGAGTTCTTGAGCTGCCTGTCTTAAAAGATCTAGGGGGTTGGGTGTTTGAGATTCTACTTCTGATGCTCTCTGAGATTTTTTCATCGGTTCTGGAAAAGGAATATCCTTTTCTCCAGTCCTGTCAGAGAAATCTTGCCTTATTCCAGCAACTGCCTTAGCAAGACCTTTTAGTCCTCTACTATTGAGATCCTTTTCTACGTGTCTTAGTGACATAGAGTTGATTTATACCATACTATAAGTTGATCTGTCAATAACCTATAGTATAAAGTGCTTGACATAGTGTTTTTTCTTCTATACGATAAATTAAGGTTTATATGTCACAATTGACTCCGAAAAAACTAATTTTATTCGGTCTCGCAGCAATTCTTCTTATAGCAATACCTATTACTGTTTACCTTGTTGGGAAACAACAAGAGCTCAAAAGCAGAGCCGCTCCATCAACGACTATTTCTTTCCAGCCCTCTTCCGCAACAGCTGCAGTTGGACAAGATGTGACATTTGATATAATGATTAACCCAAACAGTAATTTCGTCAGCTTTATCCATTTAGTTATTTCATATGACCCGACTAAATTAGAAAAATCTGGAGCTGGGTTGAGTATTAATACCAATGTTTTTCCCGGTTTTGATCCAAGCAAACCCCCTGCTCCAACATTTGACCCAACAGGAAAAATAACGGTAGACTTGACAGTGGGGGGAAATCCAAGCACATTTATACAACATAACAATACTAAAGTGGGTACTCTTACTTTAAAAGCAATTGCTACTACCGAAGGCACTACTACCCCAATTACCTTTGGCAGTGAAACGCAAGTTTTAACAGGACAAGGAGATCAATTTAATACTAATGTTTTATCCTCTACAACTCCAGCGAGCGTTACTATTACGGGAGCTGTAACTATATCTCCATCGCCAACTCCAACACAATCTCCTTCTCGAGGAACACCAACGCCAATCCCTCCAACAACTCCAACGCCCACTTTGCCTTCCGGGATAACTGCCACTCCAACGCCAACCCTACCTCCGGGAATACCAACACCTACGCCAACAACTGCACCTCCTGGTCCTGGAGGACCAGTTAATCAATCTCCAAGCTGTACTGCCTTATCCCTTGATAGGGCGGCAAGCGGTACGGCTCCATACTCACTTACATTTACAGCATCGGGCAACGATTCGGATGGAACAATTAATAAAGCCACATTTAGTTTTGGGGATGGCGCAGTGCAGGATGTAACGGCCGGAGGAGGAATTGGAACAAAATCTGTTAATGCTCAGATTTCTCATACATATAACAATGCCGGTACTTTCCAAGCCACTGCAACTTTAACAGACAACAGTGGAGGGGTAAGTAGTGGCGCAACATGTACGCAAACAATTATTGTTAGTGCTGCCCTATCAGGAGGAGGCGGAGGCAGTGGTGGCGGCGGAGCTGTGCCTCCACCTGTTGTTATAACCCCCAGACCAACTATGGCGCCTACAGGTCCGGGAGATATAATAATTGGAATAGGAGCTTTTGGAATAATACTTTCAATAATCGGGGGCTTTCTTCTCTTTATTCTTTAATTTTTAAATCTTTAGCACTGCCAAAAAAGCTTCCTGAGGGATCTCAACATTCCCGAACTTTTTCATCCTCTTTTTTCCTTTTTTCTGTTTTTCTAAAAGTTTCGTTTTTCGGGTGACATCTCCGCCATACAGCTTTGCTGTAACGTCCTTTCGGTAGGAAGCGATTGTTTCGCGTGCCAAAATTTTTCCGCCCACTCCTCCCTTTATTTTCGCAAAATTAATAACAGCCTGTATGGGAATCGGAATATTTTGACGGGGAATTTCTTCTTTAAGTTTGCTTACCAGTTTTTTTCCGAATTCCTCGGCTTTTTCAACCGGAATTATCTGGGCAAGTCCCTCAACCGGCTCATAATTTACCAGAATATCCAGTTTTACCAATTTAGCAGGTCTATAATCCAGTACTTCAAAGTCAAAAGATGCGAACCCCGATGTTTGAGATTTCAAATCATCATAAAAACCAATTAATATCTCAAGAAGCGGAATAATTGCTTCAATCTTAAGAGAAGATCCGATATTCTCAAAATGATCAACCGTCCCCCGTTTCTTATAGATTAAATCGCTTATTTGCCCGTAGTATTTCTGAGGAGCAAAAATTGTAATCCTGGCATAAGGTTCACGAACTTCAGAGCTTGAGCTTGGATTAAACTCTGAAGGTTTATTAATTGTCTTTCCGTCAATAATAAAGTTGACAGAAGGTGAGGTCACTATAATATCAAGATCGTACTCACGCTCCAGTCTTTCTTGAGTAATCTGGGCATGCAAAAGCCCCAAAAAACCGACCCGAAGACCCTGTCCTAGACTAATAGAAGATTCAGCTGAATAATTCAGGGCCGCATCATTTAATTTAAGTCTTTCAAAAGCTTCTCTCATCTTGGGAAATTCAGATGAATCAATCGGGAAAAAAGAGAGAAAAACAACAGGCCTTGCCTCTTGATAACCCGGTAGTGGATTTATAATTTCCTTGGGATGAGTTATAGTATCTCCTACCTTTACAAGAGATAAATCTTTTATATTCGTAGCGATAAAACCAACCTCGCCTGCCCGTAGATTTTGTATATAATCTGGTTTGGGATTTAGGAAACCTGCTTGCAAAACTTGTCCTTTTGCTTTCGTTGCTATGAATAAAACTTCCTCTCCAGCTTTTATCGATCCCCCAAAAAGCCGGACAGTTGCAATTACCCCTTTGTAAGGATCGAGACTTGAGTCAAAGACAAGAGCGGAAAGTTTATCTCCGATTTCTTGGGGAGGTGGTATCTTTTCAATAATTTCCGAAAGTAATTTTTCAACATTTTCTCCGGTCTTGGCTGAAACTTTTACAATCTCCTCCTCTTTAAATCCCAAATCAATAAGCTCTGCGATTGTTTTTGTAATATTTGCAGCAGGCATATCAATTTTGTTAACAACAGGGATCAGTGTCAGCTTGGCGTTAATTGCTAAGTTAAAATTAGAAAGAGTTTGAGCCTGTACTCCTTGGGTTGCATCAACTATTAATAGCGCGCCCTCAACAGATGCCAGAGACCTTGAGACTTCGTAGGAAAAATCAACATGACCCGGCGTATCAAGAAGATTTAATTGATATCCTTTATATTTTAATCTTATCGCCTTAAGCTTTATGGTTATTCCATGCTCCCTTTCAAGCTCAAGGCTATCTAATATTTGTTCCTGGTGTTTTTCACCGATGGCGCCGCATATTTCCATAATGCGATCCGCCAATGTTGATTTACCATGATCAATATGGGCCACAATCGCAAAATTCCGAATCTTATCTTGTTCCATAGTGGGGAAATTATATCAGAGGTTTCGCATGCCAACCATAACCAATATTGGAGTGGGTTTTATCGAGTGATTTCTATAAGCATTGTACAGACTTACGTTTCCGCCTACTACCGGGACATTTTCTTTTCTGCATTTTTTAGATAAAGCGTCTATGGTTTGTACAAAAGCACCCATTGAATCCTTTGGGTGTCCAAAATTTAGGCAATTTGTTAAGCCAAGAGGCGTACCGCCCATATTTTTTATTCTCTTTAAACACTTATCGAATGCATAATTTATTCCTCTTGCTGGACTTACATTAGAAATTCCCTCATCGGAACTCCATGTAATTATTAAGTCTTTTCCTACTTCTGGGATATCTATAATTGCGAAATTTCCCGGCTTATTGGGACCCTTGACAGTTCTTGTTCCGACTGTCCAGTCATATTGATGCCACGTATCTTTTATTTGCTTTTTAGATGCTTTATTCATTTCGCTTTTTTGTTTAATCCAATTATTTATTGGCCAATCTTTACTTATATTTGGATAGATTTGATCAAAATCTATAACAAAATTCTGTTTTTTAAAAGCTAATGTGTATTTTCCATCATTTGTCACTTGTCCGATGACATGTGCCTCAAGATCCCATTTCTTAAATAATTTCAAAATCTCTTCTCTGTATTTTCTTTTGCCAACAATAAGCATTCTTTCTTGAGATTCTGATAGGAGAAGTTCTGGAGGTTTCATATTTTTTGCTTTTGTCGGAATTCTGCTGAGAAAAACTTTCGATCCAAGATTTAAATGAGCTTTTTCTCTTCCTCTCATTACGACTTCTGTTGTTGAACAAAGAAGCCCTGCTGCCCCCATGTCTTGCATTCCCTCTATCCAGTTAGTTTCTGCCAGTTCGCAGCATGCCTCTAGTAGGAGTTTTTCTAAAAAGGGATCCGCATCTTGTACGGCTGAGGAATCTGGGCTGTCAAGACTCTCGGAAGCCATTTGTGCACCGCCGATACCGTCTCTTCCGGTTCTTGCACCTACGTAAATCAAATCGCTTCCCGGAGTTTTTGCATTTCCATAAATTATATTTTTCTTTTTTACTATCCCAAAGGCGGCAACATTAACTAAACAGTTATTATTATAAGTTTCATCAAAATAAATATCTCCTCCAACCGTTGGCACTCCCACGCAATTCCCATAATCGGCTATTCCTCTAACTACTCCATTAAAAATTTTCTTAGATCTACTATCTGTACCGAATCTTAAAAAATCCAAAAGTGCAATTGGTCTTGCTCCCATTGTAAAAATATCTCTAAGTATTCCTCCTACTCCCGTTGCTGCGCCATGCCATGGCTTAATAAAAGAGGGATGATTATGACTCTCAATTCTCAAGGCAAGTGCCCAACCCTTTCCTAAATCAACTATCCCAGCGTTCTCACCGGGTCCTTGAATTATATATTTTCCCGAAGTCGGAAGCCTTATTAAATATTTTTTGGTACTGGCATAACTAGTATGCTCGCTGCTCATCGCATCCCGCAGGATTTTTAGAATAGAGTCAGTTTCTTGCGACATATTTTTCTATTGCTCTCATAAAGTAATTTTCGTCTGACGATCTTTCTGGATGAGGCATTAGGCCAAAAATGTTGCCCTGTAAATTTTTTATTCCTGCAATATTTTCTATTGAACCGTTAGGATTTAATCCTTGGTACTTAAGGAAAATTTGTTTATTCTTTTTAAGTTCTTTAAGCTCTTTTTCTTCAATAGTAAATCTTCCGTATCCGTGAGCAACTGGAAGCCTGAACAGTTTTCCTACTAAACTCTTGTCGCCAAAAAAAGAACCATTAATTATTTTGCAGACAGTTATATCACAATAAAATTTTTTAGATTTATTTTGTTTAAGCTTTCCCGGTAAAAGACCTGCCTTAACAAGAATCTGGAAACCATTACAAATTCCAAGTATTGGAATTCCCATGTCTGCTGCTTTATAGACTATGCTCATAACAGGAGAGGAAATAGCCTGTTCTCCGGGATCAATCACATATTTTCCCGTAGCCTTTTTATAGGCTCTGTCGCCAAACGCAAATCCTCCGGGCAAAACCAATAAATCTATATCGGGAAACTTGCGTTCTTTATGCCAAAGAAAATATGCATTATGTCCGTATCTTTTGAAAAATTTGAGAGCATCAAAGTCGCAGTTAGAACAGGGAAAACTAACAATAGCAACTTTCAGTTTTTTCTTAGAGGTTTTCCTCATCTGGAAACAGTTTAATTATAGGACTTAAATTAAAATAAAACAATAAAGAATAAATCTATCTTAGCTTTAGAGTTTTCCCTTCATAAACAATATTTTTGGGTTTTATTAGGACTTGTCTTTTCCCTATCTTAATATATCCAGCATTAATTCCTGAAAATCCTTCTTTTTTTATGACATCTAAAGTCCTATCGACATCTTTTTTATCAACAAAGAGTGCGTAATCCATGCCCATATTAAAAGTTTGATACATCTCGTAATCTGAGAGTTTTAATTTTTCCTGGATAAAGTTAAATAACTCAGGGGGCGCTATAATTTTCTCAATTATGTATGTAAAATTTCTTTCCGATCTCATTATCTTACGAAGTCCATGTCCTGTTATGTTTGAAATGTAATGAAGTCTTATTCCTAAATCTAAAATCCGATTAATTAATTTTGCATAGATATTGGATTTTCTCAAAGCCTCATCGCCAAAGGTTTTTCCGTTTCCAAGTTTTGTCAAATAACCCTGCGGAAGTCTTTTTTCCAGTGCGCGAACTAAGGAAATTCCATTGGAATTGATACCATTACTTCTAAGAAAAACGACTCTATCACTTGTTTTTAAATTCGTATCTATTAATAATCTTTTTTTATTTCTGATTATTCCAACAGCTGCTCCACCTAAATCAACGGTTCCATTTTTTATAATCCCATTTAAAGTAGCAGTCTCCCCTCCGCCCCAAGAAACACCCGCAGCATCACATGCCTTTTTCCAGCCAAGTATTAAGCTCTCAATTCTTTTTTTGTTTTTCAACCAATTGTTATTTGGAATAGCCCAGTAGGCGTTCAGAACAAGAGGGTTTGCGCCAACAGAAACGAGATCATTAATTATGGTTGCTACCGCATCGTAGGCAATCGATTGATAATATTTTTCTCCTGCATCTATTTTATCTGCAATTAAATTTTTTGTACCAAGCCCTTCAACAGCAAAGGCCATATGGATATCGCCTTGCTGCCAGACATAAGCTGATTCTCCTCGCGTCTCTGAAACTTCTTTAAATCCTTTCTTGATAAGATTAATTGTTGTGGATTTTGCAAATTTCTGTGCAAGTTTCTTGACGGGGTCTTTTATATTATCGTAGTCATCGCCAACCTGACTGTAGGTTAATTTTCTATTCATCACACTTTAAAACTTGTTCCGTCGATGGTTTCTTCGCTTTTTCTAAGTATCTCTCTCCAGTTTCCTATTTTTCTAAAAATAAGAAGAAATGTTGATGCTTCTTTAACATCAAAAAGCCAGGTTAAGAAAAGATAGAGAGAAAGTCCTGCAAAAGAAGAAATTCCTGTAAGAAGCAGCAGATTTACAGTTTTTGTGGTATCAAAAACTAGCTGATCCAAAAGTTTTATTGGGACATAAAGTGCAAAGCCCGTAAAAATAGTAGCTAGAAAAATCTTTGATACGGAAAGTAAAAATTCTAATCTCTTAAATCCTCCAACTTTAATATCCAGGAGAAAAAATGAAACTA
>OBEQ010149830.1_pt1 | contig 10665 bp, 5 predicted proteins | sample 1670901 | NCBI WGS metagenome assembly OBEQ01 (sample SAMEA104232315, study PRJEB22302) | groundwater metagenome | biome: forest; feature: aquifer; material: groundwater | place: USA | collected 2011-08-07 | depth 5.4 m | reverse complement strand
GCGGGAACACCGCCCGGCGGGCTGGCAGATGTGACAGCCAGCAACGTCGATCATTACTTCGGGGCGGATCCACGACTGACCATGGTGAAAACGACGAACAGCACGTCGAATCCTGTGATCCTGGCCGGCGATGAAGTCGTCTGGTCCTACAAGGTGACCAATACCGGGAACGTAGCCCTCACCGACGTGGTCGTCACCGATGATCGCGTCACGCTCGGTCCCTCCTGCACGCTGGGCTCGCTTCCCGTCGGTGCCGTGCGCTCCTGTACGGCAACGGGCACCGCGCTGCGGGATCGGCGAACGAACATCGGGGCCGCGAGCGGGCGCTTTGGTCCTGTGATTGTCGATGGGACGTCCTCGTCTACGACAGTGACCGTCACGGCAAGTGACGAGGATTCGTATTTCGGTGCCGCGCCCGAGATTACGATCATCAAGAAGACGGGAACAACCGTGGCGAATGCGACCGACAACAGCGGCAGGCCCGCGCCCGTGATCCTGGTCGGAGATCCTGTCGTCTGGACTTACACGGTCACGAACTCGGGCAACGTGGAGCTGATCGACGTGGCCGTCGTCGATGACCGTGTCACGCTGGGACCAGACTGCACCGTGGGAACGCTGCCTGTCGGCGAGAGCCGCACCTGCGCCGCGACCGCGATGGCGGCGCGAGATCTGCACACGAACATCGGCATCGTCACCGGCAAGGCTGAGGTCACCGCAGTGACCGGCCCCAGGACGGTCCCCGTGATGTCGAGTGATGACGATGCCTATTTCGGCGCCCTCCCCGAGATCGCGATCGTCAAGAAGACGGGGACGACCGAAGACAATGCGACCGACAACAGCTCCGCGCCAGGGCATGTGATTCTCTTCGGGGATCCCGTCGTGTGGACCTATACGGTCACCAACACCGGGAACGTCGAGCTCACAGAGGTGACGGTCACGGACGACAAGGTCCTGCTCGGTCCCTCCTGCACGATGGGGGCGTTAGCCGCCGGCGCGAGCCGCACGTGCACGGCAACGGGTACCGCCGAGCGCGACCAGCACACCAATATCGGAACCGTCACCAGCAGGGCGGATGTCCTGGCGGTGACCGGGCCACGAACCCTGATCAAGACAGCGACTGACAGCGACACTTATTTCGGTGCTGTCCCCGAGATCGCCATCGTCAAGAAGACCGGGACGACGGAGGCCAACGCAACCGACAACAACGGCTTGCCCCCGCCCGTGATCCTGGTTGGCGATCCGGTGGTGTGGACGTACACCGTCACCAACACCGGCAACGTCGCCCTCGCTGAGGTTACCGTCACCGACGACAAGGTCATCCTCGGCCCGGCATGCACGTTCGGTGTGTTGGCGGCAGGCGCCAGCCGCGTGTGCACAGCGACGGCCGCGGCCGAACGGGACCGACATACGAATACCGGAACGGCGACCGGCAAGGCCGAGGTCCTCGCGGTGACCGGGACCGGGCTGCGAACCATCATCAAGACCGCAAGCGACGAGGACGCCTACTTCGGCGCTGCTCCCGAGATCGCAATCGTCAAGAAGACGGGAACGACCGAGGCGAACGCGACGGATAACAACAGCGCGCCCGGGCCTTTGATCCCGGTCGGCGATCCTGTGGTCTGGACCTACACGGTGACCAACACGGGCAACGTGGCGCTCACCGATGTCGCAGTCACCGATGACAGCGTCGTCCTCGGTCCGGCATGTACGATCGGTGAGTTACCTGCGGGTACGAGCCGCACGTGCGCGGCGACGAGCATCGCCCAGCGGGATCAGCACACGAACATCGGCACCGTCACGAGCAAGGCCGACGTCCTCACCGTGACGGGACCGCGAACCGTCGTCAAGACGGCGAGTGACGCTGACAATTATTTCGGCGCAGCCCCCGCGATTGCTATCGTCAAGAAGACTGGCACGACGGAGAACAATGCGAGGGACAACAATGGCTTACCCGCACCGGTGATCATCGTCGGAGATACCGTCGTGTGGACATATACCGTGACCAACACCGGCAACGTCCCGCTCACGGACGTGGCAGTGACCGATGACAAGGTCATGCTTGGTCCGTCGTGCACGATGGGCGTGTTGGCTCCAGGGGCGAGTCGTACGTGCGCCGCGACCGGCGTCGCCGAGCGGGACGAGCACACGAACACCGGCACGGTGACCGGCAAGGTGGATTTACTCGGCGAGACAGGGCCACGCACCGTGATCAGAACGGCCAGCGACGAGGATGCCTATTTCGGCGCCGCCGCCGAGATCGCGATTGTGAAGAAGACGGGAACGACCACGGCCAACGCAACAGACAACGACGCAGCGCCCGGCGTCTTCATCCTGATCGACGAGGGTGTGCCATTCCATCCGGCCCACCCGATGGTGACCTGGACCTATGAGGTGACCAATACGGGGAACGTTCCGCTCACCGACATCGCAGTGATCGATGACAAGGTCGGGGAGATCTGCAACATTGGGTCGTTGGCCGCAGGAGCGAGCACGTCATGCAGTAAGACCGCCCTTGCGGAAAAGGGCCAGCACGAAAATACTGGCGCGGCAACAGCGAAAGCGGACATAAGAACCATCGCTGGCTTGAGAACCTTGACGAGGACGGCCAGCAACGTCGATCACTATTTTGGCGTGGATCCGAGAATCACGATCGTCAAGAAGACCGGGACCACCGAGGCCAACGCGACCGATAACCACGGCACGTCCGGGCCCGCCATCCTGGTGGGCGACCCTGTTGTCTGGATCTACACCATCACCAACACCGGCAACGTGGCGCTGAATGATGTCACGATCACCGACGACAAGGTCACGCTTGGTCCGGCATGCATGATAGGCACGCTAGCTGCTGGCGCGAGCCGCACATGTACGGCGACAGGCACCGCCCAACGGGGCCATCAGACGAACATCGGGACGGTGACCAGCCGGGTGGACGCCCTCACGGAGGCTGGGCCACGCACCGTCATCAGGACGGCCAGTGACGACGATGGCTATTTCGGCGCCGCCGCTGAGATCGCGATTGTCAAGAAGACCGGAACGACCGAGGCCAATGCGACGGACAACGATGTCGCGCCTGGCCCCTTCATCGTGATCGCTGAGGGCACGGGTCGCCATCCGACTGCGGTGACATGGACGTATACGGTGACCAACACTGGAAACATCCCGCTCACCGATGTGGCTGTGGTCGATGACAAGGTAGGCCCGATCTGCACGATTGGGACGTTGGCCGCCGGGACCAGTACCGTCTGTACAAAAAGCGCTCACACGCAACCAGGCCAGTACGAGAACACCGGCACGGTCAGTGGGAACGCGGCAGGCATCCTCACTGCGACTGGCGTGAGGACCATCACCAGGACGGCCAGCAACGTCGATCACTATTTCGGCGTGGATCCCGGGATCACGATCGTCAAGAAGACTGGGACCACGGAGACGAATGCAACGGACAACCGCGGCACGCCCGGGCCCACCATCGTGGTCGGTGACACTGTCGTCTGGACCTACACAGTCACCAACACAGGCAACGTGGCACTGAACGAGGTGACGATCACCGATGACAAGGTCACGCTCGGTCCGGCATGTGTGATAGGCGTGTTGGCTGCGGGCGCGAGCCGCACGTGCACGGCGGCAGCCACTGCCCAGCGGGGCCACTACACAAACACGGGCACGGTGACCGGCACGATCGACGTTCTCACGGGGACGGGACGGCGAACTCTGATCGAGACCGCCAGCGACGACGACGCCTACTTCGGCGCCTCCGCTGAGATCGCAATTGTCAAGAAAACGGGAACGACCGCCGCCAACGCGACGGACAACGATGCCGCGCCGGGCCCCTTCATCTTCGTCTACGAGGGTACCGGTTTCCATCCGGTTCCGGTGACCTGGATCTACGCGGTGACGAATACTGGGAATCTCCCGCTGACCGACGTCGCGGTGACGGATGACAAGATGGGTCCGATCTGCACAATTGGACCGCTGCCGGCCGGTGCGAGTACCTCGTGCACGAAAACGGGCACGGCGGAACCGGGCCAGCACGAAGACACCGGCACGGCAACCGGGACGGCGAGAGACCTCCTGACCGCGACCGGGTTGAGAACCGTGGTGAGGACGGCGAGCAATGTCGATCACTATTTTGGCGTCGACCCCCGCATCCGAATCGTCAAGAAGACCAACGGCTCGGACAATAACGTCGGGTTAGGGCTGGTGATCGCTATCGGCTCTACGGTGACCTGGACGTACGAGATCACGAATTCGGGCAGTGTGCCTCTCACGAATGTGACGGTCACCGACAACGATCTGCGACTGGTCGTCACCTGCCCCCGGACGACGTTGTCGCCGCTGCCGGATCCGGACTCGACGATGATCTGTTCGGCCACGGGAACGGCCTTGCCAGGTCTACACGAGAATATCGGTTCGGCGCGCGGAACGTTTGCCGGCCCCATTCTGGGTAGCACGACTGTTGTCGACGCCGTCACGGTCTCGGCTCAGGATATCGACCGTTACTTTGGCATGGGACCAAGTAGTAACCAGCATAAAACGACGCAACAGAGCACGGGCACGACGACCCAACAGATCACGCCGAAGAAATGAGTGGCGAAGGCACTGTTGAGGCGGCAGACGCCGATCGCGCGTCAGATGCTGTCGCGCATCGTGGATGGCCGGATCGTGTTCACACCGCGCAAGGATCAGGCGTCTACGAGTTCGAGGGGCACGCGAAATTTAAGGTTTACTGCAGGGAGTGGTGCTTCCACCAAGTGTGGTAGCGGTACGGGGTTATGACAAAGGGTGTTCCGGCGAGAACGTCGAATTTTTCGGCAGCGTCGCGTAGATTCTCTTGGCGACGACTTTCCGCCGCCAATCGTAAGGTAATGCCCGCGCCGCTCGCATCCGAAGTTTCAGCGCTCACAATCAACGTGACGCATCCGATCCGCGACGGACTGCAGAAGATCGATCCCTCATCGGCGGAGCTGGATGTCGAAGGAGGTATCCGTTCCAGGTTCCACAGGAGAGGTATTTGAGTTGTACCCTTCTTTTTGAGCAACCACGTAGGGGATCCGGCCCTGCGAGAGGCCGCACAGCCAGTAGCGACCTGCCGCGTCGCTCCTCGTGAAGGCGACTGGCTCGCCGTAGGGCAACGCCTCTGAATACGCTGACACCGATGCGTCCGGTACGAGTCGTCTCCCCGCTGCTGTCGACTCGAACACCGTACCGGAGACCGTACGGGAGCCCGCACCCGATAGCGGCTGCGCCGTTGAGAGGTTTGCTATCGAGGTCAGCCGCAGATCGAGGCTGACGCCAGCCCCCATAACAGCCGTCGCAACGCACTGCTGGACGAATCCGTCCTTGTACGCCGTCACCCACACGGTTGCGCCATCAGGCAGTCGAGCCACTACGTATCGGCCCGCAACGTCGGTCATCCCGCCGGGGCCTATCGCAGAACTGCAACCGCCGCCACACGACCACTGGACCTCCACCGCCGCGTTTTCGACTGGATGACCGTTTTCGGTAACGACCCCCGACAATGCCACGTTCGGAACGACTGGTGCGAGCGGAGCCGTCGGTGTGAACGGCGAGGGGGCGACCGGAATCACGGAGGTGAACCGCTCACTACTGCCGCAGGCGGTGAAGAGCAGTCCGAGACCCACGACAGCCGACACGCATCGCAATAGTTGGCGCATCTGACGGCCTCCTTTGATCGGCATCGGTGTGAGAACCGCGAGACCCGGAAACGGGCCAGGAAGACTCAGGAACTCGTTGCATCATACCGTCCCCGATCTGTGCGGTGACGCATCGCGCGCTAACTACACCAATCCCTCGCTGGCGCCACCGGCTTTGGGATTTGGGATTTGGGTTTGGGGTAGGGATTTTATGGTAGCGGTACGGGGATTTGCGAAAGGTTGGATCGTGAAGTTCGAGGGAATTGCTGCCTGACGCTTCCGGCGCGTCCACGCCAGTTGTAAGACCCAGGCAGTCACCGCTACGGTAGTCAGGTTGCACCGACGCGCCAGTTATATCTGGCGTCGCGACCTCGAGCGACGTGTGGTCGAACTCATTTGGAGGGCGCGAGAGGCGCACTCCCCTCGGCAAGCCAATTCAGTACAACACTTGGCGGTTTGGCTGTTTCGTGCCGCGTCACTGGTGGCCTGCAGCCGGCTGTCGCGCGCGCCATAGACCTCGCCCATGCCGCCGGCACCGATGGCGGACAGGATCTCGTACGGTCCGAGGCGTGTGCGGCGTTCAGTGCCACATCGTTTCACAGTGGCGCGGTTTACTTCCCAAGCGCCTCGGAAGGAGTGGCGTTCTATGTCGGTCGTGTCGACGAGGATATGTGGTTTGGCTTCATGCGGCTCGGGGCCGCCACGCTCCACCCACTCGCGCTCATGTACGCCGTGAGCGGCAGCGCGATGATCAGCGCCACCCTTCGCATACCGAAACCCTGAAGTTGCCTGCGCGCGAGCGGCGATGTGGTGCGGCTGGCAACGGTACGATTGCCGAGTGATGGCCCCGTCGTTGCTCCGACAGTCGCGTGGCCACGCGAAGAAGAATGGCAACGTCACTATTGTGGTGCGCGATCGCCATTCTTATTGCCGCGATTGCCCCGCTCGCCCAGCAGCAGCCGTCGCCGGTCTACAGAATCGTGGATCTCGGCACTCTCGGCGGCGATTCGAGTGAGGCCGCCGGCATCAACCTGTTCGGCGACGTCATCGGTACGTCGGCCCTCGCCAACGGAAAACCGCATGCGTTCCTGTATCGCGCCGGGCGCATGGTCGACCTCGGGACCCTGACAGGGGGCTCCGAGAGCTATGGCACCGCGATCGCCGACAACGGCGTGATCGTCGGGTACAGCGGCATCAACCATTATCCGTACATCGCGGAATTCAGACATCAGGGCTTCATCTGGCAGGAAGGCACCATGCGCGAGGTTGGTGCGCTGTACTGCTACTGCTCGTCGAACAGGCGCTACGGAGACAGCCGCACTCTTGCCGTCAACAACGCGGGAACAGCGGTCGGCTGGTCGCGGGCAGGCGGTTTCGCTACGCCAACACACGCGTTCAGGTTCCAGAATGGCAGGCTTGAAGACGTCGGCGCACCGCAGTCTGGCGAAGACCAACGCGGCGCGAACGGGCTCGGCTTCTACAGCACTGCGTGGGGCATCAACGACCTGGGCGAAATCACCGGCGTGGTCGACGGGCATGCGTTCTTGATGCGCGACGGCGTCAGGCAGGAGCTCGGCGTGCCGCCAGGCTTCGCGCGCAGCGAGGGGCGCGCCATCAACGGCAAAGGACAGGTTGTCGGAATCACGGTGACGGCGAGCGGTATGTCGCGCGGCTTCCTGTGGGATCTGGGCACGATGCGCGGCCTCGAACCATGGCCAGGCGATGTGTCGAGCGAAGCGCGCGCGGTGAATATCTACAGCGACGTCGTCGGCCGTTCAGGCAACGCGGATTTCTCGACCTCGCGCGCGATGCTGTGGCGCAGCGGTGTCGGGGTGGACCTGCACACCTGGGTGAGCGACAACAGCTGGACACTGCAGGTCGCCACCGCCATCAACAACGCCGGGCAAATCGTCGGCACCGGCCGTCACAACGGCCAAACTCGCGCGTTTCTTCTCCAACCGTAAGCGTACGCATTCATTCGAAACGCCCTCGGCACCCAACACGCGCCGATATCCTGCGCGCGGCTGACCTATACTTGCCGCGCCATTCTCCAAGGAGGTCGATGATGTTGGCCCCGCGCCGAACTCCAGTCCATGTGGCTGTCGTGATGGTGCTGATCGCGTTCGCACACGACGCCTCGTCGGAAGGACCTGCGTATCAGCTCGTCGACAACTTCTTCAAATTTCCAGCGGGCCGGAAGATCGGTTCCACGGCGGGCATCACGATCGGCCGTGACGGCCACAGCATATGGGTGTTCGATCGATGCGGCGACCAATACTGCGTTGGGTCGGATGCCGCCCCGATCATGCACTTCGATGCGTCAGGAAAACTCGTGAAGAGCTTCGGCGCCGCGACGTTCGTGCGGCCTCACGGCATTCACGTGGATCGTGGAGGCAACGTGTGGGTGACCGACGGTGAAGGGCCGGACGGGAAGGACCCAAGGAAGAATGGGCACGGTCATCAAGTTTTCAAGTTTAGCGCTGACGGCAAACTCCTGATGACGCTAGGCAAGGCAGGCGTCGCGGGCGATGGACCCGATACGTTCAACATGCCTTCCGCCGTCCTCGTCGCGCCGAACGGCGACATCTTCGTCGGCGACGGCCACGGCGGCAACTCCAATGCGCGTGTTGTCAAGTTCGCCAAAGACGGCACGTTCATCAAAACGTGGGGCAAGAAGGGCACCGGGCCGGGCGATTTCGACGCACAAGGCCCGCATGCGCTCGCGATGGATTCACGCGGCCGCCTGTTCGTGGCCGATCGCGGCAACAATCGGATTCAGATTTTCGATCAGGATGGACGCTTCCTCGAGGAGTGGAGGCAGTTCGGCCGGCCGAGCGGCCTGTTCATAGGCCGCAATGACACGATCTACGTCGCCGATCATCAATCGGACGAGAAGACGAATCCCGGCTTTGCACCGGGCATTCACATCGGCAGTGCCAAAGACGGGAAGGTCACGGCGTTCATTCCGGACAATGATCCACCGGCATCGCCCGGTTTCGGCGCCGGGGGTCGATCGCAGGAGGGCGTCGCCGGCGATGTCGCCGGCAACATCTACGGGTCGCTCACCGGCGGCATGGCGCTGCGGAAGTACGTGAAGAAGTGAATGCGCTGAAGCGCCGCGACCCAACGCCAACGCCTCGCAGAAGGAGGATGAACATGTCCTGGAAGACTGTCGTCATCGCGGTTGTCATGCTCGGGTGCTGCACGACACTGAAGGCGCAAGACAAGCAGAGCGAACCGTTCCTCGGCATCTGGGAAATCAATCTGACGAAGACCGTGAACTATCCTCAACAAAGCCAGATGATCATCAACGTGCCGGCGCCCGGGGGCGGGTTCATCAGCACACGCGCGACGATCGGCAAAGAGAACAAGTCGTCGAGCGCCGAAATCCATCCGGTCGGGTTCGACGGAAAGCCATACGCGACGACGGGCGGCGATGCGCGGGAGATTTCTTACAAACTGATCGATCCGTACACGATCGAGAGAACGCACAACCGAAACGGACGAATCACGGTCGATACCGAACAGGTCTCGAAAGACGGCAAAACGCTGACTGTCACGCAGCCGGGCGGCGTCACGCGAATCTACGACAAGAAATTCGGCATCACGCCGGTGGGGCGGTAATTCAGCGTCGTTACTTAGGCGGGTCGACGTTGACAGTCGCCGTCCGCCCGACACCTGCGGTGAGAATCCACATCGAATCGTTGCCGGACCCGTCATAGTGGACAGCGCGCGCGATATCGTGGATGAATCCGCCCTTTGGTACGCCGACCGTCCTCCTCTTGTCGCCGCTCGGCCCCGTGCCGATCCACATCGTGCCGCCCATCACCATGACGACGCGATCGATCGGGTGATAGTGCGGTGTGCTCCAGTTATTCGGCGCGCGCCGCTGATACTGCAGGTAGAGACCGGGCTTGCTCGAATCCCCATAGAGGACGAACGAGTCCTTCGGCATGTCCTCGATGCGCTGAATCTGCCTGATCGCCGGATCGATCACGTCGGCGCCCGAGCCGGACGCACTGGTCCCCGGCTCCGCCGCATGATCCGGCGATGGTCCGATCCCCACGACATAGACCGTCGCACCATCGTCCTTCGTTCCCTCGAAGTGAATGCCGCCGGCGACGTCTCTGACAAACGAGCCCGCCTTCAACGGTACCGTGCGCCGCGCATCGAATTTTCCCGTGCCGACCCAGAGAGTGCCCTCGAGCACGGTCACGAAGCGGTCGGTGTCATGAAAGTGCGGCATGCTCCACATGTTGGGGCCGCGCTTCACGACATAGGCGTAGAGGCCCGGCTTGGAGGGATCACCGTACAGATTCGCGGTCCTGCCCTCCGCGGTATCTCTCCACTGCATCTGGTCGGGCAGCGTGTAGTCTCTGCTGCCGCGATCTACATCGACCGCCTGTGCGCCGTGCGGGTAGGCGATCCAGAGAGAAGCCGCGGCCATGGTCACTACGACGGTGGCTGCGCGCAACGGCATGCACTCACCTTACTGCAGTTCTTTGCCGCTGTGATATTTTCACCCCCCTCTGAATCTCTGGTCTTCGCCTGATGCGTCATTTCATCCGGATAGTGGCAGTCGGTGCAATGCTTTGCGTGACAGCGCCCGCGGCGGCGCAGGCGCCGTTTCATCTCGAAGAGGCGACGATTGCCAGTGTTCGCTCCGCGTTGGCAAGCGGGCAACTCACCTGCACGCGATTGACGAAGCTATATCTCGACCGCATCGAGGCCTACAACCTGAAAGGCCCGTCGCTTCACGCCATCATCACTGTGAATCCAAAGGCGATGGAGACGGCGGCCGCACTGGACCGGCAATACGCGGCCAACCGCGCGGGCGTTGGCGCGCTGCACTGCATTCCTCTCGTGCTCAAGGACAATTTCAACACCGCCGACATGCCGACGACGGCCGGCAATGTCAGCATGAGGGATTCACGCCCCGCGGCCGACGCCTTCACCGTAGCGAAGCTGCGCAGGGCCGGTGCGCTCATCCTCGGCAAGGCGAATTTGCAGGAAT
>OBEQ012110037.1_pt1 | contig 10666 bp, 9 predicted proteins | sample 1670901 | NCBI WGS metagenome assembly OBEQ01 (sample SAMEA104232315, study PRJEB22302) | groundwater metagenome | biome: forest; feature: aquifer; material: groundwater | place: USA | collected 2011-08-07 | depth 5.4 m | reverse complement strand
TCGGCAGTTACATCGCTTTCCGAAAGAGAGTGGCCTTCCGTTTCGGCGCCAGTTGAGTCGCCCATAAAAATCAAGACCCCTTGATCACCGACAGCTTTCAGTTCTTCAAGGTTTGCCGGTTGGTCGTTGACCGGGTCTTTATCCATTTTATAGTCGTAGACGTGGATGATAGTGCCAACAGGTGTTTTGATTTCAAACAAAAGATCGTCCGGGATGGAGTGGTTAATCCGATGGCTCTTAACTTTAAAATATTTACCGACGCTAACCTCATCGCCGGCTTTGAATTCATCTATATTGAGGGGTTTCCTGTCTTTGAATTCCTCCAGACGCCGCAGGATGAGAGCTTTGGTTAATGGCGCGGCATATACATCCGGGTCACCGACCCTATTGAGGATAAATGGTATTGCGCCGATATGGTCCAAGTGGCCATGTGAGAAAAACCATGCTTTGATCATATCTTCTTTGCCGGCGAGATAGCCAACATTCGGGATAGAGAAGTCAATACCCGGCATATTCTGGCGAGGGAATCCTAATCCGCCATCAATGAGGATAATTTCGTCATTATATTGGATCGCAAGCATATTGTTTTTGCCAATTTCGCCAAGACCGCCGAAGTGGATAATTTTAAGACCCCCGTTCTTATCAGAGCGGGCATGATCTTCGGTGTTTCCTTCATTTGTGCGCCGCAGAACTTTAATTTGCCGAATGACCGGTTTTGGCCGTCCTCGGTCGTTGAAACGCGGCCGACGCGGAGCGCGGGTTGCATATTTGCGTTTGTCTGATTCGCCCCTCGAAGCGGGTTGGGAAGAATTGTTTGACGTCGAGGTGAGTGTCGCCTGAACGTCTTTATTTTTTTCTTCTGTCATTCTCGAGTATGTAGTTTGCAGTTTACAGTTTTAAGGAAAACCTATGAACTAAAAAGCTGAAAAACTAACAACTTAGAGTGTTTACCTTGTGCCGAGGGGGAGATTTGAACTCCCACGGGATTGCTCCCATACGGCTCTGAACCGTACATGTCTGCCAATTTCATCACCCCGGCAGTTAATTGAGGCCAATAATTATTAAATAAATTAAGAGAAATTAACGTTATTTTCAGTATATACTAATTTACAGACAATGCAAGCGGGTATTATTTTAGCCTGGTGAATAATGCCTTTTGTTACCGCTCGTCCGCCCAGCGCGCTCCCTCGCTGACTTTCGTCGCTCGCTCTCTCGCTTCGCTCGAACCATGCCCGCTCGCTCCTCGAGTCGCACAAAAGGCATTATTCACCAGGCTAATTATTTCCAGCTTCTTTTCGTCTCGATATACCACTTTTCTACGTTGGAAAATCTATCCGAAGGCATGGATATTATCTTACTGTCGAATCCCTTAATGTTATTGGTCTGGGCGTAGATATACAGAGGGTTGTACAAAAATATAGCCGGAGCATCTTCAATAACCAATTTCTGGAAGTCCTGGTATTGTTTCATGCGTTCGAGGGGATTCAGCGTTTGCCGCGCTTTCTCCAAGAGGTTATCGGCCGACTTGTTGTCGTATAAAGCCAGATTCAATCCCGGGTCGCGCTTTTGGGAAGAATGCCACAAACTGAACGGGTCCGGGTCTATGTTCAAAATTTCTCCGAAAAGAAGCATCTGATAGCTCCGTTCTTTGATAACTTGGGAGAGTTCCTGCGTCGGCAACACCTCTATAACCAATTCTACTCCGATCCCCGACCACTGTTCTTTCAAAACATTGGCGACGTTGGATAATTCCGGCCAGGTGGATGTGGTCAGCCGGAAAGTCAACTTTTCCGTAGTGGACTTACCCTTCTTGGATTTGGCTTTTTCCGTCTTGCTCAATGTTCCTTTGTCATCCGGGTTGCCCCAGCCGGCATCGGCAAGGAGCTTTTTGGCTTTTTCCCGGTCGTAATCATATTTTTTCACGTCGCCGGCGATATCCAAGACCTCTCCTATCATCGGCGAATTTGTTTCAAGACCTTTGCCGTCGAGTATTTTGTTTATAAGATCTTTCTTATCTGTGCCATAGTTTAGGGCGAGCCGGATGTTTTTGTCGGAGAGTATCTTGGCCCCGTTTTGATTAAAGAATACCCCGAAATATCTCGGAAGCTTAAGCTCCTCTACATTAATCCGCTTTTTGAACTTAACCTTTTTGAGATTGTTGGCGGAAACGAAGGCCATGTTCTCAACGCTGTTCCTGTTGTATTCGTCTATCATTTCGTCCTCGGAGTCGTAGAATTTTATCTCGACGTTGTCTATGTAGGACTGTCCGTCATAGAAATTCTTATTGGACTCCAATTCGTAGGATCTCACCCTGCCAATGCTGTCTTTCTTGAGCTTTTTAAATTTATACGGGCCGGAGCCGACGGGCTTTAAGTTAAAATCGGAAAGCGCGAAATTCACGGGCTTAATGTCCTGCCAAATGTGGCGGGGAAGAATGTTGAGGGTTAGGTTGTTGAGAAATTGGGCGTACTTGTTTTTTAATTTCAATATTACCGTATGGCCGTCTACGGCTTTGACATCCACGCCCTGCCAATTGATCCTCTGCAAGCTTCCGTAATCGGGATTCTGCGCTGTTTGAATAGTGAACACGACATCATCGGCGGTTATGGGAGAGCCATCCTGCCACTTGGCGCCATCTTTTAAATAAATAGTGTAATTCAAGCCATCGCCGGAAATCTCATAGGATTTGGCGAGATCCGGAACAAGCTTTCCGTTCCCGTTGTATTTCATAAGTCCGGAATAGACCAAGCCGACCAAATCGCGGTCAACGTCATTGTTTTGGGAAAGGAGGGGATTGATATGATGCGGTTCGCCGACAATCCCCTCGCTGAAAGATCCGCCGTAATCCGGCACGGCTTTGGTGTAGTGATAAAAAACGGTGAAGGGTATCGATATCAAGGAGCCGACGATGATAAACAGGAAAGTTATAATCAAATACCTTTCCTTTTTGGAAAGGATCTTGGGCAGTAGGCGTATTTTGGCGCCGCTGATGTTTTTTAAGATAGTTTCTTTGAGGCCTTCTTTTTTCGGTCTTTCTTTACTATCCGATCTCAAACCAAAGAAATCATCTAATTGGCTATCATCCTTGAACATATTAAATAAAAAAAATCCTTGTTAATTAGGCAAAAAATACTCTGGCGACGGAAACGCCGAGAAATAGAATAGCTAAGACAATTGTAGCCCAAAAAATTATTTTTTCCGCGCCCCTCTTGGTGCTGTATTCCAAAGAGCCGCCTCCGAAGGTTGAGGACAGACCCGTTCCGCGCTGTTGAAGCAAAATAGCCGCAATAAGCAGTATGGATAAACCGATCTGGACGTAAGTTAGGATATGTATGTTCATTATATTGCTTTTGTAGTGACCGATATAAAGAGGTTTACTATGGTAACCACTACGACGGCGTATAAAAGCGCCGTTACATCTTTGATCGATACGAAGTCGAATATATAATCAACCGTCCATAAAAGCAACCCGTTGATGACCAAGGTGAACAATCCAAGCGTCAGGATTATAAAGGGCATGGATATCAGTTTCAAGACAGGCCTGACCACAAGATTCAGCAGTCCTAAGAATGCTCCGGCCAATAAATACTCTTTCCAACCTCCGCTCACGACAAAGCCGGGAACAAAATAATTAGCCGCATAAAGAGCCAAAGAATTGCCAAGTATTCTGATTATAAAGCCGATCATATTGTCTTTATAAGATAGCACTTATTGAATTAGATTTCAACAGCTCTGCCCCATCGCTTTTCTGTCACGGTTCCTCATCTCGTCATCCACTTCAGTATGATTGGTATGTATTTACCAAAATAACAGGTAACCCTCGCTTGCCTCCCCGTCCATCATTACGATAGGCGGGGCGCTTGACCTATTATTTTGGAATACATATCTAATCAACTTCAGCTCCTGACTCGTCTCGTCAAAGTGACATAAAAGCGACGGGGCTACGCTTAATTAGTCCAAAAACCGGCCAAAATAGCCAGTTTTTGGAAGTATTGACAAGAATTATGGTTTTTGCTAAACTAATTTCAGTTTTTTGAAGTTGCCCGAGGAGCGAATATGACAGTAGTGGTTATCGCAATGGGAATAGTAATGTTTATTCTCGTAGCGTGTTTACATGATGAGTCGGTCAAAACTGCAAAATTGAGCACAGAAGTACGTATGTTGCGAGAACGCTACGAACCAGACGATACGCAAAAGGGAAAATGAAGGTTTCAAAATCTAACCCCACCCCATACCAAGGGGTGTTTTATTTTAAAGATTTCCTGTGCAGTTTGCGGTAATAAGAAATCGCGAACCTGTGGGCTTCGGAGTCAATCGCCAAAAGAAGGTTTCTGTCGGCGGGGGAGAGTTTGGTTAACGCAAGCGGAGTTTTTCTGCCCGGGATTATTAGTTGATGGCCTAGGTGGCGTTCGTTTTTTGAAACGCCGATAACTGGTACTTTTATTGCCAGTTCTTTGAGCGTTTTAACCGCCGTATTCACTTGACCCTTGCCCCCATCAATAAGTATCAAGTCCGGGAATGGCCACTCATCATGTCTGAAGCGCCGTTCAAGTATTTCTTTGAGCATGGCTGTATCGTCCGGACTTTGCTTTGTGTAAATCTTAAATTTTCTGTAAAAATTCTTGTCCGGTCGGCCATGGATGAATGTGACCATTGAGCCGGTGGCATGAGTGCCCTGGATATTGGAAATATCGTAGCCCTCAATACGGATAATCGGTTTTTGCTGTCTTAATAATGATTCTAATCCCGAACGATGCGCTTTTAGAATGTCGGAATTTTTTATCACTCTGGCGTTTTCAAATATCCGTTTTAAATCTGATATTTTATTTCTTAATTCAATAGCTCTTTCCAGTTCTCCTTTTTTGGCCAGTTGAGACATCTCCTTTTCAAGATTTTTGACGAGTGACACTCTTTTTCCGTTCAGGATATATTTTACCGCCCGGATGTTTTTCTGATAATTAGTCAGTTGTAGGGTGTTGGTTGTTGGTTTTTTAAGGCAACAATACCCGGGGCATTTGCCGATGTGATAGTTGAGGCAGAAATTGTTGTGAGGCCTTCCTCTACAGGTGCAGTAGGGGAATGTGCGGCGCAGAAATCGCAGAGCCGATTTTAAAATATTGCCGTCGGTAAAAGGGCCAATAAAATTTGAGCCCTTGAATTTATTATCGTGCGGCTGATGGGTCCAGAATATTCTGGGAAAGTCTTCATTCGAAAAACCTACATAGAAGTACTGCTTATCATCCCGCATTACGATATTGAACGGGGGTCGGAACTTTTTTATCAGCTGGGATTCGAGTATCAACGCTTCAATGTCGGATTCGGCGGACTTACATTTTAAACGTTCGGCTGTTTGAAGCATCTTTTTTATTCTGACATCTTCGGTTTTCAAATAAGAACCGACCCTGCTTTTCAGGTTTGACGCCTTGCCTATATATAGATCTTTGCCGTGCTCGTCTTTGAACATGTAAATACCGGGCTCGGATGGAAGCTTTGTTACCGATTTTTTGAGTATACCTTGATTCATAGCGGTCATTATTATACAATATTTTCAGCAATTTGAAAAGTGAGAAATAGGCATGAAAAGAACTCTGGCGGCAATACTTATGCTTATTATTTTCGGCTGCGGTCCGCCGCCGGTAGAGAATATTTACCGCAAAGAAGGGCGATTTCCGTCGAGTATTAATGCTCCGGTGGCATTTCTGGTAAGCGAATGGGGCGGCAAGGCCAGGGTCTTAGCTTCGGGCTGGCTCATTGATGGCGGTAATGGGACATTGTTCAGCGCTAAGCATTTTACCGATGTCTTCATTAACGACACAATTGAATTGGGCGCCAACGAGTGTAAGGTATTTTTGAGTGGCAAGGTTTATACTTGTATCGTCGTTCAGGTTCCGCCATTGAGAGACACGGTGGTTTTAAAAATTCTTGGCTCGTTCAATCCGGCGGAGTTGCCGAAACCATATAAAACACCAACGACAAAGTTAAACGTCGGCGACAAGGTTTTTATCCAAGGTTTCCATCCCCACTCTTCTGAAATTACCAAGTCCAATATGGCCGACGGCTTCAAGGATTTAATTGTGCCGATTCTGGAAAGTTTTTATGAATTGAGAGAAGCCGATCCTTCAAGGCAGAGGAAGGTGGTGTTTGATAACCTGGAAGGTAAAAGAGTTAAACCCGACCCGGACTCGGTACGCAAGAATCCCTTGTTGGATAATGATGAAAAAAAGGCCCTGCTCGAGTATGAGAATGATTCATATATAAAAGTCCATATGACCAGAGACCATAAGTTTTCTTTTGGCGGATTGAGCGGAGGAGTGGCGCGGAATGAAAAAGGAGAGGCGGTGGGCATTATTACGGCCCAGGATATATTCAAGTTTGAGTATGATAAAAATGGATTTTTCATCGATCCTCATAGCGGTGATCAAGTCAGAGTTATTAGAAAGAAAAAACAGTTTTTTGATACCATATATGTTACGCCGATAGAGTCGGTTATGGATCTCTATGATTATGCAAGAAAAATTAGATAGTTTTACCCCCGCCTTGGCGGGGGTTTTGATTGATTTGACTTTCTTTAATATTTTCAGTATTCTCCCAGACAAGTACGTTGAAAATCGAGAGGCGAATATGGGGTTTAATGATAGCGATTACGAAGAAGGAAGAAATATTCTCAAGAGAATAGAAGAGCAGCCAACCAGGTTCGTGTTTGGTATTCCAAAGGCGATACGCAACACTGTCTTGTCTCTTGCAACCAAAGTGCCGAGGGACAGTAAGTCCGGAAAAGAATGGGCTCAAGCTCACGTTTATCTGCTTGATAAGCCTGGCCGAGGCAAGACCGCTGTCCTTATCTATCTTTCACATGCCATAAGAGCAAAGATAGGAAGAGTAGACGGCAGGCCAGATATGATGCCAAGCGATATTACCGGGAGAGAAGAAAGATTCACCGGCACCCCGACTCTTTTAAAAGGACCCCTCCACAGCAATATTTTCTTTTTCGATGAGATTAATAGGACACCCCCCAAAGGACAAGCTATTATGCTTGGCGCCATGGAGGGCGGTTATGTAATTATGATGGTTACGGATCCCGGGACCAACAGACTTGATGCTAAGCCGTTCTCGCTCTATCCAATATCTGAAGATCCTGATGAGAAAGAATTATTTTTCACAGTCTTTGCCACTGCCAATCCGATTGAATTTGAAGGAACTTACCCTTTGTCAGAAGCGCAAAAAGAGAGATTTACCTATTCGTTTAGGATGGGCCGACCGAACAGAGAAGACGAGATGAGGGTTAGGTCCAAGAATGTAATGGGTAAGAAGGTGGATGTTGTCACGGATCTGAAAACCATACTGCAGATCCAGGAGATGGCTCAACAAATAGAACTGTCGGAAGGAGCCGATGAGCTCATAATGCGCTACATCGAAAATTCGGTTCCCTATCCCCAGGACCTGGAAGATTGGGATAGACCCAGGAAAAGGCATGCCTCGATGGACTTGGTTTATTTTATCAAAAGATATGTTCTGAACGGCTGTTCAGTCAGGAGGAACTTCCACATGGAAGCGGCGGCGAAAGCATGGGCTTTCTTGCGTGGTGAAAATAGGGTTGCTACGGCTGATGACGTAAAAGCTATTGCGCCCCTGACAATGGAGCATGTCATTCTGCTTGACCCAAAATCAGAAGGGGACAACGTTACCACTCAAAAGGTGGTGCAGAAGATTACTGATGAAACCGAAATGCCATGATGAACTTTGATTTTAATGATGTTATTGCGGTCCTGTCTCATATAAGAGGCGGTATTCCTGCCAGAAGATTATCCTCACGAGTAAGATTAGCCGAGCACAAGAGTGTATTTTTTGGCCCAAGCTACGACTTCTATGACATCCAAGAATATGATCCGGAACGCGATGAACCGAATCAGATAATTCCAGGATTGACCGGTCCCAATGGTGAGATCTATGCGCGTAAATGCATTGAACGGCATGAGGTTAAAGTTATCTTTCTGGTTGATTTGAGCTCGTCAATCGATGCCGGGGTCAACCTGGCCAAAAGAAAGATGCTCCTTGAATCCATGGGATATATCGGCATTACGGGAGTCCGTTATCAAGACCCGATAGGGCTTGTGGGATTTACCGACAGGATAGTTCTGAATCAGCCGGCCAGATGCGGCGTAAATAACTTTTACCACCTGTTAAGAACTGTTTATGACTTTTTAGACAAGAATGAACCCGATAATAAAAAAGTACCAAAAAAGGAAACAGATTTTTTTACAGCTCTGGACTTTATAAGGAGGTCATTCAACAGGCCTTGTTTTATCCCGGTAATATCTGACTTTGTGGGATTCGAAAAAGCGGCCTCCTCCAGTTTATTAAGAACAGTTGCCTCGAGGCACGAACTTTTGTTCATATTCCTGGACGACCCCCTGGAATTTACTGCCAGTAATGGGATAGGCTACTTGAGAGTAGAGAATGTGGAGACAGGAGAACAGTCCATTGTTTCCCGGAGAAAACTGTCGGAGATCGGAAAAGAAGTACGGCGAGAAAGAAAAGAACTTAGAAAGACATTAAGGGGAATGGGTATTGACTCCAAGGTATTGGAGTATGGTAAACATTTTAATAGGTTGCACAGATTTTTTCTTGCAAGGCATAAGTACTACCGGGCTTAGAGGCCTGGTTTTTATTATCGCCGCCCTTTACAGGGCGGTTTTTATATTATATTATCTTCGCAAAGAACCTTGACATTTTAAAGGTGAAACAATGCGATACAAGCTTCTTCTTTGCGCATTTATTCTGCTGATTGCTACACCGGCCTTGGCCCAGGAATTTTCTCCAATCGTAGTTGAAACCGGCAAGCCGACGCCAAGCATCGTTAAGAGCGGGGAGCCATTCAAGATTACCTATCGGGCTAAATTTTTTGACACAGTTCTTATCTATGAAGAGCAAATGAAGCCGGATAACTTAGCGCTTGAGAAGGTTGAAGTGATCGGTCTTGAGGTCGCAAAAGAAAGGATAAGCAACGATACCCTTGGATTTGTAAACGTTTGGGACTTTACTTATACATTCAGAATTATTCAACCGGATAAGGGCGTAAAAAAAATTCCGTCGTTTAATTTCGTCTGGGTTTTGAAAAAAGCGGGCGTGACCGTAGAAGAAGCCAAAGATAAAGAAAAACCCAGAGAAATGGCAACTGAAGAGGTTGGGGTCAGCTACGTCTCTTCCGTCTCCGGTGTGAAACCACCCTCGTTGGATATCCGGGATGTGATGAATTTTATTTCTCCGATAGTGAACGGCAGTGTATTGCGCCGATGGGCCTATGGCGTAATAGGAACATCATTCTTGCTGGCCGTGATTGTTGTGTTTAGATTCGCCAGATATTCAAAAGCCAGGCAATCTCAAGAAGCCGGTCGGGAAGCCGCTGAAAATTCAGAAGATGATGTTGTTATCAACGTGGAACCGATTCTTTCGCCAAAACAGGCCAGGAGAAAATTTTTGAGAGAACTGAAAAACCTGCGAGCTGGGAGCCGATTAGATTTAATGAAAAAGGTCCGTCCTCTTGTTAGAGAACTTATTTTGGTTGAACTTCGGGGAACGATACGAGCTTCAATGTCCGAGAATGAAATTTACGCCAAATTGAGCGGGCTTAACGCTAAGCAGAGAAAACAAATGAGGCCAAAATACGATTTTGCCATTGACCTGGCCCGAAGGCTAAAGCGCTATCAGGAAGACATAGATTCAGAGAAGTATTCTCTGGACCCTGTCAATTGGAGAGAGGTTGTTGAATTAAGTGAAGCGGTCGCCGGTCTCAAGCTTCGCAAAAGAGTATCGTCTTTTGTTAGGCGGTTGGTTAGGAGAGGGCAATAGCATGATGTCCAAAATATCGGATATCATTGAGCTGGTTAAAGCGGGCCTGATAAGCTTTCGAGACACGAATTTTGAACTTGTCAGATTTGAATCATTGGGCCTTGCTTTTGGAGCGGGCCTTTTTCTTGTTCTAGTTTTGTTTTACAAGCTGTTGTGGGGGCGTAACAAATTCAGCCATGTTGGTTCCGGTCACCGTATTTCCAAAGAAGATCAACAAGGAAAGCTGACTAAGCTAATTTTCTTAATTCCCAAAATGTTTCTTGGCGCGGCTGTGTTCTTTCTGCTGGTTAGTTTGGCTAATCCTTATTTGCCTAAGACCAAAATAGAAAAATTGATTGAGTCGCGGGAAAGAATTGACTTGATCGATGTCTCTCCGTCGAAAGGATGGGAGTTTGAAAATACGAGAAAATCGGCCGGACAGATCGGCCGTGAAGGATATCTTAAATTTTTGAAAATGCGTGAAGACCAAAATGACCGGGTTTCTCTTTGGTACTTTTCGGAAGAACCGACCAGAGTAGAGGATTTTATCATATACGATGATAATTACTTTATGCAGGCCGAAGATATGCCATACGTGGTAACTGATCCGGGCACCACGCTTCTTCCGGAAAATGATAAGGGCAACCAACTGCTCCACATAATGGCTCCTAAAGATAAGATCAAGATGGTACTTAACGGAGGCGGCACCAACATTGTTAAGGCTCTTAATGCCGTGATCAGTTATTTCGATAAAGAAGGTAATAAAAAGATAAAGCAAAGGGCGCTGCTTATAGAAACTGATGCCGCCGTTGACGAGAATCCCGAAAAACAACTCCAG
>OBEQ010712338.1_pt1 | contig 10666 bp, 11 predicted proteins | sample 1670901 | NCBI WGS metagenome assembly OBEQ01 (sample SAMEA104232315, study PRJEB22302) | groundwater metagenome | biome: forest; feature: aquifer; material: groundwater | place: USA | collected 2011-08-07 | depth 5.4 m | reverse complement strand
ATATTCTGGCAATAATTGAGTAATATGGCAAAACAAATCAAATTCGGAGACGAAGCAAGACAATCACTGGTTCGGGGAGTAAATATCCTCGCTCAAGCCGTTGTTACAACCTTGGGTCCTAAAGGACGAAATGTTGCACTGGATAAGAAGTGGGGAGCCCCAAATGTAATCCACGACGGAGTATCAGTTGCCAAAGAAATAGAGCTTGAAGATCCATTTGAAAATATGGGAGCACAGCTTGTCAAAGAAGCCGCATCAAAAACTAACGACGTCGCAGGAGACGGAACAACTACGGCAACCCTTTTGGCTCAGTCAATCATAAATAACGGATTCAAAAACGTAACGGCCGGTGCAAATCCTATGATTTTAAGGATTGGAATGGAAAAGGGCGCAGATGTTGTCGTTTCCGAAGTAAAAAAACTGTCAAAAACTCTCAAGGAAAATGAAATAGAAAAAGTCGCAACAATTTCAGCACAAGACGAGCAGATTGGAAAACTTATTTCGGAGGCTTTGACAAAAGTCGGGAAAGACGGAGTTGTAACGGTTGAAGAAGGCCGAGGCCTTGAAATGAGCTACGACCTTAAAGAAGGGATGGAATTTGATAAAGGATATGCTTCAGCATACTTTGTAACAAATCCTGATCGAATGGAAGCCGAAATCGAAGATCCCTTTATCTTAATTACTGATAAAAAAGTTTCAAATTTACAAGAACTTTTGCCGTTTCTGGAAAATCTCGTAAAAGTTTCAAAAAACTTAGTAATAATTGCGGACGATATTGAGGGTGAAGCCTTGGCAACTTTGGCAGTCAATAAAATGCGGGGAGTTTTCAATACTTTAGCAGTAAAAGCCCCTGGATTTGGAGACAGGCGTAAAGAAATGCTTGAGGATATCGCAATTTTGACAGGCGGAACCGTAATTTCAGATGAAACAGGAATGAAGTTTGAGAATGTAACGCCTGAGATGTGCGGAAGAGCTGAAAAAGTTTGGGCAGATAAAGAAAATACAAGAATAATTGGAGGAAAAGGAGATCCAAAGAAAATCCAAGCCCGAATTGCGCAAATTAAAAGAGCAATTGAGGAAACCACGTCCGAATTTGATCGCGAAAAACTTCAAGAAAGATTGGCAAAGCTCACAGGCGGAGTCGCAGTTATAAATGTTGGCGCGGCAACAGAAGTTGAGCTTAAAGAAAAGAAAGAAAGAGTTAATGACGCAGTTGCGGCAACTAAGGCTGCCCTTGAAGAAGGAATAGTCCCGGGCGGAGGAGTAACGCTTCTTTTGGCAAGGAAAGCTTTAGTGCCATTAATCGCAAGTCTGTCAGGAGACGAAAAAACAGGAGTTGAAACACTATTTCAAGCTTTGGGAGAACCGGTTAGATGGATTGCCAAGAATGCGGGAGCAGACGACGGATGGGTTTTAAAAACCATCGAAGAAAAATCAAAGCTCGCAAAGAACGGAGACTATGGATTCAATGCCAAAACCATGGTGTTTGGTTCAATGCTTGAGGCAGGAATAGTAGATCCTGCAAAAGTTACACGTTCTGCAGTCCAAAACGCAGTTTCTGTCGGAACATCCGTTTTAACGACAGAAGCTCTCGTCACAGATATTCCTGAGAAAAACACTCCAGCTCCGGGTATGCCCCCCGGCGGCATGGACTACTAAGCCACTTTCTCATCAATCGGAGCAACATAGATTGCTCTTTCCGCCAGCTTTCTAGGTTCTGCTAGTCGAGCATTGATAGCTTCAATAATTTGCTCTTCTGTTGCTAATTCTGTTAAGCCAAGATTTATTATGAGTGGCCCAGTTATGTGCTCGTCTTGGGCAAAAACTTCACTTTCTTTTCCGTATGGTGTATTTTCTCTTTGATTTGTCATTTTTATCACCTCCTTTCTTTTTAGAGATTTAAAATAAAGGGAGGCGAAAGCTTGTAATTTAGTTGTTTCTAAGAAGTTTGCGCTCTCCCAAATTTATCGGGAGAGAGGTTGAGGGGAATAATTGTTGTAAATCAAAACTCTGCTATTCATTTCATCTTTAACTATAGTAAAAGTTTGATCGCCTTGTCAATAATTTGTTATTCTTAAGGTTGTGAAGAAGCTTTTAGTAATTCTTGTTTCCCTTATTCTTTTAACGATAGTTTTCTTGGTAATTGTTTTGGTTTTAAATAGAGACTCGGGAAAAGGGGCAATGCAGGTTACTTCCTCTCCATCCAAAAGCAAAGTATATCTTGACGGAGACTACATAGGAGACACACCTCTTTGTAAATGCGAACTTCCTCAAATGCTTCCGATCGGAGACTATTCGATAAAAATTGTTCCTCAAGAGCCCGGACTTTCTTCTTTTGAGCAAAGAGTTAAAGTAAATTCAGGAGTCTTAACTGCGGTAGATAGAACTTTTGGAGACTCCGCAACGGGAAGCATCATAACTCTTTCTCCTATTTCGGACAAAAAAGCAGTCGAGCTTATGATAATTTCTTTTCCAAACGATTCAAGTGTTTTTATGGATAATCGCGATATTGGAAAAGCTCCACTGGTCTTAAAAAATATCACCGATTCCGATCATGAAATCAAATTATCAAAAAACTCTTTCCAAGATAAGGTTTTAAAAATAAGGACAGTTATGGGATTTAGGCTTGAGGCTCAGGTCTTTATGGCTGCAGGAAAAGCAACTCCATCTCCCACGTCTAGTCCATCTGCGCAGCAGTCACAAACAAAAATCCAAATACTTCAAACCCCAACGGGATTTTTGAGGGTAAGAGCGGAGGCTAACGCAACTTCTTCGGCCGAAGTGGGTAGAGTAAAACCGGGAGAAGAATACGATCTGGTTTCGGAAAAAGACGCTTGGTATCAGATAAAGCTTTCCACAGGCAAATTGGGTTGGGTGTCCTCTGACTACGCCTCAAAAAACTAACAATTTATATAATCCGAATTTTTGATTAGAGTCCCATAAAGTAGATAATGAAGATAACCAAAGAAATCCAAAGCATCACTGCAATAAGAAGCGGAATATCTGAAAATATTACTTTTTCAGGGCTTTCCCCTTCATTTTTTTCATAAATATCCTGTAAATATCTCATCAGTCCGTATACGACCGGGATAATTGTTATCATGAGCCATTTTCTTTGGAAAAAATCAGGAAGAAAGTTGGGCATTAAGACATTGATTGCTAACTTTTTCCCTCCTGGGTTTTCAAGAAAAGTAAAAAGTGAATATGAGATAAATGTTGAGGTTGCAAAAATTGTGGCATAAACATCCAAAAGTCTTTCAGAATAATGCGAAAGTGTCTTTCTGGTTGCTGCAATATCCGCTTCTTTATTCTTGGAAACCAGCGTTAACTCCGATCTTCTTTTTCCAATAGCAAGAAATAGGGAAATAGAAATAGTTGTTAAGAGTAGCCAGACGGAAATATGAAAGCCTGAAGCAAATTCCCCTCCATAAACTCTCAAAATATAACCGCTCGCAATTGCCAAGATATCAATTACCGTGATGCTTTTAAGAAGGGAAGAGTAAGAAATCTGCAATAGCAGGTAAGCTATGGTCAGGATGAAAAAAGCAGGAGTTACAGATGAAGCTACAAATAAGGAAATTACAATAAGTGCGGCAGCGACTACAATTGCCAGAGAAATTGGAATATCATTGTGAGCTAAAGGCCTGAATCTTTTGAACGGGTGAAGACGGTCTTTCTCAACATCGAATATATCATTTATGATATAACTTGCAGAAGAAAGCCCGCAGAAGACAAAAAATCCCAGTATCACCTTATTTAAAACATGGAGTTCGAATAGTTGTCCAGAGAAAGTTATCGCAGCAAAGATAGCCAGGTTTTTTATCCATTGCCTGGGGCGCAGAAGCCTTAGTAAATTATAGCTTGTCTTTATCATCCCTATACCTAATAAGAAGGTTTAAGAATAAAAGTCCACCGCCTACTAGGATTATTACCATTATAATTGCAAACAGCTTCCCTTTGCTAGATAGAACTAGGGCTAGGGAGCCAAATATAGCAGAAATAACCCAATAAAACAACGCGATACGCCGCTGCCCTAGTCCCGCAGAGAGAAGAAGATGGTGAAAATGTTTCCGGTCATGCCAGAAAGGCGAATGACCTGTTGAAATTCTTCGAACAATTGTGAAAGCGCCGTCTGCTAGTGGCACTCCCATAACAAGAATCGCAGTTGCAAGTTTGGCGCTTGAAAGGATTGAGACTACTGCCAAAAGCAAATAAATAGACGTCGCGCCGTATCCGGGGAAAATTTTCGCAGGGTAAAAATTGTAGATCAGAAATCCCAAAGCGGCGCCTGCAATTATGAAAGATAGTTTTGCCGCCAAAATACTTGATTCATCAAGAATTGAAAAACGAAGGGAAAGCATTCCAATAATTATTGCAGAAATTGCTACAACTCCAGGCATCTGTCCATCCACTCCCTTGCTCCAGTTAAGCATGTTCATGACCCAAACAATCCAAAGAACTGCAAGTATTAAAGAAAAATTTATGATCAAATCAAAGCCTAAAAAATTTAATTCAAACAAAGTTTTATTCAAAAACAAAATTCCTCCAAGAGGGTTTGTAATAAAGGAAATATTTACTCCCGAGGCAATAACTAAAAGAGCCGCAGCAATATTAAAGGCAAATCTGACATACGGGGAGATATCATACTTGTCATCCAAAATCCCAATAATAAGCGAAATAAATGAAGCCGTGAAAATCCCGACAAATGCTTTTGTGACAGGAAGAAAAAGGATTGCGGCTACAAACACACCAAGAAATAGAGGAATTCCTCCTCCCCTCGGAATTGGTTTGGTATGCAAGATCGCCGGATGCTTTCTGTTTGGAAAATCGAGAAGTTTAATTTTGTAGAAAAGTTTTATACATATTGGAGTAACTCCCAAAGTCACGAAAAGAGAAACAAGGAGCGGAATCAAAATGTTGTTCCCAAAAATGTTTAGCATTATATTACTATTTGGATTGTTCTGAAAACAAAAAGGAAAGTTAAAATGGCTATCAGAAGAGTTGTGACCGCTAAAATTCTACTTACCAGCGGAGTCTTTTTATATACAAGCGCAGAAAGAATTGAATTGATCAGTATTATTGCCAAAACCAGGAAGTGAGGCAAAAAAATTCCGATCAATGGAGAAAGTCTTTGATCACCCCAAGTTAGCTGATTGTAGAGTGGAACCAAGGGCGGGAGTTTTCTGAAAACCAATAGAACATAGATTACGGATGTTCCAATTACCAGAATTGATAACAAAAAAAATCGGGAGAGGATTCTGTCGTTTCGGACAAGATTAAATATTTCTTTCATAAATTATTGCATCTCTTATTTTTATTTTAACTTTGTAATTATATAGTGAGAAGGGATAAGGCGTATTGCCTGTAAGGATTATAAACCTTGGATTGCTTTTAGTTAACCCTCTCTTCGTATCGGATATCCCGTCGGGATAAGTAGTCATGTGATAAAGCGCTGTATATTTCCCCGGCGGAATTCTATTTGTTAGTTTGTAAATTGCTACATTATTTCCCCAAACAAAAATATTATCGTTTTGTTTTATATTCATATTTATGAGCGTAGCGATTTCGTAATCTCTGGGAGTTACGCTATCAAAAAAAGCTTGATAAGGGATAACCCGAGTGTGGTCAAAAGTGAATTTAACAAAATTTGTATAATACTGGAAAACTTTAAAGTACAAAGAAAAATAATTCAGAATAATAAAAACCGAGAGAAGGAAAACTGCCCCGATTAATTTCGAAAACCTTTTGTAGGAAAACATAAGTCCTAAAACAAGACAAAGGGAGGGGATAATAACCAAAACATAATGCGGGTATGGCCTTTGAGAGAAAAATGCGTTGAAAAGAGAAAAAGAAAACCAAGTCAAAACAAAAACCGAAGAAGTAAACTTCAAATAATTTCTTCTAAGAAAGATAAGCAAAAGAGAAAGCCCAAGCAGAGAAACTTTAAATATCAATAATCCTTGGGGAATAATAAACTTATTTCCATAACCTACATAGCCAATATTTGAGAAGAACATTGAAGTAAGAAAAAGACTAAATATGTGCTGTGAAGCAAAGTATGCGGCCGTCAGAAGAAACGGGATTAAAAAAGAAACAGAAAAAGTAAGCAAGTGGGGAATCTTTCGCAAGATCTGATTTTTAATGCTTTGGAGGGTCAGTCTATCCGAAAAATCGTATATAAAAAGGAAAACAAAAAATGCTCCAAAATCAAAAATAGAAACTATTTTGAAAAGAAAAGAAATTCCAAGAAGAAGACCCGGCAGAATCAAAAGTTTTTTTTGATCTTTCTTCGAACGGACGGTTGTGTAGATGAGATAAGCGGCAATGATATTTATAGGAACCATGAAGTTTTCTGCATTTGCAATATTACCTTCAAGAAGTGGAAGACCAAACAAAATAATAAAAAGAAGAGTAACCCCGCGGGCTAGAATTGACCGGACTAAAATTTTTCTTGCGAGTAAAAAGAAAAAAGCAACACCGATTAGACCGATAATTAGTGAAATGAGTCTGATTGTAAATTGATCCGAGGAAAAGAAAGAATTCAAGTAATATATGGCAGGAGGTTTATTGTCCCAAGTATCTCTATACAAGACAGCGCCCCGGGAAAGGGCAAGACCGATTGTCTGGTAGATTCCCTCGTCCCCATACCAGTAAGGCTCAAATAAAGAGGGAAGCCGGAGTAAAAAAAAGAAGAAGGAAGAAAACAGGAGAAACCAAAAGTCTAGGCTTTTCTCAAGCTTTCTCAAAAGTATCATACTTTCTCAGTAACTTTATATTCCATTTTTCGTCCGAGCATCAATTGCGTATGGGAAATAAGTGCCGGCAGCGAGTTTAGGAAAAATCCAACTATTGGCATAAGTACAAACTCCAGGGGGAAAAGTATTTCCCTAAGTCTAGATTTTGATAAGTGCTTTGGTCTATTTCTGTAGTCGATGATTATCATAATGAGAAGGGCCGCAATTGTAGAAGTTAAGATTACCCGGGCAATGATAGGCAGTGTATACCCGATACTTGTTCTTGCAAAATTGGGGTTGACTAACGTTATGAGGTTTGCCGAAATTGTAATGATGAACCAATTGACAGGCCAAAGAAAATGATCCATCAGGACATGGAAAAGCATTTTTGTTTTTTTCATGAAAGGTACGCCCGGGACTGTAAGCCACCATTCTATGAAAAGCGGATCGTCGGACGCTCCATAGCTCCATCGTCTTTGCTGATGATATTTTGTCATCAGACTTTTCTTATAAGATGTGGATTGGGGAACATCCATACTTGTTTTTAAGAAAATCGGATCTGCCGCAACGTCTCCCTTCATTTTGTAGAAAGCTTTGAAGAATACTCTGTAATCCTCAGGAATAACATCCGTATCCCAAAATCCTATATCTTTTAGTAATTTGAAAGAAAGAGAGTAAGTGGCTGTTGCAATAAGCCTATCTCCCTGTACGAGAAGTCCTGTTCTCCAAAGACTTGAGAAGAATGAAAGGACCCGGGAAGGAGCGGGAACTGTCCAGAAATTATTGTGGTCTACATTTGCCGATTGCCAGAATCTGTTGTATCTTTTTGGACTTTTGAGAAAACTATTGGCAAGGTATGCAAAGTATTGAGGATCAAACTTGGAATCAGTATCAGCAGTAGTAATGGTTGCAAAGTTTATATCTACTAAACGTTTCTTAATGAAATTTTTATAAAACTGTTTTGTTGCGTACGCTTCATTTGATGATTTCCCTTTTACTTCTCCGACTATATCAGGATGAAAAGTAGGCGTAATGGATGCAAAAATCCCATCAAATTCTTTTATTATTTCCTCTGCTTTGTGTTTTGCTTCCTTTTCCCGTTTTTCCATAGCAAGTACTATGTGGATTTTATTTCTTGGAAAAGTTTGATCTGAAAGAGTCTGTATAAGTCTTCTGATTTTGTTTGCACCCTCCTGATAGTTTGGAAGTATTACTACATGGTTTACTTTTTCAAAATCAGTACTTTCTTTTGCTTTGAAAAGCCAGTTTGTTTGCTCTGCCTCTCTTATTTTTTTGGATGCTACGTAAGAAGTAAAAACCAGAGAGAAAGATCGTGTGAAAAAGAAAACGTCAAAAGCCAAAATAAAATATGTGATTTGCAAAGGGATAAGAAGGGAACCCCAAACCGGAAGCAAAATCATTGTCCAGGAAAAAATTCCCGGAAGCATTTGAAGTCCGCGCCTACTTTTTACAGGGTGACGCCTGAAAAATTTTTCAAAAAAAGAAGTCATATTTATGGATTTAGGTTAAATAAGGTCTTGGCGTTTTTTACCGTTTGGGCTTGTAATTCCTCAAACGGGATACCCTTCAAATTAGCTATAAACTGCCCTGTAATTATAACATAGCCAGGTTCGTTTCTGCTACCTCGATGAGGATGGGGCGCAAGGTAGGGCGCGTCTGTTTCTGTGACTATCCGGTCCAAAGGAGTGTATTTTGCCAAATCTTTTAAATCTGTTGTTTCCCCCGGAGCAATCCCATCATATGTAATGTTTCCGTCAAAGCCGATATAGAATCCAAGATCAAGCGCGCTTTTTAATACTTCCATCGAGCCCGCGAAGCAATGAAACATTCCCGGAATCTTCTGAAGCTTGTTTTTATTTTGTTTCAAAATCTCGACGACGTCTTCTCCCGCCTGGCGGTTGTGGATTTGCAGAGGCAATCTCAGCTTCTGCGCAATCTCAATTTGCCTTTCAAAAAGTCTTTTCTGAAGACTTTTGTCTACAACTCCGTTTGAGGCATAAGAATAATAATCAAGGCCAATTTCTCCGATTGCAAGAACTTTGGGCTTTCTGCCTAATTTGATGAGATCTTCCTCCCATCTTTCCTCAGGTTTATCTGCGTGGTGAGGATGGATTCCGACAATTGCGAAACAGTCCTCGTATTTTTTGGAAAGTTCTACTGCTGACTTGCTTGATGAAATTTGTGTTCCGACATTAATAATTACTTCCACCCCTTTTTCAAAAGCACGTTTCATCACCTCATCGGAATCTTTTCTGAATGCATGAAATTGCGCGTGACAATGAACATCAATCATAAAATTATTCTACCTTTTATTCCTGAGAATTAGAATATGCACTAGTTTGTCCTATTGTACTAATCCATTCATAAGGATACTATTAATTTTTCTTGGAAAGGGGGTGATAAAATGCTTAAGAAAATTTTAGCAATCACTGCAGCTTCTGTCTTTGTTCTGGTTCTTTCTGTTTCTGTTTTTGCCGACCAGAAGCACATAGGAAACAACAATAATCAAAATCAAGACAACAGTAGTTTTGACACGGGGAAAGAATTGACAAAATCAAAATGCGTCAATGCGACTGGAGATCCCGTGATTGACGTTACCCAAAAAGTTCAAAATGATTCCGACTCAGGTCAAGCAAGCAACTATTGGGCTTTTGACTATTACAACAGGCATATAACAGTATGGTCAACAGGAGGAAATACATACTGCGCTATCGTTACATATAATGGTAACTTCTATGCGGTACCGGGACAAGTAGGCCCTGGAAACACTCCGCCTGGAGCAAAAATCGATACCAATACGAACCAACCCGTTAATGGTCCGTTTGAGGGAGGAAGAAGAGTAACGCTTACAGGTACTCTTAAAACCTCTCCTAGCTGGGCAACTAATGGCAGCGTTGGAATAACCAATTACCAGTGTGATATCAACGGTAATTGCCCAGGGTTTGTTTCCTGGCCAGGTCAGTATTTTAACCCTTTATACACTTATAACGATGATTGGTGGGGATGGAAATATAATGGGGGATCTCATGGTACTTGGATCAATGCGATAAGTGGAAATTCAGGAAATATTCTCTAACAAGGATTTTTCTTGGAATAAAAAGCAGACGGGAGACCGCCTGTTTTTTATTGGCAGTGATAGATGGTCATGCAGGAGGTTTTGTTATCGCCAGTAAGCCCGCTACAAACTGCACAAGATGCCGGATTTGTAGATCCGCTTGTTGTTGTTGTTGGTACTCCTGATGGCATCATGAGTGAGCCCATATCCATGAATTTAATATCTGTTGGAACCACAAATTTGGCGGCATCGGCTGACCATCCAGAACACTTATAGTCTGTTTTCTGAGTTGTATTGAAGTATTGGTTAGCCTGTGCATTTGTTTTTAAGTCACTGGATTTTAGCGTCATCTTTATTCCAGATGGCAAACTTGATCCCCAGACATAAGTAGTGTCTCCGTCTCTAAGCATGCTGATATTTGTTTTTTTATTTGCGTTTGTTACTGTTTCGATATCGCTTCTCATTTTGGTGCCGGTTAAATAAACAGTTCCTGATATTTTGGCCCCGTCCGTTGCCTGGTAGGTGAAATCACATTTTTGTGTTTTTCCCAAAGACAAAAGATCAAGAAGCGAGTTTGAAGTTTGCGCTGGAGCCGGGGAAACTACTTGGGGTGTCATCTTTTGTGGTTGCGACTTATTCCTGTTCAAAAAGAAAACGCCTCCCCCGAAAAGGACGATTGCGCCGGCTACTACTGCTAGAAGCTTAACATTCACTCCCATAGTTTAGCGCAAATCTTCCAAATGTCAAATTTTTGTCCTGGACCCCTAGATACCGTACACTCCTTTCTGGTATTCTAACACAGCTTCAAGTGGTGTTTTGTATCCAAGTGAACGGTGAAACCTTTTAGTATTGTACT
>OBEQ012379832.1_pt1 | contig 10668 bp, 7 predicted proteins | sample 1670901 | NCBI WGS metagenome assembly OBEQ01 (sample SAMEA104232315, study PRJEB22302) | groundwater metagenome | biome: forest; feature: aquifer; material: groundwater | place: USA | collected 2011-08-07 | depth 5.4 m | reverse complement strand
CGGCGCCATGCGATCGAAGAAGCAGGGATTTTCGTTTTCAAAGCACCATTCAAGCAAAAAGATATATCCGGATTTTGCCTGAGGGACGACCATTTCCCAATCATCTATCTCAACAATAGCACCACGAAGACAAGGCAGATTTTCAGTCTGTTCCATGAGCTTGCCCATCTTCTGCTGAGCGTCAATGGTCTCAGCAAGTTCGATCAGAGCTATATTGAGCGGTTGCCTGACGAGGGAAGGAAAATTGAACGATTTTGTAACGCAATTGCAGCAGAGGTTTTAATACCAATCGCCGATTTTCAGCAGCAGGCCAGACAGTTTCCTGCGGATATCGAACAGGCTTCTGAGCAACTATTCTCCGATCTAGCGACACGTTATGGAGTAAGTCGAGAAGCTGTGTTACGCCGATTTTTGGATCAGAAGCGGGTAAGCGCAGCTTTCTACGAACAAAAGGCAAAGACATGGTCGGCGCAGAAGAAGCCGGGCGAAGGCGGTAATTGGTACGCATCACAGAATGTCTATCTGAGTGACCGTTTTGCCAGGGAGGTTGTCAGTCGCCATTACCGTCAACAGATTAGCATCGAGCAGGCAGCTGACTTGCTTGGAATAATGCCGAAGAATTTCGCGGGTCTGGAGCAGCTGATTCTGCAAGGGACTGCCGCATGATTTACGTTTTCGATACCAGTTCGCTCAGCGAGTTCAAGCATTTCTACCCGGTGGTTTTCAAGACGATATGGACTGAGCTCGATGAGCTTGTTCAACAGCAAAAACTCATGTCAACCCGTGAAGTGTGGAATGAAATTCAACGAGGCAACCCGGATCAGCATACGAATGAATGGTTGAAGACCCACAAGGAAATATTCACCACGCCCAGCAAGGACGAGCTTCAGTTTGTCGCGAAGATATTTCAGGTGCCACATTTTCAAGGGCTTATCGGGCAGAAGCAGAGATTAAAAGGCGACCCTGTCGCTGACCCATTTGTGATCGCCTGTGCAAAGATCAGGGGCGGAACAGTTGTTACTGAAGAACAACTCAAGCCAAACGCAGCACGCATTCCCAATGTATGCCAGCACTTCAAAGTGCCATGTATTAACCTTAAAAGCTTCATGCAGCAGCAGGGTTGGAGTTTTTGATGACCAAAAAACAGAAACTCGAACTCACTTGGATCGGGAAGGAGAACCGGCCGAAGCTGGAGCCACGAATTCTGCTGGAAGACGCGGAGAAGTCGTATCACGCGCCGCATCGGGTGACGGATAGCGACATCTTCGATAACCGGCTGATCTTTGGCGACAACCTACTGGCACTGAAAGCGTTGGAGCAGGAGCTTTCAGGTCGTATTAAGTGCATGTACATCGACCCGCCGTACAACACTGGTCAGGCTCTTGAACACTACGATGATGGTCTTGAGCATTCCGTCTGGCTGTCCTTGATGCGGGAGCGCTTTGAAGTTCTGAGACGTATGCTTCGGAGGGACGGCATCTTTTTTTGTCAGCTGAATGATGACGAAATGGCCTACGGCAAGGTACTTCTCGATGAGGTGTTTGGGCGGGCCAACTTCCTAAATCAGGTAAGTGTAAAGATGAAGCAAACTGCAGGGGCTTCAGGTGGCGGGGAAGATAAGCGACTGAAAAAAAACATCGAGTACATCCTTATCTACGCGCGAGATAAAGATGGAGACGGTGGTTTCGCGAAATTCAACGATGTTTACGACGAAGAAGATCTATTCGAAGTTATTGAGGAGATGCGCGCGTCTGGAAAGAGCTGGAAATACACCCGGATTCTCAAGAGTCTTGGACAGAGACAGTTCCTGAAGACGATTGAAGACGGATCAGGAGAGCCAATAAAGGTCTATGTCCATTCCGGCGTGGTAATGGAGCCAATTACCCAAGTGGCTCAGAGCGAGGGGATATCGGAACAGGAATGTTACGTGAAGTATTTTGACAGTATCTTCAGGGATACCAACGCACAGAGTTCTATTCGAACGCGGGTAATGGATGCAGTGTCCGGTGAAGGTAACTTCTTTAGCATCGAATACGTCCCAAGGTCCGGGAAGAACAAAGGCCGAGAAGTGACGCTCTATTACAAAGGGGGGAATTGCGATCTTATTGCATGGCTCAGGGATGTGGTCGTAAAGAGGGGTCTCCGCCTGCTGAAACTTGAAAAGGCAGGAACGTATTGGGAGGGGTTTCCATTAAACAACCTTACCAAAGAAGGTGGCGTCCTATTTCCTCAAGGAAAGAAACCTGAAGCTCTTATCCAAAAGGTCCTCGAACTTGCTACAGAGCCCGGCGACCTCGTCCTCGACTCCTTCGCCGGTTCCGGCACCACTGGCGCGGTGGCCCACAAGATGGGCCGCCGCTGGATCATGGTGGAGTTGGGTGAGCACTGCCACACGCACATCATTCCGCGCCTCAAAAAGGTCATCGACGGCGAAGACCCCGGCGGCATCACGAAGAGCGTTGATTGGAAAGGCGGCGGTGGGTTCCGCTACTACCGGCTCGCGCCCTCGCTGCTGGAAAAGGACAAGTGGGGCAACTGGGTCATCAACCACGACTACAATGCCGCCATGCTGGCAGAGGCGCTGTGCAAGCTGGATGGCTTCACCTACGCGCCTTCGGATTCGGTGTACTGGCAGCACGGCCACTCTACGGAGCGGGATTTCGTCTATGTGACTACCGCCAGTCTGACCCACGAACAGCTTCAGCAGTTGAGCGACGAAGTGGGGCCGGACCGCACGCTGCTGGTGTTGTGTACTGCTTTTCGCGCTAAGGCAGACCGATATCCAAATCTGACGGTGAAGAAGATTCCGAAGCAAGTACTTTCGCGCTGTGAGTGGGGTCACGACGATTACTCGCTGCAAGTGGAGAACCTGCCCAAGGCGCCACCCAAGCCCGGCCAACAGGGTCTTTTTGAAGAGGAGGTGGCGCAATGAATCGCCATGTAAACGCCATTGCAGGTCGCCTGAGTCTGCGTCCGCCCCAGCGTCGTTCGCTGGAAATACTGGACCGCATTACGGAGATCGCCCCGCCGGGGAAGGATGCAAATACTGCCGCTGTACTAGAGGCTATTCGCAGCGAGTTTCCATCGGTCACGGACTTTGAGCGCGAGTTTCCGTCGTTGTGCTTCGCGCTTGCCACCGGTGTAGGCAAGACGCGGCTGATGGGTGCCTTCATCAGCTATCTGCACTTGGCCCACGGCATCAACAACTTCTTCGTGCTGGCGCCGAACCTTACCATCTATAACAAGCTGATCACTGACTTTACGCCCAATACGCCGAAGTATGTGTTCAAGGGGATCGCGGAGTTCGCCACGGATGCACCCGAGATCATTACGGGCGACACCTACGAGGCCAAGGCGGGCTCGCTGTTCGACGTGCTTATCCGCTGCAAGGTGAATATCTTCAATATCTCCAAGATCAACTCCGAGGTGCGCGGCGGTAAATCGCCCCGCATCAAGCGCCTGTCGGAGTACATCGGTGAAAGTTACTTCGATTACCTAGCCGGGTTACCGGACCTAGTGCTGCTGATGGACGAGTCGCACCGTTACCGGGCGAGCGCGGGTGTGAGGGCCATCAACGAGCTGAAGCCGATCCTGGGGCTGGAGCTGACGGCGACACCTTTTATCGAGACGAACAAGGGCGGGGTTCCGTTCAAGAACGTGATTTACGACTACCCGCTCGGCAGAGCCATGGCCGATGGTTTCGTGAAGGAGCCGGCGGTGGTCACACGCAAGAACTTCAACCCGGCCGGCATGTCGTCGGAAGAGATCGAGCGCCTGAAGCTGGAAGATGGCGTGCGCCTGCACGAGAGCGTGAAAGTGGAGCTGGAGACCTACGCCCGCGAGAGCGACAACCCGATCGTCAAGCCCTTCCTGCTGGTGATTGCCCGCGATACAACCCATGCGGGGCAGCTCATGTCGTTGATCCAGTCTGACGGCTTCTTCGAGGGGCGTTACAAGGACAAGGTTATCCAGGTGGACTCCAGCAGGACCGGCGCGGAGGAAGAGGAAATGATCACGCGCCTGCTCAAGGTGGAGCACACAGAAGAGCCGACGGAGATCGTCATCCACGTCAATATGCTCAAGGAAGGCTGGGACGTTACCAACCTCTACACCATCGTGCCGCTGCGTGCGGCCAATGCGCGCATTCTCATCGAGCAGTCCATCGGCCGTGGCCTGCGGTTACCTTACGGCAAACGCACCGGGGTAACCGCCGTGGACCGGCTGAACATAGTCGCCCACGACAAGTTTCAGGAGATCATCGACGAGGCCAACAAGCCTGGTTCCGCTATTCATTTGCAGGCGGTGGTGCTGGATATGGACGAACTCGGGCAGAAGACGGTCACGGTGGTGTCGCAATCGCAACTCGCTACCAAGCTGGGGCTGAAGCCTACCCAAGTGACGAGCAGCACCACGGTGGCCGGGCAGAACGAGGCCCCTATTTTTACCAAGCCGGAAGAGCAGAAGGTTGCGCAGATTGCCTATGAAGTGATCCGCAAGCTAGAGAACCAGCCGCAGACGCTGCCTACTGTCGAATACCTGAAGAAGCCAGAAATTCAAGCCGCCATCGTCAAGGCGGTCGAGGAGCAGTATCGGCCAGCACAGTTGGAGTTGGAAGGTGTTGGCGAGAAGCCGGATATCGCGGCCGTGGTGGCGAAGACATCAGACTTGGTTACACAACAAACCATCAATATCCCGCGCATCTTGGTGGTGCCTAAGGGGGAAGTGAAGTCCGGCTTCAAGCCGTTCACGCTGAAGCTCGACACGCTGAAGTACCCGGCGGTCTCAGATGATTTATGGATTCAACACCTGCGAACCAATCAGCTTGAGGTTGTGACGCTTGGCCATGGCAGCAATGATGAGCCGCGGCTGGAGGATTACGTGGTGAGTGGCCTGGTTGATTTTGAAGACATTTCCTACGATGACCATGCCGACTTGCTTTACGACCTGGCTGCACAGACAGTGCGGCATTTCCAGACATACCTTTCCGAGGATGATACACGCAAAGTGCTGCGCTGTTACCAGCGTGATATCGCGCGCTTTGTCCACGTCCAAATGCAGGATCACTACTGGGAAGATGCAGTTGGGTATGAGATAAAGGTGAGCAAGGGGTTCACTGAACTAAAGCAGAGCGCCTATACCTATTCCGTGCAGGAACCACCCGCAGACTATCGTGTAGCGCCAGAGGACAAGAGCAACATGTCGAAGTACCTGTTCGGCGGCTTTCAGCGCTGCCTCTACCCGGTACAGAAGTTCGACTCCGACACGGAACGCAAACTGGCGGTAATCCTGGAGCGTGACGCGATCAAGTGGTTCAAGCCGGCCAAGGGGCAGTTCCAGATTTTCTATCGGCAGGGGGCGGACCAACCGGAATACCAGCCAGACTTCGTTGCGGAGACAGCCGACATGATCTACATGCTCGAACCTAAAATGCGCAAAGAGCTAGACGACCCAATCGTTCTAGCGAAAAAGAACTCCGCCATCAAATGGTGTGTGAATGCCTCCGATCATGCAAAAACATATGGTGGTAAACCTTGGCGCTACGTGCTGATCCCGCATGACGAGATCGCAGAAAATATAACTCTGGGAGGATTGGCGGGGCGGTTTGGTGTGTGAAGGACTCTAAGAATAAGGATAGAGATCATGGCAAAAGCAGAAGCATCAGTTGAGGAGCTGGTTGGTCGGATTGAACGTGGCGAACTACGCTTGCCAGAGATGCAGCGGCGATATGTCTGGCGTTCCACACGAGTGCGTGACCTGCTTGACTCTCTATACCGCGGTTATCCGTCGGGCGCAATCCTATTATGGGAGACCGATGAGACAGTACCGCTACAAGAGTTTTCTGTCACCCAACAACAAAATCCATACCAGAGTACGCAGCTTCTGCTCGATGGCCAGCAACGGCTCACCTCATTGTCAGCAGTGATTCGTGGCGAACCAGTTTCAGTGCGGGGGCGGAAACGACCCATTGATTTGCTATTCAACCTTGAGCACCCTGATGTGTTGGAGCTAGTTACAGAAGTAAACGAGGAGGCCAATGACGATGATGAAGAAGAAATTACCGAAGATGAGGCCGATTCAACCGATGACGAGCTACAGCGCCGTTTCGACAAAATGACATTCGTGGTAGCGACGAGGAAGCTAGAGCAGTTGCCACAGTGGGTGAAGGTGACGGAGGTATTCAAGACTGATGAGGATGCCCCCTTTCTTGAGCGTGCCGGTATTGAAAAGGTCAGTGATCCCCGCTACAAAAAGTACAGCCAGCGTCTGGCCCGTCTTCGTGGCATTCGTAAATACGTATATAGAATGGATGTTTTAGAGCGAAGCCTTTCTTACGATGAAGTAACCGAGATATTCGTGCGTGTGAACTCGCTAGGTGCCAAGCTGCGTGGTTCTGATCTAGCATTAGCTCAGATCACCGCCAAGTGGCGCAACTCTCTTGCAACCTTCCAGTCGTTTCAACAGCAATTTGTTAAAGCCGGCTTCGATCTTGATCTAGGCCTGTATCTCAAGAACATGATTGCTTTTGCTACAGGGCAATCGCGCTTCCTGACCGTGAGCAAGCTGCCTCTGGTGACTTTGCAGTCGGCATGGAAAAAGAGCTGCGAGGGTATGGAGTTTGCGATTAACTTTATAAAGAGTAATGTGGGTATCGATAGCCCGGCATTGCTATCATCACCCTTCTTATTGGTGACGTTGGCATATTTTGGACACAAGCGCGACTATCATATCTCGCCAGAGGACTCAGATCGTCTGCGCTTTTGGGTGTTGGTGGCCAACGCAAAGGGGCGATATTCGCGGGGCTCCAGTGAGTCGCTTCTTGACCAAGACCTAACGACGTTGAAACAGGGTGGCGGCGCACCGGAACTCATCGATCGCCTTCGGCTTCAAGTGGGACGACTCGACATTACACCAGCAGAACTTGAAGGGCGAAATCAACGCAGTGCGCTTTTTAAGACCATGTTTCTGGCCTTCCGCTCAGCCGGGGCGAAGGACTGGCGCTCCAACCTTGCCATTGCACTGGATCACTCGGGGGCGCAGCACCGCTTACAGTTTCATCATGTTTTCCCCAAGGCCGTACTCAAGGCGCACTACACGGGCCGCGAAGCAGACGACATCGCCAACTTGGCCTTTATTGGCGGTAAGACAAACCGGGCAATCAGTGACAAGCCACCGGCTAATTATTTCCCAGCCCTGATTGAAAAGGCGGGAGAGGCCGCGTTCGCAGCACAATGTATCCCCACGAATGACGCACTGCTTCAGGTGCAAAGCTACAAGGAATTTCTTGTTCAGCGTAGAGAAAATGTGGCCCAGCGCCTTAATGAATTCCTTGGCGTCTGATTATAGCCATCTTGCAACATGCCCTTGTCGGTCCACACGGCCACAGCAAGCGCCACGGCCGCAAGTTCTCGGTGAATCTTCATGGCGAACGGCGTGCCAAGGATTTCGCCCGCCGGACGCGCGAAGACGCGATGCGCGCGATCATCAAAGAAAAATGGCGGGCCTAAGGGGATAGGCCCGCCCTAAAGTGCATGCAAGTTGTTGAGACCTGCTCGCGCATCGGCCCACAGGGAGGAGTGGAACCGAAGCGCGAATCGTAACCTAAGAACCGTCGAACGCGCCGCTGTCGTAGAAGGTAACGATGCTGGCGCGCACATCTCAAGTAGCCCCGTCAGTCGTTGCTCTCGTACGCAATCCGCCCGCCAGCAAAAACAGCCGCTGTCATGCGGACCGCTTTCACTCGCTCTCAATTCTTGATTTACCGGCTACTCGGTACGTGTCTGGATGCAACGCAATCCGCCCGCCAGCACAACAGCCGCTGTCACGCGGACTGCTCGCGTTCGCTCTGAATCTTCATGCACCGCCGATCGATGTAGACATCGATGCAACGTCGAGGCTGCGCCTGTTTTTTGTGTTCTCCGTCACCGGGTCTCCGCCCCTGCAGCGCGGTGAAGGGGCCATCGGCCCCGTAACCAGACGGAGAACACATGAAAGCGAAAACAGCGCAGCCCTTTACCGCGTTGCAAGACAGCCCCGGCCTGTACAAGCCGGCGAAGGTCGTCTCTTCAGACGACGTACTGAAACTTGCCCGTGACATCCTCGCTGCACGGTGTGCACGCGGCGCAACGCTCGAAAGCCCCAACGATGTACGCCAGCACCTGATGCACGAACTCGCCGGCCTCGAACACGAAGTCTTCGGTGCCTTGTACCTCGACAACCGTCACCGGCTCTTGACGCCGCTTGAAATCCTGTTTCGCGGCACTCTGAACGGCACGGCCGTTTACCCGCGCGAGATCATCAAGCGCTCTCTCGCTCTCAACGCTGCGGCAATTCTGCTGGTGCACAATCACCCCTCCGGCGTTGCGGAGCCGAGCCGGCAGGATGAAATCCTGACAGATCGCCTGAAGTCGGCTTTGGAGTTCGTCGAAATCCGGTTGCTCGACCACATTGTGGTCGGCGCCGGCGAAACAGTTAGTTTCTCCGAGCGCGGTCTTCTCTGACCGCGCAGCCCCTGCCGGGTCGCCGGCAAGGGCGTTTGTCATGGGACTATGGATACGCGGTCAACAGAATGGCTGCGTACGTCACCGCGAGACTTGCCAGACCAGCCCAAAATCGCAAGCCTTTGATAGTCGGCAACGTAAAAACGACACTAAGCACTCCGGCGGTGTACAAGACTCCACTTTTCCGAAAAGCAGACTTCCAGGCAGCCGTTCAGTGTCCAGTTCCGGCAAATCTCACCGACAAAAATCGACCCCATAGCGGACGAGTCCCCGATTGCCCATCAATTATATGAGGCATGGTACTTTGCCGTGACACGGCTAGCAAATAGTAAGATGATTGGGGCTCGGTGGACTCGTGGCCGGAAAACCGATGCTCTACGATATGCTAGAAGCTCTTGTCAAACTGCTCGGGCGGATTTTTGCTGACTCGACGGCACGACATTATTTGGTTGACGGCATAGCTCACAGTGTGGGTGAAGCCATTGTCGATAAGTCGACATCGGAATCGCAGAATAAGAAAATCTCTAACGAGGAGGCAGATCAAAAATTTGTTGACCTCTTCAGCATTGATTCCAAGCCGGTAGATGCCGCAGCTTTCTCTGCCTTCGCTGCCATTATAGTGATGGTGGCGATAGTCGTCACGGCGATTATCACCAGAAACTTCTCGATTAGCCTTACTGCAGTGCGAGAGTGGGTCGCCTTTGGCGTGGTGATGTTCTTTCAGTTCTTCTCGGCGTGGATGGTCCTACACGCCGCGCGCTCGAAAATCGCAATAATCCCACTGAAATTGCGCGGATGGGCTTGCTTTATTGTTTGGCTATCAATCGGGACCACTAACAACTTCCTCTGGACGTTTGTGTTTCCTTGGTTTCGTTAGCCGAGCGCCCGCTTATGGCCGTATGCGGTCAATGATTGATTGATAAAGAAAAAAATAGCGTGAGCAATTAGATTTGCCAAATTTGTAGACTCGGCGCTATCCTGTTTTCAGTTAATCCCCTTAAAGCCGCCAAAATGAACTCAATAACACCTCTGCCGTCTGGATGGGGCCTATCAGTGCCTGTGAGCAATGCTTCTATCCTTCGATTGCCCGTTGTTGGTCACAGGCTCCGTGCCGGTTTTCCCAGCCCGGCGGATGATTATGTCGAGGGAGAACTCGACCTTAATGAGTTACTTATTCGTCATAAGGCCGCTACCTTCTTCTGTCGTGTGAAGGGCCATTCGATGAAGGATGCGGGAATCTTTAGTGGCGATCTGCTGATCGTTGATCGTGCCATCACCCCAGTATCTGGGCAAATTGTGGTCGCCTCGGTCGATGGTGAGTTTGTCGTTAAGCGCTTGGTACGTGACGACAGCAGTATTCGCTTGGAGTCCGCGTCACCTGACTTTGCACCAATTATTTTGAAGGACGGGCAGGAGTTAACTATCTGGGGTGTTGTGACGGGTAGTGTGCGACAGTTCCGCTGATGCCCATCTTTGCCTTAGTCGATTGTAATGCCTTCTATGTCTCGTGTGAGCGAGTGTTCAATCCGCGCCTGACGGGCGTACCAACTGTCGTACTCACCAATAACGATGGGTGTGTCATCGCCCGCAGCGATGAGGCCAAAGCCCTCGGGTTTAAAATGGCGGAACCGGTGTTTAAGGTCCGCGATCTGATCAAGAAACATAACGTCCAGGTTTTTAGCTCCAATTACCCCCTGTATGCCGACATGAGCCAACGAGCAGTGGCCGTGCTGAGTCAATTCACCCCGCAGCTTGAGATATATTCCATTGATGAATCCTTTCTGTCGCTCGATGGGTTTCGCCATCTCGACCTGACGACCTACGGCCACGAAATCCGTAACCGGGTATTACAGTGGACGGGGTTGCCTGTGTGTGTGGGTATCGGTACTTCCAAAACCCTAGCCAAGCTCGCCAATAAGTTTGCCAAGAAGCGTAAGCAGTTTGATGGGGTTTGTGACTTGGGGGCACTAAGCCCAGCAACCTTGAATACCATGCTCGAAGACACCGCGCTGGGGGATATCTGGGGTATTGGTCGGCAATTAGCGCCCCGATTAGAGGCCCTGGGTATTCACAATGCCCGCGAATTGCGAGACACCCCACCTAAGCGCATGCGCGAACATTTCGGAGTAGTGCTGGAACGCATGGTTTATGAATTGCGCGGTATCTCCTG
>OBEQ012007641.1_pt1 | contig 10668 bp, 10 predicted proteins | sample 1670901 | NCBI WGS metagenome assembly OBEQ01 (sample SAMEA104232315, study PRJEB22302) | groundwater metagenome | biome: forest; feature: aquifer; material: groundwater | place: USA | collected 2011-08-07 | depth 5.4 m | reverse complement strand
GCGGCGGGCGAGGGTGGTTTTGGCGATTGCCAACCACTTTTGGTTTGGCTTCGCACTTTTTTTATTTTGTATCTCAACAATGTCACCGTTGTGCAACACCGTGTCGAGTGGCACCAGTTTGCCGTTGACCTTAGCACCGGCCACGTGGTCGCCGATGTCGGAGTGTATCGCGTAGGCAAAGTCGATTGGGGTGCAGTTAATCGGCAGGTCCACCACGTCGCCTTTGGGGGTAAAGACAAACACTCGGTGGGTAAAAATGTCGGTGCGCAGTGTTGTTTCAAAATCGGGGTTGTTTGTTTCGTCTTCGAGCTCTGCCAACCACTCAGGTGTCTCGGGCGCGCCGTAGCGCGACCGCTCGCGACGCTCTATCTCGGTAAAATTTGGCACTTCTTTATTTTTTCCCCGGCGAAAACTTGGTATCAAACTAAGCACCCAGTCAAAGCTTGAGCCGCCTCGCCCACGTTTTGAGGTCCCACCGGAATAGTCGGGTTCTTTATACATCACGTGCGCCGCGATGCCGTACTGCGCTTCTTGGTGCATCGCCTCGGTGCGGATTTGTATCTCCACAATTCCGCCGTCGCCAGAGAAGACGGTGGTGTGCAGCCCCTGGTAGCCGTTTGGTTTGGGGAAGGCAATGTAGTCTTTAATTTTGTTCGGCAGTGGTTGCCAGAGGTTGTGAGCAATACCGAGCGCACGGTAACAGTCAGCGGTGTCCGCGACCACAACCCGCAGCGCGGCGATGTCGTACACGTGTGCAATCTCGCCGCCTTTGCGTTTGAGCTTTTGCCACAGGCTCCAGAGGCCTTTGACCCGGTAGTCGATGTGGAAGTGGGTGATACCGCTTTTGGCAAGCTCCGCCTCAAGCGCGCTCGACATTGTCTTAAGCCGCTCGTCGGTCTCTTGCGCCTGCTCGGTCAAGAGTTTTTTTGCTTCGGCAAACTCGGCGGGGTAGGCGTACTCAAACGCTAAGTCCTCCAACTCGCGGCGCACCAAACCCATCCCAAGCCGGTGGGCGATTGCTGCGTAAATCTCCAGCGTTTCCAAGGCAATGCGTTCGCGCTTTTCCTCGGGTACGTACTGGAGCGTGCGCATATTGTGCAAGCGGTCCATCAGTTTGATGATGAGGACCCGCGCATCTTTGCCCGTGGCTACCAGAAGTTTGCGCAAACTCTCGCGGTGGCGCTCGGTGCCGTGATATTTAAACTGGCCGAGTTTGGTAACGCCCTCGACCAAAAAACGCACTTCCTTATCAAACTCTTTTTCGATTGTCTCCGGCGAGACACCCATATCCTCGACCGAGTCGTGCAAGAGGCCGGCCGCGATTGCCTTTGAGCGCATCCCGACCCCGGCGAGGCCTTTGGCGGTCTCGACCAAGTGGGTCAGATACGGCTCACCGCTAAAGCGTTTGTGGTCTTTGTGGGCCTCGGCGGCAAACGCGTACGCTTTCTCTATCAGCGCAACCCCCTGCGGCGAGGGGTTGTTCATCAAATCAATAATTTCCTGTGCTCCCGACATAGTGCCAGTATATACTTTTTCTGCTTTTTGTAGATAATGGGGATGGCTCGCTCACAAGGAGGGAAGATAGTCATGGTCGATCCCGGCAAGCTACTAGAAGCCTTGCAAGATTACCGTCGAACTGTAACGCCTCAGCAGTACTTCGATGATATGGCCAAGGCCAATCCCGGTCGACCACGTCTCGAGGATGTCCTACGCAAGCTAAGCAAGAAGAGAAGAAAGGAAAAGAGTTCGATTAGCACCGCATAAATCGTGCGGTCTTTTTATTTAACTTTTTTCTTCGCAAATCCGCGTTTTTTCTTTGGCTCGGCAAAAATCTCCAGGGCGCGGGGGAGTTCGATGTTGTACACGTCGTCGGTTTTAAGGGAACGGAAGTCTTTTTGATGCACCACAAACGGCCCAAAGCGGCCGATTGATGCGGTGATTTTTTCACCCGTGTCTGGGTGCGCGCCCAACACGCGCGGGAGTGAGAGATACACCGCAGCTTCCTCCACGCTTACGCTAGCCGGGTCTTTGCCCTTTGGCACGCTTGCGCGGCGCGGTTTATTTTTACTTTTGCTACCCTTACCCGTTGGTGTCTCGCCCAGTTGCACAAATGGTCCAAAGCGCCCAGAGAGCACATATATCGGCTCACCACTTTCCGGATGTGCGCCAATCGGCTTTGCCGGCTCGTTGGAAATAACTTCGCCCTCCTCGGTGCGTGCGCCTGTGCACTGCGGGAATGTTGCACAGCTCATAAACTTGCCTTGCCGCGAGAGTTTGTACACCATAGTGCTGCCACAGACAGGACAGAGAAACTCGGCCGGGGTCGCTCCTAGATCGGTGATTTTGCCAACCTCGCGGTCGCGCGCCTGTACGTCTTTGTGGAACGGCGTATAAAAATCCTTTAGTGTTTTTATATACTCCCGTTTACCCTGGGCGATGTCGTCGAGCTCGTCTTCCATCTCGGCGGTAAAGGTGTCGCTGATATACTCGGCAAAATTTGCTTCGAGGAAGGTCGACACGACGTCGCCGGTGTCGGTGGGCTTCAGTGAGCGGCCTTCCTTCTCTACATAGCCGCGGTCGCCCAGGGTTTTCATAATCGAAGCGTAGGTTGAGGGGCGGCCGATACCGCGTTTCTCGAGCTCTCTTATCAAACCCGCTTCGCTGTAGCGCCCCGGTGGCTGGGTTTGTTTTTCCTCGGCACTGACCTCTTTGACATCCAGCACCTCCGCAGGTTTCACCTGCGGGAGTTCGACATCCTCGCCGCGCGCGGCCGGGTCGGCCCGGAGCCAACCCTCAAACAGTACTCGTGAGCCGTTGGCCGCAAAGTCTGGAATGTTCCCCAAGGTTAAACCTTGTGGTTCCACAAGGTTTAACCTTGGGACTCGCGCGGTGATTTTTGTTTTTAAGAGTTTTGCATCGGCCATCTGGGAGGCGATAGTGCGCCGCCAAATCAACTCGTACAACTTTTTTTGCTCTGGCGTGCTACCTAGCGACTCCTTTTCGATATGGGTGGGGCGGATTGCTTCGTGTGCCTCCTGTGCGTTTTTTGACTTGGTTGCAAACGTGTGCGGAGCAGCATATTCCTTGCCAAATTTTTTCTCCACCAACGCAAGCATCGCGGCGCGCGCCGGGGCCCCCAGGTTGGTGGAGTCGGTGCGCATATAGGTGATATGCCCTGCTTCGTATAACTTTTGTGCAATCCGCATCGTGTTTGCAGGCGAGAAGCCCAGCCGCGAGCTTGCCGTTTGCTGCAAGGTCGAGGTAGTAAAGGGTGCGCGGGTAGCGCGCTTCATCTCGCTCTCGGCTACATCGGCCACGGCAAGCCCGTCTTTTTTAACCGCCACGATTATTCTATCCGTTTCTTTTTTATCACGGGGTTCCTCGGTGCAGGTCAGTAGCAAGGCGTCGCCTTGCTGAGTCTCGGTCTGGGCGCTAATGACATAAAACGTTTCCGCCACAAATGCACGTATCTCACGCTCGCGCTCCATAATGATCCGCAAGGCTGGTGATTGCACCCGCCCGGCCGAGAGTCCGTAACGCACTTTTTTCCAGATCAATCCCGAGAGGTCGTAGCCTACCAGGCGGTCGAGCACCCGCCGGGCCTCTTGGGCGTAGCGCAGATTCTCATCGATTTGTCGCGGGTGAGCGAGCGCCTCCTCGATAGCTTCCTTAGTAATCTCGTGGAAGACAATCCGGTCTGGCTTTTTGAGCTTTAACTCCTCCTTTATATGCCAGGCAATAGCCTCGCCCTCGCGGTCGGGGTCGGTTGCGAGCAATACCTCGGTCGCTTTTTTGGCCAAAGCCTTCAAGTCGCTCAAAACCTGTACTTTGCCAGCCACTACCTCGTAGTGGGGGACAAAACCTGCGGGGATGTCGATGGCCTGTTTGTTGCTCTTGGGCAAGTCGCGCACGTGCCCCACCGAGGCGCGCACGACAAAGTCCTGCCTGCCGGCAGGCAGGTGCCCTTCCTCCGATAATTCGGACAAATATTTTTCTATGGTCTTGGCCTTTGCAGGCGACTCTACAATGACTAATTTCATTACGCTGTTCTCCACAGTGATACAACAAAAACAAAAATTGTGCAAAGGACAGTGGTGTTAGGCGCGTTCGATTTTGCCTAAGCGTTCGATAATCAGGCCGCGGATTAAAAGTGAGGAGAGCGCGATGTTTGCCGCTTGCGCCGAGAGGCTCAAGTACTCTATAAGTTCGTCACGCATCTGTGGGCCCGCGAGCGCGTGCAAGATTTTTACCTCGACCTCTGTGAGGTCGGTGGGGAGTGTTGCTTGTGTCGGTTTGTCGGAGGGTGTAAACCCAAGCACCTGCAAAATGTCGTCGGCGTCGCGCACCAGGGTTGCGCCCTCGCGCAAAAGCCGGTTGACGCCAACCCCGCCTGGGCGGCCCAGCTCGTGTGGCACACCCATCACATCGCGGTTGTAGTCGAGCGCCAAGCGCGCGGTAATCAGCGTGCCCGACTTTTCGCCCGCTTCCACTATTAGTGTTGCCTGTGACATCCCGGCCATCACGCGGTTGCGCTCGGCAAAGTTGTGCAAGTGCGCTGTCCAGGGTGGTGCATTTTCTGCAAGTATGGCGCCCCCGCGCGCCAAGATGCGGTGGGCGAGCGGGCGGTTGCTGCTCGGGTACAAGCTCGCTTCGTCGGCGCTAGAGGGTACCACGGCCACGGTTGGGAGCCCCACGTCGAGCGCGGCCTTGTGCGCCTCGGCGTCGATGCCGAGCGCCATACCCGAGACGATTGCGATTGGGTATTGTGCCAGGCCCGCAATCAACTGCGCCGTGGTGCGCACGCCGTAGGCACTGGTCCGGCGCGACCCAACCACGCAAAGAAATATGGTTTCGGGCGGGGGCAAGACGCCGCGGAGGTAAAGTTTTTGTGGACAGTCGGGGATTTCTCTCAAGAGAGCAGGGAACTCGGCGGGTTTGAGTTGCCGCATAGGGTAGGCGGGCATATAGGAAGAAATTGTAGCACAGAGCCTACCTTCTCTTTCTTAAAAATTGTATCGTGTGCAAATAAAAACCGCCCACTAGTAGGAGTGCGCGGTCACTGCGAGTTGCGCGGCAGGTTTTTGACACTAGGATCGCCAGGAACGGGGTTGGGCCAGTTTCCTCCGTAACCCTTCCCAACGAAAGCAAAAATACCATTCATGTGCGCCGCAACGGCGCACATCATACCAAGCATACAAACCGTCCGCATACTTGGCGAAGCCGCCGCCCGCGCCCGCGCCTCGTAGGTTTGATGCATCTTCCGCGTATCCACCACCACCTCCCTCCTGCTTCTGTCGCCAGCGTAGCATATACGCACTTCTCGTTCCAGCGTATCTTTAGTATGATTTGGGGTATGCTCGATGTTACCTTTATCCGCGAAAATCCAGAGATTGTTCGCGCGGCGCTCAAAAACAAAAACCGCGAGGGCGTCGACCTCGACCGCCTGTTGGTGCTTGCCGACGAACGCAAAAAAATTGCGGGCGAAGTGGGCGAGATAAACCGCAAGCGGGGCGTGGCACAGGCCGCCCGCGACCAAGAAGCAGGGGTGCGGCTCAAGAACGAATTGAAGGAAGCGGAAGAAAAATACCAAACGGCGGAAAAAGAGCTGCTCGGCCTTTTATTGCAAATCCCCAACATCCCCTCGGCCGACACGCCGGTCGGCCCCGACGAGTCGGGTAACAAAATTTTGCGCGAGTGGGGGCAGAAGCCGCAGTTGGCATTTGTGCCAAAGCCGCACTGGGAGTTGGGCGAGCAACTCGGCATAATCTACAGCGACACTGCGGCAAAAGTATCTGGCGCACGGTTTACATATCTTACGGGCGATTTAGCATTGATGCAGTTTGCATTGCTCGACCTCACGCTCAAGACACTGACTTCTCAGGAAACATTGCAAAAAATTATACAAGCAGCAAATCTTTCGGTAAGCGACAGACCGTTTGCGTTGGTAGTACCGCCTTTGATGATGAAGTCTTCGGTAATGCGGCGTATGGCGCGGCTCGACCCGATTGACGACCGTTTTTATTTTGAAAAAGATGATTTAGTGCTCATCGGGAGCGCCGAGCACACGCTTGGGCCTATCTATATGGACACGGTGTTGCCCGAAGAGGAATTTCCTATCCGCTACTTTGCCTACACACCGGCGTTTCGGCGCGAAGCGGGTTCGTACGGCCGCGATACGCGCGGTATTTTGCGCCAGCATCAGTTTGATAAAATAGAGATGGAATGTTTTACAAAACCGGAAGACGGGTTTGCCGAGCAAGATTTTTTGGTTGCGATACAAGAGTATTTGATGCAACAGTTGGGCTTGCCGTATCAAGTCGTGGCGGTATGTACCGGTGATATGGGCTTCCCCGACCAGCGGCAAATTGACCTTGAGACTTGGATGCCCGGTCAAGACGCGTTCCGCGAGACGCACAGCGCCGACTATGTCGGCGGCTTCCAGGCGCGGCGCCTTAACACAAAACTCAAACGCCTGCCTGCGCAGGCAGGCGCAAACGGCGAGGTGGACCCCGTACATATGAACGACGCTACCGCGTTTGCGATGGGCCGCACGCTCATTGCGATTTTAGAAAACTACCAGCAAGAAGACGGCTCGGTTGTGGTGCCCGCAGTGCTCCGTGCGTATATGGGAAAAGATGTAATTACGGCATAAAAACCAAGTCTTCGGGAGTCGCGTAATTTTCTTGCTGAAAATTCGCTGCTTCTCGGCCCGTCGGCCTCCGAAACACTCCCTCAGACTTGTTTTTATTTCGTTTATACTTGGTTCTATGGCTCGCGTTGTATTAGGAGAGTCGAGGTTAAGGGCGCGCAAGCGCAAGCGCCGCTTGCTTTTTGGCGGCAGTATTTTTTTTGTTTCGGTGTTTGTAGTAGGTGGTTCGGTGTGGCTTGCACACGCATCGTTTTTGCGCATCATCACGGTTGCAATTTCGGGCACTGCAACCGTGCCACCTGGCGCGATCCAAAGCGCAGTCGAGCAAGACATCGCGGGTGCCTACGTATGGGTGTACCCAAAAAATAATATATTGCTATACCCGAAGAGTACTATCCAAAGCCACCTGCTAACCCAGTTCCCGACACTAAAAACAGCCGATGTGCACTTGGAAAATCTGCATACCGTGGCGGTTGCCGTGCTCGAGCGACAACCCACGGCACTGTGGTGCCCCGCGACGGATTCGACTGGTTCACCGCAGGCAGGCTCAGGGCAAGTGGTAACCTCGCCGGCTTGTTTTTTACTTGACGAAAATGGTTTGGCCTACGCTGTGGCCCCCGACTACTCGGGTGATGCGTATGTAAAATATTCCGGCACCGAGGCGCCGGATGCCTTGCCGTGGCAGTATTTGACTCTGCAAACCTTCCACTCGCTTGCGGCCTTGGTTGATGCAGTCGCAAAAAAGGGAGGCGATGCACGGGTGTCCGAAGTCTTGAGCGATGCAAACAGCGACGTGCACGTAAAGTTTGAAAACGGGTTTGAGCTGTTGTTTGCTTTAGACGACGACACAGGGCAGATATTTGAGCGTTTTTCGCTTGCGCTCGGCGCGGCACCCTTTACTGTGCACCCGCTCGGCGATCTTGAGTATCTCGACCTGCGCTTTGGCGACAAGCTGTACTACAAACTAAAAGGGCAGTAGGGTAGAGCAATGCAGAATTTTTGGAACGAGTTGCCAAAGCCGTTTTTTGTACAAGCGCCGCTGGCCAATGTGACCGACGCGGCATTTCGCCGCGTTATCGCAAAATACTCAAAACCGGGCGGGCCGGACGCGATGTATACCGAGTTTACTTCGGCCGACGGCCTTGTGCTTGCGGGCCCCGAAGGGCGTGCAAAGTTGATGCGCGACTTGCTGATAAGCCCCGCCGAGCGGCCGATTGTCGCGCAATTTTTTACCGCGGTTCCCTTGATGGTGGAAAAAGCGGCCGCGCTTGCCGAAGAGCTCGGCTTTGATGGTGTCGACATTAATATGGGCTGCCCTGACACTGCGATAGAAAAGCAGGAGGCGGGTGCCAAGCTGATGCTTAACCCAACACTCGCACAGGAGTTGATTGCGGCGGCAAAGCGCGGCGCACCCAACTTGCCAGTGTCAGTCAAAACGCGCCTTGGTTACAACAAAGATATGTTGGAAGAGTGGTTGCCGGCACTTTTGGCGGCGGGTCCTGCGGCGGTTGCAATCCATTTGCGTACTCGAAAAGAGATGTCGAAAGTTTCCGCGCATTGGGAGCGCGCGAAGCGCGCGGTCGAAATCCGCAACCAATGTCAAGGTGACACCTTGCCAGGAGAGAGGACGCTGATAATAGGGAATGGGGATTTGAAAGATATAGATGATGCCCGAGAAAAAATACAAGCAACTGGCGTCGACGGCGCGATGCTCGGCCGCGCGTTGTTTGGCACGCCGTGGTTGTTTGCAGACGCTCCGGCGGGAGTTGCTTCCAAAAAGTCTGGTGCCCGCTCCGCAAAAGAATCTTCTTCCGGAGAGATAAACAGGCTCCTAACTCCTCCAGAAGAATCTTTTGCTTCGCTCAAAAAAAGGTTACGTATTGCAGTCGAGCACACCAAACTGTTCGAAGAGTTGCTTGGCGATATCAAAAGTTTTGCGATTATGAAGAAGCATTTTAAGGCCTATGCCGAGGGCTTTGCTGGTGCCCGCGAGTTGCGTATAGCATTGATGGAAACCCAAACCGCCGCCGAGGTCGAAGCAATCATCGAGAAGTTTCTTGCAAAAGAGTATACTGGTCTGTGATGGCAAAGGTACCGCAACAGAAGGAGAGGACGCCGTTGGCGTTGTACCGAAAATACCGCCCCTCGGACTTCGCGCAAGTGCGCGGGCAGGAAACCATTGTTGCGGTACTCCAGGCGGCTGTGGCGCAGAAAAAAATCGCGCACGCCTACCTCTTTGCCGGTGGGCGCGGCACGGGCAAGACCACGATGGCGCGGATTTTGGCCCGCGCGGTTGGCACCAGCGAGGCAGACACTTACGAGATGGACGCAGCAAGCAACCGCGGCATCGACGAGATACGTGAGCTGCGCGAGGGTGTGGCAACCCTGCCGTTTGAGTCGGCGTACAAGTTTTATATTATCGACGAGGCGCACGCGCTCACGCCTGCGGCGTGGGGCGCATTTTTAAAAACACTCGAAGAGCCGCCCGCGCACGTGGTGTTTGTGCTGGCAACCACCGAGCTCGACAAAATCCCCGAGACAATCCAGTCGCGCTGCCAGGTCTTTGGGTTTAAAAACCCCAGCCACGAGATGCTCAAGGCGCTTACGCTTGATGTCGCAAAAAAGGAAGGGGCAACTCTGGCACCGCAAGGCGCCGAACTTGTTGCGTTGATGGGGGAGGGCTCTTTCCGCGATACGCTCGGGATTTTACAAAAAGTGTTGACCCTTTCGCACGACAAAAAGTTGTCAGAGGAGGAGGTTGCAAGGGTGGTGGGTGCGCCAGCCTCAAAAACAGTCAACGAGTTTTTACAAGCGCTCGCAGCGAGCGACCCGGGTGCGGCGGCGACCTGCTTCCACACGGCACTCCAAGGCGGGGCCGAGGCAAAAGTGTTTATCCTGCTTGCGGTTGCCAAAGTGCGCGCGGTATTGTTGTTGCGTTTTGCGCCGAACCTCAAAAAAGAACTTGCAGAGCAGTTTAGCGAGGCTGATATGGGCACCCTCTCGCAGCTGGCGGGCAAAGAGGGCGCCGCAATAAACTCGCAGCTTTTGGCCGAGCTTATCACGGCACTCCTTGAGACCGTTCGGGCGCCTATCCCCGCAATCCCGCTCGAGCTTGCACTGTGGCGGGTGTTTGCCTAGTTTATATTTGTTTTGTCGGCAGCTTTTTTCTTGTTTTTTGTAAGCTCGCTTCTATTGTGTCGAGTTTTGCCAATATGTGGCTTATCGTGGCCTCTTCAGCGCGCACCTCGCTCTCGGTTTTTTCGGCCAGCTTCTTCTCGCGGTTAAAACCCGAGAGGATAATGTTATCTCCTATAAAAAACGATACCAAGAGCCCGGTTAACAGGAGGATTACCACACCAACCAATATCGAGCCGGGGCCAAAGAGCAAGGGGAAGAGCTCTGCTGTCTCCCACACACCTTTCCAAAACAGAACAATACCCACGCCGCCGATAAACGCGTAGAGCACCGGCCGGTGGCTCAAGGCAATGCGCGTTTTGTCCTCAAGCTTGTCGAAAAACTTTACCAACCCTTTTACCATATCTCCATACTACCAGATGTTTTCCCTAGCGGACTTTGTTTGTCTGTAGTTGTAATTCGTGTTACAATATACCGGGTTGTTAAGGAGGGGAAGAATGCGCGGTCAGGTCATTGTAGACAAGACGACTGGGCGACAGTGGTTATATGCCCCAGAGGCCAAGCTCTACTTCCATGCGCTGGAAGGCGAGAATAACAAAATGATTGTCGTGGCTTTCCGCAGCGACGGATACTTCAACTTGCCGGGCGGACCGATGCCCATTGAGCAGTGGTTGCGGGAGAACTTCAACTTCACCACAGAGCTTGAGATACCCCAGCACATTATGGAGTTTGCCCTCAAGAGCGCGTAATGTATCATGACCTTGGAACCAAGCATGCGACTATGACATATATGGCATACAACAAAAATCCAGAGCTCCCGAGGGTGCGTCGTGAGGCAGTGTATTTAGTAAAACAGAAGGGGTGGACAGTGCGGAAAGCGGCTC
>OBEQ011287412.1_pt1 | contig 10669 bp, 10 predicted proteins | sample 1670901 | NCBI WGS metagenome assembly OBEQ01 (sample SAMEA104232315, study PRJEB22302) | groundwater metagenome | biome: forest; feature: aquifer; material: groundwater | place: USA | collected 2011-08-07 | depth 5.4 m | reverse complement strand
CACGGGTGGCGCGCCACGCGACAAGGACAAGAAGAACCGCGAGGGGTGCCCCGACCCGACTCCGCTGTCCGACGAGCCGCTCGCGTTTCTGCTCGCGGCGCACCGTTCAGAGTACCAATTCAAATCGGCGGGATTGTCCAAGGAGAGGAACCGGCCGGCCTTCCTCATCGATTTCGCGTCCGTCAATCTGAGAAGCAACCTCGAACTCATCGAAGATCCTGGCGGGCACGACGACTGCTTCGACTGGACCGGACCGCTCGCGTCGAGGGGACGCATCTGGGTGGATACGACGAGCTACGACGTGCTGCGCATCGAGCGAAGGGTCGGCGGGCCGGAGGACGTGAGAGTCCCGCCAGGGATTCAGCGGCGGCACAACCTCGGCATGCGCGTGACCATCAGGCGGGAAGAGACGACGATTCGTTACCGGACGGTCTCTTTCAGCGACCCTGACGAAACACTGCTCCTTCCGGAATCCATCGAATCCATCAGCATCGTCAGCGGCGGCCTGCAGTCGACCCGCAGAAGCCAGACGTACGCCGACTACAAACGCTTTGTCGGCGACTCCCGCATCGTCGAGCGAGACGTCGTCGAGCGAAACTAAGTGCGCGCGCGACGCGTGCGCCTGGCCGTCTTCGACGCGGCGTTCTTGTCCACGCGGAGTTGCCATGCGGTTCGCAGCGCGTCCGTCAGGATGTCGCGATTCGCTTTCGCGAGCCTGATGTGCGTGGCGCCCATCCGGCCCCACCCACCGGCCACTGGCAGGAAGACGTCGGGCGCATCGGCGACGAACGCGGCCTGGACTTCGGGCGTCAGCATCAGGTTTCCGAAACCCTCTTTCACCGACGCGAGGGTCGCGAAGATGCGGCCGCCGACGCGGAAATCGATCGCGCCCATGTGCGACCCTTCTTCCGCGCCGTCGAGGCTGAGGGCGATGCGTCGAAAATCGGCAGCGGTCATCTGTTGTGCGCTTCTGAATGCGTGCCCGCGCGTATCAACCATCTAGAGGCGAGTACGGGTCATGCTCGTACGACGATGTAGAATCGGGCCATGGCGGCCCGTCGAGGGCGTGAGATGGCGAGCCTGGAAGAACGCGTGGCATACCTGGAAGGCCAGACTGCGGAGCACACTTCCGCCATTTCCGAACTCCGCCTCGACATACGCGATCTTCGCGCAGAGATGAGCCGGCGCTTTGATCAAGTGGATGCACGATTCGCTCATTTCGACGCGAAGTTTGGTCAGATGGACATGCGCTTCGCTTGGCTGATTGGGTTTCAGTTCGCCACGTTCATGACAATCATCGCGGCGCTTCTGAACGTCTACTTCCGCTAGCACCCACCCGGCTTCCGCGCACACATTTTCAGACGCTAGCTAGTAGTCCGGTTCGAACGGCGGATCGTCCGCAGCATCGCCGTCAGCCGCCCGGTGCCGCACCCGCGTGCGAAGCGCTAAGGCTTCCGCGCGCCACGTGGCTGACATTCCGGCGGACCTACGCGTCGTGGTCGCACGAGCAGGGTGTGCCGGGGAAGGTCGTCGCGGAGTTGATGGGACACGCCAAGGTCGACACCACGTTGAACGTCTACACCCAGGTGCTCGACGGCTCGCGGCGCGCGGCGGTGGAGAAGGTCGGCGAGGAATTGTTCAGAATTGTTCAGAAACCGGAAACGGGGAGCGAGCTAACTCATTGAAGGATTGGCTCCTCAGGCTGGATTCGAACCAGCAACCCTCCGGTTAACAGTCGCGGCGAGCCGACCTGTGATGGCGTCGTACCAGGCGACTTGACCTCGCAAGGCCGGGCTCGAATTGATGCCCACAGATGCCGACTCTTCGCACCGAATCACGCGAATTCACACCGAGAGGGGGTACAGTTTTGGGTACAGGTGTCCGCGCCACATTGGCGAGATATGGAGGCGCTCGTGTCGCCGCGCTGGCTGAGGGGCTCGGTGAGCCTTGCTGAAATTGCTGACGCACTAGGCGACGCCAATAGCAGTATGGTCCCCGCGCCTGCAGCGCGGCATCGAAGCTGATTTACCGTGCGCGCGACGAAAGTTCCCGAACAGTAGGCGACGACGAGCGTTGCGCACGAGAGCTCGCTTCAACTGGCTTGTAGTGAATGGTGATCATCGCGGAATCCCGCAGCAGGTCGACGTCGCCGATCTCAAATCGCTCCACGGGCAGATGGGTACGCCTGCGCAGATCCTCAAGCAGCTCGGCCGCTGCCGCCGGACTCAACAGATCGAGTCGATCGTAATGCACCATCCGCGACTCCTCACGCCCAGAAAATGGTGCGGCCTCGAGAAGCCCAACGATGCCGACAACAGCCGCGTTGGCGATCAGCAACTCGGCCATCATGCCGCTAGCGGCGAGGGCGTTCAGCAGCGCGATCCCGATCACCACGAATAGATAGGTGAGGTTGCGGACCCTGATGGATTCGGTGCGATAGCGCAGAATGCCGAAGACTCCGAACAGACCGAGGGCAAACCCCAGCTCGATCGGGACGTGGCTCATCAGATACGCGAGCGTGAACGTGACGAGATTGATAACGAAATACGTGAATACGTAGTCCCGGCTTCGATACAGGCGGTAGTAAATGAACCGTACGACGATCGCCGCAAAAAGCGCGTTGAGGCCAAGGCGGCCCAGCAAACTGAACGCACCTCCGCCCAGAGACACCGTGAACTCACCCAGGCTGTTGTTCATGCCGAAAGTCGCTCGACCGCTCGCATAGCGGGTTTGAAGACATTGGCGCACACCGGCGCCACCAGAATGGTTCCGAGGCAGTACTTGCTCAGCGCTTCCTCGAACGCGTTGATGCTTCTCAACGCCGCGACGGCGCCGACGTGGTTTACGAAGCGTGGCTGCTTCACCTCCGCGATTACGATGCGGTCCAGCTGCTCGGAATGGGTGCCGGCTTTCACCATGAAATCCCGGTCGATCGTCACACGCTCGTTGATGTCCCGGCCGAGCAGCGTGAGCCGCCGGAATGAGATTGAAAGACGCGGTAGTAGGCAATCGGAGTCGAGCGGCGCATGGGCCTCAATGAACGTAAGCTCGCGAGGTCCCAGTGCCACCTGACCGAAGGGAAGGGCGAGGCGATCCTTCACCGTGCGACCGCTCCGCTCCTTGCGCTTGATCTCGAGAAATGTGAGCTCGCGGTCGAGATGATGACGGACCCGCACCTTGCATCGCGGCCGGAGTCCACGACGATGCGCATGGAACAGGGCTCGATCCAGCGTGTCGAAATAAACGCTCTCGTAGCGCGCCCAGACCTGCTGTCCCGCGCGCAGCAGGCAAAAGTCCGGGCAGAGGCGCACGATCAGCGCCTCGAGCCCATTCGCCGCGAGCAGATACTTGCGATCAACGCGCCGTTGAAGCGCGCGCGCCTCGATCAGCTCGGCCGGCGCCAGTTCAAAATTACGCAGGACGCCTGGCACCAGCACGTCGGACAGGGCGGTGGCGTTGCCGTTCACCGGAACCGTAGCCCCGCAATGGCTGGAAGATCGACCTGCAACCGCGTGCCGAACGTCCAGAAGGCGCCGGCACGGCCGGCCTTGGGCGCCGTTCGCGGATCGGAGAACCAGTCGACGCCGGCGTTGCCCATGAGCCGGAGCCACCGCGTGAGGCGCCACGAGCCGCCGAACGTCACGTTCTGGGCCGACCGCGCCCGCAGATCCGACGCCCGCGGGCGTACGCTCGCCATTGCCGTCTCCGGCCCGACATCGTCGAACCCGAGATACTCGTAGCGGAACGTGAGGTCGCGGCGCGTGGCGAATCGCCATCGCGTGGTCAGGCTCGCACCCGTGCCGACGACCGCCGGGAGATCGTCGAGGTCGACGCCCTGCTCCTGCCGCTCGTCGCGCACACGCAGCATCTCGCCGGTGAACTGCCAGCGACCCGGGCTCCACTCCACGTCGCCGCCGAGGCGCGTGCGTTGCCCGTGGACGTACACGTTCTCGAAGAAGCGATAGCCGGAGGACAGGCGCCCTTCCAGTCCGTTTTCCGGATCGGTATCGACCGCAGTGAGCCGCCCTTCGCTCCCGTAAGCTGCGACGACGAGATCTCGGCGCGGCTCCCATTCGAGACGTCCCGCGGTGGTCAGGCCCGACCGGTCTCTCGACCCGTTGTTGTCTCCGGCAAACAGACCGACTTCGTAGTCGAACCGCTGTCCAAGGTCGCCATGGAGCGCAGCGCCCAGATCGCGCTGCGCCGCCAGCTCGCGTCCGAGTCCGGCCCGCTCGAGCAGGTCCGTCTGGCGCGCAGACGTCCCGTACTCCCTGCTACCTGGCGGCTTGAACTGGCCGATGCGGATCTCGTACGACCCGGGACGGAGCTCGACATAGGCATCTTTGACGAGCGTGCCATCCAGGTCCTGCGGGTCGAGCGTCAGCTCGTACCGCGCCCCGTGCCACTGGCCCTTGACGCCGGCGCGCAGACGGCGCACCTCGAACGTGTCGAACGCCAGCCTCCCAGTGCCCGGCGTGACCGGCGACTCAGGAAAGGCGCGCCAATCGAGCTGGATGTAGGCCTCGGGCACGAGCTCGAACACGGGCTCGAGTGGAGCGGGCGTCTGCTCCGCGCCCTGGCCGGCCACTGCCGGGGCGGCGATGACGGAACAGATGGCAAGAACAAGAGAGGCGGATCGCGTCATCGTGACGCCGCCAGCGCCTGGCGTACGGATGCCGCCCGGCTTTGCACGTAGGTCATGAGACTCGTGACCGCCTGCGTGAATTCGGCAGGCGACGCGAGAAAACTGCGTTCCGGCGCCTCGCCCTCCGGGCCGACGACATACGGGGCAATCCGCGCAGACTCGGTCTGCAGCCTTGCGGTGAGAGCGGACGGCTCGAACACGGTATTGAGCATTTCCTCGACGTAGCTGCGGTATGCGGCGCGGTAGACCTGGTCGTCCATCAGGTAACGGATCAGCGGCCAGGTGGCGTTTGTCCGATCGTTGAACAGGTCGATTCCCGCGGCGCCGGGCCCGGCACCACCGCCGCCGAACGCTCCGCCCAGCCCGCCCCCATTGAGCGCCAGGTCGTGGTCCCAAGGAATGTAGAAGAGCCGATCGCGATGACGCGGGCTCCCATACACCCAGTAGTTGTGCGGCGCCAATCCGCCATAGGTGTCGGTATTGCCAATCACCGTGTTGAGAGCGAGCCATTTGAGAAAGGATCCGACCGCGAACCGCGCTTCGAGCCGCGTGCGCCATACGGCCGGATTGGCGCGCGATTCGTTCAGCACCGCGATCGCGTCCTGCACATCGGTCCAGTCTTCGTCCCGTTGGTTCGTCTTCTTGGGAAACGACTGCGGGTCGAACACCGTCCAGCGGGCACCGTTGCCGTTTGGCTTGTAGAGATTGCCGTTCTCGCTGCCAAACTGCACTTCGAGCATCGGCGCGTCGGGAATCTCGACGAGCGTATAGAGGCCCAGATACCGGGAACCCTCGCCGCGATCGAAGAAGACGCGCACGAACGCCGTCCGCGCGGCCGGCACACCGGCGTCACGGAAGAGATCCCCGACCACCTTGGCCCGCAGGAACGACGCGTCCTGAGAGTTGTTGGTCAGGTTCAGATTGGGAAAGCCGAAGAACGTCTGATCGCGAACTTCGGGGATCTGATCTTCGAGGCCGTCCGCATTCAGCCGGAAGGGCAGTTTTTCGGCGCCGCTGCTCCAGGAGTTGATCAGACTCGAATTGCCCTTCAGCCGCAGCCCGATGTTGGTGAATGAAATCCCGTCGAACGTCAGCGTCGCCGGAATGTAGATGGGCGTCCGCGGCAGGAACTCCACATCGTCGCGCCCCAGGTTGCCGCCCGGCTGATTGCCGCCACCCGGCGGAGCCCCGCCTCCACCACCAGGAGAGTCGCCGCCGCCAGGAGGATTGCCACCGCCGGGAAACCCACCGCCACCCGGCAATGGCGTGCAGCTGAGTCCAGCGGCCATGGGAAGCAGGGTGCAGCGTCCGCTTTGCGGCGGCGTGCCGAACGTGCACGCATCTCCTTCGACACGGCCATCGCACGCGGCGACCGTTGCCGGGTCGGGCATGACGTTGAAGCCGCCCCGTCCCAAACCGCCTCCGGCCCCGTAGGCACCCGCCATCTGGCTCATGTCCGCGACCAGGCGTCCCCAGTCCACGGCCGTGACACGGATGTCGAGCCGCTTGACGACGTCCTGGGCGAACACACGTGCGTAATCGGGCGTGGCGTCCCGCCCGTGCGTAGCCTCGTCCCGCTGCTGAGGAGCTCCCGCCCGAGAGGAAATGAGCCCGACGGACAACACGAACACCGCCGCGACGGCGACTTGACGCACCCTGCCTCCCTTTACACTGTGGTTACAGGGTTTCATTGACGCGTATCGCGAATAAGTTCCCAACAATTCGCCGGATTCAAATTCCGGAACTTTTTCGGCCGATCCGCCAATTCTTACCAGCGTGCCGGTGGAAGACGCTCCTGAGCCGTCCGATCCCGAGTTGATCGAACGTGCGCGCGGAGGCGAACGGGAGGCGTTTGGCTTCCTGTACCGCCGCCATCAGGCACACGTGTATCGATTTGCCCGCGCCATGACCGGGTCTGCAGCGCTTGCGGAGGACATCGTCCAGGATGCGTTTCTGGCACTCATCCGCGACCTCGAACGGTACGACGCTGGCCGCGCGCCGCTGAGAACGTATCTCTTTGGCATCGCGCGCAATCTCGCTCGGTACAAGGCGAAGGGCATGTGGCGGCTCATACCGCTCGATCACGCCGAGGAAGCCGCCGGGCGCGATGACCCGGCAGCGACGCTGTCGTCGCTCGAGGAGGCGCAGCACCTGCGCCGGTGTCTCAGTGGACTGCCGGCGCGGTATCGCGAGGTCATCATCCTCTGCGACCTGCACGAACTCGATTACGCGGAGACGGCCGTGGTCCTCAAAGTGCCGATCGGAACAGTGCGCTCGCGCCTGCACCGAGGCCGCCAATTGCTGATCGAGCGCCTGCGGCGGCGTGAGAGCCTGAATATTGTGAAAGGGTGCGTAATATGAAGCGCGAAGATGTGACGCCCGAAGAACGCGAGTTGCTCCACGCGATCGGAGCGCTCGCCCGTGAAGATGAACGACTCGCGGCCCCGCCTCGCGTCGAGGAGCGGCTGATGCGGGCATTCGACGAGACCCACGCCAGTGGTGTGCAGCAGCCTCGGTGGCTCGTACGACATGTCTTGAAAGTCGCGGCTGTGTTCGTGCTGGCGGTGGCGAGCGGCTACTGGTGGAGTCGCGGCGCCGAGCCCCCGTCGGCGCAAACGCAGGACCAGACCGAGAGTCCCGCCGTCGTCGCGTCATGGCCATCTTCCGAGACGTGGGCCTGGCTCGATCCCGACCCGGAGTCGCTGCAAATCGTCCGTGTGCGGATCCCAAGCGCCGCACTGGCCGCGCAAGGCTACGCGTTCGAGGACGCCGATGGCGACGGCCTGGTCGAGCTCGAGGTGATCGTCGGTGCGGACGGGATGACACGCGGCGTCCGTCTGGCCCAAGCGGCATCAGTCATCTATTAGCGAGGAACTGTATGAACCGCCGATTGTTCGCGTGCTGGACACTCGTCGTCGCGTTCGGTGGCGTCCTGAGCGCCCAGCGCGGCATGCCGCCGATCGACATCATGGGAGTCGAGCCGCTGGAGTTCGGGGAAGCCGTGCGGGGCGTGCCGTTTCGCGCTGATGCGGTCAGCGAGATGACCCAGGAGCTGCGGGACGGCAACCGCATCGAGCAGCGGACGACCGTCACGATCGCGAGGGACGGCGCCGGGCGCGTCAGGCGCGAGCAGCCGCTGCCGCCGATCGGTCCAGTCGTGCTCGATTCGGACGTCCGCATGATCACGATCAGCGATCCGCAGCGCCGGACGCTGTACCTGATCGACCCGCAGCGCAAGACCGTCTCCAGATCGACGGCCCCCGCTGGTCCACCGCCGCCTCCGTCTGGTGGCCGTGATCCGATGGATAGACGGTTGCCGCCGCCTCAGATCTCGTCGGAAACCCTCGGGAATCGCCAGATTCTCGGCCTGCGCGCTGAAGGCACCCGGCAGACCATGACGATTCCGGCCGGCGTGTTCGGCAACGTCGGTCCCATCAGTGTCGTGACGGAGCGCTGGTACTCGCCGGAGCTTAAGATCGTGCTCGAGTCGAGCAGGAGCGACCCCCGGCTGGGTGACGTGACGTACCGTGTGACCAACCTCGTGCGAGGCGAGCCGGACGCGGCGCTGTTTGCCATTCCCTCCGACTACACGACGATCGAGCGACCGCCGAGGGGCTTCGGCCCACCGCCGCGGTGAAGGCCCGGCTTTTGCTGTCTCCCGTTGGCGCGAGGGGTACAGTTTTGGGTATAGTCCCAACCCGTCTCAAAGGGCAGTGCTCGGAAGTTGTTGGAAGTTGGCTCCTCAGGCTGGATTCGAACCAGCAACCCTCCGGTTAACAGCCGGATGCTCTGCCGTTGAGCTACTGAGGAATTTGGTTGGAGCCACGCCCCATTGAGGCGCGGACGCGCGTCGAGCGAACCCTGATCGTAATGGAAGCACTCGGCCTGGCGCAAATCGAGCGTCGGCGCGGCAAGCCCGGCGCGGGCCGACACCTATATATAATCCGCGCCATCATGAGGATTCGGGCCGCGGCGTGCACCGTCCTGGCGCTCACGGCGGCGTCGTTCGTCCTCCAGGCCCAGACCGGCGCGCCGACTGGCGCCGCGTTATACGAAGGCGCGCGCCTGATCCCAGGCGACGGCAAACCGGCAATCGAACGTTCCGCCTTCCTCGTCGAGAACGGCACCATCACGCGCATAGGACGCCAGGGCGACGTGAAGGCTCCCGCCGGCGCCACGCGTGTGGACCTCACCGGTAAGACGGTGATGCCGGCGCTCATCGACATCCACACGCATACGGGTTTTCAGAAAGGCGCGACGTATCGCGCAGAGAACTACTCTCGCGAGACGATCGTCGACGATCTCAATCGGGCCTTGTACTTCGGTGTCAGCACGGTCGTCTCGGAAGGGATCGATCCCGGCGACGTCGCGTTCAGGATTCGCGACGACCAGGCGGCAGGGCGTCTCGGCGGCGCGCGCCTGTTTACGGCCGGCCGCGGGATGGGCGCGCCAAACGCAGGCCCGGGCGCGGAGACGTATCGCGGCATCGCCTACGACGTCACCACGGCAGACGAGGCGCGACGCGACGTGCGGGAGCTTGCCTCGCAGAAGGTCGACTTCATCAAGATCTGGGTGGACGACCGCAACGGCCGCGCGCCGGAGCTGAGCGCGCCACTCTACCGCGCGATTATCGACGAAGCACACTCGCACAGCATCCGCGTCAACGCGCACGTGTTCTACCTCGCCGACGCGAAAGGCCTTGTTGCCGCTGGCATCGACGGGTTCACGCACATGGTCCGCGACAAGGAGATGGATGACGAGGTCGTCCAGGCGATCGTGAAGCGCGATGTCTCCATCATGCCGACGCTGCAGAACACCGAGCGCGGCCGCAACATGGAGATGCCGGCGTCGCTGGCCGCATGGCTCAACGGTCCGGCGCGCGAGGCGATCCCGCCCGACCTCGCTGCGAAGGTCCAGGCCGCATATGGCGGCCGATCGGTGGCGCAGGCCGCGGCGGCACGCGAGCGCTACGCGATCCTCCAGCACAGTCTCGCGAGACTGTCCGCAGCAGGCGCGCGCATCGTCCTCGGCGGAGACACGGGCCTGCAGGACGATCCGTTCGGCTTCGCCGAGCACCGCGAGCTCGAGCTGATGGTGGACGCCGGCATGACGCCGATGCATGCGATCGTTGCCGCCACGAGCCGCGGCGCCGAGTACCTGCGACTTCGAAACACGGGAACGCTGGCGGCCGGCAAGCGCGCCGATCTCCTGGTGCTCGACGCCAATCCGCTCGACGACATCACGAACACACGCCGCATTTCACAGGTTGTTCTGAAAGGGCTGGCCGTGGATCGTGACGCAATCCGCTCCAGCCTGAATTCGAGACACTGAGCCGCCTCCGACGCTACTCCTCCGCAGCATCCAGCGATACAAGCGTCTTGACAGCGCGGGGGCACGGCTCTACTGTCCACATCGCACATCCATATTCCATATTCGCGACGCACTCCTACCTTCGTCACGGCGGCACGACACGACAATCGAACCCGGCGGCGTGTGTTTCAAGGGCAAGTCTTTCCAGGAGGCCTCGATGTGGATTGTGCAGCGGTTTTCCGTGTTGGCTATTGCGTGCTCCATCGTGGGCGCTTCGGCGCCGGCACTCGCGCAAGGTGGGCGAGCTGAAATCAACGGCACGGTCGTGGACGCGCAGAAGGCAGTATTGCCGGGCGCCACCGTGACGGCGACGAACGAAGACACGGGGCTCGTGCGCGAGTCGGTGGCAGACACCACAGGACGGTTCGTCATGCCGAGCCTGCTCCCCGGCACCTACACGATCAAGGCCGACCTTTCCGGCTTCCAGCCGATGGTGCGGACCGGCATGGTCGTCCGCGTCGGTGAAGAGCTGACGGTCACGCTGACGCTGCCGATTGCCGGTGTCGCAGAGACCCTGACGGTCACGGCGGAGGCGCCGCTCGTCGAATCGACCTCCAACCGGATCGGCACCAATATCACCAGCAACGAGATCGACAGCCTGCCGAGCGCGAACCGCAGCCAGTTCAGCCTCATGCAGACGATCCCCGGCCTCGT
>OBEQ010206808.1_pt1 | contig 10669 bp, 6 predicted proteins | sample 1670901 | NCBI WGS metagenome assembly OBEQ01 (sample SAMEA104232315, study PRJEB22302) | groundwater metagenome | biome: forest; feature: aquifer; material: groundwater | place: USA | collected 2011-08-07 | depth 5.4 m | reverse complement strand
TAAATACCCGAAGGCTTCAAACCAGCGCACATCAATCGCGGGTTGTTCGTTGTCGGAATATTTTTTATCCGGGTTGCGATCGTTCGGCACCACGCGCCAGCTTTCAAATGAGGCGTTCGGATGCGCGGCACGCACCCACGCGGGCATTTGCTTCGCGGCCGTTTCATCTTTCGCCCAGAATACCAACGTCGGCACACCGGTGCGCTTGTCGATCGCCACACAGGCAAACGGGGTGGCGCCGTACATGTGCAGATAGGCTGCGAACTCTTTATTCGTCACGCAATGCGCGTCCATCAGGTACGCATCCAGTGTCACGTCATGTACGGGTTTTTCGTCATCAAACTCGCTCGTGGCATCGCCCATCGCGAACGTCTGCGCGGGAATCGGCATCATGCCAAGCAAATCGGGCGCTGGCGGCGGAACGACGTATCCATCGTGCAACGTCAGCGGCGGCAAGGAGCGGAATGCATAGGTTGATTCGGCGGCAGCAGACAATCCCGTATCAACAATTTCTGCGTCGGCGACCGTGGCATTGTTGGAGTGTGCCGGAAGTATGGGCGATGCAGCGCGCTGTGCGGCCAAAAGTTTTGCGGATTCGGCGGCGGCGATACGGCGCGCTTCTTGTGCGGCCTGTTGCACTACCTTTTCACGGTCTTGCCGTGCGGCCGCGATGGCTTTGTCGCGCGCGGCGACTAACTTGGGCAACGCGGCGAACACGGTGGCACGCACGCCAAAACCGATTTTGTTCCGCCACTGCACCGGCAATTGGCGCGCGATTTCTTCCAGTAAGGGCAACGCTTGCACGATCTGGTGATCCCGCACGTGCTTCACCGCCCGATGCAACGCCTTCTTTTCCGCGCGAGTCGTCGGCAACGCCAGCACCCACGCGCGGAGTCCGTCCATCGCATCCCGCGTAGCGCCGGCCACGCGTTCGCGTTCCATCTGTTTGACTAAATCATCCGCCGGTAATTGATCACGCTTCGCCAAACGGCGAATGTGCGCCACAGCCACCCGCTCCGGTTGCGTCAGTCGCGTTAAGAGCGGCCACACGGCGTCCAGCATGGCTTCGCCGTCGGGGTGATCCACCAACAGTTCCCTCACAAAACTCGCGTGTGCTTCCAGCGGCACGGCTTCGGGGCAATGCGATAATAAATAGAGAATGAGTCCGCCGGACGCCGGCACGGTGTCGCCCTCGGTTGTGACATTGGTCAGCGGCAGACGATGCAACATAGTCAACATCGCATGCAAAAATTCACGAAAATGTTCGTAGGTCACTCCAGCGCGCTGGCGCGCTTCATGGAATTCGCCCACCACCCACCCGCACCACGCCTGCCATTGCGGGTCACTCACATCAATGCGTTCCGGCAATCGCACCTGCGCCAACATCGCCGTGGCCAGATCGCGCAATTCGCCATTCGATTGTAACGAGAGTTGTTTGAGCGCCTCAAAAAATTCCACGAGCGGCGCTTGGTCCGGGGCCAACGCGGTGGAAGCGGCGGGAACGAGCGCGGTCGTGGAAGTCGTTACGGCATCGGGTGCTGCAACATCGGGGACGGAGACTGTTTCGGTTGGGACATTTGGATGCGGGGTGGGTGACTTGGGATCTCCAGCGGTTGGCGGCGTCGTGGTTTGCCAAAACCGCGGAAGCTGCCGAGGCACGAGTTCTTTTCCGGAGCGCGGTGGACGGGAAATAAACGCAAGACCCGCCGTTCCCGTCGCATACGCGACACCATCCAGCGCTTTTGCCGACCGTTGCAACACCACCCCGCGACTCCGGTGCAACACGGGCCTTGGCCCCGGCACGGCCCGAAACACCGACTGCGGCGGTCGCGCGCGTAAAAACGGACTCTGGCGACGAATCGTCATGGCGCAACAGCTCCCATAATATGGTTATCGGCAGATCGCAGGAAAAGTTGCTAAAAAATTTCAAAGACTGCCGCAGACTACCAAAACGACGTTGACATTCGATCATGCCCATCTATCATCGTTCCTATGGGTTTAACGCATATCGCAGCGACAGTTCGCCCATCGCTGCAAGCCAAGCGCGGGTTGCAGGTGCGATTTTTGGTCGACAGTGGCGCGGTCTATTCTGTGATTCCCGAGAAAGTCTGGAAGCACCTGCGCTTGCGGCCATTTCGCGCGGTGGAATTCACTTTGGCCGACGGAACAACCATCTGCCGCAATATCTCCGAATGTTTCTTCGAAGTCCACGGCGTGCGCGGGACATCGCCCGTAGTGTTGGGCGAAGCGAACGACACGCCGTTGCTCGGCATGGTCACCCTGGAAACTCTCGGCCTCATGATTAATCCACTCTCGCGCGAATTATTACCGATGCAAATGGTCATGGCGCGGATGCGGTAAATTTTTCATTCACAATCCCATCCAGCGCCTGCGGGTTTTCGATCATGCTGATGTCGCCGACGCGTTCGCCCAACCATTTTTTTCGAATCACGCCGCGCACAATTTTCGCGGAACGGGTTTTGGGTAATCCTGACACAAACACGACCGTTTTTGGTTGCATCGATTTGCCCAACCGCTGCGCGGTGTGTGCAATGAGTTCGCGTTGCAGTGCGGCGTCGCCATCGAAATTATTTTTCAACACGACGAAGCAGACAATCGACTCACCTTTAATGTCGTCGGGCACTCCAATCGCCGCGGCTTCCGCAACGCGCGCGTGTTCCATGAGCGCACCTTCGATCTCGGCGGGACCAACGCGCTTACCGGCGACTTTAATGGTGTCGTCGGCGCGGCCTTGTACAAACCAGAAACCGTCGGCATCGACGCGCGCCCAATCACCATGATTCCAGACCTGCGGCCATTTGCTAAAATAGGTTTCCAGGTAGCGTTCGCGATCGTTTAAGAAACCTTTGGTCATGGACGGCGCGGGTTGTTTGCACACTAAATATCCGATTTCTCCGCGCACGGATTCGCCCGCTTCATTAAACACATCGACATCCATGCCCAAACCCGGACCTTGCAACGTGCACGCTTTGAGTGGATGAATCGGCAGCGGCGCCAAATGACAACCAATAATTTCCGTGCCGCCGGAAATATTCATGACGGGACACCGCGCGCCGCCGACTTTTTCAAAATACCAGAGATACGATTCCGCATCCCAGACCTCGCCGGTGGAACCGAGCACGCGCAACGCGCTGAGGTCATGATTGTGCAACCACTCATCGCCTTCTTTTTTGAGCACGCGAATCGCGGTCGGGGCAATCCCTAAATGCGTCACGCGTTGGCGCGCACACAGTTGCCACAGTCGATCGGGTGCAGGGAAATTCGGCAGACCTTCAAACATGACGACCGTCGCACCATGAAAGAGCACACCGATTAATTCCCACGGGCCCATCATCCAACCAATATCGGTGAGCCAAAAAAATCGATCATTCGTTTTGACATCGAAATGATACCCGAGTTCCTTCGCGGTTTGCGCAAGGCATCCGGCGTGCGTGTGCACACACCCTTTCGGTCGCCCCGTCGTGCCCGATGTGTATAAAATAATTGCACTCGACTCCGCAGGCAACGGGCGCGTGGCGCAAACAGTGGATTGGCGGTCGACGAGTTCGTGCCACCAGAGATCGCGACCCGCAATCAGCTGCACCGGAATCAACTCGCGCTGCAGCACCACGACATGTTCAAGCGTGGGCACCAACGCCGCGGCCGCATCGACGATAGATTTCACGGCCACCGCTTGTCCCTTGCGCACACTCGCGTCGGTCGTGAGCACCACACGCGCGTTCGCATCGGCGAGTCGCACCGCCAGCGCCTCCGCGCCGTATCCGGAAAAAATCGGCACGGCGACGGCACCGATTTTCTGGCAGGCGAACATCGCAATCGCCACTTCGGGAATCATCGGCAAAAACAATCCGACCGCATCGCCCACACCGATGTGTAATTCCAGCAACGCATTCGCGAGTTGATTCACCGCACTCGCCAATTCCGCAAACGAGTAGCGACGCGTGTCGCCCAATTCATTTTCCCACACGATCGCCGCCGCATCACGCCGCGCGCTGCTCGCATGACGATCGATACAATTGCGCACGATGTTGAGTTCGCCATCGACAAACCATTGCGCAAACGGAAATCCGCGCGACTGATCGAGGACCTTTGAATACGCCCGATCCCACACCACGCCCAAATCTTTCAACGCCGCATCCCAAAACCATTCGACGTCGCAGGAACGTTTCAGCAACGCCGCGTAATCGGCAATCCCATGCGCACGCATAAATCGCGTGACGTTGGCGTCGGCAATGCGTTGGGCATCGGGGCGCCAAATTATTTCGGAATCGTTCGGCATGGGCGGGGTCATAACAACACTTAGTGGATAGCGTCTAGCGGATAGATCGCGATCAGGATGATGAGGGCACCACCGTTGTCGACCATTCTGATAATGGCCATTCCGTTTGACAGAAGCAGAGCGACACCGGGGGCAATGTTTTTTTGGGGTTCATCCTCGCAACTTGAAACGTTTCAAGTTGCAGGACAACACATTACGATCTGAACCATGTTTGCGGGAGAATGAGCACACATTTTTTGCCATTAGTCCCAGGATGACCCATTTCCTCATCCAATAAATAAAAATATACCTTTGCAAGGCATACCGAATAAAGGTATATATTGGTCTGTGGCTATCCAGTCGTTCACTACTGCAGAGCTCCAAACGTTCTTTGAGACGGGACGAGTGCCAAAAAATGTGGGGTGGCAACGGATCAAGACACTGGTGATCAGAAAGCTGGACATGCTGCACTATGCACATGCCTTGAGCGATCTGCGTTCTCCCCCCGGCAACCGACTCGAAGCCTTGAAGAACGACTTGCATGGCCTGCATAGCATTCGGGCCAACGACCAATGGCGGATTGTTTTTGAATGGACCGATCGAGGGCCCGCGCGGGTTCGCGTGGTGGATTATCATTAATCGAGGAGAACGTATGACACGCAAAAAAAGAAAACCCACCACCCCCGGAGAAATTCTTCACGAGGAATATTTATCCCCGCTGGGGCTCACGCAAAAGGGGTTGGCCGATCATATTGGCTACGAAGTGAAAGTGATCAATCGTCTGGTGAACGGTCGCACCGGCGTCACGGCACCGTTGGCACTCAAGCTGGCGGCGGCGCTGAATACCTCTCCGGAATTTTGGCTCAATGCACAAAAGGCCGTCGATCTGTACGAAGCCTCAAAAATAATTGGCGAGTTGCCCCGCATGCTGATTCTGCGCGGCCATTTGGCGCACGCGTGAAACCGATGCGCAAGGTCACGTGATTCGCACCATGCCGTGCGGCATTGGGCGTGGAGGGCTCGGTGTGAAAACCCGTATGACGGACAATATCACACCAACCGGGATATTTGAGATTGAGATTATGTTGAGTCACAATCCCGACTGGAATCACGCCGCGGCCAACGTCGTTGCGCAGTATCAACGAACGGAATTTTCGACACTCGTCGCGTCACCAGCGGGACTCGCTACGCTTTTCGACAATATGAATCGTCTCGATTTCAATCACGACGGCCGCGCCGATGCGGCGTACGGCAGTGCCTATCTCGGACTGAGTTCACGCAAGGCAATCACCGGTCCCAAGTTGCAAAAATTTCAGACCACACCGTACTGGTTTTCCATCGCACTGCACGGTACGCCCGACTCCGCCAACATCGGCCAATCCAATTCCGGCGGCTGCGTACACCTGAGCGCAGAATCGTTGCGCACACTCATCACGGAAGGCCTCGCCACGATCGGCACCCGCGTGACGATTAGCGATCAGGATGCACCGACAGTGCAATAACAACGATTCGCGCCGGGCGTCGGGCATTTCGTCGTCGTGTACGTGATCGTTGTCGGAATCGGAATCCGCCGTTTCGTCATCCTGAGTTTGCGAAGGATCCCCCGCTAAAACAAGTGTCGTCGGGAGATCCGCAACAAAGTTCAGGATGACCCATTTCCTCATCCTATTCCGTTGCACTGACCGATGTCGTCGATTATGCACGCGGCATGTCTTCGCATGTCCATCTCGTCGGCATTTGCGGCACCGGCATGGCCTCGCTCGCGGGATTATTTTTGGCGGACGGGTGGCGTGTGACCGGGTCCGACACGCAGGCGTATCCGCCCATGGGTCCCATGTTGGCGGAATTGGGAATTTCCGTCGCGATTGGATTCGACGCCGCGCATCTGGCACCGCGACCAGATCTCGTGATTGTTGGCAACGTCTGCACCGCACAAAATCCGGAAGCGCGCGCCGCTATCGACACAAACATTCCGTATCGCACGCTGCCGCACGCGGTCGCGGAATTTTTTGGGAAATCGCGTCTGCCGATTGTGATTACGGGCACGCACGGAAAAACCACGTGCACCAGTCTCGCCGCGTGGTTGCTGGAAAGTGCGGGGCGCGATCCGAGTTTTTTGATTGGTGGCGTGCCGCACAATTTTGCGCGCAGTTACAAACTCGGCGCGGGACGCGAAATCGTCATTGAAGGCGACGAATACGACAGCGCATTTTTTGAAAAGACGCCGAAGTTTTTGCATTACGGCGGTCGCGCAATCCTCATGGGTCCGGTCGAATTCGATCACGCCGACATTTACCAAGACCTCGACGCCGTCCTCGCCGCCTTTCGCACGCTCATCACGCAACTCCCGCACGACGCGCTGCTCGTCGCCTGCGCTGACAGCGCGAATGTCCGCGGCCTCTTGAAAGACGCGCGGTGCAAGGTCATCACCTACGGCGTGGAGGCGGAAACCATCGCCGATGTGAAAGCGTACATTGTTGCCATGGGGCCGAGTGGTGCAGAGTTTGGAATCGTCGCCGTTCGCCGGTCGCCAGTCGCCAGCTACGGCAAAGACGTCGCCAGGGACCGGTCGCCGGTCCCTGGCGACGTTTTTCACTCGCCGCTCGCTGGCAAACACAACGTGCAAAACGCCACAGGCGTCATCACATTGTTGCGTGAACTGGGACTCGCGGCGGCCGAATTGAAAAGTGGTTTGGCAACATTCGGCGGGATTAAACGGCGTCAGGAAATTATTGGCGTGGGCGATGGCGTCACCATCATCGATGATTTTGCGCATCACCCCACCGCGATTCGCGAAACCGTGCAGGCGTTGCGCAGCAAGTTTCCCGGACAGCGATTGGTGATTGCATTCGAGCCGCGCTCCAACACGAGCGGTCGGAAGATTTTTCACGAGGCGTATCTGGAAGCGTTCCAAGGCGCGTCGTTCGTGGTGTTGGGGGCGGTGCATAAAGTCGATCGCATTCCGCCCGCAGAACGCCTCGATGCGGCTGCGCTCGCGCGTGATTTGTCGGCGCGCAACATTCCCGCACACTATTGCCCAGAGTCCTTTGCCATTCGCGCCGCATTGTTGCACGCCGCGCAACCCGGCGACGTGGTCGCCTTCATGTCGAACGGAGATTTTGCGGGATTGCATCATCAACTGTTGCAGGATTTGCAACAACGGAGTCGTTGACGCCAATGCCATGCAACGTATCCGCCGCCACCGCCGCCGATTTTCTTCTCCGTTTCGCAACACATTGCTCATCGTGTGCGCACTGGGTCTGCTCGGCATGATTGTCGTGTATCGGTGGTCCAATATTCCGGCGGTGCAACAATATATTTTGCGCGCGATCAACGCCCACACGACCTGGCAAATTTCCACCGACGGTTGGAGTTGGGATCCCACCGATTCCACGGTGCGCATCAACAATCTGTCGCTCACGCATCAACTCAACAATCATTACGCGCACGCCGATTCGATTGTTCTTGAATACAGTCCCTGGGCGTTTTTGCGCGGCACCCTCAAAATTCGTGCGCTGCAAATTCATGGCATGGTGGGTCGATTCGAACAGATGCCATCGCCCACCACAGAGCGCCGTCACATCTCGTTGCGCAAATTATTATTTTTGCGCAATCTGGAAATTACCGACGCCGCCGTGGACGGCGTGAAAATCACGCTGCCCCACGATCGCATCATTACAGCAGCGCAAATCACCCTCCAATATCATCCGAATTTTTTGCGCGGCGTGCGCGTGCATGTCGAAAGTACTGCGCCCACATTATTGTCGGGGGATCGTCTACTGGTCGGCGCGCAACATTTCGCGCTGTCGGGCACCACCGATCTGCTGTCGTGGGTCGACGTCGCGCCGTTTGTGAACAATGTCAAAGGCGCATTGCATATCGACAACGCCGTGTGGCGCACACTGCAGATGACGCGCGTCGATGCGGTCGCCCAGCTCATCAACAGCAAAATTTCGCTCGACGATTTCTCGGCCACGATTGGCGGACACGATCTGCACGGCAAAGGGGCCGTTGAATTTGCCAACCAACATTCCGCCGCGCACATCGAATGGCCCACGCCGATTACGATTCCGGAATTATTGCCCGACAGCAGTTTTTTTCTCTCGGCGGGCGCGGTCACGGGCAGCATCGATTGGGACGGCACCTCGCTCGAAGCCGCACACCTCAACGGCGCCATGCGCGTCGATCTCACCCAAACGCACAGCGAGTTCACGAATATTCCAGCACACCTGACGAGTCACGGCATCTGGCGCGATGGCATTTTGCATCTCGATGATGGCATTCTGCAAGTCGGCAGCGGTCGCACGACTTTCGGCGGATCGATTAGTCCCGCGCAACATCGCATCGATATCGGATTTTCGGGCGAGCAAATTCCACTCGCGGGCGTACTCGGTCGATTTCGCAATCCCGATTTTCATCCGGTCGATGGCACCGCCCGCGCACGCGGATCCTTCAAGGGCTGGGCGCACGATTACAATTTCGATCTCGAGGCGCACACGAATCCGGGCGCGTCGTACCAGGGCATTGTGGTGGAAGGCGCCGACCTCACCATGCATCTCACGTATCCGAAACTCGCGTTGCAAGGCACCGTCACGCAACACGGTCGCACCACCGGCACGGTGGCGCTGGGCATCGCGTTTGGTGCCATGCAATCCGATGATCACCGCACGGCGGTCATCGATCTGAAGGCGCAAATCACCGATCATCAACTCGGACCGTCGTTTCCGTTGGTCGGACTCACCGGCGTGGGCAGGGGCACGGTCACGATTCGCGGTCCCACCACGAATTATCGGGGCGACGCCAATGTCGAATTACAAGATGGCACGTTTCTAGAAATCCCCTTCGACAACGTCACCGGCAAACTCGCGCTGCGACCCGCACAGGTCAGCATTGTCCCGGTCACCATCGAGGTCCCGAATTTGCCCACGATCTATTTTACGCAACCGCTCACCATGGACATCCATCATGGTTTTCACCTGCACGGTCGGCCCACCACGGGACTCGATGTCGATCTGAATTATCAAGGCGGCGTCGGACTCTGGACTTTTCACAACATCAGTTTCAGCGATCCGCATTTGGCGCATGCGCCGTGTGTGTTGCGCGGCAGCGGGCGCAGTCCGAATTGGGATTTGCACGTGAACGGCACCGCACGGGCCGAATGGTTGCAGTTTATTCCCGCCGTGTTCAGCGAGGCCGAAGGACTGTTGCCGCTGAATCTTTCGATTCGCGGCAATATGCAGCATCCGCAAATCGATGGCACCATGACGCTGCAAAATAATCGGATGATCTTGCGCACGCTCCCGCAGGAATGGAACGGGTTGGCGGGCGTCTTGCATTTTCATGGGAACCGCATCGATTACGAATCAACGCACGGATTTATTGGCGACGGTCCGTTTACGCTCACCGGATGGGTCGAACACGCCGGATTTTCGGCGCCGCGTTTCGCACTGGCATTGCGCGGCAACTCGCTGTCGTACATGTCCGAGGATCGCACCCTGCGCAGCGAACTCGACACCGACGTACACATCACTCGCGCCGATGGCCGCACCACCACCATCGACGGATCGCTCGCCATAACCGACGCCACTTACACGCATGACTTTCGCGTCCTTGAACATGTCGGTCGCACCGACGCGGTCGCCACGCATGTGCAACTCCGCAAGATCGCCGAAGGGTACGACGACGTGCGACTGAATCTGCGGGTGGAGAGTCGCGGCGATGTCTGGATTCGCAACAACGTCGCGACCATTGCGTTGCGCGTCATGACCAACGTCACCGGCACGGCCGCAAATCCGCAGGTGCGCGGCACGATTCAAACCGCAGAAGGCACGATTCATTATCTCGGTCTCGAATTCGATGTCGTGTCCGGCACGATGGAATTTCATCCGCCACTCATTGACCCGTGGATCGATTTTTCCGGCGAGAAAACGGTGGGCACGCATCTGGTGCAAATTATTTTGCGTGGTCCCACCAACAACCTGCGCGCGGAACTCACCGCGGTCCCCGCCGAAGATCGCAAAAATGTGTTGTGTCTGATTGCGTACGGCAACACGTGCGATCAATTGCGCACCACACAATTCGGCGCCAAAGTGGGTCCAGGCGTCTTTGTGGAGCAAATTGGGAAAATCGTGGAACGCCCGCTCTACCGTTTTACCGGGCTCGATGTGGTGCGCGTCGAATCGGCCGTGGGGACCAACGATATTTCGCGACTGCATTTGGGCAAACGGATTTCCGATCGACTCGAAATTAGTTTTGTGACGTCGGTGGGCCAAGCCTCGGCGGAACAAAGTTTCGAGGCCGATTATCGCCTCACGGATTTTTTGCTGTTGAAGGCGCGCCGCGCCACCAACAATAAATCGCAGATCAATATGTCGCTGCGCTTTCGGGAAC
>OBEQ011849356.1_pt1 | contig 10670 bp, 9 predicted proteins | sample 1670901 | NCBI WGS metagenome assembly OBEQ01 (sample SAMEA104232315, study PRJEB22302) | groundwater metagenome | biome: forest; feature: aquifer; material: groundwater | place: USA | collected 2011-08-07 | depth 5.4 m | reverse complement strand
GCCGGATTGGCCTCTTTGTAGTCGAAGGTCGCGCCAATGCGCGGGCTGGTGAGAATACCGCTGTTGAACACGCCGCCCAGGACCAGCCCGATCTTGAGGTTCCGCGCCTGCTTGGCTTGTGACACAACCGGCGGTGCCAGGGGCACGGTGGCGCCGCATCCGGTCAAGAACAGTAGTGCAAAAATTACCGAGGCAGGCAAAAAGCGTATTGGGAACATAAATTAGAAAAGAAAGAACGTCTTGCGGCGTCCTGGATGAATAGAGGAAATTGCAGTAGAAACAGATTGTAGCGTATGTCGAATGCATGACAGCAACACCCCCCCAATTGAGAATGATTTCCATTTAATGGAAAATCCAATATAATTCGGTCATTGCAAATCATTGCTTTTCAAGGAAATCCCATGCAGTCACTCCGCATCAAGATGCTGTCCGCCGCCATTGCATTGATCGCCGCCAGCGCGGTGCATGCGCAAGAAAACGTGCTGAACCTCTACTCCGCTCGTCATTACCAGACCGACGAGCAGTTATACGCCAACTTCGCCAAGCAAACCGGCATCAAGATCAACCGCATTGAAGCGGAAGACAGTCCACTGCTTGAGCGCCTCAAAACCGAGGGGAAAAACAGCCCGGCCGACGTGATCCTGCTAGTGGACGCAGCCCGGCTGTGGCGCGCGCAGATCGACGGTTTGTTCCAGCCGGTCAAGTCGAGCGCGCTGGACAAGCGCATCCCGGCAAATCTGCGCGGCAAGGATGATGGACAGGGAGCCGAATGGTATGGCTTCTCCACCCGCGGCCGCTTCATCGTCTACAACAAGGCGAGCGTAAAACCGGAAGATGTCGCCACCTATGAGTCGCTGGCAGAGCCAAAAAACAAGGGCAAAGTCTGCACCCGTTCCGGATCGCATCCCTACATGCTGTCCCTGATCGGCTCGATGATTGAACGCAACGGCGAAAAAGCCACGGAAGAGTGGGCACGCGGCGTGGTGGCAAACTTCGCCCGCCCGCCGCGCGGCGGCGATACCGACCAGATCAAGGGCGTCGCTTCCGGCGAATGCGGCATCGCGCTTGCCAACACCTACTACTACGTCCGCCTGCTGCGCTCGACCAAACCGGAAGACAAGGAAGCCATCAGCAAGGTCGATTTCGTCTGGCCTAATCAGAAGACCACCGGCGCCCACGTCAACATCGCCGGCGGCGGCGTCGCGAAGAACGCACCGCATCGTGAAGCAGCTGTGAAATTCCTGGAATATCTTGCCAGTGATGAAGCACAAGGCTATTTCGCCAACGGCAATAATGAATGGCCGGTGGTGGCCTCGGCAGTAGCGAAAAATCCGGCCTTGGAATCGCTCGGCACATTCAAGACGGAAAATCTCTCAATTGCGACGATCGGCAAAAATCAGATCGCAGCGCAAAAAATTCTCGATCGCGTCGGCTACAAGTAACTGCCACGCAGCGCAAACATGCACAGGGATTCGATCGGATTGAATCCCTGTGCAACTATGTATCAATCAAGTTTCATGAACCGCGTTTTTTGGAAACTTGACGATGAAGGTGCTGCCCTTGTCGGGCGTGGAATCGATGGCAAGCGAAGCGCCGTGACGCAATAAAACGTGCTTCACGATGGCCAAGCCCAAGCCGGTTCCTTGCGTCTCCCTCGACCTGCTTTTATCGACCCGGTAGAAGCGCTCGGTCAAGCGCGAAATATGTTCGACGCGAATGCCGATCCCGGTATCCTGGACCGCAAATTGCGGGCCCGACTCCCTGACGCGCCAGAACAGTTTGATGCTGCCTTTCGCCGGCGTATAGCGCACGGCATTCGACACCAGATTGCTGAAGGCGCTTCGGAGTTCTTCACTGCTTCCCTTGATGTCGGGTCCGTCGACTGTCAGCTCGATTTCATGTTTTCCGGCGGATAAGGCCCGCGCTTCCTGCAGGATTTGATCGAGCAGGCTGTGGATGTTCACGCGCTCCGGACGCAAGGGGTAATCGATCGACTCAAGCCGCGTCAGCGTCAGCATGTCCTCCACCAGATTTTGCATACGATGGCCCTGCTCGGTCATCAGCTTCAAATGCGCTGTCCGCGTTTGCGGATCGAGGTTGGACTGGGTCTGCGCAATCTCAAGAAAGCCATTGATCACCGTCAGCGGCGTGCGCAATTCATGCGACGCATTGGCGATAAAATCGCGCCGCATCATCTCGATCCGTTCGGACTCGGTGGCATCATGCGTGACCAGGATCTGGCGCCGGTTTTCAAATGGAATAATCTGGACAATCAGCTTGCGCTCGCGCAGCGTCAGGGTCAGCGGCTGCTCGTAGCGGCCGAGGATGATGTAGTCCATGAAGTCCGGGCTGCGAATCAGGTTGGTCACCCGCATGCCCTTGTCGCGCTCGTTCTGCAGACCGAGATGCAGTTCCGCGGCGGGATTGCACCACTCAAGGAACAACACGTCATCCATGATGACCACGCCATCCGGCAACAGGCTCATCGCCTGGCGGAACCGGGCCAGCCACTCGGTCAGTTCAGTGCGGTTTTTTTCATCGTCGCGCCGCAGCTTGTACAGCCGGGAAAAAATGTCAGTCCAGGCGCCCCAGCCATCCGGCAGTTTGGCGCTGTCGGGATTATCGAGCCAACCGGAAAGACGATATAGATAATGAAGCTGCATCACCACCAGCGCCGTCATCGTCAGCAAGCCCGTCATCAGCCCGGCCACCGGTCCGGCAAAATACCAGAGCAGTCCGGAGCCAAGCAACACAAACAACAAACGCAGGGCCGCTGGGACCCAAAACAACAACTGCGAATTCATAGAATAAAGGAGGTTATTTTTCGGACAGCATGTAGCCTACACTACGCACGGTCTTGATCAAGTGTTCCGCTTCCTTCAACGCCTTGCGCAGACGCAGCACATGAACATCCACCGTGCGCTCCTCGATCACCACATGGTCGCCCCAGACCTTGTCCAGCAACTGGCTGCGGGAGAACACGCGGTCAGGATGCGCGAGAAAGAATTTCAAGAGCTTGAACTCAGCATGGCCGATGTCGATCTTCTGATCATTCATGCAGACGCTGCAACTGACCGGATCCAGACTGACCCCGCCGGCGCTCATCAAACTCTGCGCATGCTCGGGGCTTTTACGGCGCAGCACGGCGTTGATGCGCGCAGTCAGTTCACGCGGCGAAAACGGCTTGGTCACATAATCGTCCGCGCCGTTATCCAGGCCGGCGATCTTGTCCTCTTCCATGCTTTTCGCGGTCAGCATGATGACCGGCAGTTCATTCAACTGCCGGTCAGCCCGTATTCTTGACAACAGGCGCAAACCGGTCTGGTCCGGCAACATCCAATCCAGCAGAACCAGGTGCGGCGTGCGCCTCTGGATGAATTCCCAGGCGTCGGTCGCATTGTGTACTGCTGCTGTATTCCAACTGGCTTCTTTCAAGGTGAAACTTACCAGTTCAACGATGGAAGGTTCATCCTCGACAATCAGAATAGTGGTTTTTTCAGCAGCCATTTGGGGTACGCATTTATTCCGAACTGCCTAAGTGTGTGGTCACATAATCAGTATGGCGAATATCTTTGCCTTCGACCACATAGATCACATACTCGGCGATATTCTTGGCATGATCGCCGATCCGCTCAATCGCCTTGGCGACCCACAGCGTGTCGAGCGCGGCCGAGATGGTGCGCGGATCTTCCATCATGAAAGTGATCAGCGTCCGCATGATCGAACGGAATTCATGATCGACCAAAGCATCCTGGGCTATCAGCCTGGCCGCCTGTTTTTCGTCGAGCCGGGCGAACGCGTCCAGTGCATCGTGCAGCATGTCGCTGGCGCTGTTGGCGATCACGCGCACGGTCTCGAAATGATTGATGGTCGTCACACCGCGCGCATCGATGTTCTTGGCGGCGCGCGCGATTTTTGTCGCTTCATCGCCGATCCGTTCCAGATCGGTAATCACCTTGATACTCGCCATCACGGTGCGCAAATCATTGGCGGCGGGCTGGCGCCGGACAATCAGGTGGCTGCATGAATCGTCGAGCGCGACTTCAAGTGCGTTGACGCTTTCGTCGGCTTTCATGACCTGCTCGGCTTGCTCAATATCTCCGGTCCGGAAACATGCCATTGCGTCATGGAACTGGCTTTCCACCAGTCCACCCATCAGTAACACTTTGGAGCGTATTGTTTCAAGATCCAGATCATATTGCTTTGAAGAGTGCTCGCCTGGCATCAGGTTTCTCCTTAGTTTATTAAAAGCAAAGCAACGCCTCACGCAGCTCTGCCACAATTCAATTTTTTTCTATAATGTTGGGGACAGAGGGGGCGCCTAGCCTAATTCGGCGCGCTACGGCGCCTTACAAAGCCTCGGCGGCCCCCTCTGTCCCACAATGAAATTTAACCGAAGCGACCAGTAATGTAATCCTGCGTTTCCTTCTTGCCCGGATTCATGAAAATCTGGTCGGTCTCGCCGAATTCGACCAATTCTCCCAGATACATGTAGGCGGTGTAATCAGAACAGCGCGCAGCTTGCTGCATATTGTGCGTCACGATGGTGATCGTGTAATCCTCTTTCAGTTCGCTGATCAATTCTTCGATCTTCGCAGTCGAGATCGGATCGAGCGCCGAGGTCGGTTCATCGAGCAGCAGCACATCCGGTTTGACGGCCACGCCGCGCGCAATGCAAAGCCGCTGCTGCTGGCCGCCGGACAGGCTCAAGCCGCTCTTGTTCAGCTTGTCCTTGACCTCGCCCCACAGCGCCGCCTTGTTCAGCGCCCATTCGACGCGTTCATCCATTTCGCCCTTCGGCAAGTTTTCGTACAAGCGTACGCCAAACGCGATGTTGTCGTAGACCGACATCGGAAACGGGGTCGGTTTCTGAAACACCATGCCGACCTTGGCGCGCAGCATGTTCAGGTCCTGACCCGGCTCAAGAATATTGCGGCCGTGATACATGATCGTGCCTTCCGCGCGCTGGCCCGGATACAGGTCGTACATGCGGTTCAACGTGCGCAGCAGCGTCGACTTGCCGCAGCCCGAGGGACCGATGAAAGCGGTGACTTTCTTTTCCTGGATTTTCAGATTGATGTTCTTCAATCCCTGAAAGGTCCCATAGAAAAAGTTCAGCTTCGAAATTTCGATGGTCGGTTTTTTTTCAGCATTGACTGCAGATAATTGAGTGTTCATGTCGATCGCAAGAAAAAGGGTTAATGCTGTAATTTTTGATGGAACAGGGTGCGTGAAAGTATGTTCAGGCCAAGCACGCTGAAGGTCACCAGCAGCGCGCCGCCCCATGCCAGCGAACGCCAGTTGTCGTAAGGGCTCATCGCGAACTGGTAAATCACGACCGGGAGATTCGCCATCGGCGCATTCATGTTGGCGCTGAAAAACTGATTGTTCAGGGCAGTAAATAACAGCGGCGCGGTTTCACCCGAAATACGTGCCAGCGCCAGCAAGACGCCGGTCACCACGCCGGCCTTGACCGCGCGCAGCCGTACCATGGTGGCGACTTTCCAGCGCGGCGCACCCAGTGCAAAAGCGGCTTCGCGCAGACTGGTCGGCACCAGGTTAAGCATATTGTCGGTCGTGCGCACCACCACCGGAATGGCGATCAGCGCAATCGCGAAACTGCCCGCCCAGCCGGAAAAATGCTTGGCGTTCGCGACGTAGATCGCATAGACGAACAAACCGACCACGATCGAAGGCGCGGACAACATGATGTCGGTAACAAAACGCGTCACTTGGGCGAACCAACTTTCCTCGCCATATTCGGCAAGATAAATACCGGCCAGGATACCGATCGGCGTGCTGACCAGCGTCGCCGTGCCAACCATCAGCAAACTGCCGACAATCGCATTGATCAGCCCGCCGCCATCACTGCCGGGAGCCGGTGTGGTTTCGGTGAACATTGCAAAATTAAGCGCGCCGACGCCTTTAAGCAGCAAGGTAAACAGGATCCACATCAAGAAGAAAACACCGATCGCCATCGCCAGGAAGGATAACGTAATGCCGACGCGATGGACCCATAGCCGCTTGCGATAGACAGGATTCAATACAGGCTTCATTATTTCGTTCCCTCTTTCCTGGACATTCCCATCAACATCAATTTTGCGGCTGACAGCACAATGAAGGTGATCACGAACAGGATCAGGCCGAGCGCGAATAGGGAAGACACATGCAATTTGGAATCGGCTTCGGCAAATTCATTGGCCAGGGTGGAGGCGATGCTGTTGCCCGCCGCGAACAAGGACCAGGACAATTTATGCGCATTGCCGATCACGAAAGTGATCGCCATGGTTTCGCCGAGCGCACGGCCAAGGCCGAGCATCACACCGCCGACCACACCGATTTTCGTATAGGGCAAGACAATCTTGCGCACCACTTCCCACTTGGTACAGCCAAGCGCATAGGCTGATTCTTTCAGGACGGCCGGCACCACTTCAAATACATCGCGCATCACCGATGCGATGAAGGGAATAATCATGATCGCCAAAATCAAACCTGCGGTCAAAATCCCGATGCCCATCATCGGCCCTTTGAACAATTGTCCGATCACCGGCACCTGTCCCAGTGTGTGCGCCAGAGCCGGCTGGATGCGCTCTGCAAAAAACGGCGCAAAGATAAACAGACCCCACATGCCGTAGATAATGCTCGGCACGCCGGCCAGCAGTTCGACTGCGGTGCCCAGCGGACGCTTGAGCCAGGCTGGGCAGATTTCGGTAAGGAACAGCGCGATCCCAAAGCTCACCGGAAAAGCAATCAGGAGCGCGATAAACGAGGTTGATAAGGTCCCGGCAATGGCGATCAAGGCGCCGTACTTGTCGTTGACCGGATCCCATTCGACGGTGGTGATGAACGCCGGGCCGAATTCTTTAAAGGCAGGCCAGGCGCCGATAATCAGGGAAATAATAATACCGACCAAAACCAGCAAAACACTCAGTGCAAATCCGAGCGTAATTTTATGAAACAGGAAATCCTGAAAGCGTTGATTGCGCATCGTGGCAATCAGCGCTTTGTGCGCGACCGCATCTTCGAGAACTGCAGCGGCTTTTTTTTCTAGATCCATGGCAGGCATCACAATTGAAGAAATATTTGCGCTCATAGGTGCAATGCTCAATTAGACAAAGAGGGCTGGGCCTAAACGGCATCGTTGGATGCACGGATGGCTCAGCCCATGTTACACGACAGAGAATGGACGAATCGAAAACTGTTCAGTATCTGCGATCAGATACTGAACATTGTTCTTACCAGAGTGCTTTACCCGAGCTGTCTTTCAATTGCGCCTTCCAGGACTCTTGCACCAGCTTGACGACTGGAGCAGGCATTGCAACGTATTCCAGTTCAGCCGCCATCGCGCCGCCGTTTTTGTAGGCCCACTCGAAGAACTTCAGGACTTCCTTGCCCTTGTCGGCATCGGCTTGCACTTTGTGCATCAGAATGAAGGAAGCGCTGGTCATCGGCCAGCTTGTCTTGCCCACTTGATCGGTCAGGACAATCGCAAAGCCTGGAGTTTTTGCCCAATCAGCGCCCGCTGCCGCTGCCTTGAATGTCTCGTCGTCCGGTTGCACGAAGTTGCCGTCACGGTTCTTCAACTGGGTGTGGCTCATCTTGTTCTTCTTGGCGTAGGCGTATTCAACGTAGCCGATGGAATTCTTGATGCGCTGCACGTTCGCTGCGACGCCTTCGTTGCCCTTGCCGCCCACACCGATTGGCCATTTGACCGCCGTACCGGCGCCGACCGTGGTTTTGAATTCAGGATTGGTTTTGGACAGATAGTCAGCAAACACGAAAGTGGTGCCGGAACCATCGGCGCGATGCACGACGGTGATATCCTCAGCAGGCAATTTCACGCCTGGATTAAGCGCTGCAAGTTCAGCCGCGTTCCATTTAGTGATCTTGCCCAGGTAGATATCGCCGAGCACCTGACCGGTCAACTTCAATTGACCTGGGGTGACGCCGTCCAGATTCACGATCGGGACCACGCCGCCCATGATGGCCGGGAACTGCGCCAAGCCTTCTTTTTCCAACTCTTCAGCCTGGAGCGGCATGTCGGAAGCGCCGAAATCGACAGTCTTTGCCTTGATTTGCTTGATCCCCCCGCCGGAACCGATCGACTGATAGTTCAGGCCGTTGCCAGTCGCCTTCTTATAGGCTTCCGCCCATTTGGCATAAATCGGGTAAGGGAAAGTTGCGCCGGCGCCGGTCATATCGGCCGCCACCGCGGAAGAAAGAACCATTGCAGCGCTTGTCGCCACTACGATGGATTTGATAAATTGATTCAGTCGCATATGTACTCCTATTGGTTGGCTAAATAAGACAGTGCGAACTCTAACCAAGGTTTGTGACAGCTTTATGACTTTGAAAAAATTATTGTCATAATTGCTTAGAAGTTATTTTCCCGTCATTAAGTTGTCATATTGCATCTCTACACTCGCGCCAGTATCATCAGGGGAAACCACAAAACCACGACATGCATAAAAAAATACCTACCGACCAAACCACACTGGTTGACCCCTCCCCGAGCAGCATCTATCTGAACCGTGAATTGTCGCAGCTCGCTTTCAACCGGCGCGTACTGGCGCAGGCCGAGGATAAAAATGTTCCTTTGCTGGAAAGGTTGCGTTATCTCTGCATCGCCAGCAGCAATCTGGATGAATTTTTTGAGGTTCGCATCGCCAGCCTGCTGGCGCAAAGCCGGCTCAATGGTGATCTGGTGGAACCGCCTGCGCTGACCGCAGCGTTGGAGCGCACCGGCGTCGAATGCCATCAGATCGTGGCGCGCCAGTACGACATACTGAATAACGAAGTGCTGCCGCAATTGTCCGCCAAGGGCATTCACTTGTTGCGCGACCAGGACCGCACCGACGAGCAGCGCGCTTGGGTCAAAGCTTTTTTCGATCGGGAAGTGCGTCCGCTGCTGACGCCAATCGGCCTCGATCCCGCCCATCCCTTTCCTCAGGTCGTTAACAAGAGCCTCAATTTCATTGTTGAATTGTCGGGCAAGGACGCCTTCGGCCGCGGCACCGCGATCGCGATCCTGAAAGCGCCGCGTGTCTTACCGCGCGTTATCCAGTTGCCCAACGAGATTTCCAAGAAAGGCATGTCGTTCTGTTTGTTGTCATCGGTGATCCATGCCCATATCGCCGACCTGTTCAATGGACGCGAAGTGCTGTCCTATTCGCAGTTCCGGGTTACCCGCAACAGCGACCTGTGGGTGGACGAGGAAGAAGTCAAGAACCTGCGCCAGGCTTTGCAGAGCGAATTGCAGAGCCGCCACTTCGGCGTCGCGGTGCGCCTGGAAGTGGCCAAGAATTGCCCTGAACATCTTGCCCAGTTCTTGCTCGATCAGTTTTCCATCAAGAAAAGCCGCCTGTATGCGGTGGATGGCCCGGTTAACATGGTCCGGCTATCCGAGTTGATCGAGCGCGTGGCGCAGCCGTCGCTGCGATTCGCCCCGTTCACGCCCAAGTTTCCGCCGCAGCTTGCCAACAACGACTTGTTTGCGCTGTTGAAAAAACAGGATGTGCTGTTGCATCATCCGTTCCAATCGTTCCAGCCGGTAGTCGAATTCATTCGAACAGCAGCGCTTGATCCGGACGTGCTTGCCATCAAGCAAACGATTTACCGCACCGGGATGAACTCGGACCTGATGGACTCCCTGATCGTCGCCGCCCAGCACGGCAAGGAAGTGACGGTGATCGTGGAACTGATGGCGCGCTTTGATGAAGAAGCCAATATCAATTGGGCCGACCGGCTGGAACGGGCCGGCGCGCAAGTCGTGTATGGCGTGGTGGGATTGAAAACCCACGCCAAGCTGGCGCTGGGGATCCGCCGTGAAGAAGGCGCGCTGCGCTACTATGCCCACCTCGGCACCGGCAACTATCATCCGACCACGACCAAGCTGTACACCGACTTCGGCCTGTTGACCGCGAATCATTCGCTGGTGCTGGATGTCAATGAAATATTCATCCACTTGACCAGCCTGACCAAACCCAAGAAGCTGAATCACCTGTGGCTGGCGCCGTTTGCGCTGCAGAAGGAATTCATCAAGGCCATCAAGAATGAGGCGAGCATTGCGCGCCAAGGCCGCCCTGGCCGCATCATCGCCAAGATGAACGCCTTGCTCGACGAATCGGTCATCCGCGCGCTGTATGCGGCCTCGGCTGACGGCGTCAAAGTCGACCTGATCGTGCGCGGCGCCTGTGCGCTCAAGCCCGGCGTGACCGGGTTGTCGGAAAATATCCGGGTGCGTTCGATCGTCGGGCGTTTTCTGGAACATAGCCGCATCTATTATTTCCGCAATGACCTGGCGCATGACATCTATCTGTCGAGTGCGGACTGGATGAACCGCAACCTGTTCCGGCGCATTGAAGTCGCCTTCCCGATACTGGATAAAGCGCTGAAAAAACGCATCATCTCGGAAGGCCTGGAACCCTACCTGAAAGACAACGCCAATGCCTGGGAACTGGAGCCGAGCGGCGTGTATCAAAAAAGAAAACCGCGCGGCAAGCAAGTCTCTTTCAGTGCGCAGCAATATCTGACGCAGACCCTTGGTGCTCCCGCCCACTCAGACGAAAATACCTGACAATGGAACTGATCCTATGGCGGCATGCAGAAGCAGAAGAAGGCATGCCTGACCACGCCCGGGCCTTGACTGCCAAAGGCCACAAACAGGCGTG
>OBEQ011679162.1_pt1 | contig 10670 bp, 14 predicted proteins | sample 1670901 | NCBI WGS metagenome assembly OBEQ01 (sample SAMEA104232315, study PRJEB22302) | groundwater metagenome | biome: forest; feature: aquifer; material: groundwater | place: USA | collected 2011-08-07 | depth 5.4 m | reverse complement strand
GTCAGTCAAGCCACATTAAAATATCTCGGACGTCGATTGACCGACCGCCAAGCTCCGTTCACCTACGAATGGTTTTTAAAAGTTCATCACGACATGTTCGATCAGGTTTGGAAATGGGCCGGGGAAATTCGGAAGTCTGACAAGAATGTTGGCATTGATAAGCTGAAAATCCGCGAAGCCTTGAAAACCTTGGAGAAGGATTATCATTACTGGCTTTCCTCTCAGATGAAATCCGATGAATTAGTGGCGCGGCTACACCATCGGCTTGTATGGATTCATCCGTTCGAAAACGGCAACGGTCGTTGGGCCCGTCTTATCACAAATATTCATCTCAAAAAAATTAGAGAAAAGCTGATTGAATGGCCTGAAAAATCACTGATTGAATCCTCCAATTTGCGACAAAAATATTTGAACGCCCTGCGTGATGCAGACGATCGCGATTTCAAACCTTTAATTGTGTTTCATCAATCACTCACTATTGGTTAGCAAAAAAACTGGGACCTCCTTGTTGTTCTACCCAAACAAAAAATCCCGATTGAGAAAGTCTATTTTCTTCCGAGCCGAAAGGGCTAGTTGGATCTGCAGGTGTACTCGGCTGAGAAAATGTTAAGGGTGCAAACTTCATATGACCTCCGGTAAATTATTCAGCACTTAGGACCTAAACCCCATATTCATAAAAAAACTGTGTAGATCGGCTGGAAGTCTGGGGTTGTCATATTCCATATTCGCTGGCTACGCCAAGAAGTTGCGGTTTATTTGAGGGAAATTAAGTTGTCTTCTTTTTGCAGATTCAGTATGAAATCTTTATGCCACGTCGGCCGCTACAAGATGTCATTATCACGGACAGTTCGGTTCTTGCGCGTAATATGTACCAGCTTCTTTTTTCGTCCCAAAACCGTTTTCGGGTTCGGTTTGTGGAAGAATACGAGACCCTTTTTAAGAGAAGCCCCCGCCTTCGGCCCGATCTCATGATCGTCAACAGTAACTCACTGGCGGAGAATCAACCGCTGCGATTTCCCTGTCCGGCGATTCTGGTTATTTCCAGGAACCGATTTGATATCAAAGAAAATACTGTCGGGCTCGATCGTGTTCTTGTGATTGAAAAACCTTTTTATCCCTATGACCTCCTCGCCATGGCGCACAAGCTCATCCAAGAGCCCGCCAAAAAACGCACCCGAAAGAGAAAAAAGAATGTCTAAAAATTCTTCAAAATCGAACGTTGAAAAACGGCAACATATTCGTGGAACTCTCAGAACTCGGGTCATCTTTGAAGACGAATCGGGAGAAGGATTTATTTATTTTTATTCCACGGATGTCAGCGTGGGTGGACTTTACTTTGAAGCAGATGTTCCACTCCGTATTGGCACGCGTGTCTTTCTTTCATTCTCCTTAAAGGATGGCGGCCCGACGATTCGTGCCACAGGACAAATTGCGCGTGTAGAAAAAGACCCGACCGGCTCTCTTCCAGCCATTGGGATTGGGGTTCAATTTATCGATCTTCCTGAAGTAGCGCAGAAGTTGATCCAAGATTACATTCGTTAAAGTTTTTCTGAATGAAACAACGCACTATTAATGTGTCTCAATCCTTCCAAGTCATGCACATCCTTTGAAAAAAGAGGCACCGTTTCACACACAATCTTGCTGCCCCCTAGTTTTTTCAAAAGGGCTACGGCCTTCTCGTCTCTCACCGCTAACCGCTCATACTCTTTAAGATAATCCCTCAACTTGTGCTGAAGCTCCGACGACAGAGAGTGGAGAGAACCAACCTGACGACTTCCTCCAGACCTGTGAACGCGATTTACCACAAACCCCAGAAAGGGAAGTTCCGACTCTTGGATTTTTCGATAAAAGTAAAAAGAATCCTGAACGGCAACCGACGCAGGACTCGTAATTAAAAGAAATCCCACATCCTTTTTGCGCAAAAGCTCTTCCACCGCTTTCGCTCTCTCCTGAAATCCTCCCAAGAGACTCCTCATCAAAATCAACATTTCGGAGAGATCCTTCAAAAAACCCACTCCCGCTAAACGATCAAAAGCCGACAGGATTTTCTCCGCACCTTTTTCAATGATTCCCATACCCAAACGACCCGAAAAAAAACCAGGCTTCAAAAACCATTTAAGGAGGCTGTTTTCCGTCAGGCGCATCATCTTGCGAGGAGCATCCAAAAAATCAAGGGCATGACGAGTGGGCGGCGTATCAAGAATCAACACATCGTAGGTCTCTTCTTGAGCGAGCTCATAGAGCTTCTCCATCGCCATGTATTCTTGAGATCCCGTAATCATATTCGAAAGATTCTGATACAAAGCATTCTTAAAAATGGCCTGACGCGCTTCAGGATTTTTTGTGTATTTTTCAATCAATCGATCAAAAGTTCTCTTCGTATCCAACATCATGGCATACAGAGATCCCTCGGCATTGGAGAGAGGGATTTTTCGGGGTTGATAATCCAACGAATCCAGTCCCAAAGCCGTCGCTAATCTTTTGGCGGGATCAATCGTTAAAACAATCGCCTTCTTTCCCATCACAGCTGCCTCTAAGGCCAAGGCTGCCGCCGTTGTTGTTTTCCCAACGCCCCCACTCCCACAACACACAATGATTCTTTTCTTTTCAAAAAGATCGGGCGTCATCTTCTCATTCCCCACCTTCTTCTAGAGCCGAAGCAATCGATTGAATTTCCGGAAGCCCAAAACCCGACGAAGCCACAAAAGGAATCGTCATAAGCTCATCGCATTGGAGCTCTTCTTTGTATTCTTGCGACAGCCGACTTCTCGTGAGTAGAAGCTCTACTTTTTCTTTGAGAGACGTTTCATCTTTTAAAAATTTTTCTAATTCCTTCTCTTCCGCTACCGAAAAAGGACTCTTTTGATATTGATTTAAAATCAGCGCTCCCACAGACATCTCCATCTTGTTTTTTAAGTGGGCCTTCATCTCAAGCGCTTCCGTCACGGGCATTTCTTCAGGCAGGGTCACCAACACAACTTGTGTTTTTGACGGATCATGAAGCCGATCGGCCACTTTCTGCGCTTCCGTTTTGAGCGGGCCCACTCTAACCGCACGAGTCACAATCGTTGCAATATCCAAAAGCGCCAGCCCATGGCCTGTCGCGGGAGCATCCACAATCACCAGATCATAACGATCAACTAAGGAATAAATTTTTCCGATACACATCAGATCGGACAAACCCGGCGCCGCTTCAAGAAAATACCGAACAAATCGGTTTTCAAAAACTGCCTTGTAAAGACTCTTAAACTTAATTTGAAGCAGAACGTATTCCTCGAAGGATTTCTTCGGAGTGATGTTAATGCCATACAGATTTGGAAGAAGCTCAACCTCCTGAGGACCGATGGAAGGTCTTTGCAAAAGATGAGCAACGGTTTCTTCCGAGTTGACTTCAACCACTAAAGCTCGAAGTCCTCTCTCGGCCGCCATAAGGCCCAGAGCCAAGCTCACAGTGGTTTTACCCACGCCCCCTTTGCCTGTCACGATCAGGAGTTTTTTCGAGAAGAGATTCTCGATCACAGGAAACTAACCTTCGTACTTCTTGAGTTTGCTTTCAAGCTGATCAATTTTTTTTCGGAGAGTCCGAATTTCGGTATGGAGACTTGGTAAGACCGCCACACCTTCCAAAGCCGTTTTGAGTTTTTCATCAATAAATTCCTTCACCATATGGCGACCTTCTTCCAAAGAAAGATCTCCCTTTTTGATCACCTTCTCCAAATACTTCTCCGCCTCTTCGCGAGCATGAGAAATCGAATTAACACCACTCTCAATGGAGCTCTGTACAAATCCAAAAATCTTTTCTCCCCCACTCTGAATAATATCCCGAAGGGCCGTCAGAGGGAGAAGGCTTTTTTTCTTCTTCTCCTGCTCAAACAAAATTTGAGTCAAGGTCACTCCGGTCAAATCATCCTGACTTTCATTATCAATAATTTGAACATCCTCCCCTTCTCGAACCAGTCCGGCAATATCATCCAGGGTGACGTAACGACTGACCGAGGTATCGTAAAGTTTACGATTTTGATACCGCTTGATGAGGCGCGGTTTTTTAGGAGACGTGTTCATCGGATCCTTCCTCCTTCACTTCTTGGGTATGAATTTCCTTCAACAAAACATTTCGAATGGCTTCATAAACATCCAGCTTCATCTTAGCTTTAGACCCCGTTTGCCGGCCCATCTTTTTGATTTCCCCTTCCAAGACAGCCAGAATGGACCTCAGCACTTTTCGATGAAGACGTTGATACTCCCCCTCATCATCTCGAGGAAGTTGTTTGGCCACAGACTTGATTGTCTTTTGGGCATAACGAATCACTTGATTCAGCGTATCTTGGCCATCGGAATCGGAAGACATTTTTGACGTATATTGATCGGCAAAACCTAAAAGACTTTCAACCGCTAAAAGAATTTCTCGGCTGGCGCGAAAAAGATGTTTTTTAACGATGCCTAATTCTGAGAGACTTCCCACTAAAGAGGTCAAACTTTGTAGACTACTCAAGCTCACTTAAGGTCCTTATCTTTATCCTTCACGCCATCCATCGCCTTTTTAAAATTCTTGATGGCTTCCCCCAAAGAATGTCCCACACCCGGCAATTTACCGGCTCCAAAAACAACCAGGACAATGACCAAAACAATTCCCAGCTCCCAAGGCCCAAGGCCACCAATACCTGCACACATCACTGGAGTTAAAAGATGCATATTTATTAAGGAGGCGTACCATTCACCTGATAAGATTGTCTAGAAAAATGACGCATCCTTGACGCAGGCTTTTTGTTTCAACAACTCAATCGTCTTCCGATAATCGGCGCTCTTAAAAATCGCCGAGCCGGCCACAAAAATAGTGGCCCCTGCTTGAGAGACCTGGGAAATATTATCCACCTTGATCCCTCCATCGACCTCAATCTCAAAATGGAGTTTTTTTTGTCGCCTCCATTGACTGAGTAGAACAACCTTTTTCAAACAAGACGAAATAAAAGCCTGACCTCCAAACCCAGGATTCACCGTCATCACAAGCACCATGTCCACTTCACCCAAAACAGGAAAGATTTTTTGAATAGCGGTGGGAGGGTTCACAGCCACGGCTGTTTTGGCACCGGCTTGACGAATCAGTTTCAATGTCTTTCTTAAAGCCGCCAATGATTTGTAAGATTCAACATGCACGGTCACTGAGTTGGCGCCCGCTTCTACAAAATTACCCACATATTGGTGCGGCGCTTCAATCATAAGATGCGCATCGAGAAAAAGTGACGTCGCTTTGCGCGCGGCTTCAACAAGAATGGGCCCCGCCGTAATGTTGGGAACAAAATGACCGTCCATCACATCTAGATGAATCAGATCCGCTCCGGCGGCTTCAACCGCACGCACTTCTTCCCCTAAACGAGAAAAATCGGCCGACAGAACCGAAGGAGCTATTTTTTTTATGCTATCCATTTTTTTCTCCAAAGTTTTCTCCCAATTGTAGCGGGTGTCCTCTCAAAAAATCTTCAGCACTCATTTTTCGGGAACCTTCTAACTGGACCTCGCGTAAAACTAAAGAACCTTTTCCACACATCACTTCAATGCCATCGGCATGCACCATCACAACCTCTCCGGGCCGACCTTTTCGATGTCCTTCTTCCCATTGTGTCCGGTGAATTTTTAAAAGTTTCCCCTGCCAGAAGGTCCAAGTGCCGGGCCACGGATTCATTCCCTTCACTTGCGCGGCAAGGGCCTTGGCCCGCTTTGTCCAATCCAACCGTCCCTCCTCCTTCTTAAGAGGAGGCGCATAGGTCGCGAGTCGATCATTTTGAAGTTTGGGCTCCAAAAAACATTCTTTCAACCCTTTAAGAGTTTCTAATAAAAGATGGGCACCAGCCTGAGCCGCTCGATTACCAAGAATTTCAGCATTATCCTCTTCTTCGATAGGAATTTTTTTCTGAAGCAAAATGGGGCCAGCATCCACAGATTCAACAAGATAAAATGTCGTGACCCCTGTTTCGGATTCTCCATTGATCAAAGCCCACTGAATGGGCGCCGCACCACGATACTGTGGCAACAGGGAAAAATGGACGTTGATACATTTTTGAGGAGGTAACGTTAAAATCTCCGATGGAAGAATGCGACCATAGGCCACAACAACAATTAAATCGGGAGCCCAGGCCTTTAAACTTTTTAAAAAATCATCGTTTCCTTTAATGCGCTCCGGTTGAAGTAACGAAAGCCCTCTCTCCTTGGCCAATTGAGCCACAGGAGGAGACCTCATCTCCTGTCCTCTTCCGGCGGGTCGATCCGGTTGACTGACGACACCAACAACAGCCATCCCTGACTCCAACAAAGCGTTGAGACAAGGAACAGCCATTTGGGGAGATCCCATGAAAACAATCCTCAACGGCTTCGCCACATCAACCCTCTCTACCCCATATATGCGGGACCTTTTCCTCGTTCGACGTCTTCAACCTCTTCATTTTTTTCGAGTTTCTTTTTATAAAGATCTCTCTTCAATCGAGAGAGCCGATCGACAAGAAGGATTCCATTCAGATGATCGATTTCATGCTGAAAAGCTACGGCCAGTAAATCTTCTCCCAGATAGGTTATGGGTTTTCCGTCACGATTGAGACCTTCTACCACAACCTTCTGCGACCTCTCTACAGGAACAATCAGTTGAGGAAGAGAAAGGCAGCCTTCTTCCCAAATAATTTTCCCTTCATGACTTTTAATGACAGGATTGATAATCACTTTGGGATCCGAATGGCGCGTCTCACCTTCCAGGCGCCCCACATCAATCACCAAAATTCTTTTCAATATTCCCACCTGAGGGGCCGCTAAACCAACACCTGGAGCGTCGTACATGGTTTCAAATAGATCATCGATAAATTTTTGAATCTCCCGATCCACTTGAGCCACAGGCTCGGCTTTTCTCTTCAACAAGGGATCTGGATATTGGACAATATTGAGCAACATTCAATTCATCTCCTTTAAGACATTTCCAGGGGGTCCACGTTCACCAACATTCTCACCGGAGAGGGTAGATTATTTTCCATAAAGTCGTCAAGAAAACGCCGCAGCGTGGGTTGAAGGCGGGAGTATTGAGTTGTTTTAATCAAAGCATGCCAGCGAAAATGATTCCGAACTTTTTCCACTAAACAAGGAGCCGGTCCCAAAATATTTAAGGCATTCGGAGAGGCTTGATTGACACTCTTTTTTAATTGAGAACAAAAAAGGGCGCTGATTTTTTCAACCAAACTTTTTGTCGCTCCCACAAATCGCACCTCAATCAACCGGCAGAAAGGTGGAAACACCTGCTCGCGCCTATGTTGCAACTCTCTTTCGTAGAAACCTGCCTCATCTCCACCCATGGCCGCCTGCAGGTTGGGATCTTCCGGACGATAGGATTGTAAAATCACCTGTCCCCTTTCCGAACCTCGACCCGCTCTTCCTGCAACTTGAGTGATCATTTGATACGTTCTTTCCGCCGCCCGAAAATCAGGAAATAATAAACTCTGATCGGCATCGAGAATGCCCACCAGTGTGAGGTCAGGATAATCATGACCTTTCGTAATCACCTGAGTGCCGACTAAAATATCAATTTCTTTCTTCTTCATTTTTTCCAAAACGGTCAACCAGCCTTTGCGCCCCATCGTATCACGGTCAAGTCGTGCCAAGCGCGCTCCAGGAAAAGATCGAGACAGTTCCGAAACAAGTCGTTGAGTTCCAAAACCTTCCGGTTGAAGGCCTCCTTGATGACAAGAAGGACACCGAAAAGGAAAATCTTCCGCGTGGTCACAATAATGACAAACGAGGGAAGGTCTTTTGTTGCGATCTTTGTCCTGATGCAAGGTCAGCGAGATTTCACAAACGGTGCAGCGCGGAACAAATCCACAATCCGGACAGAGAACAAAAGGTGAATATCCCCGACGATTGAGAAAAATAAGGCTCTGATGTTTTTTAAGCCCATGGCGTCTCAAGGCATCCAAAAGAATTTGGGAAATAAGCCCCTTCTCTTTTTGTCGTCTCCGATCCACCACAGTAAAAATAGGAAGTTCGGATTTTCCAGGTCTCTCATCTAAACGAATTCCAATTATTTTCTCCTGCTTCATCCGATGATAGGTTTCCACACTGGGAGTGGCCGACCCCAACACTACGGTCAAATTTTCACGCTGAGCTCTCCAGAGAATCACCTGGCGTGCGTGATAACAAAAACGTTCTTCTTGCTTAAAAGAAGAATCGTGTTCTTCATCCAGGATCACGAGTTTTAATTTTGCAAACGGCAGAAACACACCCGACCGTGTTGCCACAATCAGACCGAGCTCTCCTCGCCTAACTTTTTCCCAAGTTTCAAGACGTCGAGCTGGCGCCAGCCCACTATGATAGAGCCCCACACCAGCCCCCAAACTTTGAAAACGACCGAGGACTTGAGGCGTCATCCCAATTTCAGGAACGAGCACAAGGACTTGCCCTTTTTCCGCCAACACTTTTTGAGCCGCCTGCCGATACACTTCCGTTTTGCCACTCCCTGTCACTCCATAAAGAAGGATCGGTTTCTTCTCCGATGAATCCAACAGGCTCTCAATCATCTGCAGACCCTGCGCTTGCATTTTGGTGAGCGTTTCCGGAGTGGATTCTTGAAACACTTGAAAAGAATCCAAGTTTTTTTTCACACCACTCTTTTTTCTTGTTGTTTTTTTTTCTTTCAAAGAAAAAATTTCGGGTGGAGCAAAATGACGAAGCACCTCTCCCAGTGGCGTTAAATAATATTGAGAGGCCCACCGCAGGAGTTCCAGTTGAGCCAAACTCAACAAAGGCTCTTGATCCAAAACTTGCTCAACATCTCGTATCTTAAAACGTGGATTCTCCTCCGAGATCGCACGCCCGATAATACACCCAACCACTTTTTTGGTTCCCAAAGGAACACAGACCCTATAACCCAACAAAGATTCCGGAGTCCCCATTTCAGGCGGGAGCCGGTAAGTAAGAGAATGTCGGATGGCGACCGATAAAACAACGGACACAAAATTGACTGGCGGCATCGAGCCTCTCTAACATAGGATCTTTAAGCTGTTCCACAACAAATAGGACATCAACCTCATGCCCCTGCCTCAAAAAATTTTAAGCCCCTGTCAAGAAAACGCCCTCGAAATTTTAACGGATCGTCTGGACAATGTCTTCCTGACCGGACGAGCGGGGAGTGGAAAAAGTTTTTTGATCCGTCATTTTTTAAAAAACAAAGATCGCAAGAAATTCCCGATTGTCGCTAGCACAGGAGTTGCGGCCATTTTAGTGGGAGGACGAACTTTCCATAGTTTTTTTGGCCTTGGCATCATGGAAGGAGGCGTTGAAGAGACCGTCCGCAGAGCTTTGGAGGAAACACGAGTCGTCAAACGTCTTCGCAAAATCGACGGCTTTGTCTTAGACGAAGTGTCCATGATTCCCGGCCCTGCCCTCAAGGCCGCGGAGGCTATCTGTCGCACAGCACGGGAAAGCAATCTGCCTTGGGGAGGGGCGCGTGTGATTGCCGTGGGGGATTTTTTTCAACTGCCCCCCATCAATCGGTTTGGAGGAGAAAAAGAATGGTGTTTTTTGGAGGAAGCCTGGGAGAAGTCACGGTTTGTTCCCATTCTTTTAAAAACAATGATGCGGAGTCAGGATAAAGATTACATGGATGTTTTAAACGACATTCGAGAAGGTGTCGTCAGTGAAAGAGTCCACACCTACCTCAATGGAAGAATCATCCCAGAGGCTGAAATAAAAAGAGCCTTGGACACGCCCCGATTATTTCCCAAACGAGACATGGCCGATCACTACAACGGAAAACGCCTTGAAGAGATTCAAGAAGACTTGATGGAATTTCCTACCTTCTACTCAGGAGAGCCCAAAGCCATCGAAGCCATGAAACGAAATGCCCCCGTCCCTGAAATTTTACGACTCAAAGAATCCGCCCTCATCATGATTCGCTCCAATGATCCTTTTTTTCATTACATGAATGGCTCGCTAGGCAATGTCATCAAAATGAACGGAAACGCCATGGAGATTCGTCTTAAAACAGGAAAAGAAATTGAGTTGGAGAAAATGCACTTCTCGCTCTTGAGTGCCGATGGACGAGAAATCGCCACTGCCGTGAATTTTCCCGTCACCCTGGCTTATGCCACCACGATCCACAAAGCTCAGGGGGCAACATTGGATGGAATGGTTTGTGATTTGAGGCGTCTTTGGGAACCCGGCCAAGCCTACGTGGCCTTGAGTCGTCTACGCACAGGATCTGGTTTGACCTTAACCGGTTGGGATGAGTCTTCTATCCGAGTCGATCCGAAAGTTGTTGAGTTCCATCGAAGCTTGGGAAATGATGCAATACTTTCATCAGATTTTTCGGGGCGTAGCTCAGCCTGGTAGTCCGCCTTCGGCGGATCGGGAGCAAGTCATTGGAATATAAAGTTTACGTTATCCAAAATAAAAATGGCTTACTGTATAAAGGTGTCACACAATCTATAGAGAAGAGACTTTTATCTCATAATCTAGGAATGCAACGATGGACCAAAGGCAGAGGACCTTTTAAACTTGTTTATGAAGAAACGTACGATACAAAACGAGAAGCGTTGATTCGAGAAAAATTTCTTAAAAGCGGACAAGAACGGGAATTCTTAAAAAAGTTACTTAATGTACAAAATTTCGGGGCGTAGCTCAGCCTGGTAGAGCGCTTGCTT
>OBEQ011425887.1_pt1 | contig 10670 bp, 7 predicted proteins | sample 1670901 | NCBI WGS metagenome assembly OBEQ01 (sample SAMEA104232315, study PRJEB22302) | groundwater metagenome | biome: forest; feature: aquifer; material: groundwater | place: USA | collected 2011-08-07 | depth 5.4 m | reverse complement strand
TATTTTCTCGCGCACTTCTTTCGAAAGACGTTTTTCAGTGCGGCACAAAAGAATGTCAGGCTGAATGCCGATTTCGCGCATTTTGCCGACGCTGTGCTGGGTTGGTTTCGTTTTAATTTCATCCGCCACACGGATATAAGGAATCAGCGTCAGATGAATATTGATGGCGTTGTCTTTGCCGACATCCTGCCGAAATTGTCGAATGGCTTCCAGAAACGGGAGGCTCTCGATGTCGCCGACAGTACCCCCAATCTCGCAAATCACGACATCGACGGATTTGTTGTGGGAACAATGGCGGATCGTCTCTTTAATCTCATCCGTAATGTGGGGCACCACCTGCACCGTCGCGCCCAAGTAGTCACCTCGGCGTTCTTTGTTGATGACCGAATAATAAATTTTCCCGGTGGTGACGTTGTTGGCTTTGCCCAGTTCGGATGAGGTGAAACGCTCATAATGACCCAGATCCAAGTCTGTCTCAGCGCCATCTTCGGTCACATACACTTCCCCGTGCTGGTAAGGATTCATCGTGCCTGGGTCCACGTTGAGATAGGGATCGCATTTCATCGGGATCACACGAAGTCCTTTGGATTCCAGAAGTTTTCCCACAGAAGCAGAAACAATTCCTTTTCCCAAACTTGAAACCACCCCTCCGGTGATAAAAATATACCTAGGCATTTGCTTCCTCTTCCAGTTCTTTTTCCAATAAAGATTTAGCCAATTCCAAATCCTCCGGCGTGTCGACGCCGACGGTCTCAAATTTTGTCTCGATAACTTTGATGCGGTAACCGTGCTCCAACGCCCGGAGCTGCTCCAACCTCTCGTTGGTTTCGAGATAAGACGCCGGAAGTTTCTTAAAAGTAAACAAGAAATCTTTCTGGTAGGCATAAAGGCCGATGTGTTTATAAAAATAATTTCCGTTTTCATCGGGATTCAAGAGGGTCGGAACCGGTGACCGTGAAAAATAAAGCGCGCAGTTCTGGTCATCCACAATCGCCTTGACGACATCCGGACTTTTAAATTCGTCGGCCGAATAACTTTTCTTTACGACCGTCGTCATCAAGATCTTGGGATCGTCCTGCATCGTGCGCACCAGATCATCGATCACAAGCGGGTTGATCAACGGCTCATCACCCTGGATATTCACGACGATCCGGACATCGATATCATTGACCACCTCCGTCAAACGGTCCGTGCCGGTCGAGTGAGATTTGGAGGTGTACACCACCTTCCCTCCGAACGCTTCCACCTTTTGAATAATGCGGTCGTCGTCCGCCGCGATGATGAGATCATCCAAAGTCTTGGCCTTCTTGGCGCGTTCATAAACATGCTGAATCACGGGCTTGCCGCAAAGATCTTTAATCACTTTGCCTTCAAACCGCGTCGAACCGTATCGGGCGGGAATAATCCCAATGGCGTCCATTATGGGCTCATCTCCTCCTTAATATGTTGTAAGAGCTCGTCCTGGCTTGTCACCGCGACACCCACCTTGCCAACAACGATCCCGGCCGCGCAATTGGAGATATGCGCCGCCTCAAGTGCGGTTGCACGCCTCGCCCGAGCGAGCGTGAAAGCGCTGACCACCGTATCCCCCGCGCCTGACACATCAAATACGTCCCGCGCGGTCGTGTTGATTTTCACCGTCGGCTTTCCTTTCTGAAAAAGGCTCATGCCATTTTCTCCGAGTGTGATCAAGACGCTTTCGCAATTTAATTTCTCCAGAAGCTTTCTCCCAGCCCTTTCGAGAGATGCGCCGTCTTTGATCGAAAAACCGACGGCCGTGCCGGCCTCGTGATGATTGGGCGTTATCGTCGTAACTCCCCGGTAATAGGCAAAATGGGTTTCTTTGGGGTCGACGGTGATGACTTTTTTGTGTTGTTTGCCAAGCTTTACAATCTCTTTCACAAGCCCCGGCACAATCACACCCTTTCCATAATCTTCAATAATCAGCGCGTCCACTTCGTTAATTTTTGACTGGATGAAAGAAAGAATATCTTTTAAAACACTTTCCGGGACCGGCTGTATCACTTCCCGGTCAATCCGTACCACCTGTTGGTGATGCGCGATGACCCGAGTCTTTTGCGTCGTCGGACGCTTGGAATCCGCAAAAACGCCTTCACAGTTGACGCCTTTTTTTCGAAGAAGCGCTTGGAGCACATCGCCGCGATTGTCCTCTCCGACCGCGCCGGCCAGATAAACCTCGCCGCCGAGAGCACGGATATTATTGGCAACATTCGACGCGCCGCCAGGCATAAAGTTTTCTGACTCCACCCAAACCACCGGCACCGGCGCTTCCGGTGAAATACGGGACACGTTGCCCCATATAAACTCATCCAGGATCAGGTCCCCGACAACCAAAACCCTGGCTTGGTGGAAAGAAGTGACAATCTCTTTAAGACGGACAAAACTCTGGGATTTCATAAAATTCTAACGTGTCAAAATAAACCGTTAAGTTATTTTTGTATAAGACGTTGCATTCTAACACCCCTCGTAAAGAGGTGTCAATCGGCTTGCTGCAAAACCGCCACAACCGGCCCAAACGGCGTGGACACTCTGAACCAAACGGGTATCCTTTTTGAATCTACGCTGAAATAAACCCAGGCCCTGCCTCTGTCATAGAGCATCCCTTTGAGGTGCGTCCTGGGTTCCACGACAAAAGTTTCAACCTCTCCCTTTTTTCGAAAAGCCCTGGTTCCGCGGCCCAGGTATCGGATTTCAAGGTCCCAGTTGTCTTTTTCATCATTCACGAGCGTATGCACACTCTGGCCGGCCGTTATCGGCTGGAGACGAAACCAGTAAAACGCGCTCAAGAAATCCTGAACGGGAGCCGCAATCTCAAACTCCTTTTTACTTTTATTTTTGAAAGACTCGTAAAATGCCTTTTGCTTCCCGTAATCATAGACGACCCGCTCGTCGGCGCGGTAGCGTCCTTCGCTGACAACCTTTCTAAACTCAAGTGAACAAAACCGATCGGCATCGATGATGCTGTGCACCTCGTCATGAATCGGGTAAATCTTAGACAAAAAATCGTTGGTCCGGGCTATGGCGACCACGTGAAACGCCGGGCGGCCATGAACATTCGTTTTTTCTTGCACTTCCAGACTGCCGAACCCCACAGGAACGCCCATCCAAAAAACTTCATAAGAAAGTTTTTCCCCAAGAGTCAATGATTTAAGAGGAGCCTCTATGGGAAGAGAATTTTTATTCCGTTGGGAGAAAAAATCATTCGAAGCCGCCGCAAGATCCACCGATAAAAGAAAAAGGGCCGCTACCATTAAAAAACGCTGCCTCTTAGGCAATGGACACCTGCGACATTTCTTTCCACCGGCTAAAAACTTCGCTGACCTCAATGGCTTTTAAACACTCAAAATCAATGGTGCAGGCGTGTGCCAGACACACGACGCAGCCCACATCCTTTTGGATAAATCGGTGTCCTTCTCCGAGAGCTTTCCAACGCACCGGACTTAAGCCCGCTTGATTCCTGCCAAAAACAGCCAGCGTCCGTGTCCCTACGGCTGCCGCGAGGTGAACAGGCCCCGAATCATTGGATATAAGAACTTCGCATTTCTTAAGCAGTGCCGCGGTTTGCTTGAGATTCAGCTTCCCTGTCAAATCTAGGACCCTTTCGCCGATCGTTTCTTTCAAATATAGACCTATCGAAACCGTTTCTTCTCCTCCGATAACGACGAGTTGCCTATTTTCCTCTTGCACAAGCTTTCTCCCAAGAAGCGCAAAGCTTTCTTTCGACCAGCGCTTCGAAACGCAGCTCGCCCCCGGGTGAAAGGCAATCCAATCGCCTCCCCTCTGCCATGAAGCCTCATTTAAAATACTCTCAATAAAATACTCATCCTCGGGAAACACGGAAAGAATGAGTTCTTTTTCAGAAGGCACGCGAACACCAAACGCCTTCACAATATCCAGAGTGGCGTCTGATTCCGATTTAAGCCCTTCATGCCGCCTGTCGGGTACTTTTGTCGTCAATAAAAATGGAAGGTAAGAATCGAATCCCACCCGGTAGGGAATGCCGCACAAAGCCGGCAAAAGATGCGAGCGAACACTGGGGTGAAGAATAAACGCTGCGTCAAATTTCCTTCTGATAATTTCATGGACAAATCGGCAATAACCCAATAAGGAACGGTGTTGTCCTCCCCGTTCATACCGGTAAGCAATCACCTCATCCACCCACGGACAGCTTTGGGCAATCTCTTCGGTATACGACCTCACCATGAGCGCCAGGTGCGCGTTCGGAAAATGAGCCCGAAGGGCTTCAATCGCCGGAAAAGAAAGGATGAGATCGCCAATCCGGTCAAGCCGGATAACTAAGATCTTAAAATTTTCTGCGCGCAGTTCGTCATTTAAGAGACTGGCCGCCCTCTTATAAACCTCGTCAACATCGAGGTCGTTCATGCACTCATGATGGTAACGGCACTGAGCCTCTTCACAGGGTGAACAAAAAATTTCCCGGCGCAGTGCGGCGCTACCGGAAAAACGAGGGCCATATTTTTTCGGATCCGTCGGCCCGAAGATCGCGAGTGTCGGAATTTTCAATGAATCCGCAATATGAAGCGGCGCGCTGTCGTTGGTAATCACTAGCGCCGCTTTTTGGATAATCGAACAGAGTTCTTTAAAATCAGTTTTTCCGCATAAATTTTTGACATCTTCAATCATCAAGCTCTCGACTTTAGAAGCGTCGGCATTGTCATGCCCATCGCCAATCAAAACAACCTGGCAGCCCTCCAGTTTTGCCAAACGGTCTAAAAGCTTTGCATAGTACTCGGCGGGCCATTTCTTGATATCACTTTTGGAGCCCACTGCGGCCACGACTAAACGAGAAGACTCCTGTGATATTCCGTCAACGAGATTGGATTTTTGAACCTGCCAGTCCAGAAAAGAAGCTTTGTCCAAAGAAGCCTTTAGCCCAATGGTTTTTAACGCTGTTAGGTGTTTGATCGATTTATGAATTTTTTTTCCTGAAAAGCTGATATAAGAATTCCTGGATTTTGCTCCGCCTAAAAGACCGACCCAAGATTTTCTCAAGTCAATGATAAGATCGTAACGCTCCCGGCGGATACCTTGAAGAAATTGAAACTTTTCTTTAAGCGGCATTTTTTTATCGTACGGAATGACTTTTTGGATGCGACGGTCAGCCGAAAATACTTCCAAGGCTCCGGTTCCCACAATGACGTGAAGCTCCGCCTTCGGATAAGCGTCCAGCAGGTTGGAAAAAACCGGCAGCGTTAAAATAACATCGCCTAAATTGGAAAGTGTCACCACCAAGATTTTCATTTCAATAATTCTCTGGTTTCTTCGAAAACTTCCCCCGGTGTCAGCCAATCCAGGCAAATCCGGGTGTCGCAGCTCCTAAAATAACAAGGCACTTCGCAACCCACCGCTTTCCTTAAGATTCTGACGGGTCCATCGGAAAGCGGTCCGGTTATGTTTTCGGAGGTCGGGCCAAAAAGCCCCAGAATTTTTGTTTTCTGGCTGGCGGCCAGATGGATCGGGCCTGAATCGTTCGAAAGCAGAAGCTTGGCGCCCCGGAGTAAAATGGCCAGTGTATCCACCGATGTCTTTCCGCACAACGAAATGACGCCCGGGTCATTCATTCCCTTTCTGATTGCCTGCGAAATATTTTCCTCGCCGGCGGTGCCACACAGAAAAACTTTCCATCCAAACTTTTTCCGGAACAACCGGATCCATTCGGCAAAATAACGGGCCGGCCAGCGCTTCAAAGGCCAATTGCCCCCCGCGTGCACCACTGCATAAGGCTCCCTTTTTTGGATGCTCAAACTCTGGAGCAAATGACCCAGCTCCGCTTCCGCTCCTTTTTTAGGAAAAAAATCGGGCGTCCGGCCGTCCTGTGGAATGCCCAGATGCCCGACCAGATTTAAAAAAACATCTGTCCGATGAACGTGCCCGCCCGGATGCGGATAAACCGCCGTTAAAAGATTTCTTTTGGATGGCACGCCAAAACCAATGCGCTGTTTTACGCCTCCCAGCATGGTTAAAAAAATCTTCGTTCGGGACGCGTGAAAAAAAATGGCTGTTTCAAACCGGTCCTTTCTGATCTTCAGAATAAGGCCGGCGTATTTTAAAAGAGAAAAAAAGAAAGTCCCTGGATCATAAGTGAGCACTTCATCCACATAGGGATTATTTTCAAAAACACTTTTCAAGCGTGAAGGCAGAAGACATGCTATATAACTTTCGGGAAATCTTTTCCGGAGCGCGCGGATCGCCGGCGTCGAAAAAAGCACATCCCCCAGCCAATTGACATTGACAATTAAAATCCTATCCAGAGCCTTTGCCCTCGTAGTAATGAACAAATTTGTTTTTCTCTAAGCATGTCTTCTTTTTTCCGAAAAGGTAAAATCCGCTAACCTTGGCCCAAAAATTAAACAAACTGCCATGTGCATCCGAGATCTTGACCCGCCGGAGCGCAAAGACATCATCTTTTTTGTGTCCATAATTCGTCGTAACCGCCCCCTCATAGCCCGCACGCTCCACCAGCGACTTTGCTTCCTCTGTGACTCCGCCGGCCGGATAACTGAAAAAAATAACGGGATGTCCCAGAACTTTCTCAAGCGCGCTCTTTGATTCCTTAAGTTCAAAGACGATTTCTTCATGGCTGAGCTTCGGCAGGAATGCGTGATGCACCGTATGACTGCCGATCGTAATGCCAGAACTGTCGAGAATCTTCAAGTCCTCTTCCGACAAAAACCCTTCTTGGCCGATAGATCCCGAAATCACGAAAATCGTCGCCGGAAAACCCATTTTCTTTAAAATGGGGAACGCATTTGTGAAATTATCAAGATAACCGTCGTCAAATGCGATCACCACCGTCTTGGGGGGTAGTTTTTGGTTTGATTTTAATTTTTCAACGAGTTCAGGAAGCGGGATGACACGATACCAGTGGGCCTTCAAGAATTCCATCTGCCGCTCGAACGTCTTTGTGCTCACATTGAGACTGGGAGGAGCCTCGGAATTACCGACATGATGATACATAAGGACCGGGACTTCATAACGGGATCGGACAATTAAAAAGACCGCTATAAAAAAAACAACCCCCCACAGTCCTTTTTTCATAAATTCTGGTCCACCGCCAACAGTGGCATGCTTTTCACTTCGACAGGTGTTTCCCTCAAAAAGTGCAAAACCGAATCAAGCACTTCCTGAACCGTGATTTTCTTCATGCAGATGTGGCCGATCGGACAATTCCTTAAGTAGCAAGGGCTGCAATGGATCTCTTTCCAGAAAACCTGATAGCGCAGCGGCGGCACAAGGTGTCTTTTGGGGTCCGTAGGACCAAAAATTGCGATGAGCGGCGTTTTCACGCTCGCCGCAATGTGCATCGGCGCTGAATCCGAACTGACGAAAACCTTGCACTTTTTAATAAGACTTATAAGCTCCGTGATCGAAGTCTTACCGACCGCGTTGATGGGTTTGTTCCGCGTGGATTTTAAAAGCTCTTCCGCTAAAGGCGCGTCCTCTGCCGATCCCGTCAAGACAACACGGATATTCTTCTTGGCCAGCTCATCACAAAGACGGGCGAAGTTTTCAACCGGCCAACGTTTCGTCGGCCAACGCACCGATGAACCCGGATTGATTCCCACAAGCGTCTGGCTCGGCGAAACCCACTGGGCCTCCAGGAAATCATCCACATTTTTTTCTTCCTCCCGGTCCGTCCAAAGCTCAAGATGCTTGTCGTGAACTTGAAGTCCCAGAAGCTTCAAAACCTCAAATTGATGCTCAAGCGGCGAAAGCGTAAGATGGGCCGAACTCTTTGTTTTCTTATTGAGGAAAAATGAGCCTTTGCGGTTGCCATGCCCCGCGCGGATCCTGGCGCCGCACAAAAATGCTAGCAAATGGCTCGTCCGGTTATTTTGAAGGTCCACAACAATATCAAAATCTTCTATGGCTAAAAGTCTAGCCATTTTTAAAATATCCGCCAAACGGCCATGCCGCGAGGTTTCTTCGTAAACAATTGCGTCGTTCACATAAGGGCAATTGCGGACGATTTTTCTTGATTTCCTTCCCACAAGAACTGAGATCCAGCTTTCGGGAAATTTTTCCCTAAGCGCGCGCAGCGACGGAATGCACAAAATCACATCGCCTAGCGCGCTAAGTTTGATCACGAGAATTTTCTTTCGCGTGATGGCTTCCTGGTAGACATCGAGTGTTTTCCGGAACATGAGTTCCAGATTGAATTCCTTCTCTACTTTTTCACGGAGAGATTCCGCCAGTCTCTTTCCCAGCTCTTTATCTTTCAAAAGGCGAATCACGGCATCCGCCAAGAGCCGCGGGTCGTCCGGAGGAACCAAAAGTCCGTCTTTCTCGTCTTCAATGATATCAACAAGTCCTCCGATCCGGGTCGCCACCACCGGTATGCCACAAGCACCCGCCTCGATGGCCACGCGCCCAAAGGCCTCTTCGCCAATTGAAGGGACAACCACCACTGCCATCTTGGATAAGAGCGCCGGAATATCATAACGCGTTCCTAAAAACTCCACGGAGTGATCCAAACCCAAGCGTCTCACCAGCGTCAAAAGCTCTTCTTTGTATTGGGCCTTATGGGCGTCACCGATAATCTGGATCTTGATATTGGGAAATATCCGCGTAACGCGTGCCATGGCTTTTAAAAAAAGCGGATGGCCCTTGATCGGCGTGAGCCTCCCGATCAACCCAACAATGACAGTTTTTGAATCCGAAGGTCCCTTCCGGAATAAAAACTCATCCAGATTTACACCGCGGTGAATCAAACGGATTTTATTATGAGGCACCCCGAAATCATCCCGCATCCGCTTGCCGATAATATGGCTGCCCGCGATGACAACTTTTCCCCAACCCATCACGGCGCTCAAAAGATGCTTCTTGTAAAAACCATGGCAGGTCGTGACAAAAGGAATGCGGGTCTTACGGCTTGCCAAAAAAGCCACCAACGCCGGCACACGGCTTCGGGCATGAATCACATCGATTTTCTCGATCTGAATAACCTTGACCAGAGAGCGCACGGACCGGATAACAGAAAAAAGCGATTTCTTGTGCACCGGAAGCGTATAATGAATAACACCGGCCGATGTGAGATCTCCCACCAAAGCGCCTCCGGCCGAGACCACCACCGCTTTGTGGCCGGCACGCCTAAGATACTTGGCGAGATCGACAGTGCCGCGTTCAACACCGCCGGATTTGAGTTCAGGCAAAATTTGCAAAATATTCAAAGTTAGGCCACCCTTTTGACCGCTTCCCTCAACACGTCTCTGTCTTTCAAGATCCCAAGCCGCATCGCTCGATCTGATGAACCGATGTAACTCCGAACCGTTTTGTAAATCGTTCCGGATGCGGCCCTCACGATAAACCGGCGCTCTTCCATCTTATCAAGAAATCTTTGAAGCTTGGGCTTGAGTTTGACGTTTTCCCAAGGCGTCACCACCATCACCGGTTTTCCCGAGACAATCGCCTCAGAAACCATCGATATTGATTCGCCGGTTACAATGACAAGATCAGAAAGCCCGAGGATGCCCCCGACGACTCCCGGCTTATTCTCTTCATTGGCAATCACGAGAAGCGGGCAAAGTTTCCTATCTTGAAACATTTCTTTTAAAAGCCCGTCGGCCCAAGCCGGTGTACGGCGCGATGAGGTTGCCAGGATAAAAGTTTTTGATTCTTGGCTATAGCGGTTTAACTCGTCCAGTATTTTTTGTAAAGGTTCGCGGGAAAACTTAAGCGATGCCGCATCACCGCCGATGAGCAGGCCAATCCTTTGACAAGATGCCGGAAGATGAAGCTCGCGGCCCAGCTTCGCCGATTCGCCCTCCAAGGTCTCCTCGGTCATCAGCGACAAAGCGCCTTGCGTCGTAAAAACGTTTTCGCCCTTCGGCATTTCATCGTGTTCGGGCGCTATGACAACATGAAAACGCTGTCTTGGAAAAGGCGGCCGCATGACCACCACGGATTTTGCAAAATTTTCATTTGTTGCAAGAATATTCACGCCGGCCACGGATGACCCGCAAGAAATCACGATATCCGCGTAAGTCTTCATGATTTTTTCACGACACCGGGGCGAAAGAACTCCCGCCATCAGCCGTGGCTTAAAGGGGATGTGTCCTCGAAGCAGAAAACAGAGTACCTTAAAAAAAATTTCAGCAAATGCGCCTCTGAATTCGACCTGAACCACCGTTGAATGAAAACACTCAGGCGATATCCCTTTTTCGGTTCTTTCCCGGCGCATCGATTCCAAAACCGCGAGCGATTGATTGAGATGCCCTGTCTTGCCATCGCTTAAGACCAGCACCGACCGGTCCGGTGTGGATTTCCAACGGCGGTGCGCCCAAAGCCATTGTTCCGGAGATTTTCTGATTTTTGACTCAAGGATCCGCGCAAACTGTGCAAGCACCTCGTACTCTGCTCCTTCGGCTGTCAGTGCGGCATCGGGAACCCTAAGCGATTCCTCCACCTCAACGCGGTGTTTCGTGCCCTTTTCTCTAAAGATAAACACGGGAAATATCGGCGAGCGAGTCCGGAGAGCGAAGGTCGCCACACCGCTCGGCGTCGAGGAAAGCCGGTTAAAAAAAGGCACAAACACGCCGTTTCGTCCGCCGTCCTGATCGCTTAAGATCCCGACGATACCGCCTTTCTTCAGCGAATGTAAAATCTCCCGAACGGCCATTCCCTTCGGG
>OBEQ011089890.1_pt1 | contig 10672 bp, 8 predicted proteins | sample 1670901 | NCBI WGS metagenome assembly OBEQ01 (sample SAMEA104232315, study PRJEB22302) | groundwater metagenome | biome: forest; feature: aquifer; material: groundwater | place: USA | collected 2011-08-07 | depth 5.4 m | reverse complement strand
GCGACAATAACATGGTCACGACGACCCTGGCGCCCGATCCGCTGGGCATCGCCAACCCCAAGGCTATCAAGGACCCGACCGGGAAGCGGGTCATGTTCTGGAACTCCCAGGACAACCTGATGGTCAAACTGCTTCCCATCAACGTGGCCTCCTTGCAACAGCGGCCGGGCGATTCCGTGGTCTACCTGTATGACAGCTATCCGGACGCGTCCCAGGGCGGCCAGGACGCGGGCGGGTTCTTCCTCTACAACGGCAAGTCCCTGAAGCATCCGCTCTCCATCGTCAGCAACCACCGCATGTACCAATGGGGCGACTTCAACGTGGACTCTAGCTACGTACTGCCGGGCGGCAAGGGACCTTATCCGGCCTCACTGGTCTCGGATTTCTACACCCAGCTCTCCAACGAATGGGACGGGAACCAGTTCCAGAAATCCATGCCCCTGGGCGGCCCCTCCATCAAGGGGAAGAAGTCCAACGCCCGCCTCGTCCTCAATGCCTGCATCATGTCCGGCATGACGGAGAAGAACGGCAGTTGGACCGGCCAGGGAGGCTACCAGAACCTGATCCATTTCTCAGAGGATTGGACCGGCGTCCCGGTCGCCTATTCCGGATCCTCGGTGTGCCTATGGTCCTCGCGCACCGCCCACGGCGTCTACTCCACCGCCTTTTACGGCGCTCCCGTGCGCCCCTGGAACTTCGACTCCATGTACAAGAAGATGGAGAACATGCCCCCGGGCACGCCGCGCCTGGTGGCGCCCAAGCTCAATTCCTGGCAGCTTTCGCGGTTTTGAGGCAATGAGGATCTGAGGTTCGGCGTTCCGGGATTCCAATATGGGAGGACTGAAGATGGGAAACACGCATGTTACCGTACGCAATGCCGGCCAACGCGGCATCAGCCTGTTGGAGGTGGTCATGGCCGTGATCATCCTCAGCATCGCCGCGTCGATATTGGCCACGGCCTCCAAATCCGCGGTCACGGGCCAGTTACGGTCCAAGGCCTACGGCGACGCGGCCACGGCCACCAAGGAGGCCCTGGAAAGCATCGAGTTGTTGCCGCTGGATTCGGTCACGCGCCTGTCCGCCACCGCGATGGAGCATTCCCAGGGGCCTTCCGTCACGGTATCGGCCACGGCCCGCGAAGTCAGGCCCGGGGACGTTTCCAATTTTTCGGGGTTGGACACCAGCTCCCTGCGCCATCTGACCCTGCGGACGCGCTTCAAGAACAAAGCGGGCGGGGACGTGATCAAGACGTTTACGACGATAGTGTTTAAACCGTAAGAGGGTCTGGAGTCTAGCGTCTGGAGTCTGGGGCAAGATCCTGATTCCATTCGATCAGGTTCTTTATCTTGCCCCAGACTCCGGACTCCAAGGGGCGAAGCTACGGTCACGGAGTGGCAGCCCGGACTCCAGACAACCGAAGCTTCGGCGCCAAAGAGTTCTTATCCTAACGCCTGCGAAAAATCCTCCAGCAAATCTTCCGTGTCCTCGATCCCCACGGACAACCGGATCATCCCGTCCTCGATTCCCATGGACGCGCGGCGCGCGGCGCCCATCTCGAAGAAGATGGTGTGCGCGACGGGGATGATCAGGGTGCGGTTGTCGCCCAGGTTGCTGGAACAGATGGCGAGCTTGAGCTTGTCGAGGAAGGCGAAGGTGTCCACGCCCGCGGCCAGCACGAAGCTGAGCAGGGCGCCGGGGCGCTTGAAGAGCTCCTTGGCCAGGCCGTGCTGCGGATGCGCGGGCAGGCCCGGGTAATTCACGATCTTCACCTTGGGATGGGTCGACAGGTGGAGGGCAAGGCGCGAGGCGTTGGCGCAGGCGCGATCCATGCGCAGGGCCAGGGTCTCGGAGCCGACCGACAGTGTGTGCGCGGCTTCGGGCGCGAGGGTGCCGCCGAAATCCCGCAGGCCCTTCTTGCGCAATTGCAGCATGGCGAACATCGCCGCATCGGAACCCGGCGTCTTGTAGATGTCGAGGATGTTGGGGAAGGCGGACCAGTCGAAGCCGCCCAAGTCCGTAACGCTGCCGCCCAAGGCGTTGCCGTGGCCGCCGAAGTATTTGGACAGGGAGTTCACGGACAGGTGGGCTTTGACCGTCTTGGGCAGGAACAGGTAGGGCGAGGTGAGGGTGTTGTCGATCATGTAGATCAGTCCCTTGGCCTGGCACAGGGTTCCGATGCGGGCCATGTCGGCCACCTGGGTGGCGGGATTGGCGATGGTCTCGACCACGACCATGCGCGTGGCGGGGGTGACGGCCGCTTCCACGTTGCGCGCGTCCGTGGCGTCCACGAAGGTGACGTCGATGCCGATGCCGGCCAAGGTGTTGAGCAGGCTGTTGGTGTTGCCGAAGAGGAAGGAGCTGGAGACGATGTGATCGCCCTTGCGCAACAGGGCCGTGAACACCGCCGCGAGCGCCGCCATGCCGGTGGAGAAACAGACCGTCGCCACGCCCTGTTCCAGCGTGGTGACCTTCTGTTCCAGGGCGTTGACGGTGGGATTGGCCTGGCGCGCGTAGGCGTAGCCCTTGGCCGTGCCCTGGAATACCGCCGCCAGGTCCTCCGCCTTCTCGTAGCCGTAGGCGATGGAAGTGTGGATGGGCTTGTGCAGGGAGCCGTGCTCGGGCCGGCCGAGCCGGTCCGAGTGGATGATGCTGGTGGTGAAACCCCGGTTCTTCATGCTGGAATCCTCAAAGACTGGAAAGATGGATATGTGAAACGGCGGCCCCGCTGGCGCTTAGCCCATTGACTTAGAACAACCCGAGGTTGAAGCCCACGAAAAAGCGGGGGTCCTTGACCTGGTTGATGTAGTTGGTGCGGTTCTGCGCGTCGGTCAGGCCCGCGGCCCGCGGATAGTCGAGATCGTAGAGGTTCTCCTCCTTCAGCTCGTTGTAGGGCACGAACTCCTGCGCGAAGATGGTGAAGGGAATCTGGTGGTACAGCTTGAAGTTGGCGGAGAGGCGCAATCCGAAGTCCATCAGCAGATGATGCTGGCCCAGCTCCAAGGTGCTGTAGATATGCTCCGGGCGGGTTTCCAGGGTGGTGCCCACTTCGCCCATCGCCGTGATCAGGAATTGCTTCAGGGAGGTGGTCGGCAGGCCCGGCAGGAAGGCTCCGGCCTTGATCGGGAGCTCGATGCCGTATTGGCCGAATGTGTACGAAGAGCCCTGCATGATGTCGCGGCCGCGGTACACGAAATTGTACGGGTAGCCGGACATGCGGTAATAGCCGAGGCGGTAGGAGAGGACCCAGAGGCCGCCCTCGGGCTGGTCCGTGAAGGTGGTGTCGCCCACCTGGGTGCCGTCGCCCTTGATGTGGGCCGGGACCTTGGTGGTCGGGAACTTGTTCAGGAACGCGCCGGCTTCGGCGTTGGCGAACACGGAGAGGTGCCTGCCGATGGAGATGATGCCGCCGACTCCGGTTTCCATGGACCAGGGATCGTATTCCTTCTGCGTAAGCACGGCCAGGGGGGCCGCCTCGCCCTTCTCGGCCAACGCGAGGATGTTGGCCGAATCCAGGCTCACGAAGTCGTTTTCGTAGGTGGCCCAATACTTGTGGACCGTGGCCCAGAGCCCGCCGCCCGTGGGGAGGTAGGTGCCGAGCATGCCCTTGGACCAGCCCCAGCCCAGGTTGGTTTCGAAGTTGCGGTGCTGGGGCGCGTCGCGGAGGAAATTGGTGCGCGGCTGGCCCTGCGCCCAGGTGGAGTCCCGCGTGATGCGGTGGAAGTTGACGGTCTGGGCGTAGTCCTGGGTGATGTGCTGCGCGTAATAGCTGGCGCCGGCCACGAAGTTGTAGGGAAGGGGAATGCCCGCCGAGGCCACGTCGCGGGTGAAGAGGGAGTAGGAGTAGACCTGGTTCACGAAGGCGATGGAGTCGACGCCGGACATGAATCCGCCGGTCGCCTTGTCGACGGTGTTCGACTGCACCACATCGTGGTACACGGAGTAGTACAGGTTGACCGGCCAGGTGAAGCGCGTGTGCTTGATGGGCTCGGAGGAGAGGAAGCCGGAATATTGGAACTGGTAGTTCAGCGGCGCGTCCAGGCTGGTGCGCTTGGTGATGGCGCCGGATACGGACTGCATCCAGGATCCGTACGCTTCGCCGAACGAGACGTTGAGGCCGAGGGCGAGATCGGTATAGGATTTGTTCCCGGAGATGAACACGGGCTGCACGGCCAGAAAAGGCGTGATGTCCAGGGCCACCTTGCTGCCGGTATATTCGTCGCCCTCGAAGACCTTGGAGTAGTTCTCCTTCTTGGACTTGGCGTTGGGAAGGGAATCGGACTTGGCTCCCATCAGGCCGGTGGTGCGGGTGAGGGCGAAGGGCTGGCGGAAGATGCGGAACTGCTGCCGGCGGAAGCCCTGATAGTACAACTCCCCGTTCTGGGTGATGGGTTCCATGGCCTGGCCGGCCACGTGGGTGGCGCGGTAGATGGCCGAGTCCCCGGGCACGCGGGCATATACGTCGTAGACCGGGATGTCCGTCGCCGGGTCCATGTTGTTGGCGGACCAGAGCAAGGTGTCCCCGGCGAAGCGCAGGTTGCGGATGGCGCCGGCGCGCATGGGGGTCACGAAGTTGATCTTCTGGGTCTTGGCCAGCACCAGCGAATCCGGGAACACGGCCGAGTCCTTGATGCTGAGGAAGGGGTTGAACCCGGGGGCGTCCGCGGCGACCGAGGCGATGGCCTCCTTGTCGAGCACGCCGAAGGTGAAGTAGATGGAGTCCCCCTTGGGCGTGAAGCGCGGATTGTAGACCTGTTCGCCGTTGGAGAAGTTGGTCAGCTGCCAGTTGCGGCCCAGGGAGTCCAGCAGGGTCAGGTTGCTGGAGCCGGACTTCTTACGCGAATACACGATCAGGTTCTTGGTGGGGTGGTAGCTGGGATAGGCGGCGCGCTCTTCCCAGGTCAGGCGATGCCACTTTTCGTTCTCGTTCATTTTGCCGCGGAATTCATATTCCCAGATGTCCGTGAACTGCGCGTCGCGATCCTGGCGCGTGGTCAAAAGGCGGGTGTTGTCGTGGTTGAATTCCAGGCCCGTGGAGCCGTACTCGGAACTGCGGCGGGCATTGGGATCCTCGGGCGTTTCCTTGATGTAGCCGGAAGCGGCGGTGCGGTAGTTGACGGGGCCGCCGGGAAAGGGTCCGAAGCCGCGGCCCAGGGCCTGGACGGGATTCGCGAAGCGCTGGCGCGGCATGATGCCGGGCACCCCCGTAACGGGGCCGGTACCGGGGAAGAAGCCGTCCTTCTTGGGATCCGGGCCGGGACCGGGCGAAGGCACTGGGGCCGGGGTGGAGGGCGCGGGCGCCGCGGCGGGTTTGTCCACCGGGTGCTCGGACTTGTTGGTTTTTCCGCCCACCTTTTTCCAATAGATCCAGTTGAGGGGATAGCGGCGGTCCTCGGCGTTGCCGAGCCAGGCCATGTACTCGCCGTTCTCGGAGAAGGCCAGGTTCTGCTGATAACCGCCCACCATGTCCTTGTCCGCGAGGGTGTCCACGGGGAATTCCTTGAAGTCCGAATATTTGTTGGCCAGGGAGCGCTTCCAGTCCTCGAAGAGATCCGGCAGGCTATGGCCGAAGGCCTTCTGTACGGAATAGGAGAAGTTGAACAGCGGCTTGGGCCGGGCCAGGGCGCGCACCTTGTCCGCCCCGAAGCGGTCCTTCAGGTAGATGAGGAAGGCGTAGCCGGTATTGTAGCAGCGCTCCGACTGGGTCCAGTCCTCGTCGCCTTCGAAGGTTTCGATGAAGTCCAAAGTGGGCAAAGTGCCGGTCAGATAGGCATCGCGCACCACCATGTCCCGCTGGGAATCCCAGCTGTCGTTCCCGTTCATATAGGCTTCGAACTGGGCGATGCCTTCCACGTACCACGTCGGCGCGATCAGAGGGATCCAGGGGATGTGGAAGGAGTAGTTGATCTTGTCCGTGTAATTGTAGGTGCTGCCGTACAATTCAACGGCGTCCACCGGGGAAAGCCAGGCCGCGCGGCGCAGAGAGAACACGTGGGACAGCTCATGGGTCACCACGTTCTGGATCCACAACTGGCGGTTGCGCATCACCCAGTCCATGTGGGGGACGAAGATGACCACGCGCGAGAAGTTGTAGATGGCGAAGCCGTTGGCGTCGTCGCCATCATCCGTGATCAGGATATCGATCCGTTGGTAATTGTCGTAGGCATCGTAGGCCTTGGCCAAAGTGGGCCACACCGATTCCGCCACCTTGAGCACTTCCCCCGCGAGTTGCTCATCTTCCAACTCGGAATGCGCATGCTTCTCTTCGAAGCCCACCCGGTAATGGTTCGTCTCCAGGGTTACCATTTTATGCGCCAGGGCGGGAGAAAGGCCGCATACCAACGCGAACAGGGAAACAACCGATGCGAAACGGAAGGTGTTTTTTTGCATAGTTACCAAATGTACGTTTAGTGGATGATTTAGTGAATGTAAGAGGGGACCAACCTTTTGAAACTTATAGGAAATTACGCGCGATACCGATCGCCTGCATGCCGTATCCGTCCCCGAATAGCAGAAAATGGTTCAGCACGTGGTAAAGTTGGTAGAGCGGCATGCGCTCCCGCCAGCCTTCCGGTAACGGCCACACTTCCTGGTATGCGCCCAGCACCGCATCCGGAAAGCCGCCGAAGAGGAGCATCATGCCCCATTCCGCCTCGCGGTCCGCGCAATAGGCCGCGGGATCCACCAGGGCCGGTCCTGAAACCGTGGCCAGGAAGTTGCCGCTCCACAGGTCCCCATGGATCAAGGACGATTCGGGTTGATGGGCCAGCAGCTCCGGCAGGCGATCCAGGAGCTTGTCGTAGTCGCGGCGCTCCGCCATTTCCAAATCCCCGCGTTTGGCCAGGCGATCCACTAATGCCCCCAGGCGTCGCTCCCGGTAGAATCCCACCCAGTCCCCGTTCCAGGCGTTGTCCTGCGCGGTAAGCCCGCAATAATTGTCCCGGTCGAATCCGAAACGCTCCTCCGGGGCGCGATGCATTTCCGCCAGGCCGCGGCCCAGGTCCTGCCACGTTTTCCGGGACGGGCCGTCGGCGTCGGATTCAAGGTACTCCAACACCAATACGGCCGGCCCCGCGGCGGCGGCAGAGTTCGCTGAGGCGGCAGAAGTCGCTGGAGCGGTCGCCGCAGGCGTCGATCCGGGCTTGGCGGCGGATGTGCCCGCTGGGGTCGCGTTCACGGGCGGTGGCAGGGCTTCGGGCGAGGCGGCGATCAGGCGGGGGATTTTCAGGGAGGTTCCGGTCGCGGCCAAGGCCGCGAGACCCTCGGCTTCGCGACGGAACATGCCCGCAGGCGCGGCGGGATTCCACTTGCAGAAATACACTCCGGAGGCGGTACGGAGGACGAAGCTTTGGTTGATGGAGCCGCCCGGAACCGCGTCCAGGCCGATGAGGATGGGATGGGGCCGGCCCGCGTCCCGGAAGGCGGCTTCCAGGGCGGAGCGTAAGCCTTCAGGCGGCTGGGACATCCCCGCTCACGGGTGTTCCGGCCACCCGGGTTTCCAGGGAGTCAAGGAGGCTCGCGCAGCAACGGTTGAGCATCTCGTAGACGTTGTCGAATTCGTAGGGGCCGCCGTAATAGGGATCCGGCACGTCCGACCCGCGGTCGGCGGCCGCGTCGAAATCGCGCATGAGTTTGATCTTGCCGCGCAACGGGGCGGGGCAGAGGGCCAGCAGATCCTTCTGGTTGCTGCGATCCATCGCCAGGATCACATCGAACTCCTGGAAGTCCTTTTTGTTCACCTGGCGACAGAGGCTGGGCAGGCTGACTCCGCGCTTCTGGGCGACGGCGATGGCGCGGCGATCGGGAGGCTGCCCCACATGCCAATCCCCGGTTCCGGCGGAGTCCGCCAGGTAGAGGCCGTCCAGACCGCGTTCACGGACCAGATGGGCGAAGATGCCTTCGGCGAGGGGGGAGCGGCAGATGTTGCCGAGACATACGAAAAGGATCTTCCCGCTCACAGGATTCTCCCGCTTTTCACACTCACAGCGCGAGCATGTCCTTGAGAGCGGCCGTTACATCCTTCTGCTTCATCAGGCTCTCGCCGATGAGCGCGGCCTGGACCTTGGCTGCGACCAGGGCCTGAAGATCCTCGCGCTTGAAGATGCCGGACTCGGCCACCACGGGAGTGCCGTCCGGGATCAGGGGCCGCAGCTTGAAGGTGGTCTCGAGCGAGGTGTGGAAAGTGTTGAGATCTCGGTTGTTGATGCCGATGATGGGCGAACCGGAATCGATCGCAAGCTTCACTTCGTCCTCGGTATGCGCTTCCACCAGCGGCGTCATCCCGAGCTCCGCGCCCAGGGCGATCATGGCCGCGAGCTGCTTGGGCTTGAGGCAGGCCACGATGAGCAGGTAGGCGCTGGCGCCCAGCACCTTGGCCTCGTGGATCTGGTATTCGTCGACGATGAAGTCCTTGCGAAGGGTGGGCAGTTCCACGTTGCGGGAGATGTCCCGCAGGTAGCGGTCATGCCCCATGAAATGATCCTCTTCCGTGAGGACGGAAAGCGCGGACGCGCCGCCGGCGAGATAGGCTTTGGCGATTTCCAGGGGCTTGAAGTCCTGGCGGATGATGCCGCGGGAAGGGGAGGCCTTCTTGACCTCGGCGATCACGTGGATGCTTGGACCGCCGGAGGCGCCGGTCTTTGGGGCGGTGAGCGCGGCGAGGAAGTTATGCGCGGGCGGGGGCAGCGCGCGGGCCTTGGCTTCCATGTCCGCCGGGGACACGGATTTCTTCAGGTCCACCAGCCGGGCGGACTTTGCCTTGATGATCTTGTCGAGAATGCTGTTTCCCATAAAGACGGCCCGTCGAAGGAATTATATCATGCCGGAGTGAAGGAACGCGAGTGGGAAACCCAGGCATCCAGGGTCTTCCGCGCGGCGCCGGAGTCGATGGACTTGCGCGCGAGAGCCAAGCCGCCCTTCAGATCCGGAGCAAGTCCGCCCACGTAAAGGGCCGCGCCCGCATTGAGCAGGACGATATCGGCCGCGGGGGATTTCTTCCCCTCCAAAACACCACGAATGATGGTAGCGTTCACGGTAGCGTCCCCGCCCATGAGGTCGCCCGCCGTGCACAGCGAGAATCCCAGGTCCTGGGGATTGAGGATGTATTCCAACACCTCGCCGTCCTTGAGTTCCGCCACCTTGGTGGGCGCGGTCAGGCTGATCTCGTCCATGCCGTCCGTCCCCGCGACGACCATCACATGCTCCGAGCGCAGCTCGGCGAGCACGTGGGCCAGCACGGAGGTCAGGTTCAAATCGTACACGCCGATCAACTGGCGCTTGGCGCGGGCCGGGTTCAACATCGGTCCCAGCACATTGAAAATGGTGCGTTGTCCAAGCTCCTGGCGCGCCGGAATCACATGCTTGAAGGAGGCGTGCAGCTTGGGCGCGAAGAGGAAGCCGATGCGGCACTTATCCACGCATTCGCCCACCTGCTCCGGGGTCAGCTCCAGGTTCACGCCCAGTTCCTGCAGCACGTTGGCGCTGCCGCATTTGCTGCTCATGGCGCGGTTGCCGTGCTTGGCCACGGCCACGCCGCCGCCCGCCGCCACTATCGCCGCTGCGGTGGAGATGTTGAACGATCCACTGTGATCGCCGCCGGTTCCGCAGGTATCCACCAGGGGCTTGGCCGAAGTGGGGACCACCGTTGCCTTTTCGCGCAGGATGGTCACGGCCGCGGCGATCTCCGTGGGCGTCTCGCCCTTGATGCGCAGGCCCATCAGGAACGCGCCGATCTGGGCCGGCGTCAATTGCCCTTCCATCAGGGCGCCCATGGCCCCCTGCATTTCCGCGAAGGTGAGGTTCTCGCCTTTAATGAGTTTGCCGAGCAAAGGGACGATCATCTCAAGCGCCTTTCATGGCGAGGAAATTCCGGACCATGGCCTTGCCGTGTTCGGTGAGGATGGACTCGGGGTGGAACTGCACGCCGAAGATGGGCCGGGTCTTGTGGCGCATGGCCATGATCAGGGCGCCGTCGCCGGCGGGGGAGGCGGCCTTGGCGGCCTCGTCCTGGCAGGTGGCGGTGATTTCCAGCTCGGCCGGTAATGTGGATTTTTCCACGATCAATGAATGGTATCGGGTAGCCGTGAAGGTACGGGGCAAACCCGCGAACAGCCCCTGCGAATCGCACTCCATGGTGGAGAGCTTTCCGTGCATGGGGGCGGGGGCGCGGATGACCTTACCGCCGAAGGCTTCGCCCATGGCCTGATGACCCAGGCAGACCCCGAGCAAAGGGATGGAGGCGGGCACGGCTTTGATCAGACCCACGGAGATGCCGGCTTCGGAAGGGGTGCAGGGACCGGGGGAGACCACGATGTGGGTGGGCTTGAGGGCAATGGCTTCTGCCACGGTGAGCTGATCGTTGCGGACCACCTGGAGGTCGGGGTTGATCTCGCCGATGTACTGCATCAGGTTGAAGGTGAAGGAGTCGTAGTTGTCGAGGATGAGGATCATGGGGTCGCTCGGGAGAATGCAAAAGTCAAAATGCAAAATGCAAAAGTCAAATTTGAAGAATAGGATAAAGAGGCCGTCCCGGCGATTCCCTGCGCGAAGCGTTTCCCGCTCTTCCGCGCGGAGCGCCTATCCAACTTTTGCATTTTGCATTTTGACTTTTGCATTTTGACTTCTACTTAGATTTTACCCGCCGCATCAACCGCCCTCATCAACGCCGCGGCCTTAT
>OBEQ012574017.1_pt1 | contig 10674 bp, 9 predicted proteins | sample 1670901 | NCBI WGS metagenome assembly OBEQ01 (sample SAMEA104232315, study PRJEB22302) | groundwater metagenome | biome: forest; feature: aquifer; material: groundwater | place: USA | collected 2011-08-07 | depth 5.4 m | reverse complement strand
TGGATGGCTTGACGTCCGATAAAATCAAAAAATACCGCGCCGAAATTTTTGCGTTCATGAAAAATGAAGAACCAGCGGCGCTCGACGAACTCGAAAAGACCAAAAAATTGGCTGAGGCCAACAAAGAGAAATTTTTGGCCTGCATTAAGAAATATTTTGAGACTGTAAAAGAATGACACGGAAGATTTAATATGCTACCGGCCGTCCACATCAAACGCACGATTGATTTCAACAAAAGTTTCCGCTCGCTTTTGGAAGTATTGAAGCTCGTGGCGGTTTCCGAATATCACAATCTTGAAGAGCGATTCAAAACGTTCGAGCGTCTGGAGACCATGCTCGGCGAGTTTTTTCATTCGGTGGATTTGACGCGCGTTCGCCATCCATTTCTTACGCCCGACGGTCAAGCGTGCATTGTGGCGGTTACTTCGGATGCGGGACTTCTCGGAGGCTTAAACATGCAAGTGGTTTCAAAAGCGGCAGATTTGGTGCGCCGAACCAACGGACGGTTTTTGGTGATCGGCGAACGAGGCTTGCCTTATGTGTTGGAAACGGGACTTTCCTATGTTTCATATCCGGGAATTGTAGACCACAAGCGTTATAGCCAGTCACTTGAGATTCGCGATTATCTTTTAGAAAAGGTGATCAAAAAAGAATACGGGCCTATTATCATTGTTTATCCAAGAGCCCATTCGTTCGTGATGCATCGCGTGGAGGTAGCCGAGATCATTCCTTTCACATCTAAGAAAGATCAAGAAAAGCAGAGTGCGGATCCGAAAATTGAAAATTTTTCATCGGAAACGATTCTCGAATCCGCGCCGGCGGATATGGTGGAATATTTGGTGGGCATCGTCGTCGCGCAGCGTCTTTTTGACATTTTCGGATACGCGCGCATTTGCGAGCAGGCGGCGCGGTATTTGCATTTAGACGAAAGCTGCAATAAGATTTCGGACATGAATAAAAAGCTTTATTTGCAGTATTTCCGGCGCCGGCATGAGATCATTGACGCCAACATGCGCGATTTATTCGCCTCAAGGTCGCTTTATGCCCAATAATCCCGTTTCTTCCAACGGCCAGGAAATTCCGCCCAAAAAATCAACCGCAGGACGCGTTGTCAGCGTGCAAGGCCCGGTGGTGGACGTCTGTTTTGAGCGCGCGTTCGATGTGCCGGACATTCACCAGGTGATTTTAGTTAAGGCGCTTGACGGTCGCGAAGTCACGCTCGAAGTCGGCGAGCATTTGCCCGGCAATATCGCTCGGTGCATTGCGATTCAATCGACCTTGAACATGCAGCGCCAGTCTCTCGCGCAACCGACCGGCAAGCAGATTGAAATTCCGGTTGGCGACTGTTTGTATGAACGTGTGATCAACTGCATTGGCGAACCTTTGGATAAGGGCGGGAAAATTGAGTCCAAGCAATACGCGGTGATCCGCCGGGCTGAGACCGGCACCAAGGTTCCGGATTTTCGGCGGGAAAAACTTAGGCAGGATGAAATTCTTGAAACCGGCATTAAAATCATCGATCTTTTGTATCCGCTCGTGAAGGGCACGAAAACCGGCATTCTCGGAGGCGCGGGTTTGGGGAAGAGCGTTTTGATGCTCGAGATCATCCAGCACATTGTGCACAAGCATCAGGGAAGCTGCGTGTTTACCGGCATCGGAGAACGTCTGCGCGAAGGAAACGAACTTTACTATGAATTGCGCGAACACAATTTGCACAAAAAAACCATGATGGTGTTTGGCCAGATGAACGATCCTCCGGGTGCGCGTCATGCGGTGGCGATGACGGGCATTACGATGGCCGAGGCGATTCAACGGCAAAACAGAGACGTAATTTTTTTCGCGGACAACGTGTTTCGTTATATTCAGGCCGGCGCTGAAATTTCCACGTTGCTTGGCCGCGTGCCGTCGGAAACCGGTTATCAACCTACGCTAATCTCTGAATCCAGTGAATTTCACGAAAGGATTCGTGACTCTCAGGGCGTCGGTGGTTCCATTACGTGCATCGAGGCCGTGTATGTGCCGGCCGATGATTTAACCGACCCGGCCGTTGTGGCGGTGTTCACCTTCTTGAATTCTCTGATGGTGTTGTCGCGCGAACGCGTGCAGATGGGTTTGTATCCGGCCATCGACCCGCTTCAATCGTCATCTTCGAACCTCGATCCCGATACTGTTGGCCAGCGGCATTACGATGTTTCTCAGGAAGTGCTGCGTTTGTTCCAAAAATACGAAGAATTGCGACGCATCGTCATGGTCATCGGCATCGATGAACTTTCGAAAGCCGACCGCACTCTGTATGAACGGGCGAGAAAAGTACAGAATTTTTTGACTCAGCCGTTTGCGGTGGCGGAAAAATTTACAGGCAAAAAAGGCGAGCACGTCGAAATTCGCCAAACCCTCGATGGCTGCGAACGTATTATATCCGGCGGCACGGACAAAAAACCTGAAACGGATTTTTATATGATAGGAGCTCTGCGCTAAACGATGCTGTCCAAAACAGACACTCTTTTTTCTAAGACGTTGATGGACAAAGGCTTGATCAGCTCTCAGGCGCTTCAACCATACTTGGACGAAGCGTCAAAATCCAAAGAAAATTTGCTGACGCTTTTGCTCAAAAAAGGTGTTTTGTCTGAGGAAGATCTTCTCCGGAACATTTCCGAGTCGCTTAAAATTCCATTTGCCGAACAGTACCAATTGCACTCCGATCCGGCCGTGATCGAAAAAGTGCCTCTCAAGATTGCCGAGTATTACAAGATCGTTCCGCTCAAACTGGACAAGAAAAAACTGACCGTCGCTGTTTCAAGTCCGCTGGATCTGAGGATGCAGGACGATATTCGCGCGCATTTGGGTTATGAAGTGGAGATGGTTTTGGCGCGCCAGCGCGATGTGGTGGAGGCGCTGAAAAAAGCGTATGGCTTTGCCGCGGGCACGATCGGAGAAATGGTTGAAAAACAAACGGTGCCTTCTTCGGAAAAGCTGCCGGCTCAAGAATCGCCGGATAAAATTGAATCCATTGACGGCGCGGAAAAAACGGCCGGAGACGCGACGATCGCCAAGCTCGTCAATCAAATCATTGTCGAGGCTTATCACAAACGCGCGACCGATATTCATATTGAACCGTATCGCGGCAAGGTGAAGCTGCGCTACCGCATCGACGGCGTTCTTTATAACGCAAATGTGCCTGCGGAAATCGGTCGGTTTATTCTGCCGATTCTTTCCCGCGTCAAAATCATGTCCAATTTGAACATCGTCGAAAAACGGCTGCCTCAGGACGGCCGCGCGATCGTCAAGATAGAGGACACACAGTTGGATTTGCGCGTTTCTTCGATTCCGACACCGTACGGCGAAAGCGTCGTGATCCGCTTGTTGCCGATGAACCGCGTGTTTGACATGAAAAAACTCGGCTTGAATCCGAAACAATTGCAAATTTTTGAGACGTTGGTCAACAAACCTCACGGCGTTATTTTTATCACAGGCCCCACCGGCAGCGGCAAAAGTACGACGCTCTATGCTTGCCTGAACAACATCAACACCGAAGAGCGAAAAATCATCACAATCGAAGACCCGGTCGAATACGAAATGGATGGCGTCACACAGATCCAAGTCGCGTCAAATATCGGCCTGGATTTTGCGCGCGGGCTTCGGAGCATGTTGCGCCATGACCCGGACGTGATGATGGTCGGCGAGGTGCGTGATCTCGAGACCGCCGAAATGGCGATCCGCGTGGCGCTCACCGGGCATCTTGTTTTTTCCACGCTTCATACGAATGATGCCGCCAGTGGCATCACGCGTCTCGTGGATATCGGCATTCAACCGTATTTGGTGGCCTCGAGCGTGGATGCTTTCATCGCTCAACGGTTGATTCGTGTGATTTGTGCGCATTGCAAAGAAGAAGACAAAACATTTCCCAATGAAATCAAACAACGAATCGCCAAAGAAATGAAAATGCCAGTCAAAGACGTCAAGATTTATCACGGCAAAGGTTGCAACGAATGCAATTTCACGGGTTTTTGGGGAAGACTCGCCATTTACGAAATACTGCTTGTGTCAGAAAGTATCAAACAAATGGTCATGAAACGGCAACCGGCCGGTGACATCAAGCGTGAGGCCATGGCTCAGGGCATGCGCACGCTGCGGCAGGATGGTTGGCAAAAAGTGGTTTTGGGGCTGACGACGCCGAGTGAAGTTTTTGAAGCCACGCCTTCTGACGTTGAAGTGGAAGAAAATGAAGAGTTTATTCCAGCCGTGAAACCGAAAGAAGTCCCGGTTCGTGAGAGCGCCGTTTTAGAAAAATCAATCGACCGGCGGATTTTTGTCCGTTTATTGGCGAACGTCAATATTGCGTACCGCCTCATCAAGGATTCCAATAATCCCGATCAAATAGAGGATTCGGCTCCCGAAACGGTGGCTGTCACGAAAGACATCAGCGCCGGAGGGCTTGCCTTTTATCTGAAGGAAGAAATTTCCGAGGGTTCGATTTTGGAGTTAAAAATCGATTTACCGAATCAAGAGCAGTCGATCCGCTGCCTTTCAAAAGTGATGCGTGATCAATCCGTGGACGGGACACCCTTTTACGAAATGGCCGTGTGTTTTTTGGATCTTTCTGTTCGTGACCGCCAATTTTTAGACAAGTACGTCGAAAAAACTCATGCACAAAAATCTTAAAATCCTAAATCTATAAGATAATCATGCCCACGTTTCTTTATAAAGCAAAAAAGGGACCTACGGAAATCGTGAATGGAAGCCTCGAAGCGGGAACGCTCGATGAGGCGGTGGAAAAACTTGACCAGATGGGTCTTTTTCCGATTCATCTGGACGAAGTTAAAGATAGGCAAGAAGCGAGAGGAGAGAGGCAAGAAGAAAAAACAGAAAAGGCAGAAGAAAAAGAAAAAAAAGACAAAAGTCGGACAATGGACCGGCAACCGGCAAAAAAAGCAGTTTCTTTATTTTCCCGCGTCAAATCCTCGGAAATCACGCTTTTCGGTCGGCAACTAGCGAGTTTGATCAAGTCCGGCGTGCCGATTTTGCGTGCGCTTTGGATCATCAGTGAACAAACTCAAAATCGCCGCTTCCATCAGTTTCTCGACGACGCGCAGACACAAATCAACAATGGAAAAACGTTGTCCGGTGTTTTGTCCGCTTATCCGAAATTGTTTCCGCCGATTTACGTTGCCATGGTTCGCACGGGCGAAGACAGCGGCAATTTACAAGAAGCGATGCTGCGCATCTCCGACTACCGCCAAAAACAAGAGGAAATTTTATCGCGCGTGCGTACGGCCATGGCTTATCCGGGGTTGATGGCTTTGACCGGGGTGGGGACGATTATTTTCATGCTGACGTACGTGATTCCCAAACTCACAAGCCTTTTTTCCAGCCTCGGCAGCCATTTGCCCTTGCCGACGCGGATTTTAATGAAAGTAAGCCATTTTTTTCAAATGCCTTTGTTTTGGCTTTCGATTGGTTTTGTGATTTTTGTGACGTTGATGGTTGTCAAGCTTCGCGCCGAACAAACGAAATTTCTCTGGAGCGTAGTCAGTCTCAAGATTCCCGGTGTGAAATCATTCGTGATGAAAGCAGACATCGCGCGTTTTTCCAGGACGTTCGAGCTCTTGATCAAAAGCGGACTTCCTATTTTAAGGGCGATCGAGATCGCCACACCGGTTTTGAACAATCGCGTGCTTCGAAAACAGTTGGAGCATTCACGGGAGGATCTGACTGGCGGAGGTTCTCTCGGAAAAAGTTTGCGCGAATGCGGCGTGTTCCCGCTTTTTATGACCAACTTGATTTCGGTTTCGGAAGAATCCGGTCGGCTGGACGAGGCGCTTGAGGAAATCGCTCAGTTTTACGAGCGTGAAACGGATGAAGCCATTCGCATCATGACATCGCTCATGGAACCTTTGATGATTTTGGTCATGGGCTTGATCGTCGGTTTCATCGTGATTTCGATGATGCTACCGATGTTTGAGCTGAATATGATTGTGAAGTAAATTTCAGAGAACAGGAAAATGAAATTCAAAACCAATACGCATGCAACGATTCCCGTGTTATTGCGAGCTCGAAACCTATGTGTCATTGCGAGGAGGCCGCAGCCGACGAAGCAATCTATGCGATCGTGTAAGCATAGATTGCCGCGCCCGCCAAAAGCCGCGGGCTCGCAATGACAGGTAACAAGAATTTCCGCGTTTACTGTAAGTATCTTTTTTTTATTCGTACACTGTTTTGTTTGTGTCTTCTGTCCTCTATCTTCTGTCCTTCGGCCGTCTGGGCGCAGGAATGGAAAGAGGAAAAGGGCGACCATTTCATTGTTTATTACGTGAATGACGCGGTGCAGCCGAAAGAAGTTTTACGAAAAGCAGAATTTTGTTATAACAAAATAGCCGAGGATCTTGGTTATCCACGCTATTCGAACTTTTGGCAGTGGGACAAGCGCGTGAAAATTTATATTCATCCGACACTGGAAGCGTTTCAAACGGCGACAGGTCAGCCGAAATGGTCGCATGGCATGGCCAGTTATTTTCAAAAAAGCATCCATTCAATCGAGGCGAATGAAAATTTTTTAAACTCGGTGTTGCCGCATGAAATCACGCACCTGATTTTCAGAGATTTTGTCGGTCTTGAGGGACAGGTGCCGCTTTGGATGGACGAGGGCGTCGCGCAATGGGAGGAAGACGAAAAAAGACAAATGGCGCTCAGAGCCATGCCACGTTATTTGAGATCCGGAAATATTTATACGCTTGAGCGGTTGACCTCGATGGATATACGGAATGAAACGAATCCGAGCGCCGTCGGTCTTTTTTATTTACAGTCAATCTCGCTCATCGATTTTTTGATCAAAACCTACGGGCCTTCGACATTCACGGTTTTTTGCCGCGCACTCCGCGACAAAAAACCTTTCGAAGACGCTTTGAGGCTCTCTTACTCGGGTTCGATCAAAACGATTGAAGAATTGGATAACAAATGGAGAAAGTATCTATTATCGATACCGGTGGAGGAAGAGGAAGAATAGTCGGTAGACGGTAGTCGGCAAGGAATTGGTAGTTGGTAGACGGCATTTTATTAATCGAAATTTAATTTTTTAAGGAGAACAAATATGAAATGTTTCCACTCTTCCAAAGAGACAAACTCTAATAGACAAGTCATCCCTTGCCTAATCCCGACTCCCGACTCCCGACTACCGTCTAATAAAGGTTTCACACTCATCGAACTCATGCTCGTCGTGATCATCATCGGCGCGCTCACGGCGATGGTGATGCCTCGCCTGGCCGGGCGTACCGAGCAGGCCAAGGTCAGTGCAGCACAGGCGGACGTCAGCGCCAACATCGCGACTGCTCTCAAGCTCTATGAACTCGACAATGGCCGTTTTCCTTCCACCGAAGATGGGGGTTTGAATGCGTTGTATACCAAACCTTCCAACGCCAATAATTGGAACGGTCCTTACCTTGAAAAAAAACCGATCGATCCTTGGGGACATGAATACTTGTACAAAAGCCCCGGAGCGCATCGGACTTATGATTATGATCTTTATTCTCTGGGCCATGACGGGATCGAGAGCGAAGACGACGTGAAAAATTGGGAAACATGAACAAAAAAGGTTTTTCCATGATCGAACTCATGATCACCGTCGTGTTTGTGACGCTGGGTTCATTGCTGATCCAAGGGAGTTTCATGCGAGCGGCCAATATGTTTGGGCGTTATTCGCATACGCTCAGTTTGATGGATTGGATGGATCAGGAAAGCGCCAAAGCCAAGGAAACTCTTTTGTATTCGAAGGAATCAGAGCTGGGAAACGAAAATGGTACGCTCACGATTGACGGAAAGTCTTTTTCCTGGTCGCGCGCCGTCGAACCCCTGGAGACTCCGAATTTGAGCCTGATTCGTTATTCCGCGAATTGGACCGAAAGTGGCAAGCCTATGGAACACCGCAGCGAATTGTATGTCTATAAAAAAGATATTTCTCAAAATCTCTAGAGGTTTTTCCCTCATCGAGCTTTTGCTGGTCATGACCCTGGCTCCGATCATTTTTTTCTCCGTTTATTCCAATTTCAGCGCCGGTGTTCGCATCTGGTCTACCGTCGTGCGCCAAACTCCCCAGGAAGATTTGAATATTTTTTATTATAAAATCAGGCGCGACATTGAAAATATGCTGCGTTATGTTTCGATACCTTGCATGGGAGACAAAGAAGAAGTGACGTTCGCTTCTTCGATCGAAACGATTCCCGAAATCGGCGGCAAGCGTGGCATTGGGCAGGTACGGCTTTTTTACGACACAAATTCTAAGTCTATCAGGCGGGAAATAAAAAATTTTAGTGAAATTTATCGAGATGCGCCGGGACAAGAGACGGTATTACTCCGAGGAGTTTCCGAGTTTGAATTGTCTTACTTGTCCGTCGGTTTGCCCGGCAGCGTCGCTGCTTGGAATGATTCATGGAAATCGGAAGGGGCTAATCTATTGCCGCTGGCGGTGCGATTGTCCTTTTCAACGGAAACGAGTGCCGCCAAACAAGAAAGAATTTTTTTTATTCTGGCGGGAGGGAAATTTAAGTGACCCCATCTTCGCGTGGAAGCATTCTTGTGCTGGCTTTATGGGCGCTCATGATGCTTTCTATTTTTTCGCTGTCGCTTAGTTTCGGCGTCCGGCAGCGCGCGGCGCTGCTTGATCGGCTGAGCACGCTTGACGCTTTGTACCCGATCGCTTATTCTGGAGTGGAAAATGCTAAAAGTTTGCTCAAGTCCGACGCGGATACCAGGGTAGACACATTGACGGATGCTTGGGCCGGCCCCTCGGTGAAGACGGTGCCAATGGCCAACGGAAGTTTTATTTTGGGAAATGGGAAACAGCCGGGCCTGGTTGACGAGGAGAGAAAAATTAATTTAAATACGACCAACGTCGAAATTTTGTCGAGACTTTTTCAAGCAGCCTCGGGTCTGGACCGTGAACATTCTCAAGAAGTTGCCTATTGTTTGATTGATTGGATGGATTCGGATTCGTTTTTCGGCCATCCTCAGTACGGCGCCGAGGCGCCCTATTATGAAGATTTACGTTTTCCTTATACGGCGAAGGACAAACCGTATGAGCTCTTGGATGAAATGCTGCTGGTCAAAGGCGTGACGCCCGAACTTTTTGAAAAAATGAAACCGTTTGTGACGGTTTATGGAAGCGGGCAGGTGAACATCAATACGGCGCCTCGTGAAGTGTTGAGCGCTCTAGGTTTCAGTCCGGCCGGCGTAGAAATCATCGCGCGCTATCGTGCCGGCAAGGACGGCGTCGAAGGAACTTCGGATGATAATTTTTTTACAAACGTTGATTCCATTTTGACGGATCTGGATAAAAAGGGAGGGACTCCGCTCGATGGACCTCAGGCGGCGATATTGAGCAGTTTGCTCAACGCCTCACGCTTGGGCATTTCTTCAACTGTTTTCAGTTTTACCAGCCATGCCGTGTTGACCAAAAATAAAGCCTCGCTGGACGTGGATGCCGTGATAGACCGATCGGGCAATGTTCGTTATAGTCGCGCTTCCGAGGTTCATCTTTGAAATCAAATTTAGGATTTGGCAGCGCAAAAAAAAGCCATGATCTCTTGGGCTTCGAACTGGATGAAAATTATCTCAAAATTGTCCATGTTCAACTCAAAGGTCTTCGCCGTGAAGTCGCGAACATTGCGTCATTCCCGCTGCAGGGATTGTTTGATGACGGTATTTTGCATCTAATCAACCAGTCGGTAGAAAAATTTCATGTGGTGAATCCGCGTGTTTTTTTGACCGTGCCTTTGCCGTTGGTTATTACCCGGAATATCGAAATTCCTTCGCAAGATCCTCAGGAAATCAAAGAAATCGTCAATCTTCAAGCCAGCCGGCACACCCCGTATGCGCGCGCCGAAATCATCGTAGACACGCTGAATCTGGGCATGGTTCGGGAACGGTACTCCAAAGTGCTTTTGGTCATCGTGCCGAAAGAGACCGTGAACAAACAAATTCAACTCTTGGATCGTGCCGGGTTGAAGTTGGAAAGAGTTTTTTTTCCGCCCGAGGCGATCGCGATGGCTTCCGCCAAAATGGCCGGGCGCGAGGCCGACACGACGCTGGGCATTTTGCATATGGACCATGGTTTTACGACGTTTCTCGTGGTGCAGGGCGGAAAATTATTATTCGTGCGCGGTATCCATATTGGCGCAAGCCAGCTCGTAGAAGAAAAAGAGAGTTATGCGGATCGGTTTCAGGATGAACTTGAGAAATCGATGGAAACTTATACGGCGGATGAAGCGGGACCTTCCCTCAAATCGCTAATGCTCGTGGGCGTTTTGAATGATTTGACAGACTTCGACGATATTTTAAATGACGCTTTTAAAATCCCGATTAAGCGTCAGTCATACGCCGAGCATTTCAATTGTTCGGGATCTGCGCGTGCGACCGTGAACGCCACGAAGATGGTTTCATTCCTGAATCTGATTGCGCCAATGTCCTATTATGACAAAATCAAGGTGGATCTAACTTCCGAAGAGAAGAAACTGAAGATACAGCTTGAAAAACGCGCGCGCGAAATGCTCAAAACGGGCATTTTGATACTGGTGCTCTTTAGTTTGATTTTCGTGAATTTGACTTCGAAAATTTCCTTCAAAAAAGCTTATCTGAAACAAATTACGACCCATTATTTGCCGGTGCGAGACAGCGCCAAGCAGC
>OBEQ011241923.1_pt1 | contig 10674 bp, 8 predicted proteins | sample 1670901 | NCBI WGS metagenome assembly OBEQ01 (sample SAMEA104232315, study PRJEB22302) | groundwater metagenome | biome: forest; feature: aquifer; material: groundwater | place: USA | collected 2011-08-07 | depth 5.4 m | reverse complement strand
TGGATCAGATCTGAACCCAAACCGTTAGTCGGAGGATTACGCGAACTCGAATTTACAATTGATAGTGTAAGAAAAACCAAAACTAACGTCCTTACTCTTGATGCGGGCGACGATATGACGGGTAATCCAATTTCCGAAATCGAAGAGAAAAATGCCTTCGGCGGCGGCTTTATTGAAATGATGAACTTTATGGGTTATGAAGCATGGACCCCCGGCAACCACGATCTTGATATCTCTCAAGAAAATTTGAAAAACTTGATTGCGATAGCAAAATATCCTGTCGTAAATGCAAACCTTGTTGACTCTGCCGGCAATCATACCCTGAACACCAAACCATATCTTATTCTCAACAAAAATGGTATTCGTATCGGACTTATCGGACTTATGACCGATGAACTTTTCCATGTCACCAATACAAACAATCTTAAAGGATTGAAACTGCTACCTGTTGTTGAAACCACACAAAAGATTATTGATGCAATTGATGATCAAACCGATCTCATCGTCGCCGTTACACACAAAGGCGTTGATGAAGACTCAGTTCTTGCAATGAATACTCACGGACTTGATATTATCATCGGAGGCCATAGCCATACTCGTTTGAAAACTCCGAAATTTATCAATAATGTTATCATTGCACAAACAGGCTCCAATTGCGAAAACCTCGGCGTTATTGATCTTGAAGTCGAAAATGATAAAGTAACCAAATACAACGGTTCAATCGTCCAGCTTTGGAAACATGATAAACTTCCTGCCGACGATCTTTCTAAACTCATTGATGAATTCAAACTCAGAATTGACAAAGAATACGGCGTTCAGGTTGGTACATTAACAGAAGATTGGAAGCGTTCCAGCAACGAAACTTCACTCGGTTACTTCGTAGCAGATGCAATCCGCCTTGGTGGAAACGCTGATATTGGCATTACTAACAGCAGTGGAATTCGAAAAGATTTATTAAAAGGAAACGTGACGAAACTTGATTTATTCGAAGTCGGTCCGTTCCGCAATTTTGTTTGTACCTTTACATTAACAGGAAAAGATGTACGGGCAATGATTCAAAAACACCTCAATGCACTCGCCAATAATAAGGCAAATCTACAGTATGCCGGAGTTCATTGCACATATTCAGTAAACGGTAGCGACGCAGTCATTCAAAAACTTTCCATCGGCGATACAGAAGTTGACGATGCAAAAACTTACACTGTTGCCACTACCGATTTCCTTATCAATCAGGCAGATAAATACTTAGGGTACACTCCAACAACATCAGCCCCATCATCGGAAACAATGTTCAACGCGATGGTTGAAAAAGTGACCAAAGAAAAGGGATTAACAACTCCCCCCCTGCAATTTGTTAAGGCAAACTAAACCATTTAAACAATTATCCCGCTAACCATTTAACGAAAAAGAACTATGAGCAAAAATAATTTTGACGTTATCCTTTTAATCGGCAGGCCCGCCGCCGGTAAATCTGAAGTCATTGACTTCCTTAAAAAAACACCTACGGGAGAACGCTCACAACGATTTCACATCGGTGAATTTGAAGAAGTGGACGATTTTGTCTATGTATGGGAAACTTTTGAAGTGGACGATATCTTAACACGCCATGGTAAAAAACGCCTATGGTCTGATGAGAAATATTGGTTCACCGATGATTTCATCTGGAATGTATATATTGAACGAATCAACCTTGCCTACCGCAAGAAACTTGCCGCAAATGCAAACTACCACAACGAGACGACAACACTCGTCGAGTTTGCTCGTGGTGGTGAGAACGGCTTTGCCGAAGCATTCTCCTTCTTACATGAAGATGTTATCAAGCGCGCTTGTATCCTTTATATTAAAGTGAATTTTGAGGAATCGTTCCGTAAAAATAAAAGACGTGCAAGACCGGGACTCGAAGACTCAATCCTCTTTCATTCCTTACCTGATGAAAAGATGGAATTCTACTACAAGACCAATGACTGGGATAAATTAACGGCGGTAGATCCAACATACATCGAAATTAAAGGACACAAAGTTCCTTACATCGCTTTCGAAAACATGCCCGAAAAAACCGACGACCCCACAAAACTCGGAGCAGAACTCGAACGCGTCACCTCTCAACTTTGGAAAACTTGGAATAGCAAAAAGTAAATTTCAAACCTTTCAGGAAAATTATAAAAAAAGCCCATCCCGCATTAGCGAGATGGGCTTTTTCTGTATTCTATTTGTCATTCCGAACCCAGTTCTTTCGGGTGAGGAATCTCAGTACTTAGAGTGTTGAGTAAACCTTGAATCAAAGAGAATACACAACTCGTTCAACGAAATAAAACCTCCTACAACTCCTTCTTCATCGCCAATTCAGCCGAACGCTTCCGCTCTGCAACTGTAAGAAACCCAACAGCAATCAGAATGAACGCAAGTGAGAGCCAATCCTGTAAATTAGGATAATGTGATCCAAGAAATATTGCTCCTAATAACGTTGCTATCGTTCCTGCCGTTAGAGATGTTAACCTGTTCACCAACCCGGAAAATGTTGCTGTTCTTCCCTTAAACATAAAAATAAATACTGAGTAAAATGCAACGATACCAAATGCAGTTCCGCTTAATACCGCCCAACCCCAGTTTATACTAAATGTACTTAATGCCTGATGGAATTGTGTTACCTGAGTTGATGTCCAACCAAACGCAGAATTTCCAACATACACCAACACACTAATAACAACAATAAAGAAACATGCGACAATCTGCTCTACGCCAAAGAAACCTTGATTGTCAAGGGGAACACCCTTACCTCTGGTATTCTTAAAATAATTCATAATGTAGATGCGAATGGCATAAGCAATTATATAACTGATAAGAATTGTAACCGCAGCTGTATTCTGAAGGAATGCAAAATCTCCCTCTTTTACCCAAAATATTTTAATACTCGCCGCACACAATGCAAATACTACTGCCACATTCTCTTCGATGTAAATAGTCTTCTTAAGAATCCCTTTTGAGATTTGAATTGCATCAACAAGGCGACTAATAATAATTACGCTCGATCTCATAATTACCATCGCAACCATAACCGACATTCCAGGAAACGTGTACATCAACGTCGTTGCAGGGATAATGATCGCAGTCATAAATCCTGAAGGTATGATATAATTAATTTCCTGAGGAAGGGTAAACGGACCGAATTTAATCATTTGATTCGACTTCATCTTGTACCATCGTCGAATAAACACTATACCCAATGCCGTCATTGTACCACCGATGGTATTATACACCATGTAATCAATTTGATTCATGTGGAGAGAAAAAGCTTCAGTCCCTCCTTCTGTAAACAATTTCGCGAAAACACCTGTTAGTACGTAAAAGAAAAAATAACCGGCGCAAAGCTCGATAAGTTGTTTGGTGCTACCTTCAGTTGATTTTGCCATTGGTTACGCCATGAGTGTGATGATGACTGGGGAAGGATAAAATAATCTGAATCATGCGTTCCATTTCACTTCTGGTGTCCCTGAAAGTGCATTTGCATACCTCGCAAGAACGAAGAGCAAATCGGAAAGCCTATTTAAATAGATAATTGTTTCATTGTTAATTTCTTCTTCGTGCATAAGGCGAACCACGTACCGTTCAGCTCTTCGACAAACAGTTCGGGCAAGATGAATCATTGCGGCTACACGGTTTCCACCGGGGAGAATAAAACTTTTAAGAGGCTCAATTTTTTCGGTCAAGGCATCAATCGTTCGTTCAAAAACCTCATAATCTGAGTGTGCTATTCTTGTGATAGCTTGAGATTGAACCGAAAAAGGGGTTGCAAGATCAGCGCCTAAGGTAAATAATGTATCCTGAATTTGTTGAAGGATACTATCAATCTCTTGTGCCGTATTAAATGAACGGCATACGCCAAGGATAGAATTCAACTCATCTACAGTACCGTATGCTTCAATACGAAGCACATCTTTAGATACTCGAGTGCCACCGAAGAGTGATGTTTCTCCTGTGTCACCTGTCTTCGTGTAAATTTTCAACGGTTACACTCTTTAATGAGCCATTACGGTAAAAGAAGCCACTGCCAGGAGTCCCCTCGATACGTTGATAGACTATAGACAATGCTATTTAAACCACCACCGACTTCATCCCAGGTTGTTCCATTCCAGCGACTAATATTTGAAGTATTTACGCTTCCTGCTGATGCAAAAAAACCACCTGCATATAATCCGCCATTGTATGTTGTCATAGAGTACACATACGAGGATGGTTTATTGTAATCAATACCGTAATTCTTTCCTACCGGTGACCATGTAGTTCCACTCCATCTACCAATATGTGCTAACTTTAATGTATCAGAGTAAGAAAATTTTCCACCTGCATATAATTGGTTATTATAAACTTGAAGGGAATAAACATAATTATCAAACCCTGCTCCTACACCCGACCATATCAAACCGTTCCATTTCGCGATATATTTTATATCTGCGCCATCGGCTGTCAACATCGTTCCACCAACATATAATTCATCATTATAAACGGCAAGTGCAAATCCTTTTTTATCAAACCCGGTACGTAAACGCAACCACGTTGTCCCATCCCATTTTGCTACATGATTCATTGTCTCGCTACCTGATTTTGTAAACTCACCGGTTGCATATAATTCACCACGATAAACAGCAAGAGCATACACTCCGCCATCAAATCCATTGCCAACCGGAACCCATTGAGTTCCATTCCATTTTGCAACATAATTCAATTGCTCTATCCCCGAATGAACAAAGAAACCGGCGGCATAAAGATCGCCATTAAATTCTACTAATGAATATACTTTACCATCAAAACCATTTCCAACTTTCGACCAAAGAGCGCCATCCCATTTTGCTATATAATTTGTCGTTACACTTCCAAATTTGTCAAATGTTCCACCAACATATAAATCGTTATGATGTTGTGCCATCGTTAAAACTATATCATTAACTCCTGAACTATTTGCAATCCAACGCTCTGCATCCCATCGAGCTATGTGGCTTGCGTTTAATCCCCCTGCTGTGGTAAATGAACCGCCCGCGAAAAGATTCTCACCGCCACTTGCGTAAATTACTTTTACCACCTTTGAGTATGGACTGTAAATGGTATCTCGAACGCCTCGTACTCTAAAGTAGGCATCCTCCGATTTATTCAGATGAGGATAAATAGTTGTCTTCGTTTTATTGGCTTTCAATGCCTGAATGACTGAGTAATGCACACCATCGCCGCTTTGCTCAACTTCAAAACCTTTTTCATAGGTCGTTTTATCTTCCCAATTCAATTCAAGAGAATCCTTGGTGATATATTTTACAGAAAGATTCAGGGGAGCTAAAAATTTACGTACATAAGACGCCACAAAGTCCGATCGTTTTTTATTACCCTCAACATCGTAAGCAAAGGCATATAATGAATGAACTGTACTATCTCTTAAGGAATCTAAAGAAAGACGCCAAATATAGGGCGGGGCTGTCCATATTCTATTGATTGAATCAAGTTTGTAATCGAGATACAACTCAACTCGCGCAATTCCTTTATCATCGGTAGCTTCAATTTCAACCGTGGTATCCGTATAAATTGTCGAACTTTTTCCCGGTGAGATAATTGAAACAAACGGCATTGTATCATTTGGATTAGGTGCGTCTTCCGTACACGCACTAATGAAGAACATCAATCCGGTGATAAAACAAAGTAGTAAGAGAGAATGAATTTTATTTAGGACCATTGTAATCACCACAAAATAAATTGTAAATCGTTAAACTGGTTATCCATGAGTAAAGTGTAGTTCAGGTTATTTCTTTAGGAAACTGGGTAATTCATTATAATAATGCGCAACCGTGCGAATACCGCCATAATAATTATCAAGACAGAGGAATTCATCCGGGGCATGTGCATTTTCATCGGGAAGTCCAAAACCAAGTAACACTGTATCCAAACCAAGTAATTTCTTAAACTGAACAACAATTGGTATAGATCCGCCTTCACGCTGATATAATGGCTTTTTCCCAAATCCTTTTTCAAGTGCAGAAACCGCCGCCCGTACTCCCGGAGAATCTATGGGAGAAATTGCCGCTTCACCACCATGTAAGTTTCTCACGGTAACTGTCACTGATTTTGGAGCTATCTTTTTAATATGTTTTTCAAATAATTTTGCAATGTTCCCTGATTGTTGGTCAGGAACTAATCTCATGGAAATCTTTGCTGATGCTTTTGAAGGAAGTACTGTTTTAGCTCCTTCACCGGTGAAACCACCCCAAATTCCATTGCACTCTAATGTTGGTCTTGCCCAAAGTCGTTCCAAAGAGGTATATCCTTTTTCACCATATAATTCCTTAATGCCGAGTTCTTTAGCATACTTTTTATCGCTCCATGGTAACTTGGCATACGCATCACGTTCTTTCTTTGAGAGTTTTCTCACTTTATCATAGAATCCCGGAATAGTTATCTTCCCGTTCTTATCATGAAGTTGAGCAATAATCTCTGCAAGCGCTTGAATCGGGTTATGGACAGATCCGCCAAATGATCCCGAATGTAAATCCTTATTTGGACCCATAAGATCAATCTGCATATACGCAAGTCCGCGTAATCCATAACATACCGAAGGCACGCCACGAGCAAACATTGATGTATCGGAAATTAAACAAAGATCAGACTTTAATAATTGCTTATGTTCTTTAAGGAAAGGTTCAAGATTTTCACTGCCAACTTCTTCCTCTCCTTCAATCAACATCTTGATGTTGATGGGAAGACTACCTGTAGTTTTCATCCAGGCTTCAATTGCTTTCAAATGAATATGTACTTGTCCTTTATCGTCGGATGAACCGCGGGCAAATAAATTTCCATCTCGTACAGTTCCTTCAAATGGAGGCGTTGTCCATAACTCTATGGGATCCACCGGCTGAACATCGTAATGTCCATAAATAAGGAGAGTTGGTTTTCCCGGTGCATGCAACCATTCACCATAAACGATTGGATGACCACCTGTCGGCATTACCTTAACATTCTCTAAACCTATTGTTTGCATCTCTGACGCAACCCATTGGGCACATCGTTCAATATCCGGCTTATTCTCTGGATTGGTACTTACACTCGGAATTGCTAAAAACTTATTTAATTCCTGAAGGTAACGGTCACTGTTGTTTTCAATAAATGTTAAGGTCTGCTGCATATAAAGTATTATATTAAATGGGGTTGCGGTTTAATTCAAGCAACATAATATAAGAAGGAAGGCTTGTAGATGCAACTGATTTTCACATATTTTTTCAAAGAATTGATTATTATTCTTATTTTTGATTAAGATTTACTTTCTTTTCTGTACCCTTGAGAATACCTCCGTTTGATTTATTTTCAACTTCCAATGATACGTTTTATAAAACTGCTCAAAACACAGCGTTTTCAGCAAATTTTCAAACATCCACATCTTTTACCTGATAAAGGCATATTTTGGCATATTTCGTGCATTGTAAATTACTAAATCAGATAGCATCTTTGTGAATAGAAAACGATTTACCTATCTTTATTTTATTTGTTTCTCATAATTGATAAATGCACGTTCTTTTTCTCATATTTGAACTCCTCCTCCCCATTGCCTATGGTATAACCATCTGGATGTATGGGAAAGCCTTCTTTAGCGGCGTAAAAATTGCCGAAAGACTCAAATCTCCATCGTTGATGGTTACCCTCTGTTTGCATGCTATCTATATCCTCTTTCGGACAATAGTGTTAGGTCATTTCCCCATTACATCTCTATTCGAAATACTAACACTCATCACCTTCACCATTACCATGGTGTATGCGTACTTGGAACTTAGACTCAAGAATACAACTACCGGCTATTTCATCCTGATACTACCCTTTTTCTTTCAAATATTTTCCTCTGTTTTTATTAAAGAGAACACAACGGTCCCGGTTATTTTACAGAGTAATCTCCTCGGTATTCATGTTTCAAGTGCATTGTTCGGCTTTTCCGCCCTTGCAATCTCCGCAGTCTACGGTTTTTTATACTTAATGCTCTACCATAATATTAAATCAAGTCAGTTTGGTGTCATCTATAATAGATTACCAAATCTTGAAGCGCTCCAACGCATGAGTTATACATCCATTTGGATTGGTTTCACTCTCTTAACGGTCGCAATCATTCTTGGATTGATGTTACTCAGTACCGTCTTCCAATTTTCGTTCCTCACTGACCCGAAATTATTCGGAACTATCGCTACATGGTTATTGTACGCTTTCGGTCTATCTGCAAAAAGAGTGTTTGGATGGAGCGGAAGAAAAATGATGGTTCTCTCTATCGTTGGCTTTGCCATTGCGTTGTTCTCTATGACTGTCATTAACATGTTGTTTAGTGGGTTTCATAATTTCCAATGATTAATATTTTCTGCCTTGGAATTAACCACCGTACCGCTCCCGTTGAGGTAAGAGAAAAACTTTGGTTCTCCCCAGATGAAATCAAATCATTCCTTGCTTCAACCAAAGGGATAAAATTTAGTGAAGCGGTTTTAGTCTCTACTTGCAACCGAACAGAATTATATTTCATTCCTAAAGGGAATTACCCTAACGGTTCGCCACTGTGGCAGTATGTTTCCACTGTTAAAAATGTGAATAGCGTTGTCCAACCGGAACACTTTTACCATTTTACTTCATTCAATGCTCTGAAACATCTCCTTCGCGTTTCATCCGGTTTAGATTCAATGGTATTAGGTGATGTACAGATTCTTGGTCAAATAAAAGATTCCTTCATGCTCGCACAGGAGCTTACCTCAACGGGTCTTATTTTAAACCGACTATTTAATAAAGCCCTACACGTAGGAAAAAGAGTCCGTACAGAAACAGAACTTGGCGAAGGCGCAGTTTCCATCAGTTATGCCGCCGCCGAACTTTCTTCTAAAATCTTCGAGGATTTATCCAAAAAAACAGCTTTGCTCATCGGTGCGGGTGAAACAGGTGAACTCACCACCCGTCATTTACTCGATAAAAAACTCGGCAAACTCGTTGTCACCAATAGAACAAGAGAACGTGCTGAAGAATTAGTTGGTAAACTCGGCGGAAACGTCGTTGATTTTAGTCAACTCACTTCCGAAATAAAAAACGCCGATATAATTGTTAGCGCAGTAAATTCCCCAAATTTCATTCTTTCTGCCCCCGATATCAAACAAGCAATGAAACAACGTGGTAACCGCCCCCTTGTTGTTATTGATATTGGCGTGCCCAGAAACATTGACCCTGCCTGCAATAAAATTGATAACGTTTTCTACCACGATATAGATGCACTCAGCCACATTATAGATATGAACCTCGCCCATCGTCAAGCGGAAGTTCCGAAAGCTCAACACATTATTCTTGATGAAATAATTGAATTTGGGAATTGGTATAATTCGCTTCAAGTCACTCCCACAATTCAACACCTTCGCGAAAGTATTGAAGCGATACGCCTTTCTGAGATTGAAAAACAACGCCATCATTTCAACCCCGAACAAATGGAACAAGTTGAATTGATTACAAACAGAATAGTAAATAAAATTTTACATCAACCAATGGTAAACCTTCGTAACGGTTCATCAACAGATGACGATGCCGAAGAAACACGCCATAAACTTCAACTCCTTCGTTCTCTATTTGGATTAGATAAAAAAGCAACACATGAACACAAATAATAAATTAATTTTAGGCAGCCGCGGAAGCCAACTCGCTCTCTGGCAAACAGAATGGGTAAAATCTGAACTTGAAAAACATTTCAAGTCCTTACAAATTGAAATTGTAATTATTAAAACCACCGGCGATAAAATTCTTGACTCCCCACTATCCAAAATTGGTGACAAGGGATTATTCACCCGTGAAATCGAACAAGCTATGCTCGATCATCAAATTGATGCGGCAGTGCATAGCCTAAAAGATTTGCCGACACAATTACCCGAAGGGCTAACTATCGGCGCAATCAGTAAACGCGAAGATGTTCGCGATGTTTTTATCGGCAATAAAAATAAACAATGTAAAGAGTTTGAAGTTTTACCCAAAGGTGCAACCGTTGCAACAAGCAGTTTGCGAAGAAGATCACAACTCCTCTGCTGGCGACCCGACTTAAATATTGTTGATATACGAGGAAACCTCAATACACGTCTTGCCAAACTTGATGAATCTGATTGGGATGGTATGCTCCTCGCTCGTGCTGGTGTTGTCCGTCTTGGCTTCAACGACCGTATCACCGACACATTACCGCTTGATAAAATGCTCCCCGCCGTCGGACAAGGCGCCCTTGCCATCGAAATTCGTCAAAACGATAAACGCATTGCCCAATATTTTCAAACATTAAACAGTCAAGCAACGTTTACATGCACCTCCGGTGAACGAGCATTATTACGATACCTCGAAGGCGGATGCCAAATACCAATCGGCGCACACGGAAGAATCGAAGACAACATCTTCTACCTCGATGCATTCATCGGTAGCCTTGACGGCAAAAAAATAATTCGTGGTAAAATCCACGGCTCTCCCGATGAAGCAGAATCCTTAGGTAAATCCCTCGCCAAAACTCTCTTCGAGAGCGGTGGCAAAGAAATTTTACAGTCCATAAGAATTTAAACTTCCTTCGTTTGAAAAATTAAGAAATTATTTTTTTTTGAATTTTAGTATTGACTGAATCAATTTCACAACTCCATCTCCCCCTTCTCTTTGTAAGAGAAG
>OBEQ010313762.1_pt1 | contig 10674 bp, 4 predicted proteins | sample 1670901 | NCBI WGS metagenome assembly OBEQ01 (sample SAMEA104232315, study PRJEB22302) | groundwater metagenome | biome: forest; feature: aquifer; material: groundwater | place: USA | collected 2011-08-07 | depth 5.4 m | reverse complement strand
CTTCTCGGGGCTGAACTCTTCCGCTGCCTCCGTAGGCAACGTGGTCATCAAGGCCTTCGGAAGCGGCTCCACCCTGTTCACGCCGGGAGGGAAGACCTTTACCCGCCTCACCTTGTGGACCTGGCCCGTAACGGCCAAAACCACCCTGACGGTAGGTCCGGGATCCTTCTCGACCTCGGAAAATCTGGTCCTCCGCAACCATCTCAACGCCTCCGGCTTCGACGGCGTGATCGACTTCCGCACCCAGAGCCCTTCGGTCACCATCGGCGGGGACATCAGCCAGATCACGGACGGAAACCCGGGCAACAACCATCAGACCCTGTGGCTGGGCAACGGCGCGTGGACGGCCCAGGGTAACATGAATGTTTCCCTGGAGGCGGGCGGATCGGCGGACACCTCGGTTTTCCATTTCGGCAAAAACGCCGGCACGCAGACGCTGACCGTGGCCAACGGCGCCTTGTACGCCGTGGAGCATGACGGCGCGGGAACCGTCAAGCTTACGGCGGCCCTTTCCGCGACCCGATTGAGCCAGACGGCCGGCAGCTTCGACTTCGGCGGTTTCGACTTGACCCTGAAGGGTGATCTGAAGGTGGAAAAGGGCGGACCGCAGACCTTGCTCAACCTGGGCGGCCGCACCGTGAGCGTGGACGGGAACGCCTCGTTCGCGGGCAAATCATCCGGGGATACCGGCGTGGGTCTGGGCCTCGATCCCGCCACCGCGTGGAAGCTGAAGGTGAAAGGATCGCTTACGGCCGACTCAACCGATGTGGGCAATTGCGACGCGAGCGGATTCACCAAGGGCGTCGCGTCCAAGGAAAGCCATGACATGGGCAAGAATCTCAATTGGTCATTCTGGACGTCCCCGCTGGCCGCTTCGGTCACGCGCGATCCCGTGGACGTGATCGCGAAACCGGGCTGGAAGGTGGCGTTCACGACCGGGGCGCAGGGCTTCCCCGTCCCGACCTATGATTGGTACCGCCAAGGCGACTCGGTCGCGATATCCCACGACACGACCCTGACTTTGGACTCGGTCAAGATCGCCCAGGATGGAAGCGCCTATTACTGCGTGGTGGCCAATGCCCTGGGCAAGGACACGACGCGTCAGGCCATCCTGACGGTGCGGGCCTGCGACAGTTCTTTTGCGCCGCCGGCGGATCAGTCCGTCGCGGAAGGCGCCATGGTGACGCTGGCCGGCAAGGCGGGATGCGCTTCGGAAGTGGCGTGGAATCCCGTGTCCGGCCCCGTTCCCAGGATCCTGGATCCCCAGGTGGACACGCTGAGATTCATCGCGCCGCGAGTCAAAGGCGATTCCATTTTGGTGCTGCAATATTCCGCGCGCTTCGGCGCGAACTGGGAAACCCAAAATGTGGCGGTCAAGGTGAAGGACACCATTCCCGATCCCGCCGCCGCCCTGGATTCCCAGCCCACCTGGAACGGCCAGGCCGCGAGGGTGATCCATGCCCGGGTTGCCAACGCCAAGGATCTGGCCCGCTTCCCTACGTATCCCCTGCGTTACCTGTGGGCGGTGAACCCCCTGTTCGCCGACACCGTTGCGGCGGGCGATTCGCTGGTGTTCCAGAACCCCACCGACAACGGGAACGTGGACGTCTCCTTGTGCGTGGACAACGGGGGCTTTCCCGCCTGCGTAAAGACCGTGCTGCAGATCCAGCGGGTGTCCCTCGCCTTATTGCGGGGCAGGCTGCATGCGGGTCCGGTGTGGCTGTCCGGCGGCCGCTTGGCCTGGAACCGCCCGGGCTTGGTCCGGATCATGGACTGGCGCGGCCGCGTGCTATGGGAACGCTGGGGATCCCAAGGTTCATCCGAAGAACCGCCTTCCGGCGCGGCGCATTCCCTGCGCTCGGGGGCCGCGCGGATGGATTTCCTGGAACAGAAGCCGGGGCGGTGATTCCCAGGACACGGGGCGCGATTGCCGGGTAGCGTGTAAGTTACCCTGGATCCGTCCTCCGGCCCATGATCACAATCCGCTCCTTAGGTTTCTTCGGCCCGCGTGACCGAAGGGCCGGTATTCCCGTCCCGCAGCAACAACAGGTTGGCCGCCAGGATGAACAACCCTCCCGCCGCCAATCGCGCCGTCAGCGCTTCATTCGCATACAGGGACGGATCGCGCACCAGCAATTCCGGCAGCCAGAAGGCCCCCAGCGCCGCCGTGAGCGGTTCGATGCAATACAGAAATCCCGCAGCCACCGGTTCCACACGGGATTGGAAACGGTTCATGATTATGAAGGGCACGGCGGTTCCCAGCAGGCCCAGAAAAAGGGTGATCCCCAGCGCGCGCGGAGAGGCGTGCGCTTGCGCCAGTGCGGGAAGTCCGCAGGGCAGCAACGCCAGGGCCGCCAGGCAGACGGCGGCGACCGAGGCGCACAGGACGAAGGTGAGCCGGCCGGGGTCCACCTGATCCCGGGGCACGCGATCCACCCAGAGGATTTGCCCCGCGAATAGGCAGGCCGCAGCGAGGTTCTCCCATTCGCCCCGGCCCAGATGGAACGTGCGCGGGTCGAAACCGGTCAGGGCCACCATGCCCGCCACGACCAGCAGACAGCAGGCAAAGAGGATCGGCGTCATCCTCCGCCTTCCGGCTACCCAAAGGATCAGGGGGATGACCACGGAATACAAGGCGATAAGGAAACCCGCCGTGGAGGCGTTCGTATAGTTGAGACCGTCCACCTGCAGGAACATGCTGACCGCCGTGAACCCGGCCAGGATGGAGCCGTGGATCCATTCCGCCCTCCGGATCCCCAAGGGCGACCGGCGCGACCAGAGCAGAACGGCCAAGGCCGCGATGCCGAAACGCGCGCATAAGGAGGCCGCGGATCCTCCCAAAGTTCCGGTTTGCGGGGCCAGAATGGCCTGCTCCGTACCCAGCGCTTTCATGATGGGAATGCAGACGCCCCACAGGCAGGACGCCAGAAACAACATGACGGACGGTAATTTAGGGATCGGGGTCACTCAGGGAATATAGGATTTTAAGTTTGCATTACGAATCGTGTACGGAGTCCGCGAACATCCGTTCCGGGCGGCGATCCCGTAACTATTATTTGAATGCATTTTCGATCCGGGATTTCCGCTCTCAGCGGAATCCCCGAACCGGAAGCGCGGGCTGCGTCTATCCAGGGGAATGGGAAGGCGCGGTCCTCAGGCCTGAGCGGATCGACGAAGCCTTCGGATTTCGGACTGCCAGTAGAATAAGACTTGAGCGAGGGGTGTTTGGAGTTTGGACATGTTCGATCATGTGGTTCTCCGGGATTTCATCTTTCGCAACGTCACTTGCGGGATACGGCGCATCGTCCGTTCCGCCGTCGCTGCTCGCGCCAGGGATGACGCCAGTGATCGCATTGATGATCGCAAAAGTGATCGTTTAGGCCTCGCGTCGCGCGCCGCCGCTTTCGCGTTGATCCTGGGAGGGGCCGTCCAGGCTGAGAATTTCTACTGGAATCCCTCCATCGCTCTGCTCAACAGCGGCGCCGAGCTGCATAAATCGGCCAATTGGTCCCAGTACGACAACGGCGGCGGAAATTGGCCCAAGTCCGCGTTCGACGATGACTTTTCCTCCAATACCTTGGGCACGAAATGGAACATCCGTAAAAACGACAACGGCGCAGGAAATGGAACGGGATCGGGGTCGGTGGATGTAACGACGAACGCAAAGCAACTGACCATCACAGGAAAGGGCGCGGACGTCTGGCTTACCGACAACCAGTACACCGCGGCATGGCGTAACGACATTACGGGCGATTTCGACGTGTCCGTAAAGGTGGTTTCGCAAACCGGCACCACTTCGGATTGGGCGAAGTCCGGCATCCTCATCGCCAACGATTACACCAACTTCGCGGCGGGCGGATGCTTCTCCGTCATCGCCACACCCCAGCATGGGATCAAGGTCCAGTTCGATTCGCTGAACGCGGTCGGCGAATTCGATTATCCAACGGACAACGGGGTTGATCCCCAGAATACGGTTTTCCCTGTCTATCTCCGCGTCGCGCGCAAAGGCGGCGTGTTCTACGGTTACTATAAGACCGTCCAGGCCAACCCCTGGGTCCTTTTGCGCACCGGCGTGCCCCAGGGCACGGGGCCCAATTCCCAGATCGGCCTTTTCCATTCCTCGCACAACACGGGCACCGCGGGCACGGCCGTCTTCGACGATTTCCAGGCCTCGGGGGACGTCTCCGCGAACAATCTCGATCTACGCTTTGACGGGACTTCAACCACGGCGGATTCCAACGCGCGCATGACGGCTTCCTTGACGGCCGCGACCTTGGACATGACCAATTACTCCGGTACGTTCTCATTCGGAGCGTCCACCCTCACCCTTTCCGGAACCAAAGCCGATTTCTCGACCGCGTCGACAATCGTGGCGGGCAAGGGGACCTTGGCCTTCAACGCGGCTGCGGGAACCCAGGTGTTCACACCGCGGGCCGGGACCCTCTTTCCTGCGATTACCAAAACCGGGAGCGGCACGGTCCAGATCGCAGGCCAGCCCCTGAAGGCCGGCGTCCTCAGCATGTCCGGTGGAGTATTCGATCTGGGCAGCCGCACCAATGAGTTCACCGGGCTCAACGCCACGGGGGGATCGTTCACGGCGATGGGCGCCACCGATACCCTGATCCTCACCGGCGACGCTGATTTTTCCGGCGTGACAGGCATGCCCGCGTCCGGCAACGTGCAGATCCGCAGCCAGAGCACTCCCTCGGCCGCCAAGAACATCCTGTTCAATCCCGGCAATGCCGCGTTCCCGAACCTTTATCTCTGGCCCATCGGTTCCACCTTCGCCGCCCGCATCACCTTGCCCGCGGGCACCCTGCAGGTCAAAGGCAACCTCATCCTGCGGGATGAAAGCCTGTCCGGCGGGATCCGCGGCGTGCTCGATTTCCAGAGCAACAACGCCAACGTGACCGTGGATGGGAACCTGCAGCATGTGGACAACGGCACCGGCGGCGCGCCTTCGCAACAACTGCTGATGGGCGGCGGAACCTGGACCGTCAAAGGCGACGTGTCCCTTTCCCTGTTGAACGCCGGCTCCGCCGACAACTCCACCTTGGATCTCATCGCCCCCGCGGCCGCGGCCCAGACCCTGGCGGTCGCCAACGGGACGATCGCCAACGTGAAGCACAGCGGCGCGGGAACCCTCAACCTGGGCACCGGGCTCGTCGGAAAGAGCCTGGCCCAATCCGCCGGCCTCCTGAACCTCAACGGCAACAACGTGACGGTTACGGGTAACATATCCGTTACTAACGGTTCCTCCGCGACCTTCATCGGGTTGGGCGGGAGGACCCTGCAGGCCGGCGGGACCATTTCCCTGAACGGGAAATCCGGGAGCCTGTTGAACCTCAACCCGGGCGCCGATTGGAGCGTGTCCGCGACCGGCGGCATCAGCGCGGACTTCGCCGCCATCGCCAAAAGCGCGGTGCTCTCCACGCCGGACGGGCAGGCGACCTCCAACTGTGCGGATCAAGGCGGCAATACCCATTGGTTCTTCGCGCCCCTTACCACCCCGCCATCCATCAAGACCCAGCCCGTGGACGCCACGGTGTTGACGGGGGTGAAGGCGGACTTCACGGTCGCGGCCGATGGCGCTCCAACCTTGCTCTACGCGTGGAGGAAAAAAGGGGACGTAGCGATCCTTTCCTCCACGGCAACCTTGTCGATCGTCCCCGCCGCTTCGGACAGCGGCAACATCTATTCCTGCAACATCAGCAATAATTTCGGCAACATCACCACCAATGAGGTCAAGCTCAACGTAAACGATCCGGCCCATATCACCGTGCAGCCCGTGAAGACGGCCGTGGTCGCGGGGACAACCGCGACATTCTCCCTGTTTGCCAAGGGCAGCGGCAAGCTCACCTTCGTCTGGAAGAAGAAGGGCGATCCCACCCAGGTTCCCGGGGACTCGGTTTTGACCTTGAAAGCGGCGCCGGCCTCCCTGAACGGAACCCTGTGGACCTGCACGGTGAGCAACGATTGGGGTTCCGTCTTGTCGGACGAAGTGCTCCTGACCGTGAACACCATACCAACGGTGGTCCAGCCGCCGGTGGACGTCGTGGTTTTGGGGGGCCAGACCGCGCGCTTCACGGTCTCGGCTTCGGGTACGGGGCCGCTTGCGTACCAGTGGTATAAGAAGGGAGACACGACCAAGCTGTCCCAGGACACGGTGCAGACCGTAGCCACCGCGGCGGGCGACGATACGGCGCGCTATTATTGCGTCGTCGTCAACCCGTATGGGAGCGCCGCGAGTTATGCCGCCAAGCTCACGGTCGGGGTCATTCCGGTGATCACCCTGGAATCCGCCGACACCACGGTGTTGGCCGGGAACCCGGCCTCTTTCAAGGTGCGGGCGACGGGATCCGCGACGCTCGGCTATACGTGGCTGAAGGTCGGATCCGCGCTTCCCTTGGGTTCGGATTCCGTCCTGTCCTTCGCCAAGACGGCCGCCGCCGACAGCGGGTCCCAGTATTATTGCGTGGTCGCGAACGTGTACGGCAAGGATACGTCCTTCAAGGCTACTCTCAAGGTGGTCCGCCCGCCCGTGATCGCCACGCAGCCGCGGGACACGGCCGTGGCGGCGGGGCGCAAGGCATCCTTCAGCGTCGCGGCCACGGGTAGCGATCAGCTGCTCTATGCCTGGCGCAAGAAGGGCGACACGACCGTATTGTCCGCGACCGCGCAATTGGACTTCGCCGCGGCGGCCCTCGCCGACAGCGGGACCTTCTACACCTGCACCATCACGAACAATTACGGACAGGCGGTCACGCGGGAAGCCAAGCTTACCGTGGTCCAGGCGGCCCTGATCACCCGCGAGCCGCTGGACGTTTCCGTGGGTCTTGGGAAAAAGGCGGTCTTCACCGTCGGAGCCATCGGCGCCAATCCCCTGGCCTTCAAATGGCGGCGGGGCGCCGACACCGCGGGCATCGGCAAGGACTCGACCTTTTCCCTGGATTCGGTAAAGCTGTCCGATGACGGATCCCTCTTCACCGTGATCGTGAAGAATGATTTCGGCCAGGACACCAGCCGATCTGCCAAGCTCACGGTATTGGTGTGCGACAGCCTGTTCCAGGTGGCGCCGGAAACCCTCACCGTGGACGAGGGCCAGACGGCGACCTTGAAGGGAAAGGCGGCGTGTTCCCAGGGTTGGTTCTGGTCCGTGGTTTCGGGGCCCGCCCCCAAGCTGCTGGATCCGGAAGTGGAGAACCTGACCGTCACGGCTCCTCGCATCAAGGCGGATACCGTGATCGTATACCGCTTCACGGCGACATACGGATCCAATACCGTGTCCAAGGACGTGGCCATGAAGATCCGCAACGCGATTCCCGATCCGATTTTCACCATGCCGGTCAAGGCGAAATGGAACGGGAATGCGCCCTATGCGGTGCGCCCGGTGGTGACCAACGCCGCGGCCCTGAAGCTCGCGCCCAATGCGCCGCCCCTGCATTTCCAGTGGTACCTGTCGATCAGCATCGTCGACACCGTCCAGGCCGGGGATTCCCTGACCCTGTCCCAGCCGGCCCAGGATGGTATCCTGGATGTTACCCTGTGCCTGGACAACGGGGGCGCGGTCAACTGCGCGGTCGCGCAGGTGGAGATCAACCGGATCGCGGCCGGCCTGGCGGGCCGCTATCGCGCTCTGGGTCCGGTGGCCCTGATGGGGAGCCGCCTGCACTGGAACAAATCGGGGCGCGCGCGCGTCTGGACCTGGCAGGGACGGTTGTTGTGGGAAGGCCGCGGACATGCCGGCGAATCCGCGGAATTGCCGGCGGCGGCCCTGCGCGGCTTGTGGAACCGCGACGCCAAGCTGGAAATCCTGCCTTGAATCATACCGAAACGGCCCGGAAACGCCAAAGCGGGCGGGGATCGGGGCCTTCGGTTCCAGGTTACGGGTAACCTCCCGATTTCCCCGGAAACTTTACCTTTTTTCGTCCTTTGAGGCTCCCGGGCCGCGCTTACATTCTGTGCGTGGCGTCGGAGAAGTCCAACCCGTAGCGATGCGGCGCCAGTGCCTATACTTTGCAGGCGATCATGCAAGAACTGCGCATACTGCACCTGGAAGACGATCCCTTTTTCGCCGACATGGCGGAAGAGCTGCTCAAGTCCCAAGGCATGCATTTCCGCATCACCCGGGCTCCCGATTGGGCCGCCTTCGAGGCCGCCCTGCACGATCATCCCCATGACCTGATAGTTTCCGATCACAACATCCCCGGCGGGGACGGGCTCAAGGCCCTTTCCCTGTGCCGCAGGGAATGCCCCGCAGTCCCTTTCATTTTCCTCTCCGGCGAGCTGGGCGAAGAGCTGGCGATCCAGTGCCTTAAGAACGGCGCCGCCGATTACGTGCTCAAGACGAACATCTCGCGCTTCATCCCCACGGTGATGCGCACCCTCAACGCCTTCCGGGAAACCGCGGCCCTGCGCGCGGCCGAAGCGCGCATACGGCGCGACCAGGCCAACCTGCACGGTCTGATCGAGAATACCACGGACGCCATCTGGTCCATGGATCTGGACTTCAACATCCTGGTCTTCAATTCCGCGGCCTGCCTGCTCTCCATGAAGATGACGGGCCAACCGATGGTGGAAGGTTCATGCCTGCTTGATCGCCTGACGCCGGACATGCAGGTCCAATGGCGCGAGGCCGCGCGCCGCATCCGCAACCGCGATCGTTTCGTCCAGGAACATGATCTGGAATGGACCGGCGGCAAAGGCACTTTGGAGATTTCCTTCCATCCCATCGGGTCCGGAAAAACCGTGACGGGCATGGCCATGTTCGGGCGCGACGTGACCGAGCGGAAGCGCGTGGAACAGGCCGGATCGGAAGTCGAGGAACAGCGCCGCCGCCTGGCCGGCGTGTACCAGAAGATGCGGGTCCCCTTGCACGGGCTCACTCGCATGGCGGGCCTGCTGGAGAAGACGCCGCTTGATCCCGGACAAAAGCGTTATCTGGCCATGATCGGATCGTCCGCGCAGCGGCTGGCGGGGCTTCCTGGGCGCGCGGACGTGGTCGACGCGCATATCCCCGCCGCGCCGCCGGAGGGCGTCCAGTCCTCCTGGACGGAAATGCCGCCGCGGTCCTACCGTCAAGCAAAGCCGGAGAAGAATTCCCAGGGCAAGCCCGCCGTCGAACGGCGCTCCGAGGCCGCCGGGTCCAATTCACCGGCGACGCCGGTGGAAAGGCGCGGGGAAACCCCCGTGGAGAAATCCGCGCCGAAGCCCGTGCAAATCCCCTGATTCATCCGCGATGACCTCAATAAAAAAGGAACCGCTAGCGGTTCCTTAAAAGGGTATTGAACAAGGCTTGCCGGGCGTCGGCCGGCTACGCGGGCCTGGGCGTATCGCGGTCATTTCCCTGTGGGGGCTCCACTGGAGCCCCCGTGAAAACCTGTCACGCTCGCTCGGCCTTTGGCCTCGGCCATCCTTTTTCAACACCCTGTAAAGCCCTGTATGATTTGCGGTTTGCGGCTTCCATGGAAGCATTCAGCCGCCGCCGCCTTCACCGCTTCCGGCTCCGCCCTCACCGCCACCGCCGCCGCTTCCGCCACCGGTGCCGCCTTCACCACCACCGCCGCCTCCACCACCCGCGCCGCCGCCGCTCTCGTCGAGGATGGTCTCGGGTTCCGAGGCTTCCCCGCTTCCCGACAGGATCACGATGTCCACCCGGCGGTTACGGGCACGGCCCGCGGGGGTATCGTTGGAGGTCTTGGGACGCGAGTCCCCATAGCCGGTGGCCGAGATTTTCCCGTTCGCCACCTTGAAGCGATCGGTCAGCACGCGCACCACGCTGGTGGCGCGCGCCGAGGACAATTCCCAATTGGTGGGAAAAGTGCGCGAGTGGATGGGCACGTTGTCCGTATGCCCTTCGATGCGCACCGGATTCCGGTAGGACTTGATCTTTTCCGCGAGCTCGGTCAATATGGGGTAGGCGCTCTCCTTGAGATCCGCGCTTCCGGATTCGAAGAAGCCGCCTTCCTTGAGGCTTACCACCAGGCCGCGCTCCTGCTGATCGATGGCGACCTTGTTGAGCATGCCCTTGGTCATCAGGAATTCCTCGACCTGCTTCTTGATCTCTTCGAACTCCTGCTTGTTCGCTTCCTTGGTGGCGGGCGGAGCGTTCTGGTTGCCGTCCCCGGTGGGCAGGCGGGCCTTGTCGGAGGGGATGCCGTTGACGTCGAGGGCTTCCATGTTGACCATCTTGGCGCCGCTGACGCCGAAGGCTTCGCGCATGCCGTCGGCCACGGCTTTGGCCTTGCTCGCGTCCGCCTTGCTGAGGGCGTACAGGGCCGTGAAGGTGGCGAACAACAGGGTGATGAAATCGGCGTAGGAAACCAGCCAACGTTCGTGGTTGACGTGTTCCGGGTGTTTGACTTTCTTGGCCATGGGGCGCGATGGAGGCGGCTAGTGGCCGCCGCCCTCTTTGCCGTGCGAAGCGTCATGGGGCAGGAAGGCCCGCAGGCGCTGGCTCAGGAAATGCGGGTTTTCGCCGTTTTGCAAGGCTACGATGCCCTGCATGATCATGTTCTTTTCATGAACCATCTCGTGGACGCGGATCTTGTATTTGCTGGCCATGGGCAACGCGATCACGTTCGCGATGGTAAGGCCGTAAATCGTGGCCACGAAGGCGGTTGCGATGCCGCCGCCCAGCTTGGACGGATCGTCCAGGTTGGACATCACGTGGAT
>OBEQ012966937.1_pt1 | contig 10675 bp, 11 predicted proteins | sample 1670901 | NCBI WGS metagenome assembly OBEQ01 (sample SAMEA104232315, study PRJEB22302) | groundwater metagenome | biome: forest; feature: aquifer; material: groundwater | place: USA | collected 2011-08-07 | depth 5.4 m | reverse complement strand
TGTCTAGACAAATAAGCCTCTAAAACCTCCGGAAGCCTTCCGAAATTTCTTCATCAGAATTCAGTCAGTTTCGGCTTTCCTGTCGGTTTATAGAGGCTTATTTGTATCTATCCCTTCGCAATGGTTTCGAGAAATAAGGTGGACAAAGGTGAGCCTTGGTTGTGATTAGGGGTTGAACAACAAAAATTCCGTGGGATGCGAGTATTAAATGATGTTAGGAGTTCATAAACAGCAAAACAGCCAAGAAAAAAGCCGATATCAATCGGCACTTATTGTTTCTCACGTTTCAATAATTTAGAACATTTACAGTAAATACACCAGTAACATTTACATCCTTTCGGGTGTTCGAAATGCTTGTTATCGGGTATGCCTGACTGCTTTGCTGCCTCATCGCATAGACCGCAAAAATTGATTTCCACATCATTATAATGATCTGTGGTGACTATTACTTGTTGGAAGCCGTGTCGATGGTTGGGCCAATCAATTTTTAGTGTAACTTCCATAGCAACTTTCAGCATGAGAACTTAAAACAGGTTAGTACTTTACTGTATATTTGTCAATTTTTACAGTACATTCAACCTGCAAATGCAACACTAAAGACGAGCGATGGATATTGTCTTCTTGCGCATGTCTGCTATTGGCTTGTAGTCATTAGAAAAATAAATCGCGAAAGACTGTCTCTAGGGAGGAAATACGCAGGCGAGTTGGCTAGGTTCTTCGACGAGCCGAGTACTTAGGGTTAGGTTTCTCGCTGGAAGAAACCTAATGCGGTCCGAGTCTGAGATGGTCTTGAGCGATTTATTATCAAACAGTTGATTTTTAATACTTAAAATGTAAAATTCAAGTTAATATACTGGAATGCCGAACTATTACAAAAAATATATCCGAATACCGCCGAGTGAGAGCATTGATATTAGAAAAATTGGTCACATTGTCCATCACCCACTTTTTCAGAGGCTTTTGCATATTTCTCAACTCGGCACGACACTAATGGTTTTTCCTGGCGCAAGACATAATCGTTTTGAACATGTGCTTGGAGTTTTTGCTAAGACCTTGAAATTTACTGAAAAAATGTCTGCTGACGGATTTTTGACTAAAAAACAAGCTTGGAATGTTTCTCTTTTTGGTCTGCTTCATGACATCGGTCACGGCCCATTTTCTCATGTCATAGAAGAATTGACGCCTTTGAGTGGGGACGAAAATGAGAACGGTCTAGTGGTTTTAAAATACCTTAAAGAGGCAATCAAAAAGAGTGAGGGGGACTACGAACTAATCAAAAAAATGTTTCAGCACCGGAACTCTCTTTACAAAATTGTAATGGACAAAAACGTTGGCATGGATAAATTAGACTATCTTGAACGGGATACTTACCACACCGGTTTTGGCCAAAGGCCAGACATTGAAAGCTTGTTCAACTATCTAGTTTTTATTAAAGGTAAACTTGTCGTTGATAAAAAGTCTCTTGAAGCCGCCAAGCAAATGCAGCGTTTATATCTTTACATGTACAAAGAAGTCTATCTTCACAAGTCTTCGCTCATAAGCCAGCGATTTATACAAAAGACTATTGCCAGGTTTATCAAAATTGAAAAACTGGATCCCTCATCTTTGTGGCTCATGAACGATTCTGAACTGCTTGGTAAAATTTATACCAATCCTGATCCAGTGCTTCAGTCCCTATATACTTTCTATCGAGATAGAAATTTCCCCAGAGTGGGTCTAGTAGTGCGGCTCAAAAACCGGGAGTTTAAAGAGAGAATTGCCGGCAAGGCGATTAAGGTTTTCGGAGAAAAAATAGAATTTTTTAACAAATTTTTAAAACTTGCCACACCTTCAAGTTTGGAAACTTTAGAGGTTAAAATTGCCAAGGCCATAGGCCAGGACAGCCACAAAATAGTGGTGGTACCGACCTTGGATCCGTGGCGGTTTGTGCCGGAAGATATTTTATATCATGACGATGGTAAAGTACTTTCACTAAAAGCTACTCACAAAGAATATTTTGAAGCTTTAAGATCGGAGATGAATGATTATATAGCTCTTAGAGTGTGTATTGTCGGCGATCGAAATATACTGTATAAGAACTCTAATGCCATCTACAAGATCCTTAAAAAGGAGGTTAAGTGACCCCAGCTGTTAAACTAGCTTTAATAGCAACATTAATCATGGGAGTGGGTTGGCCGTTTTTGAAATTAAGCCAACAAGCCGGAGTAAATGCCAGTTGGGTATTGATGCTAAATGGATTTTCCAGTGCTTTTATTGGCTTAGCTAGCCTATTATTTTTTAATTATTCAAAAAGACCACCAACTGGAGGTATATTAATAACCATCTTAACCCTACTAGTTCTTAATGCGGGTTTCTTTCTTACCAACCACGCCCTTTCTCTAAGGGGCGGACAAGTGTCAGTTGTTTACGCGATTACACCGGCGGCAACGCTGATAACAATTTTGATTGGTCTCATATTTTTAAAAGAATCAGAGGGCGTAGTTGTGTTGAAATTAGTTTTTGGTGCATTGCTTGTCTTGGCTGGTTCATACTTTGTTTCAAGCAGTGTGAAGTAAGATTGTTTCTTGACATTTAATGTTTAACCAGCTAGTTTTTTAGAAGTACTCTTTATAATAACCATGGTCTTAAACGAAGCTCAACTAGCAAAAGTTAGCTTAGAGATTATACTTCTTAAGGCAGAAGCTGAAACACTAGAACAGCAGGCAAATAGTGACGATAGTATGTATAATGCTGCCTGGAGAGAATATGGTAGTGAACTTGCCGGACCACCGTCAAGCATAATATTAAACAGGAATACCGCCAAAGAGTTAAGAAAAAAAGCAGATTTTCTTGAGTCGGTGGAAAGGGGCGAGGTAGATTTGAACAGTATGCCCAAACTCAAAAACGAACTGTCAGAAATAGATCTGGAAATAAAAGATCTAAATGTGCGAAAAGTAAATCTTTACATGCAACTATCTCGTTTAATGTATCTTGCCGAGATTATCAAACAATGAGCCGCTTGGGCTCATTTTGTTTCACTAAGTTGTCCGCCCTGTAGGAATTGAACCTACGACCGTCTCCTTAAAAGGGAGCTGCTCTACCAACTGAGCTAAGGGCGGATATAAACCAAACGCAACTCATTATATTTTAACAAAATTTTACTTTTTAATCAAATTATGCTTAAATAATACACAGTTTTGTTCTTTGGATAAAACCTTTGTCCAAACCCATCAATCCCAGACTAATCAATTGGCTATTGTGCGTCTTGATTTTTACGGGTCTTGCTCTGAATATTTATGTAGCTATCTCTAGCAGAAAATCACCACCACAGAAACAGCGTATCCATAATTGGCCATCTGAAACTGCTTGGATTCTGGATGTAAATGAAAAAAATCGGTTGGTGACCATTAGAACCATAGAAAAGCAAATCGTAGTCAAGTTCGAAGTTCTTAAAGAAGACTTGCAAGATTTCCATGTTGGATCTATTGCCCCAGTTACATTTAAATGCGCCGAAGGTTACAATGACGACTGTGACTTAACGGAACCTTATAAATTGTTTGTTTCTGGAAGAGAAGTAATTCCTCGTTAAAAAACACCATTCAATGTGGTGTTTTATCTTAGCGGTGTTAATTTATCTATTTCATAATAAGCTGGTAGATCGGCAATGGAGTTTATGATAAACTTTTCTTTTAAACCGGCCTTCAAAAAATCATCGCAGGTACTTACTCCACTTAGAACTCCCAAGAATTTAATATTTACATTTTGGGTTAACTGCCAATCTGCTTCAGGGACATCACCAATGTAGGTAATGTGTCCCATGTTGATCTGTAGTTCTTGGCACTTCTTAAATACATTTACCATACTTTCTGGATGTGGTTTTGGAAAACTCTCCGCCGAATAAATAAAATCAAACACATCACCCAGCCTTTCTAGTTGGTGTAGTGTTGATTCTCTAGATCTATTTGTAAGAATTCCGAGAAAGAAAAATTTTCTTAATTTTTCTAAAGTCTCTCTTGTGCCGTCGACAAAAGGCAGAGGATTAGCAGCGTCTTTTCTTTCCCACTCTTCAATTATTTCGTTTGCATTTGTATTTAGCCAAGCATCACTTACAACACTAGTTGCTGACTTACTCCAGCTTGTTTTTATAATTTTCAAGACAGAATCATCCATGGGCAGGTTTTTAGAGCGGGCTATTTCAAGCAATCGTCTAAGTCCTTCTTTGTACGAATCTAATATTGTGCCATCTAAGTCAAAGCATAATAGCCATTTATTTGTAAGAAACACTTAAAATCCTTTTAATGTGCTGATAGTAATATGCCAGATGGCCAACATAATTCAAGATCAACTTAAGTTATCCACATTGTGGGGTGGCGGAGGGTGTTGTATAGTTAACTTAGAGTGGTAAATTGTGGATAATAGTGTTAATAAATTGACACTAAAGTGTTACAATGGCGATATTCATTGGGGAATACAAACATAGTCTGGATGCCAAAAAACGGCTGGCAATACCAGCTAAATTCAGGAAGGAACTAGGCAAGGGAGCAGTATTAACAAGGGGATTAGATAATTGTTTGTTTGTTTTCCCGGTTCAGCAGTGGGAGAAATTTGCCGAAAAGCTTGGTGCTATGCCACTGGGTCAGCAGGACAATCGGTCATTTGCAAGGTTATTCTTGTCGGGGGCGATGGAGGTCGGCTTCGATTCATTAGGTAGAATATTAATTCCTGACCATTTAAAAAGTTATGCCGATTTGAAAAAAGAAGCCATTATCGCCGGAGTGTTTAACCGATTAGAAATATGGGATTCAGAGAGATGGAACCACTATAAGGCCAATCTAGAAAAGAACTCCGATCAAATTGCCGAAAAATTGGGGGAACTCGGGATTATATAGCATGCACAAACCAGTTCTTCTAAATGAGGTTATCGAGTGGCTTAATATTAAACCCGGAGCCAATATTGTTGACGCAACTTTAAATGGCGGAGGCCACACCGCTGGAATTTTGGAAAAATACCCGGATGTAAAAATTCTAGGAATAGAGTTTGATCCAGACATTTTTCAAGAATTTCAAAAGAAAGATATTTCAAAAAAGATTATTGCCATAAACGATAGTTACACAAATTTAAAAGTCATTGCTGAAAAGTATGATTTTAGACCAGATGGAATTGTTTTTGATCTGGGATTGTCATCGTGGCATTACGAAGCAAGCGGTCGAGGTTTTTCTTTCAGAAGAGACGAAATTTTGGATATGAGGTTCAACCCTTCGATAAGCTCAGGACAGGTCCACACCGCGGCTGATATCGTGAACAATTCTGATCCAAGAGAGTTGGAAAGAATCATTGCCGAATATGGCGAGGAACAGTTTGCTAGAGACATTGCTAGGGAAATAGTTAATGCCAGGAAAGAAAAACCAGTTATCAGGACGCTGGAACTTGTCAGAGTGATAGAAAAGGCAATCCCCGAATGGTATAAGAAGCGGAAAATACATTTTGCCACCAAGACATTTCAAGCATTACGGGTGTTTGTAAATGATGAATTAAATAATGTGAAGCAAGGAGTTGAGGCGGCGATAGAAGTGTTGAATCCTGGCGGAAGAGTGGTGGTCATATCGTTTCAAGGGTTGGAAGATAAAATTGTTAAAAATATTTTTAAAGAAAAATCAAAAGAGGGGATAATAGTTTTACCTACCAAAAGAACTATTAGACCAACATGGGATGAAGTAAAAGAAAATCCAAGAGCAAGAAGCGCAAAAATGAAGGTTGCTGAGAAGACATAGTTTAAATATTTAAATATTTCGCATGAGAGCACTAGCATTACAACTAAATAATTTATTTACTAAATCTGAGTTAGCCATCAAGACAAAAGAGGGCGTTTTGCAGTTTGGGCCAACCTTAGTAATTAATACTATTTTGCTTACGGCAGGAGCACTTTTGATTATTTATTACATAATTGGCGCCAATAACCTAACATCTACTAACTATAAAATTAAACTTCTTAGTGATCAGCTGGCGCAATTAAACGAAGAACAAAGCAGCCTTATTTCCCAAAAAGCTGGTGTTGAAGAATCCATTGTTACTCTAGGATTTGCCAAAAGCCACAACATGGTTGAGGCCAAAAACATCTCATACGTCTTCGAGTCTAGCAACGTTGCCCAGAGATGATTGTTTACTTACGAAATCACTCAAAATCTTAGCCATCTTCAACAGCGCCTCCGAGTTCCCCAGCGCGGAACTCTCGGCTCAAGTTCGGGCTCTCGCTCGGTCACCTTCGGTGACCACCTTGCCCGCTCGAGCCTCTCCACTGTTTCAGATCGGCTAATACTTTTCGGTTTTTTTAAAAAATGTCCGCCAGTTTATCCGGCGGGCGGTTACCACTGTAAGTCTCATGGATAAGCGCAGCCTCATATCCCAGATCGGAATCTTCGGAGCCGTTTTAGCTGGTCCTAATCCCATAGGGTATATAATACAAATATAATAGAGGCCCCAGCCCTTTTCTTAATGGGCTGGGGTAAAACGGTGTCTCGGAGGGCGTGCTTTAGCCGCCCTTGAATCTCTGTAGAACAAATAACAGCTGGCGCAGGAGCCAGCTGATTATGTGTCCGAGATGGGATATGGGGCGGAGCGTTCTCTTTGAGTTAATCATTTAAAATTGCTAGAATTTAGGGGATGGCTAAGTACGAAAATCTGCGGATTAACTTGGTGTTTATTTTTATTGTGTTTGTGGCCGGACTAATAGGTTACCGGCTTTTTACTTTGTCTTTTCTTAAACATGGTTGGTATTCTAAGACCGCCGAAGCCCAGAGGGATAATGTAAACAATATTTTAGCTCGCGGAAATATTTATCTTCAACCGGATATGTTTCTGGCCGGTACCAATAAAAAATTCCCTTTTATATCTGTTGTGCCTTCAGAAATAGATAGCCAAAAAAAGAATTATGTAGCTGATCAAATTTCTGAAATATTAAACCAAGATCGGGATTCAATTTTAAATCTATTAAACCTGCAATCTTCATCTGTGAAAATACTGGCTCGGCGTGTTTCAGATGATCAGGTAAATAAAATAAAAAATTTACACTTAAGCGGGCTAGATGTGTCTTATGAGATGGATAGGTTTTATCCGGGCAAAGAGCTGGCCGCAAATATTATTGGTTTTTTAGGTTACAGCGGCGATCAAAGAACTGGCCAGTATGGTATTGAATCCTATTATGACCAAGATCTTTTTGGAAAAACTTGGCAAGTTAATGATTATATTAATCCAGCCAACCTGTCTAATTACGTTAGTTTTGTTAAAAAATTTATTTCGGGCAACAAGGATAAACAAGAAATTATAAATACCATTGATCGGCCGTCCGATGTAGTTCTAACCATAGATAAAAACATTCAGACTATTGCGGAAAACGAGCTAGATTTAGTAATTAAAAAATGGGACGCATCTGGAGGTTCACTTATTGGTAAAGATCCGAAGGGGGGTATTACATTAGCCCTGGTTGAACGGTTGACGTTTGACCCCAACTCTTATAAGAATTTTCCTACCGGTAACTTTTTAAATCGCAGTGTGCAGGAGGTGTTTGAGCCGGGTTCTTCGTATAAGCCAGTTACAATGGCCGCTGGTCTTGATTTGGGAAAAGTTACTCCGAGTACAGTATTTACTGATACTGGTTATGTAGATATTGCCGGTTATAAAATTAAAAACTTCAGCGAAAAGGTGTTTGGTGTTCAAACAATGTCTCAAGTTTTAGAGAAATCAATTAACACTGGTGCAATGTTTGTCGAAAGCCTTGTCGGCGATGACAACTTTTTGAATTACTCTATTAACATGGGTTTTGGCCAAAAAACTGGCATAGATTTGCCGGGAGAAGTAAACGGCGACATCACTAATTTATATAGCGGCAGAAAAATTAACTATCTAACAGCAGCTTTTGGACAGGGAATTGCGGTAACCCCCATTCAATTGATAAACGCTTATTCAACAATTGCCAACGGCGGTAAGTTGATGAAACCTTATATAGTTGAGAAGATTATAAAAGAGGGCGGAGAAGAGGTTGTGACACGGCCGGAGGTGGTAGGTATTCCTATTTCAGAGAAAACGTCGAATAAACTAAAAACCATGTTGGTAGGCGTGGTAGATAACGGCTTTGACAGAGCCAGAATTAAGGGCTATGATATCGCCGGCAAGACTGGCACCGCTCAAATACCGGACGGCCATGGAGGTTATACGGAGAATGAGTTTATACACAGCTTTCTTGGATTTGCTCCGGCATACAATTCCAAGTTTGTTATTTTAATAAAAATGGATCGACCGCACGGAATTACGTTTGCCGCCGATAGTTTGTCGCCAGTGTTCAGAAATATTGCGGCATTCTTAATTAATTATTATAATATTCCACCTACGAGGCAATGAGAGAATTTATAAAAAAACTTATTATATGGAAGCTGAATGTTTTGGCTTGGATGTATTTGAAAAAATACAAACCTACGATCGTTGCTGTAACCGGAAATGTTGGTAAAACTTCAACAAAAGAGGCGATAGCTGTTGTTTTGGAAAAATCTAAAAGAGTGAGATCAGGCAAAGGAAATTTAAACAACGAATTTGGTGTACCCTTGACCATAGTAGGCGACTGGTCTGACGACTATTATGAAACTGGTAATAGTATCCTTTTTTGGATAAAAGTTTTGTTTGTCTCGTTTTTTAAGTGGTTTTTTCAGAAAGATTACCCCGAGATTTTGGTTTTAGAATATGGTGCTGATAAGCCCGGAGATATTAAGAAGCTATGCAAAAAGTATAAACCACACGTATCAGTGGTGACAGCTATCGGAGAAATTCCGGTTCATGTTGAATTTTTCCAAAGTCCCCAGCATTTAGCTCGTGAAAAGTCAGAATTAGTGAAATGTTTGGAGGGTAACGACTATGCGGTTTTAAATTATAATGACGAAGTGGTCAGAGAAATGCACGAAAAAACAAAGGCCCACACTATGACCTATGGTTTTGCTGATGGGGCCAATGTCAGAATATTAAATTTTAATTTTCGTTTTGATGATGACGGTCGTCCTGTGGGAGTATCTTTCAAGATTCATCATGGCGGCGAAGACACTTTTGTGCCGGTAAAGATAGATAGTTCATTGGGCTGGTCGCAAGCGTTTGCCGCCGCCGCGGCTGCTTGTGTTGGTTTAATATTTAAAATAAATCTAGTTGAAATAAGCGAATCTCTGGCTGATTATCATGGGCCCAATGGGCGGCTTAAAATCCTAAAGGGTATAAAAAATTCAACTATTATTGACGATACCTATAATGCCTCACCGGCTTCAACTCATTTAGCATTGGAAACGATCAAAGAAATAGTAGCGCTTCAGCAAAATCAAGGCAAAAAAACTCGCACTCTCATTGTCTTGGGTGACATGCTTGAGTTGGGGGAATATGTGGAGCAGGCTCATTTGGCGGCTGGAGATATGGCCGGTTCATTTGCGGACATTTTGATTTGCGTTGGTTTGAGGGCGAAATTTATAGCTGATGCAGCGGCAAAAGTAATGTCAAAAGAAAACATATATGTTTTTGATACTTCCGACGATGCTCGATTGAAAGTTCAAGAATTGATTAGAGAAGGGGATATGGTTTTAGTGAAAGGTTCGCAGGGGATAAGGATGGAAAAGATTGTGGAGGAAATAATGGCCGAGCCTCAGCGCAAAAAGGAATTATTGGTTAGGCAGAGCAAGAAGTGGTTGATGAAATAAAGTGATGGCAGTAAATTTTTAGCGGTGCACCACGTCTGCTGACTCTGGCATTTCGTCGCCTTCGCTCCTCAACTCCCATTAACAAATACATCAGAAATTACTCATTTTTCAGACAAAATTTTAGTATCCGTTCCTCCCTTCGGGATTTTCCGACTAAATTTTTGTTACCTGCAAAATCTCATAATTTCCTTGTATTTGTTTTAAAGGCTCTCAATGCTAAAAATTTACTGCCATCACTTTATTTCCTGTCTGTTTTGACTCTTGTTTAGTTATGGTGTATATTATGAAAGCTTTTTGAAAAGAGAATAAAGTGGACAATACCGAAAGACCCAAGCTGATAGTAGCGATTGAGAAGTGTTTTTTTGAGGGCATGAGGCGTGGATGGGCCTCGGGTGCTCCCGCCAAAGCTAATTTTCCGTTTAACGGAGCAAAGGGATACGAATTTCATCCCCTAATAGTTGGAGAGTTAGATAGACATCTGCACTACATGACTTTGTTTGATTATTTTTTTACCAATCAAGAGTCTCGTACAAGTTACGGGACCACTGTTATCTTGTACCTTGGAAATCCGGTCTGGGTAATGAATTATGGCGGTTGGTATAGAAAAGAAGCTGTTCCGATAGTAAAGAAGGCCCTAATGGCGGCGTATAAAGAGAACTTATTTTGTGGAGGGCGGGGTATAAATGGATTTTTTTGTGATGAATGGCTAGATTTGGAATATGAAAATTGAATTTCTAAAACATCAGATACCTTAGGGATTTTCGAAGATTTTCACGGTGATGAATCGGTAAGAAATAATTTAACCTACGATAATCTTGGATATCATTATTGTCGTGGAGGATTGTTAATCTAAAAACCGTCCGCTTCGATAGCGGATTTTTTATAAGCGTGTTAAAATTTCTGAAATGGCGCCATCGTCTATCGGTTAGGACACATGCTTCTCAAGCATGGAAGCGGAGTTCGATTCTCCGTG